>WNGJ01011420.1_pt1 | contig 11973 bp, 10 predicted proteins | sample 5400611 | NCBI WGS metagenome assembly WNGJ01 (sample SAMN13153375, study PRJNA577476) | soil metagenome | isolation source: 40 cm soil or saprolite under Garry oak tree replicate 1 | place: USA:California | collected 2016-06-15 | reverse complement strand
ATGCGATGAGACAGAGGCGAAGACGGGAGTGGACGCTGCAATACTTGCAGCTCCTATTTGCGATAGGAACGACCGCCGAGTGACGCGGCCGAGAATTGGCTGGCCATTTTCAAGTGCGAGTTCCTTCCTATCCTTCATGCCCTCAGCAATTTGGGACTCTAGTGGATCTTTAGCCATAAAAACCTCTAATTGTGAATAAAAAGTCGCCGCGATCTCGCATATTGCTGTCAGACCAATTGTCTGCAATCAGAACGACAGATGCAAGTATTCTCGAAGGTGGCTTTCACTTCCCTCATGTTCTCGCGTCAATTCTGATCGAGATTGCTTATTGGATGTTTTCTCAGGCGCCTTGGATATGCTTTAGGCCTCGATTTCATGGATTCTTGTACATGGGGCATGTTTTCTTGGCAATAGCGTAGATTTAATTCAATGCGAAGCGATAGCCAACCTCGTTCTATCCAGGTCCATGCATCGGACAATGTCGCTATCGTTGTGAATGAAGGAGGCTTGCCGGCCGGAACGCGCTTCGAATCCGGCCTGGTTCTTCGCGACGCGATACCGGAAGCACACAAGGTTGCGCTCACAACGATTCCGGCAGGAGCACCGATCATTCGTTACGGGGTGACGATTGGCTATGCTCGGACCGAGATTCCAATCGGTAGCTGGGTTCATGAAGGCCTTCTCGCGCTGCCCGAGGCTCCGGCTCTCGATGAGCTCCCAATCCAGGGGGGTGTCAGGACACATTCCGCTCCGCTGGAGGGATTCACGTTTGAAGGCTACGTTAATGACGACGGTACGGTTGGCACCAAAAATATCCTTGGCATCAGCACGACTGTGCAATGTGTCTCAGCGACGGTTGAATACGCTGTAAAGAAGATCAAGGCGGAGCTTCTGCCAAAGTACCCGAATGTTGATGATGTTATCGCGATTACGCATCTCTACGGTTGCGGCGTTGCCATCGACGCTCCGGGTTCGGAGATCCCCATTCGGACATTGCGAAACCTTAGCCTGAACCCGAACCTCGGGGGAGCGCCCTTGGTCGTCAGTCTCGGCTGTGAGAAGCTGCAGCCGGCCCAGATGCTTCCCGGCAGTACATTGCCGATCCTCTCCTCTCGACCCTATGTGGTTCGCCTGCAGGATGACGAGCATCGGAGCTTCGGCGATATGATCCAAGCGATACTGCAGATGGCTGAACAGCGTCTTGTACAGCTGAATGTACGGCGACGGCAGGTTCGTCCTGCCTCCGATCTTGTCGTCGGTCTGCAGTGTGGTGGAAGCGATGCCTTTTCTGGCGTTACCGCGAATCCGGCAGTGGGCTATGCCGCTGACCTTCTGGTGCGTGCGGGAGCCACGGTGATGTTCTCTGAGGTCACTGAGGTGCGCGACGCGATCCATCTGTTGACCGCGCGTGCGGCGACGCCACAGGTAGCGAAGGATCTCATCCGTGAGATGGCCTGGTACGACAGATATCTCGAGCGTGGCTCAGTCGATCGCAGCGCAAATCCAACGCCTGGGAACAAAAGCGGGGGATTGGCGAACATCGTAGAAAAGGCGCTTGGTTCCATCGCAAAGGCCGGTACCAGTTCCATCAGCGGTGTCTTTGGCCCGGGAGAGCGCATCACCTGCAAGGGTCTTGTCTTTGCCGCTACTCCGGCCAGTGATTTTGTCTGCGGAACATTGCAGCTTGCCGCGTCGATGAACATGCATGTCTTCACTACGGGGCGGGGAACTCCCTATGGGTTGGCGATGGCTCCGGTGATTAAGGTTTCGTCGCGAACGGCACTGGCGGAACGATGGTCCGATCTGATCGATATCGACGCGGGCACCATAGCAACAGGGGAAGCCAGTATTCAGCAAGTTGGCGAAGCGATCTTTCATTACATTCTGGATGTAGCCAGTGGACGCAAACAGACGTGTGCCGACCATTGGGGACTCCACAATGAGTTTGCACTCTTCAACCCCGCACCAATCACCTGAGGCAAAGCGGAAATCAGCAGAGGCATGGACGCTTCGGGTCGAACTTCCAGTTTGGCTTCAGGAACTGCATCGCAATCGCGTCGTCCCGTGCACCAAGGGCGGCTTGCTTGTAGAGACGGTGGGCCGCCTCGACTTGGTCCATGTCGAGCTCAATGCCCAGACCTGATTTTCCCGGGAGGGCGAGCTTTCCATCACTAATTTTTAGCGGATCCTTCGTCAGACGCTGGCCGTCCTGCCATATCCAATGTGTGTCGATCGCAGTTACATTTCCCGGAGCCGCTGCGGCAACCTGGGTGAACATTGCGAGTGAGATATCAAAGTGGTTGTTGGAGTGCGATCCCCAGGTCAGACCCCAGTCGCGGCAAAACTGTGCCACACGAACGGAACCCTGCATCGTCCAGAAATGCGGATCGGCCAGCGGTATATCAACTGCGTGCAGTTCCGCTGCGAACCTCAGTTGCCGCCAGTCCGTGGCGATCATGTTTGTAGCCGTTGGCAAGCCTGTTGCGCGGCGGAACTCCGCCATGGTCTCCCTGCCGGAGTAGCCATGCTCGGCCCCACAGGGATCTTCTGCATAGGCGAGGATGCCGCGCTTATCGGAGCAGAGTCGGATCGCTTCTTCGAGCGACCAGGCTCCATTGGGGTCAAGCGTGATTCGTGCCTGAGAGAAACGTTCCGCGAGCGCGGTAACGGTTTCCATCTCCTGCGAGCCGGTGAGCACTCCGCCTTTTAGTTTGAAGTCCTTGAACCCATATCGCGCTTCGGCAGCTTCGGCCAGCTTCAAAACTGACTCGGTCGTGAGTGCTTCTTCATGCCGTAGCCGCAGCCATTCGTCATCTGCCATCTCGTTGCTCTTATAGGGCAGATTGGTCTTCTTCCTGTCGCCAACAAAAAAGAGATATCCGAGCACAGCAACGGAGCTGCGTTGTTGTCCCTCGCCCAATAACGCGGCTACAGGAACACCCAGAAATTGACCGAGAAGATCGAGCAGGGCGGATTCGATCGCTGTGATGGCGTGTACTGTTGTCCTGAGGTCAAAGGTCTGCAGGCCACGGCCTTCGGTATCGCGATCGCCGAAGTGATCTCTCACCCGGTTCAGGATTTGTTGATAGGAAGCGATTCTTTTGCCTTCGACTAACGATCTGCTCTCATCAAGCATCTGTCTTATCTTCTCGCCACCCGGAACTTCGCCTACACCGGTCTGGCCTGCGCTGTCGGTGAGGATGACAAGGTTTCGGGTAAAGTAAGGAGAATGGGCGCCGCTGAGGTTCAGCAGCATCGAGTCTCGTCCTGCGACGGGGATCACACGCATTGTCCTGATCTGTGGAGATTCCCGTGCTGTCAATTCCTGGGTCATGCTGTGCCGCCTCCAGGTTCCGGCAACTTCAGATCGACGCGTTTGATCTCACCGACAATCGGAAGGTAGGCAACGATGGCCATCAGTGCCATTGCGACGACGAAGATCAATGCGCCATGGAATGAGCCGGTGCGTTTCACAATATATCCAATGACAATGGGAGTCGTGATGCCAGCAAGATTCCCGATCAGATTGAAGAGGCCGCCATTGACACCAATGAGTGGCTTCGGTGAGGTGTCCGCAATTACAGTCCATCCCAGTGCGCCGAATCCTTTGCCAAAGAAGGCCAGTGACATTAGCAGCATGACGACCCACTGCGTGTTGGCGTAGTTGCAGCCGATCATCGTCATCGAGAGCAGCATGCCGAGGACAATCGGGGTTTTGCGTGCGAAGGACAGGGAGTGTCCAGCCTGCAGTAACTTGTCGGAGACAACGCCGCCCAGGATGCCGCCTGCAAAACCGCACAAAGCGGGGAACGCAGCCATGACTCCGACCTGCAGGATCGACATATGTCTTGCCTGGCTGAGGTAGACGGGAAACCACGTCAGGAAGAACCACGTAAGGGTTGTAATGCAATATTGTCCGATATAAATGCCGACAAGCATTCGACTGCTCAAGAGCATTCTTATTGCGTCCCACGTCAGCTTCGGCGCTTTCTGTGTTGCGCCGGAACCAGGGTCGATGTTCGTCAGGCCGCCGCCCTGTTCGATGAGATCAATCTCGGCCTGATTGATTCGTGGATGGGCCCTCACACCGTAGAACACTTTGTGCCATATGAAGCTGAGTGCAAGAGTTACTCCTCCGAGAAACCAGAAGCACTGCTTCCAGCCCCAGAGATGTGTAATCCAACCCAGGATGGGAGCAAACATTACAAGAGAAAAGTACTGCGACGAATTAAAGATGGCCGAGGCTCGTCCCCGTTCCGACGCGGGAAACCAACTCGCTACGATTCGCCCGTTGCCGGGAAACACGGGCGATTGAACCAGTCCTGAGACCAAGCGCAGCCCGAAGATCACAATGAAGGCGGCGGTTGCGGGCAGATACCCGGCGAAACCCGCCAGGATTGCGCACAGCGACCAGCACACGATGCTGATCCCATAGATGCGCTTCGATCCGAAGCGGTCCAGCAGGCCGCCTGCGGGCAGTTGACCCACGACATAGGCCCAGCTGAAACCTGAGAATAGATATCCGAGCTTCAGGGCATCCAAGTGCAGATCTTTTGAGAAGGCGATTCCCGTGATCGACAGCATCACCCGGTCGCCGTAGCTAAAGCAACTCGCGATAAAGAGCAGGAGCACGACCCGATAGCGTATGCGAGTCGGTTTCTGCTCCGGTGCGAAGGATGCGCCCGGCTTTTCTTTCATTAGCTGCGATCTCCAATGAGCCTGGTCAGTTCTTCGAGCTCCGCCTGGCTGAGATCTACAAGAGGTGAGCGGACTGGCCCAGCCGAACGATTGATCGCGGTCATCCCTGCCTTCACGATCGAGACTGCATAACCCTTTCGCCGGTTTCGAATCGCAATGTACGGCAGTACGAACTCTCGGAGGCCGGCATAGACCTTTTCGTGGTCGCGCCGCCGCACGGCCGCATAGAAGTCCTGCGCAAAGTTGGGAAGAAAGTTGAAGATTGCGGATGAGTATGTCGTCACACCCATCTCCAGATAGGGAAGCGCGAAGGTTTCAGCCGTCGGCAGTCCTCCGACGTAGGTCAGCCGGTCGCCCAGTCGGGCAAAGATGCGAGTCATGAGTTCGATGTCCCCGACGCCGTCCTTGAACCCGATAAGGTTCGGGCACCGCTCGCATAGCCGTGCCAGCGTTACATCGTCGATGATGGCGTTATCACGGTTGTAGAAGATGACGCCGAGTTTTGTGGCAGCGCAGACCGCTTCGGTGTGTGCAGCCAGGCCAGCCGCCTCTGAGTTCACCAAGTAGGGCGGCAACAGCAGAATGCCGTCAGCGCCCGTGCCCTCAGCGGTTTTGGCGAACTCCTTCGCCATCGCGGTGCCGTAACCGCAACCCGCCAGCACGGGCACTCGGCCTGCGGTCTCGTGCACTGCGACGCCTACCACAGAGGAAAATTCGTTCAACGTCAACGAGAAGAACTCGCCCGTCCCTCCGGCTGCGAACAGTCCGGCGGGCTTGTACTCCACCAGCCATGAGATGTGTTCGCGGTACGGGCCTTCGTCGAATTGAAACTCCTTCGTAAAGTGCGTAACCGGAAAAGAAAGAAGGCCCTCGCCGACCTTCTTCGCCAACTCAGATGGATTCATCTTCGACATTCCCGTATCCTTGTGCCCGAAAGTCAGTTCACCAAAATATACCGTACAACGGCGGCTCGCATGTCTGATGTTCAGAAAGCAGCGACGAACGATCGCTCAGTTTCAGTAGCTGCCGATCCTCCTCATGGCAGTGCTTTTGTGTCTGCGGTGACAGTGACGGCGGATCCACTTCTGCTCAAGACGATTCTGCGCCAGGAATGGAACTTTCAGGGCTTCTCGCCATTCTTGAAGCATGGTATCCAGGAGAGTTTGGGGGCAAGGCAATTGCCCAAACACTCTTTGGCGAGAACAATCCAGCCGGCAGGCTCACCATCACTTTTCCTCGCAGCGTGGGACAGTTGCCCGATTTTTATAACTCGGACCCGCGAGTCTACAAGTATGTGGACGATGACGGCCAGCCACTGTTCCCCTTCGGATTTGGGCTCAGCTATACCACCTTCCGCTACGACCATCTCGTCGCGAAGCCACCTGCTTCCAGGAGCAAGGGCGATATTACAGTAACTGTTGATGTAACAAATATAGGAGCAGGGAAGGAGACGAAGTTGCGCAACTTTATGTACGTCAGAAGTGAGCAGCGTCGAGACTCCCAGCCGGTCTTTAAAGGATTTCGCCCGAATACACCTTAAGCCGCAGGAGACCAAGACCGTTACTTTCCATCTCCCGCAAGAGCAACTCGCCGTCTGGAACATGGATGAAAAGTGGGCCGTGGAGCCCGGATATTACACTCTTTGGGTCGGGGATCATCGAAAGCTTCGCTGACAACACGATTTCTTCTAAATCCGTAGTGCCGTGCCGACCATCGATCTACGTCGGCTGCATAACGTCAGCGACGCTTAAACGTGTTCGAGAAATCGTTGTTGAATGCGTCCCAGCAACCTATCGTCGGCGCTCTTCCATATCTCTTCGTTGAATATCTCAACTTCGATTGGCCCATCGTAGCCGGTTGCGTCTACGGCTTGCCGCAGTTTCCGCAGGTCGATGACACCGTCCCCCATCATGGCGCGGCCCATGAGGATACCGGGGAGAGGCACCGGCCAGTCCGAAACGTGGAAGCCTGCAATCTTCCCTCGCGCTCGCTCGATCTGCTGGATCACCTGCGGGTCCCACCACACATGGAAGACATCGATGACCACCCCTGCGGCTGAACTAGAAAGCTGATCGGCCAAGTCGTTGGCTTGCTTCAAGGTCACGACTACCGAGCGTTCTGCCGCATACATCGGATGTAACGGTTCAATGCCCAGGATGACACCAGCTTTCTCCGCGTCCGGCAGGGTTTCAAGCAGGCCATCCAGCACTGTGGCGCGCGCGTCCTCGAGAGTCTGGCCATTGGCTGGGCCGGAGACGATCACCAGGACCGGTGCGCCGAGCAGGGCGGCCTCCTCAATGGCAAGGCGATTGTCTGCGACCCGCTTTCGGCGCTCTTCAGCGGTGGGTGCCGAGAACCAACCGCCACGGCACAGGCTGGAGACGCGCAAGCCTTCCCTGCGAATCATCGCTGACGCCTTCTCTGCATCGCCGCCGAGTTTATGACGCCACACACCGACGTAAGGAATACCGCTCGTGGAACAATTGCGGATCACCTGCTCAAGCGACCAGGGATCGGCTGTCATCTGATTAAAGCTAAGGCGTTGTAGCAGGCTCATGCGACACCTGCCAGCAATAGGAAGCTCCGCATCCGCTGCATCGCGAGTTCAGGGTCGCGCAACACCCCGGCATGGTCTGCGAGTACGAACAGTTCGCACAGATGTGCGGTTGATCGTGCGCTCTCCAGGCCCCGAACCATGTGGAAGTGGGACTGAAATCCATTCAGGAATGCCAAGAACACGACGCCTGTTTTATAGTGCTGTGTAGGTGACGTGAAGATATGCCGGGAAAGCGGCACAGTGGGTGAGAGCAACTGCTGATAGCGGGTAATATCTCCCTCGTCGAGTGCTGTTAGCGCTAGGGATGCGGCCGGAGCAATGGCATCGAAGATTCCCAGCAGAGCATCACTGTGACCCTGGCCGTCGCCTAGAATCAGGCGGTCATAGTTGAAGTCGTCGCCGGTATACATGCGAACACCGGTGGGGAGATGATTGCGCATGTTTACTTCGAGTTCCGCATCGAGGAGAGAGATTTTTATGCCGTCGACTTTTTCCTTATGCGAGCGGATGATGCTCAGGCAGTTCTCCGTGGCTACCGGAATAGTGGATGAGCCCCAGTAGCCTTCAAGTGCTGGATCGAACATGGGCCCAAGCCAGTGCAGGATCACCGGCTGCTGCACTTGCGAAAGCACACTGGCATAGACGGCCGCGTAGTCATCGGCGTGACGAGCTATGGCCGCCAGAGCGCGGCTCGCCATCAGAATGATGCGCCCATCAACGGCTTCAATGGCTTCGCATTGTTCCAGGTAGGCATTTGTCACATCTTGTAGAGTGAGCTCTTTACCTGGAGGTAAATGGTCGGTTCCTGCGCCACTGGCTACTAAAACCCGTCGTGTTTTCGCAGCCTCAGTGCTGCGCTTTATAAGCTCCAGCGCCAAGGGCCAATCCAACCCCATTCCACGCTGCGCTGTGTCCATCGCCTCGGCCACGCCGAAGCCTAGTGACCAGAGATATTCGCGGTAGGCGATTGTTGCGTCCCAGTCCACGACGGGGTGGGTGAGCGGCTCCGCAGTGCGCAAGGGATCCACAACAACGTGAGCAGCGGCGAAGGCGATGCGGGTTTTGAACCGCGTCCGCTGGGGCGGTACGAACGGTTCATGGTAAGGAGTGTAGTTGTAGGTGGACCCATCGGACCTCACCAGCTTCACGGATCCGCCCACTGTCATGCTCCCAGCTCCGGCACATCGACCCAGCGACGCTCTTGCCATGATTTGAGGCCAAGCTCTGCCAATTGCACGCCGCGAGCGCCTTCCAGAAAATCGTGAGGAAACGGTACATCTTCGGCAATGTGTCTCAGGAACAGTTCCCACTGTGCTTTGAAGCCGTTGTCGAACGTCTGATTGTCCGGAACATCCTGCCAGTGCTCGCGAAAGCGGAAGGGGTTTTCGATGTCCGGGTTCCAAACCGGGCGTGGCGTATTCACGCGGTGCTGTGTCCGGCATTCCCGCAGGCCGGCGACGGCGCTGCCCAAGGTGCCGTCCACTTGCAGGTTGAAGAGCTCATCGCGGTAGACGCGAAATGACCAGGAGGAGTTGATCTGCGCGACGATTCCGCCCTCGAGCTCAAACGTACCATAAGCCGTATCGTCCGCCGTACACTGGTAGCGATCTCCCTGCTCATCCACCCGCTCAGGGATGGTGGTGCTACCAAGGCACTGTACCGCGCGCACCCGGCCGAAAGTGTGGTCAAGGACATAGCGCCAATGGCAGAACATGTCGAGGATGATGCCACCATCGTCTTGTTTGCGGTAGTTCCACGAGGGTCGCTGCGGGGGTTGCCAGTCGCCCTCGAAGACCCAATAGCCGAACTCGCCGCGTACGGAAAAAATTCTACCGAAGAAGCCGCTGTCCACCAGCCGCTTTAACTTGCGCATGCCAGGCAGAAAGAGCTTGTCTTGGACGACGCCGTGTTTCACGCCTGCTGCCTTTGCCTGCGCCGCCAGCCCCATCGCTGCCACCGAATCGACGGCGAGCGGCTTTTCACAGTAAACATGTTTGCCAGCGGCAATCGCCGCTTCCACGCTGGGAGTGCGTAGCGTGGTCAACTGTTCCGTGGTCCAGCGCGCCACGTCATGCTGTTTCGCGATCTGCTCCAACTTGGCGCCGTTGCGTCCGACCAAGATCGGATCAGGCACCAAACGCGACCCGTCTGTCAGTGTGACGCCGCCTTGCTTCCTAATTGCCAGAATGGAGCGGACCAGATGCTGGTTTAGCCCCATGCGCCCGGTGACGCCGTTCATGATGATTCCAATTCGCTTCTCGTCCATTATTTTGTCCTCAGCACAGGGCCGCTTCAAGGCACTTGCAGGTTTTCATGCATGCGGCCTAAGCCGAAGTGGATTTCTTCTCCGGCTCCCGCAGGAAGCTGCGATCACGGGCCTCCGGTCCAAACCAGAAGATAACGATCATCAGAATGATCACTGCCGCCTCGAACGCGGTTAACGCCCAGGGATATCCAAAGTGGTCGCGCAACACAAATTCTACCGCCGTCGCGGGCGAGGCAACGAGCACGCCAAGTTGATACACAAATCCAGGGAACAGGCTCCGCACGGCATCAGGTGAAAGCTCATTCAAGTGCGCCGGAATGACACCGAATGCGCCCTGCACTCCAGTCTGCATCAGGTACGATCCCACCACCAACACGCCGAGCGAGGTCCCGAACGCCCACGCCGGAATCGACGCCAACGAGATCACGAGCGCCAACATGATGGCGCTGCGCCTTCCTATTTTTTGCGAAAGATGGCCGAAGATAAGCGCGCCAACAATTGCGCCGATGTTGTACAGAATGGGTATTCCATACAACGTCTTCATTCCGAAGATGGTCTTCGCTGCGATTCCTGGGATCGATTTCAAAAAATCGGGATACAGATCCTGCGTACCGTGCGAAAGGCATAGCATCACGCTCATCATCAGCAAGAGGTAGAAGAACATCCCTTTGTGCTGGAGCAGCGATCGAAAAATATGTTTCATGGAAGCCGGCCGATGCTGCTTCCAGGCCTCGGACTCCGGTGCGAACAGCGTCAGCACAACGATTAACACTGCCACCGGTGCACCCACAAAGAAGACTGACTTCCAACCCAAAGCCGGCGCCAGCATCTGCATCGCCACCGCCGCCAGCAGAAACGACGCGGTGACATCTCCATCGCATACGAAGCGCCAATGCCCCAATATCCGCCCATGCCAATGCCGTATAGCGCGCGGCAGATCACAAAGAACACGTAGTTTGGCGAAAGGCCGGTCAACACCGTGAGCAGGGAGAAATACAGCACGCAAAAGATCAGGGGACGCTTGCGCCCGAATCTGTCCGCAAGCGCGCCGAAGAATAGTGCACCCAATGGCCGCATCGCGAGCGTGAGAGTCAGCGTGTACACCACCGACGCCTTGGACACGTGGAAGTGCTCCGCTAGCGTGTCGAATAGAAATACAACGACAAAGAAGTCGAATGCATCCAGCACCCAACCCAGAATTCCTGAGCCGACGGCGAACTTCCAACCCTTCGTTTCCTGGTCGATCCTTGTATCTGCCCCGGTTACAAATGCCATGCTTAGTTCGCCGTTTCCGCGGCCGCTTATTGCCGGCTGGCGGTGAATTCAACTACTTGTGAGGTGGAAAGATTGTATCCCGTCGGCGGGTTCAGATCTAAACGAGACGAAGAGATACTGCCGACTTTTATCAGATGCAATGCGTAAGCGATATGAATCGTGCTTTGTTTCAGGCCTCCGGCTCCGAGCAGGAAAGCTAATTGAGAGTGAGGTCCGTAGCAGCAGATGACTCTGGAATGGTTGTGATCCAGGCGCTGCCCGACTGTCCCAGCGTGTAGTTGCCCGAGGCAGACGTTGCCCGCTTCGTTTGGGGCGTCCAGCCGAACGTTTCGACCCGCACCTCCTTCCACCATGGAACGAAGGAGCCTTCGCGGGCACTCAGGTGTACGGTGAGCGAACCGTCGGATTTTACCTCGCAGGAGAAGTGCCGGCGCAAAAACTGACCGGAACGAAAGGCAAAGCTCCTGCCATCGTCCTGATAGAGGTCGCCGCGGCAGTTCTGGCCAACATAGACGCGCAAGGTGAGAGGGCCAACGGGTGTTTCGTCGGTGCTTTGGGTGAGCGGAGCGATAGGTAGAATGCTGCCCTCACGAACATATACAGGCAACTCTGCTAACTTCGGCGTGATCAGCAAAGGCTTGTTCGGCTGCTTTGCGTCGCGCTGTTCGAGATCGCGTGCAGCGGTCTGGGCGCGGCGGTCGAGACGCTCTCCGGTCCAGTAGTCGAACCAGACTCCCGGCGGCAGATTGACCTCATATTGCCCGACTTCTTCCGGTGAGGGCGATGGTGCGATGAGCAGGCTAGGACCAAGAAGGAATTCATTGCCGGCGTCGAGGTCGATGGGATGGCCGTCGGTGGTGGCATTAGGGAACTCAAGAAAGAGCGGGCGCATGATAGGAAGTCCCGTACGCGAGGTTTCCTCCGTGATGGTGTAAAGGTATGGCATCAGGCGATAGCGCTCTTCGATGTAGTGTCGGCGGATAGCTTCGTGTTCGGGACCGTCGACCCAGGGCTCGTGGTCGCGCGTGCCCTTGGCGGCATGGTCGCGGTCAATTGGCTGAAAAGCTCCGAGTTGAAGCCAGCGTGTGAGCAGATCGGGCGAAGGCGACCCGGCGAAGCCACCGACGTCGGCGCCGCTCAATGCGAAGCCGCTAAGACCAAGATTGATAAGCTGAGG
>WNGJ01014233.1_pt1 | contig 11974 bp, 10 predicted proteins | sample 5400611 | NCBI WGS metagenome assembly WNGJ01 (sample SAMN13153375, study PRJNA577476) | soil metagenome | isolation source: 40 cm soil or saprolite under Garry oak tree replicate 1 | place: USA:California | collected 2016-06-15 | reverse complement strand
CGCCGGACGCGACACCGGGCCGGTCAGGCCGCGTTCGCGTTGGCGCGCCTCATCCGCCGGCGCCGCTCCGCCGAGCGCTCGTCCTCGTTCAAGCCGCCCCAGGTGCCATATTTCTCAGGCCGGCTGACCGCGTAACCGAGGCACTCCATCCTCACCGGGCATGACCCGCACAGGGCCTTGGCCTTGCGCTCCCTGATGTCACGCTCGGGCTGCCGCTCACCGTCCGGACCGAAGAACAGCACAACATCAGAGCCATGGCAGGCGGCTCGATCCTGCCAGCCCCAGTTAGGCCGCGGCAGCAACACGGCCTGACGGCGTACCTCAGACATGAAAAGCTCTCCTCAACCAGCTCATCGTTAACACCGCCCAGCGAAGCACCAGGCTCGCTGGACGCAAAGGACACAAAATTTGCGATGCGGCATCCGCCCCGTCGCTACATGCAAACGCCTTGCAGCGCTGAAGTGTTCCCACTGACGCCCGGTTCGGGCACCTTCACCCGGCAGGGGATGCCCGCGCCTAGCGCCGGAAGGAGACCCGAAGGCCACTTCGCCGGCGGGCAGCTGGGCTATCAATCCGCAACGTCAGCGCACCGCCCGATAATCATGTCATCGCGGGCAGCCCCGGAGGGCCAAGATGACAAGACTCACTCGATTTAGAACGTCCAGTGACCGCCCGACCCCGCCGGCGCACCACGGCGGCGCGCGGGCCGCCCGGACACGATACGACCGGGCAGATCCGCGCGCAACGCTCCGGGATTCGGTAATGTAGCCCGATTCCGGGCGCCGCAGCGGGCCAATGCCCTTCATTCGGCTAGACAACACGGTCAGCCCAGGCGACGATAGGCAACATGTCGGAGCCGGAGGCCGTTCCCCTGCCCCGCGAAGGAGCCGTCTTCTTCGATGTCCGCGGCGAGGCCAGGACCATGCGGCTGAGCTGGTACGCGGACAGCGCGATCGCGGTGTTCAGCATCTGGCAGGGCGACCGGTGCACGGGAACATTCCGCCTGCCGTTCACCGATCTGGCCATGCTGGCCGACGCGCTGCAATCCGGCCCGCCGTCCAGCGCGGCGGACACCGTGTCCCGCCAGGTGGGCGCAGCCGCCTTTGATGGGTTTCCCGATCCCGGCCAGAGCTCCCCCGAAACCGCGGAATATCCGGCCCCCCAGGATATCGAGGACTACCGGGGCAACGACGCCTCCCGCGGGCACGCCGCGGCGAGTGCCGGCCGACCGGACCGGAACCGCTACGGCGACGCGTTGCCCGCGGCGAGCGCGCCCATGGCCCGCGGCGTAGACCCGGGCACCGGCTTCGGCCCGCCCGGTTACGATCCGGCTGGCTACGGCGATGCTCCGGCCTATCTCCCCCCGAACCGCTCGCACGGCACGGGCTACGAGCCGGGCCATTCAGCTCCCGGTTACGTCGGCCCGTCAAACCCCGACCGATTCGAAGATCGTGTCGGCTACTCGGGTTACCAAGCGGCGGGCGGATATCCGGCCGGCCAACAGGGTCCGCCGAGCCCGGCCCGTCCAGATGCCCACCGCGACCCGTCCGCGTACCAGGACCCGTCCGCGTACCAGGACCCGTCGGGCTACCGGGACCCAGCCGTCTACCACGACGCGGTCGGCCACCACGTGCCGCTCGGCTCCCACGATCCGCTCGCCTACCATGATCCGTCGGGTCACCAGGTCCAGGCCGCCCACCACGACCCGGCCGCCTACCACGACCCGGCTGGCCGCCACGGGCCGCTCGGCTACCAGGACCCAGCGGGCTACCAGGACCCAGCCGGCTACCAGGACCCAGCGGGCTACCAGGACCCAGCCGGCCACCACGACCCAGCGGGCTACCAGGACCCGGTCGGCTACCGGGACCCGGCCGGCCAGCAGGATCCTGGCGGCTACCGGGACCCGGCCGGCCACCAGGACCGGGCCGGGCATCCGGCAAGCGGCTTCATGCCGAACGCCCATCCCGACGCATCGGGCCGGACGCACCCGCAATCCGGCCTGGCCGACCGCGGTTATGACGAGGCTGCGCCATTCGGAGTACGGCAGTCACTCGAGGCACGACAGCCCGTGGCCGCAGGGGATTGGCTGGCGGCGCCGACCAGCGCACCGCGGACGCGACGCCGCGACGACGCGGTCCCGGCGGCAGATGACGACCTGCCGGGCATGCATTCCGGGCCGACCAGGAACGAACCGCCGGAGGCGGACTGGGAAGCGTCGACCACCTCCTACCGGGCGTTCTGAACGCCCTGGCCGCCGCATTCGCACCGCATCGTAGTTAGCTTCGCTGCTCCGCAATCACCGCCACGCCGCTCCGCAATCGCGGGCCGGTGCCCGGTAAACGCCGCGTCAGTCGCCGACGGGCCGATCCGCGTTCAATGCGCACTCTGAGAAATTGACTGATCACCGTCTGTTATGAACCATGCACGCGCGGGAATATCGTGGCGGTTAGGGGAAGGGGGAAAGACGTGGCACAGAAGGTCTCCGTCACATTCGCATGTGACTACGACGCGAAAGAGATTCCGAGCGGCGAGCATCTGACCCGCGCGTTCAGCCTTGACGGCCGGGACTACGAGATCGACCTCTGCGAGAAGCACAGCCAGAAGTTCGACGAGGTGATGAAACGCTTCGCGGGCAAGGCACGCAAGGCGTCGACGAAGGTCGGCCGGACCAAGAGGCGCACGACGGCGCATCGCCGCCGCAGCGCGGAGGTCCGCGCCTGGGCCAAGCGCTCAGGCATGGAAGTCAGCGATCGCGGCCGGATTCCGGCGCAGGTCATTCAGAAGTACGAGGCGAATCACTGACAGGCCGTCCGACGACGGCGACGGTGGCCGGCACCCGCTCGGGTGCCGGCCACCGTCATCCACGGGCCATGGCAGGATCGGCCGGCGGTTACCGCGGCTGCCCCGGACGGCGTGGCCGGGAACGTCATCGTCAACATCGCTCATGCCGGGTCCCGCCTGTGGCGTCATCCCCGCAGGCCGGCCGGGGCGGGCGCGGCATCCTCATCCTCCTCGCCCGCGGGCCGCACCAGGCTCACGGCCGCCGCGAGCACCTGCGCATTCGGCAGGAATACCTGTCCGTCCAGCGTGTCGACCAGCACGTAGGTGATGCTGAACTCGGTCACCAAGCCCTCGATCGTCCCCGCCAGCGCTCCCGATCTGATCCGCACCCGGTCCCCGACCCGGAACGGCTGGGCGAACTGCAGCATCACGCCGGCGAACAGGTTCGACAGCGACTGCTGGGCCGCGATCGTGATCAGGACGCCGGTGACGGCCCCGCCGACGACGAGCTGCGCGACGCGGAAGCCCAGCATCGACAGGGCGACCAGCAGGACCACGCCGACGCCGATCAGTATCATCACGTACCTGACGATGGCGCCGTAGGCCGCGCCCACGAACCGCTCGAGCACGGCAAATGGCCGACGTCGACACTGACCAGCGTGTTCAGCCTGGCCGCCTGCTCGGCGGTGGTGACACCAAGCGGGATCCCCGCCACGTGCACGGCGACCGCCGCGGCCAGAGCCAGCACCAGCGCGATGATCGCCTGCCAGGGCCGGTTATGCGCCTTCAGCGTCGCTGTGTCCACCGCCCAACGGTATCGACAAGCGTGCTGGTCCCGCCGGGCGACGGGACCAGCACGCCGGTGCTATGGCCGCCGGACGTTCAGCGAGTCGCGCTCAGAGGTTCATGAGCGGGCCGCCGACCGGGAAGACCTGCCTGCCCTTGATTCCGTTCATCACGCCGGCCGCGGAGGCGTACCAGGCCACCAGCGCGGTGATGATGCCGAGATAGCCGCCGACAACTATGAGGCTGGAGCCGGTCGGGTCTGGCGGCAGGGCCGGCTTGCTGGTGGTGAAGTTCCCGAGGAACAGGAAGATCTCGGTGAGCTCCAGGGTCACGAAGACGCCGAATATTGCCATGTTCAGCTGCGTGCTGATGATCAGCATGTAGGTGTTGAAGATCGCGAACGCGAGCAGTATCCAGCCCAGATCCTTGTTGAGCTGCAGCGGGGCCGCGGCGGTGGGCGCGGTGAAGTGCAGCCACAGCCCGACGCCGATCCAGAATCCGCCGTAGGTGGAGAACGCCGTCGCGCCGAAGACATTCCTGTTGCGGAACTCCCACATGCCGGCCAGCAGCTGAATCACCCCGCCGTAGGCGATCGCGTAGCCCCACCAGTCGAAGCCGGTGCTGCTCTTCGCCCAGCCCGCGTTGACCGCGGACAGCAGGAACGTGGTCAGCGCGAAGGCGGCCAGCCCCAGGGGCGCGGGATCGGCGACTCCGGTGCCAACAGGTGCTGCGGTGCTGACCGCGGACTCTTCGGTAGTACTCACGTGCATCCTCCTCGGGAGGTCGGTTTCGCTCCGGAAACGGGGGGAGCCGGAACGAGGGGGATAACCTACACGGAACCGAACACAAACGATGTCGCTGGCCATGAAGGCCAAAACGACGATCTGCGCGATGTGCGCGAGATGCGCGAGATATACGAGATAAACGAAACGCCGGTCATTGCGGACGCTAGGGCTGATTCAGCCCAGACAATACGCACCACGAACATCACGAGATGGCGGAATCCTCGGGAGCCTCGGGACTCTCGGGAGCCACGGGACTCTCGAGTGGCGCGGGCTCGAACTAGCCAGGTGCCCATGTTCCGGCCTTCCCTGCTTCCATGCTGGCCTGTTCCGAGGTGCTCACAAGACTCATATGGAAGTTCTGCACTGAGCGTAACTCTGGTTCAGCGATTGCGGGAGACCCCAATTGTCGGCCTATGGTGTGGACGGGCCTATTCAACTGGTGTGGACGGGCCTATTGAACGGCGCCAGGCCCGAATTGCCCCTCAGGGCGAGGCGAGCCGGCTGAGCTGGACCGGCACCTCGGCGGCCGCGGCCCGGTCGAGCAGGAACAGCGTCTGCTGCATGCCCCTGGCCCCGGCGGCAGGCACCTGGACCGGCCCGGCGCCGGACAGGGCCAGCCGCACCGCGCCCGCCTTCTCCGGTCCGGACGCGAGTACCCACACCTCAGACGCGGCCCTGATGGCCGGCAGCGTCAGCGAAAGCCTCGTCGGAGGCGGCTTGGGCGCGCCGCGTACGGCCACCACGGTCCTGTCCTCCTCGTACAGCGCCGGCAGGCCAGGGAACAGCGACGCCACGTGAGCGTCCGGGCCGATGCCGAGCATGAGCACGTCGAACCCCGGCACCCCGCCTCGTTCCTGCGGCTGCGCCGCGGCGCGGAGCAGGCCGGCGTAACGGTCGGCGGCCGCCTCAGGGTCGGGGCCATCCGGCCCGTCGGGTCCCGGCATGGGGTGCACGTGCCGCGGCAGGACATCCACGTGGTCGAGCAGCGCGGCGCGGGCACCGGTCTCGTTCCGCTCCGGGTCGCCGGTCGCCACAAACCGCTCGTCACCCCACCAGACCTCGACCCGGCGCCAGTCGACCGCGTCCCTGGCCGGGGCGGCGGCCAGCTCGGCGAGCACCCGCGTGCCGATGCCGCCGCCGGTCAGAACCACCGACGCCAGGTCCTTCGCGGCCACCGCGTCGACCAGCCTGGTGACCAGTCTCGCCGCTACCGCCTTGGCGAGCAGCTCGCCGTCGTGGTGGATGAGAATCTGCGGAACGGTGATGGCTACTCCTTGTCCTCGGCGACGCTGGCCGCGGCCGGCGCCCCGTCGCCGGCGGCCAGCTCGGCGAGCGCCTCTCCGTACACCTCGTCGGGGTCGAGCCTGCGCAGCTCCTCGGACAGCAACTCGGGAACGTCCCGGCGGTGCAGCGCGACGAACCGGTCCGGCTCGCCCGGCCGCGACAGCGTCGCGTTCCTGCCGTCCGCCCTGCTGATCACGATCTTCCCGGCGCCGGTCATGAAGCTGACCTCGGTCACGCCGGGCCCGTCGGAGACCTCCTGTCGGACCGGGACGCCGAGCCGCCCGGCCAGCCAGGCCGCCATCAGGTCGGCGCTCGGGTTGTCGGCCTCCGCGACCACCGAGGCCTCCAGTATCCCGGCGTACGGCCGGTCCAGGGTCGCGGCGAGCAGCGACCGCCAGTTTGTGGTACGCGCCCAGGCCAGGTCGGTGTCTCCAGGCCGGTAGCCGGCGGCCAGCTCGAGCAGCCGCTGCCTGGGCGCCTCGTCGGCCGCTACGTCGGTGATCCGCCGCTGCCCGAGCGTGCCGAGCGCGTCGGCCGCCGGCGCCTGCGGCGCCCGGCCCGGCCACCAGATGACGACCGGGGTGTCCGGCACGAGCAGCGGCGTGACCACGGAGTCCACGTGGTCGTTCAGTTCACCCTGGATCCGCAGCAGCAGCATCTGGCCCGGCATGTTCTCGCCGACGGTGATCTCGGCGTCGAGCCGCCGCGGGCGCCGCCCGGTCCGCGCGATGACGCCGAGTACCTGGCAGGGATGTTCCCGGCCCGCCTGCGCCGCCGCGCGCATCGCGTCGTACTGGTCCGCCTCGTCGGTCATGATCACCAGGTTGAGTACGACGCCCGTGGTCAGGCCGCCCATCTGCTGGCACATCCGCGTCAGCTCGTTGCGGACCGTGCTCGCGGTGGTGTCGATCAGCTCTACCTTCATCGCTCACCCGCCCGCTACAGCCGCCGCCATGCCCGGCCGTCCCGCGCCATCATCGCGTCGGCGCTGTCCGGACCGGCCGACCCGGCCGGGTAGGGCTCCGGGCGGCCGCCGGCGGCCCAGAACTCCTCGATCGGGTCGAGTATTTTCCACGACAGCTCGACCTCGTCGTGCCCGGGGAACAGCGGCGGGTCGCCGACGAGCACGTCGAGCAGCAGCCGCTCGTACGCTTCCGGGCTCGACTCGGTGAACGACTCGCCGTAGGCGAAGTCCATGTTCACATCCCTCACTTCCATCGCCGACCCTGGCACCTTCGAGCCGAACCGCAGTGTGATGCCCTCGTCCGGCTGGACCCTGATCACCAGGGCGTTCTGGCCGAGTTCCTTGGCATCCGTGGCGTTGAACGGCAGGTGCGGCGCGCGCTGGAAGATCACCGCGATCTCGGTCATCCTGGTGGCCAGCCGCTTACCCGTGCGCAGGCAGAACGGCACGCCCGCCCAGCGCCTGGTGTCCACGCCGAGCCTGATCGCGGCGTAGGTCTCGGTGACCGAGTCGGCCGCGATCCCATCTTCGGCCAGGAAGCTGGGCACCGGCATGCCGCCCTGCCAGCCCGCCGCGTACTGGCCACGCGCCGTCCCGGTCGTCAGGTCAGCAGGAATCTGCACCGCCGACAGCGCCTTCTGCTTCTCGGCCCGCAGCGCGTCGAAGGCGAACGAGACCGGCTCTTCCATCGCGGTCAGCGCCAGGAGCTGGAGCAGGTGGTTCTGGATTACGTCCCTGGCCGCGCCGATGCCGTCGTAGTAGCCGGCCCGCCCGCCGATCCCGATGTCCTCGGCCATCGTGATCTGGACGTGGTCCACGTACCTACGGTTCCAGATCGGCTCGAAGAGCGTGTTGGCGAACCTGAGCGCCAGCAGGTTCTGCACGGTCTCCTTGCCGAGGTAGTGGTCGATGCGGAACACCGAGTGCGGCGGGAAGACCGAGGCGAGCAGGTCGTTCAGGTCCCTGGCGGTGGTCAGGTCGTTCCCGAACGGCTTCTCGATCACGACCCGGCGCCAGCCGGGCGCGCCGTTGCCTCCGCTCAGGCCCGACCGCTCGAGCTGGCGGACCACGGCGGGAAACTGGCCCGGCGGAATGGACAGGTAGAACGCCCGGTTCCCGCCGGTGCCGCGCTCGACGTCCAGCCCGGCCACCACCTCGGCCAGCCGGTCGAAGGCCGCGTCATCGGAGAAATCGCCTTGGACGAACCGGACACCTTCGCTGACCTGCTGCCACACCCCCTCCCTGAACGCCGTCCTGGCGTACTCGCGCACCGCATCGTAGGTCAGCCGCGCGAAGTCCTTGTCCACCCAGTCCCTGCGGGCGAACCCGACGAGCGAGAATCCGGGCGGAAGCAGCCCCCGGTTGGCGAGGTCGTAGATGGCCGGGAGCAGTTTCTTGCGCGCCAGGTCACCGGTGACGCCGAACATCACCAGGACGCTCGGCTCTGCCACCCGGGGGATTCGGCGATCACGCGGATCGCGGAGCGGGTTGGCCATCAGCCGGCGATCTCCGCGGCCGCCCCCTTGCCGCCCCTGAGCTGCGCCTCGATCGTGGCGAGCAGGCCCGACCACGAGTCGGCGAACTTCCGCACACCCTCGTCCTCCAGCACGGCGACGACGTCGTCGTAGGCGATGCCCAGCGCCGCCAGGTCGGCGAAGACCGCCCTGGCCGCGTCGTAGCTGCCGTCGATGGTGTTGCCGGCCACCACGCCGTGGTCGGCCATCGCGTGCATGGTCGCCTCGGGCATCGTGTTCACCGTGTGCGGGGCGATCAGGTCCTCGACGTACATGGTGTCCCGGTAGGACGGGTCCTTGGTACTGGTCGAGGCCCACAGCGGGCGCTGGACCCGGGCGCCATGGTCGTCGAGCACCTGCCAGCGCAGGCTGTCGAAGTGCTGCTCGAACAGCTCGTAGGCCAGCCGCGCGTTGGCCACCGCCGCCTTGCCGCGCAGCGCCTTAGCCTCCGGCGTGCCCAGGGCGTCCAGCCGCCGGTCGACCTCGGTGTCCACCCGGCTGACGAAGAACGAGGCGACCGACGCGAGCGAGGTCAGCTCGGACTCCGGCGCCCGCTCCAGCCCGGTCATGAACGCATCGATCACCTGCTCGTAGCGCAGCAGCGAGAAGATCAGCGTGACGTTGATGCTGATGCCCTCGGACAGGCAGGCCGTGATCGCCGGCAGGCCCGCCAGCGTGGCCGGTATCTTGATGAACAGGTTCGGCCGGTCGACCAGCCACCACAGCGCACGCGCCTCGGCGACCGTCTTCGCGGTGTCCTTCGCGATCCGCGGGTCGACCTCGATCGATACCCGGCCGTCGACGCCCTCGGACTCGTCGTAGACCGGCCTGAGCACGTCGCATGCCCAGCGGATGTCGTAGGTGGTGACCGCCCGCGAGGCTTCGTCCAGGCCGACGCCGCGGACCGCGAGGTCGCGAAGTTGCGCGTCGTACGCGGTGCCGTGCTCCATCGCGTGCGCGAAGATCGTCGGGTTCGACGTCACCCCCCGGACGTGGAAGTCCTTCGCGAGCTTGGCCAGGTTGCCGGTGGACAGCCGTTCCCTGCTGATGTCATCGAGCCAGATCGCCACGTCCTCGCCGGTGAGCTTGGCGAGGACATCCTGGTGTTCGTGCTGTGCGGTCATCGCTGATCCTTCCTGGCCGCTGTGTCGGCCCGGGGGGACGACCCCCCGGCACCCCCCGCTGTGTCGGCCCGGGGGGACGACCCCCCGGAACCCCCCGCTGTGTCGGCCCGGGGGGACGACCCCCCGGAACCCCCCGCGGTGCCGGACCGGTCCAGGCTGAGCCGCGCGGCCTGCGCTACCCGCTCGGGGGTGATCCCGAATTCTTCATACAGCTTCTCGTAGGCGGCGGACGCACCGAAATGCTCGAGGCTGATCATCTCGCCGGCGTCGCCGACGATCCCGCGCCAGCCGAGGCCGATCCCGGCTTCCACGCTGACCCTGGCCCTGATCTCGGGCGGGAGCACCTCGTCGCGGTAGGCCTGGTCCTGCTCGCCGAACCACTCCAGGCACGGCATCGACACGACCCTGGCCGCGATATTCTCCCGCCGAAGTTCCTCGCGTGCCGCCAGCGCGATGTGCACCTCGCTGCCGGTCGCGATCAGGATCGCCTGCGGACTCCCGTCCGGCGCGTCGGCGAGGACGTACCCGCCGCGCGCGGCTCCCTCCGCGCTCGCGGCCGTGGCCCGGTCGATCACCGGCAGCTTCTGCCTGGTCAGGCACAGTCCGGCGGGCCGGTCGATGTGCTCGAGCACGGTGCGCCACGCCACCGTCGTCTCGTTCGCGTCGGCGGGCCGCACGACGTCGAGGCCGGGGATCGCGCGCAGCGCCCAGAGGTGCTCGACCGGCTGGTGCGTCGGGCCGTCCTCGCCGAGCCCGATCGAGTCGTGCGTCCACACGAACGTGACCGGGATCCCCATCAGCGCCGCCATCCGGACCGCGGGCCGCATGTAGTCGCTGAAGACCAGGAACGTGCCGCCGTACGGCCTGGTGAGCCCGTGCAGGGTGATCCCGTTGAGTATGCCGCCCATGCCGAACTCCCTGATCCCGAAGTGCAGCGTCCGGCCGTACGGGTTACCGGGGAACATGGCGGTCTGATGTTCCGGCGGGATGAACGACGGCTCGCCGGCCATCGTCGTGTCGTTGCTCCCGGCCAGGTCGGCGGACCCGCCCCAGAGCTCGGGGAGTACCGGGGCGAGTGCGTTGAGAACCTTGCCCGATGCCGTTCTCGTGGCCATCGGCCCGTCGCCGGCGGAGAAGGCGGGCAGCGCCGCGGTCCAGCCGGCCGGGAGCGCGCGCGCCGCGAGGCGGTCGAGCAGCGCGCGGCGCGACGGGCTGGCCTCGGCCCACCTGGCGAAGCTCTCTTCCCAGCCCGCCCTGGCCAGCTTGCCGCGGTCCGCGACCTCGCGGGCGCGGGCCACCGCCTCGTCCTCGGCCGGGAACGTCACGGCCGGGTCGAAGCCGAGTATCTCCTTGGTCGCCGCGACCTCGGGCGCGCCGAGCGCGGAGCCGTGCGCCGAGCCGGTGTTCTGCTTGTTCGGCGCAGGCCAGCCGATGATCGTGGACAGCATGATGATCGACGGCGCGTCGGTGTGGTCCCTGGCGGCGAGGAGCGCGTCGTACAGCGCTTCGGTGTCCTCGTGGTAACCGTCCGGCCTGCGCCATCTCACCCGCTGGGTGTGCCAGCCGTAGGCCGCGTACCTGGCCAGGACGTCCTCGGACTTGGCGATGTTGGTGTCGTCCTCGATGGAGATCTGGTTGTCGTCGTACAGCAGCACCAGGTTGCCGAGCTGCTGGTGGGCGGCGAGGGAGGAGACCTCGTGGCTGACCCCCTCCTCGATGTCGCCGTCGGAGGCGAACACGTAGATGTGGTGGTCGAACGGGCTCTGCCCGGGCGGCGCGTCGGGGTCGAGGAGCCCGCGCTCGCGCCGTGCCGCCATCGCCATCCCGACCGCGTTGGCCAGGCCCTGGCCCAGCGGGCCGGTAGTCGTCTCCACGCCCGGGGTCAGCCCGCGCTCGGGGTGCCCGGGGGTAATGCTGCCCCAGGTGCGCAGGGCCCTGAGGTCATCCAGTGACAGGCCGTAGCCGGACAGGTAGAGCTGGATGTACAGGGTCAGGCTGGAGTGGCCGCAGGACAAGACGAACCGGTCCCGCCCCAGCCAGCCCGGGTCGGCCGGGTCGTGCCTCATCACCCGCTGGAAGAGCAGGTAGGCGGCCGGGGCAAGGCTCATCGCGGTGCCGGGGTGCCCCGACCCAGCCTGCTGGACCGCGTCCATCGCGAGCACCCGGATGAGGTCCACCGCCCGCTCGTCAGTCCCAGTCCACTCCAATTCCCGGCTCACGCCCACGCCCTCTTTCTCCGCTCGCGTCATCCAACCCCGACCCTATCGCCCGCTTCGCTCGCGCCTGCGCCGGCCGAACCCCACTTACTGCATGTTCCGTGGCCGCAAAAGCCACAATTCAGGCGCCAGATTGACCGGAACGCACACCAAGTCAGTCTGGCTCGCCGAGCTGTCGGTGGGGTGGGGCAAAGTGAGGGCGTGGGACACGACCGACTGGCTGAGTCGCCGCGGTTAGCGGGAGTCGTCACGACGGCGGAACTCCGCCGCGACGGCATCACCGATACCCGGATCCGGGCGTTGGTCAAGCGAGGCGAACTCCTACCCCTCGATCGTGGCGTATACGCCAGGACCGGCTCGGCCCGGGAGGTGCGACAAGCGGACCCTTCGGCTCGTGTCGGCGCTGGCGGTTGTCGGGGCAGACGCGGTCGGGAGTCACGCCGACGCCGCGCTTATCCATGGCCTGGCGCTGCTCGAACGCCCGCCGGCCAGTGTGTCGGTAGTAACCCGGCCCCGAGAT
>WNGJ01012301.1_pt1 | contig 11974 bp, 14 predicted proteins | sample 5400611 | NCBI WGS metagenome assembly WNGJ01 (sample SAMN13153375, study PRJNA577476) | soil metagenome | isolation source: 40 cm soil or saprolite under Garry oak tree replicate 1 | place: USA:California | collected 2016-06-15 | reverse complement strand
AGCCTTCCCAAGTAACAAGCCTTCCCAAGCAACAAGCCTTCCTCCCACGCAATAAATCCTTCACAAGCACCATGATACCTATTTCGGTGGAATCGCGCCGGCAAGCCCACAAATCGGCCGATCTGGAACAAATTTCAGTTCCGAACGGGGAACCTATCGACAGCTCAAATGTTTGATATCACTGGAACTTTTTGTATTATCGCGGCGCAGCAAATTTTAGACACAATCTCCCGAAATAAGGCCTGACATCACACCACATCGGGGATTTGATTCATGCGCTGCAACCGCATTGGTAGTTTATTTGCTGCTTTGGTCTTTGCTTCCGCCGCGGCCGCCCTCACTGCCGCTCCCGCCGCGGCGCAGACCCCCTATGACGGGCTGTGGAATGTCACGATCGTGACCAAGGCCGGCTCCTGCGAACCGTCGACACGCTCGACGTTGACCGTCACTGACGGTAAAGTTTCGGCCGCCGGCGCTGACATCACCGGCAGCATCGGACGCGAAGGACTGGTTCGGGTCTCGATCGGCGGGGCCTTTGCAAATGGCCAGCTCAGCGGCAATTCTGGTTCAGGGAAGTGGAATGGGGCATCCGCGGGTATGCCGTGCAGCGGCCGATGGGAAGCGTCGCGGCAATAAGCTACGCCAAACGGCTGAAATCTTCACGGCTGAAATCGTCACGGCTGAAGTCTTCGCAGCGGAAGTCATCAAAGTCATCCGGCGGCTGACCTTAGCCGCCGTCGCTTGGTTTATGGTGACCGTGTCCGGCTCCGCAAGCTTTGCGCAATCGGGGCCGTTCACCGGCATGGCCGGCAACTGGTCCGGCGGCGGCACCGTCACGCTCGACGACGGCTCGACTGAACGCATCAGGTGCCGCGCGACCTACGCGGTGGGCGCCGGCGGCAATGGCCTCAATCAAAACCTTCTCTGCGCCAGCGACAGTTACAAGTTCGATCTCCGAAGCAATGTGATCGCCGAGGGCGGAGCGCTCTCCGGGACCTGGAGCGAGACCGGCCGGGGCGTCAATGGAACCCTTCAGGGACGCGGAGCCGCCGGCAACTTTCAAGTCCTCGCCAGCGCGGCCGGATTTAACGCCAACATCTCCCTGACCACGCGCGGTAACCGCCAGTCCGTGGTGATCCGGGCCGAGAGCCAATTCAGGGGCGCCTCGATCTCACTGTCCCGGCACTAACCCATCCAGCACCGCCGCGAGCGGTTAGCTAAGCTTGCTTTGGCGCGGCCAGCCGGGCGGCGGTTTCCTTCATGGTCTTTGCGATCAACAGCGCCTGTTCCTTGTTGAACGCGAAATCCTGCACGCCCTTATGCGTGGTCAGGGAAAGCACCATGATATCGGGCTGGTTCTCCGGCCAGCCGGTGGCGAAGGCCGTCACAAAATCCGCTGAAGTGGAACGCTTTGTCATCGGGAGATATCCTATGCCTGCGGAACGAATGCGGTGACTTCAATCTCGACCTTGGCGCGCGCATCGACCAGGCCCGAGATGTAGAGCAAGGTCGAGGGCGGGAAATTCTTCCCTAACGTCTCGCGCCAGGCCGCGCCGATCCCGGCGCCCGCGGCTTCATACTCGCTGCGGCTGGTCAAATACCAGGTCAGGCGAACAATGTGCTGGGGTCCCGCCCCGGCCTCGCCGAGCAGCTTGACGATCCGTCGCAGCGCCACCGCGACCTGGCCTGCCATGTCGGGCTGATAGTCGCCCTTTTCGTCGCCTCCGGTCTGGCCGGCCAGCACGACCCATCTGCCGGGACCATCGACCACCACGCCATGCGAAAAGCCGCGGGGCTTTGACCATTCGGCCGGTTGCAACGCAAGCATGAGCAATTCTCCGGGGGGTTAGACGTCATTCCGGGCGATGCGAAGCATCGAACCTCAGATGTGCAATTGCACATCGGAGAACCCAGAGATTCCGGGTCTGATCCTTCGGACCATCCCGGAATGACAGATTGGATGGGCCGATCTTAGCATCGATCATACCGGCGCTCCCACCTTGAAATTAACCGCCGCGCAGCACGGCCTCGGCATATTTACGCGTTGCAAATCCACCCGGGGTCGCCGATACCGGCCTGCCCTCATTTCGCGCGTTGTTGCGCCGCAACCCGACCCTTCCCGCCGATGGACCGAGTACCTTCCAAACCAAGGGCCGCGCTGTGGATGGCGGGCTGGCTTGCCCTGATGCTGATCATGGCGATCGCCGGCCGTGAGACCACGCGCGAACTCAACGTGTTCGAGATCATGGAGGTGCGTTCGGTCATCAGCCTCTTCATCCTGTATCCGCTGATCCGCCGCAACGGCGGCTTCGCGGCGATGAAGACCGCGCGGCCGCTGCAGCATGTCGCACGCAATCTCATTCACTATGGCGCCCAGCTCTGCTGGTTCTTCGCGCTGACGCTGATTCCGCTTGGACAGGTGATCTCGATCGAATTCACCATGCCGATCTGGACCGCGATCCTGGCCGCGAGTTTCCTCGGCGAGCGCATGACGGTATGGAAGATTTCGGCGATCGTGCTCGGCATTGTCGGCGTCCTCGTCATCGTGCGGCCCGCGACCGGCGAGATCAATCCCGGTCAGTTGATCGCGCTCGCCGCGGCCGTCGGATTCGGCATTTCCATCGCCATGATGAAATCGCTGACCCGCACCGAAAACACGCTCGCCATTATTTTCTGGATGCTGGTGATCCAGTCCGCGGCCGGATTTTTTCCCTCGCTCTATGTCTGGGTTTGGCCGTCGGCCTATGTGTTCGGCTGGATCGTGGTGATTGCGTTCTGCGGCACCTTTTCGCATTACTGCATGGCGCGCGCGATGCTGGCTGATTTATTCGGAGCGGCTCGATGTTTTCACGGTGCTGGGGGCGGCGCTGATCCTCACTGGCAATCTCTTGAATCTGAAGGCGGCCGATCCGACTCCGGCGCGCGCCAGGGCTTGATCGCGTCGCGGTGGTGTTTGTGCTGTGACCGATTACGCAAGGTCGCCGCGATCCAAATCGCGCAATATCGGGAGTAGCTTAGGACCTGCGCGGCCGAGGTCACAGTCGCCAAAATTTGGGCAATGGCCCCATGTTTTTGTGGCACGCGGCGGATTTTTTTCGTGTAGTCTGCCGCCACGCGTTGCAGCCAAAATTGCTTGATTCCATCGGGGGATTTCAGATGCGCTATCTTACGGTGATTGTTTCCCTGTTTTGCGTGTTGTTCACCGCAGATGCAGCCAAGGCCGACCGGCGCGTCGCCTTTGTCGTCGGTAACGGCACCTACAAGAACGTTTCGCCGCTTCCCAATCCGCCGATCGACGCCAAGTCGATGGCGGCGGTGCTGCGCAATGTCGGCTTCGAAGTCGTCGAAGGCACCAATCTGACGCGCGACAAGATGACCGAGCGGCTGCTTGAATTCGGCAAGAAGGCGCAAGGCGCCGACGTCGCGGTATTCTTCTATGCCGGCCACGGCATCGCCATCAACGGCACCAATTATTTGCTGCCGATCGATGCCGACATCAAATCGGAGATGGATGTCAAGCTCGGCGCCGCGATCAATATCGACCTCACGCTCGACCAGACCATGGGCGACGCCAAGGTCAAGCTGGTGTTCCTCGACGCCTGCCGCGACAACCCGTTCGCCACCAAGATCAAGTCGAACTCCGCGACCCGCAGCATCTCGGTTCAGTCCGGCCTTGCGGAAATGAAATCCGGCGAAGGCACGCTGATCGCATTCGCGACCGGTCCCGGGCAGACCGCGCTGGACGGCCAGGAAGGCACCAACAGTCCATTCACCCGGGCGCTGATGGCCAATATCGCCAGCCCCGGCGTCGAAATCCAGCAGGCGATGACCAAGGTGCGCGCACAGGTCAACGAAGAGACCAACAAGGGTCAGCTGCCCTGGGGACACACCAATCTGATCGGTTCGGTCTATCTGAACCCGGCTGCCGCGCCGGCGGCAGGCGCGGCTGCGCCGGCCGTTACCGGCAGCACCGCGGTTGCTTCCACGTCCGGCGGTTCCGACGTCGAACTGGAATTCTGGCGCTCGGTGAAGGAATCGAACAAGCCGGAAGAACTCAATGCCTACCTGACCAATTACCCCAACGGTCAATTCAGGTCGCTGGCGCTGGCCCGGATCGCCTCGCTGGAGAGCGCGCCCTCGACCGCGACCCGTACCCTGTCCCCCGGCATCGACCCCGCGACATTCACGGAGGCGGCAAGCCAAACCACGGAAGACCAGATCGGCCTCGACAAGGGCAAGCGCCGCGACGTGCAGCGCCGGCTGACCGGGCTTGGTTTCGATACCAAGCTCACCGGCGTGTTCGATGATCCGACGCGCACTGTGATCACACGCTGGCAAGCTGCGCGTGGCTATCCCCAGAGCGGTTTCCTCAACAAGCTGCAGCACAAGGCTTTGTTGACGGAAATCGTCGCGGTCGCTCCAACCGCTGCCCGCGAGGCGCCGGTAGAAAAACCGGCGCGGCCCCCACGTGCCAGCGCCGGCAATGCCGCTGCTCCCGCTTCCCCTCAGCGTGGTCCGGACCCCGGTGGTGCTGCCTTTGTCGGAGGCCTGATGGGTGGCGTGGTTGGCGGCATGCTTCGGCGCTGATCGCTACGTCATTCACCAGAATTCAAAAAGCCCGGCACGTGCCGGGCTTTTTTTGCAGATATCTCGCTTTTGCGCGTATCTCGATTGTTTCGCGCTTCGCCGCTATTTGCTGCACTCCGCGTGCCCCTCGGTCAATTTCAGCAGCTTGTCGCCGCCCGAGGACAGCAGACACATTTCCACTTCCTTGCCCGCCGGAACCGGTTTGGCGCAGGTGATCTGCGGATTGTTGTTGTATTTGGTGGTCTGGAACTTGCAGGTCACGATGCAGGACGCATCGCTGGGCAGCGAATTCGTCATCAGGATGCTCGCGACCTCCTGCCCCGGCAAAATCATGCAGTTGAACGGCACCGGTTCCGCCAGCGCCGACATCGACGAAAGGCCTGACAATATCAGGCCAAGTCCGATGGTAAGGCCGATGACAAGGCTGATGATCAGTCCGCTGAAAATAACGAGCTGGAAATCGAGGGTGCGCGAATGCATCGATACTCTTTTTGGCTCTCGTTGACGCGCGTTCCTCGCGCTAACCGGTATCCACGCCTCGATCGTGTGGACAGGCGCCGCTGGAAAAACGCGATGGGAGCCTATTTGCCCGCCGCTTTTCTCAATGCGTCATTGATCCGGTCCTGCCAGCCGGGTCCGCCCTCCTGGAAATGTTCCAGAACGTCCTGGTCGATCCGCAGCGAAACCAGTTCCTTCACATTCGGAAGCGCTGCCTTTTTGGGCGGCGCCTCCGGCACCTTTGTCGTTGTCTTCTTGAACGCGGCTTCGGCCTCGGTTCGGGCGTCGTTGAGGGTTCTCGGCCGTCTCGGTTGATCTGCCATGATCAAATTCCCTCGAACAGGACCGTCGACAAATAGCGCTCCGCGAACGACGGCACGATCGCCAGAATGGTCTTGCCGGCGCTCTCCGGACGTTTGCCGATCTCGAGCGCGGCGGCGATCGCGGCGCCCGAGGAGATGCCGCCGGGAATGCCCTCGTTGCGCGCCAGCGCGCGCGCGGTTTCGATCGCGGTCGAGCTGTTGACCTTGACGATCTCGTCGATCACCGAGCGATCGAGGATCTCCGGAATGAAACCGGCGCCGATGCCCTGGATCTTGTGCGGCGAATGCTGCCCGCCTGACAATACCGGGCTTTCCTCGGGCTCCACCGCGACAATCCGCAGCGAAGGTTTGCGCGGCTTGAGTACCTGCCCGACACCGGTGATGGTGCCGCCGGTTCCGACGCCTGCGACGAAGAAATCAATGTTGCCGCCGGTGTCGTTCCAGATTTCTTCCGCGGTGGTGCGGCGGTGGATTTCGGGATTGGCGAGGTTCTTGAATTGCTGCGGCATCACCGCGTTAGGTGTCGTGCGCACCAGTTCTTCCGCGGTCGCGATCGAACCCTTCATGCCCTGCGCCGCCGGCGTCAAAACGATTTCGGCGCCGAGGAACGCCAGCATCTTGCGCCGCTCGATCGACATCGATTCCGGCATCACCAGCTTCAGACGGTAGCCGCGCGAGGCTGCAACGAACGCCAGCGCGATACCGGTATTGCCCGACGTCGGCTCGATCAGCACCGTGTCGGCATGGATCACGCCGGCTTTCTCCATGGCAATGATCATGGCGGCTCCGATGCGGTCCTTCACGCTGGCTGCGGGATTGAAATATTCCAGCTTGGCGAGAATGGTCGCGTGCACGCCGTGCGCTTGCGGCATTTTCCGCAGACGGACGATCGGCGTGTCGCCGATCGCATCGACGATGCTGTCAAAAACCCGGCCGCGGCCGGGTCGGTGCACTGCACTCGTGGCGGGCAACGCATTCATGTCAGACTCCTGTGCAAGCAATGTACCAGCATTTCATTTAAAGGCTCTTCTCTCATTACCGGCACCTTAGCCGGAATCCGCGCGCCGCCAATGCGCTGCATTGCAAAAAGGTAAAGCGACCAAATAACGTAAAACCAACGTATTTGTGTTGCGACTTCGTCAAAGAAGTTAGAGTATGTTGAACTCAGGTTCAGATCGCAAGGAGGTCACGATGTCAGCAGTTGCTGAAGTTCTGTCGACCAAGACGCGTCATCCCGATCCGCGCGGATGCGATCTGCCGACCTGCCCGGTTTGCGCAGATTCCATGGTGGCCGCAGAAGCTTCCGCTTATCTCTCGGATAACGTGATCAGCTACCTCTGGACCTGCGATACCTGCGGTTACGGCTTCGTGACCAAGCATGCGGTCAAGCGAATTGCCTGCACCTGATCTTCCGGCGACATTTTAACGCGGCGCGATGTCGTTAACGCGGCGCGATGTCGCCCTTCGCCCAGTCGGCGCGGGTGCGCTCGCGAAAGCTTGCGAACGCGCCGTTGGCTATGGCGTCGCGAATGCCGCCCATCAGCTGCTGGTAATAGGCGATATTGATTTCGGATAACAACATCGCCCCCAGCGTCTCGCCGGACTTCACGAGATGGTGCAGGTAGGCGCGCGAATAGCTGCGCGTTGACGGCCATAAGCTTTCCTCGTCGAGCGGCCGCGGATCGTCGGCGTGGCGGGCGTTGCGCAGATTGACCTGGCCGAACCGCGTGAACGCCACGCCGTGACGCCCATTGCGGGTCGGCATCACGCAATCGAACATATCGATGCCGCGCGCGACCGCCTCCAGCATGTCTTCGGGCGTGCCGACGCCCATCAGATAGCGCGGCCGGTCCCGCGGCAGGGCCGGCGCCACCGCCTCGATCATGTCAAGCATCACCGCCTGGGGTTCGCCGACCGCGAGGCCGCCGATCGCATAGCCGTGAAAGCCGATCTCAACCAGGCCCCGGGCGCTGGCCTGACGAAGTTCGGCTACGTCGCCGCCCTGGGCGATGCCGAACAGCATGGTTCCGTGAGGTGCGGTCTCAAAGGCGCGTTTGCTGCGCTCCGCCCAGCGCAACGAGAGCTGCATCGCTCGTTCGATATCGGCGCGTTCGGCCGGCAGCCGCACGCATTCGTCCATCTGCATCGCGATGTCGGAGCCGAGCAGCCGCTGTACCTCGATCGAACGTTCGGGCGACAGCTCGACCTTGGCGCCGTCGATATGCGAGCGGAAGGTGACGGCGCTTTCGGTCACCTTGCGCAATGCCGACAGCGACATCACCTGGAAACCGCCGGAATCCGTCAGCATCGGGCCGTTCCAGCCGGTGAAGGTCTGCAAGCCCCCGAGCGCGGCGATGCGCTCGGCGCCCGGCCGCAGCATCAAATGATAGGTATTGCCGAGCACGATATCGGCGCCGGCCTCGCGCACCTCGCGCCAATGCACGCCCTTCATGGCGCCCGCGGTCGCGCACGGCATGAAGGCCGGCGTTCGCACCTCGCCATGCGGCGTCGTCAGCAGGCCGGTGCGCGCCGCGCCGTCGGTCGCAAGCAGATCGAAGTGATTGGGAAGGCTCATGCGTCCGCTTATGGCTCGACAACGACGTCCGGTTCAACCTCGTTGAGGCCGATTTTCCGTCTGAAACCCGTTGACTACAATCGAAATCTCCCGCATAAGCCCGCGCCATGACGACCAGCACCAAACGCACCGCGAAAACCGCAAAGCCCTGCCGGGCTTCGGGAGATTTGCGCGCGTAGTCGGACGATCGCATCATCTGAACCGGAGCCCCGCCTGCGAAGGTCCGGGGCTTTTTTATTGCCTGATGGAGACCAAAGTGAAGAACGCCCCCGTTGTTGCCATTGCCGGCGTGACCGGTGCTGTCGGTGCCGAATTCATCGCCACCATGGACAAGCGCGGGTTTCGCGTCGGCAAGCTCAAAGCGCTGGCAAGCGCGCGCTCGGTCGGCAAGACCATCGATTTCCGTGGGCAAAAGATCGCCATCGAGGAGCTTAACGAGACCTCGTTCGAGGGCGTCGATATCGCGCTGTTCTCGGCCGGTGGCGGCGTTTCCAGGAAGTTCGCGCCCATCGCGGTCAGGGCCGGTGCTGTCGTGATCGACAATTCGTCCGCCTTCCGCATGGATCCGAATGTGCCGTTGGTGATCCCTGAAATCAACGCCAACCGCATTGCGGATCACCGGGGCATTATCGCGGTCCCGAACTGCGCCGCGATCACCGTGCTGGTGCCGTTGTGGCCGATCCACCGGGTCAACCGCATCAAGCGCGTGATCATCGCGACCTATCAGGCGGCAAGCGGTGCCGGGGCTGCGGCGATGGAAGAACTGGTGGCGTCGACCCGCGCCAGCCTTGGCGGACAGGCCTATCCGCCCAGGGTGATGCCGCACCCCTACGCGTTCAATCTGTTCAACCACAATACCGCGATCGATCCTGTGACCGGCTACAACGACGAAGAGACCAAGGTCATCAGGGAGACCCGCAAAATCTTTGGGGATGACAGGATCGCCGTTGGCGTCACCTGCGTGCGCGTGCCGGTGCTGCGCGCACATTGCGCGGCGATCACATTCGAGTGCGAAAACCCGATCACGGAAGATCAGGTACGCGCGCTCCTGTCGGATGCGCCGGGCGTCAAGATCGTCGACGATCGGGTGAAGAATTACTTCCCGATGCCGATCGATGCATCAGGTCAGGATGACGTCCTGGTCGGCCGCATTCGCAGCGATCTCAGCGATCCCTCCGGTCATTCGATCTCGATATTCGCAGCGGCGGACCAGCTGCTGAAGGGGGCTGCGCTGAACGCGATCCAGATCGCGGAATTACTGCCGCAGCGCGCGATGGCTTAGAGCGTGTTTGAGATGGATTGAACGAAGCCGCTGCCGCGGCGTGAGGGGCAAGGTGGCGTAGATCGCCTCCTGGCTGAGAGGATGTGGGTGTTGGAGCCCACCCCCTCAGACAGGAGTATCGAGATGGCCGATTTGAGCCCTCTTCGCCGCCGCATGATCGAAGACATGACCGTCCGCAATCTGTCGCCGGCGACGCAACGATCCTACATCAGCGCGGTTTCGAAGTTCAGCCGCTATTTTGGCCGATCGCCTGACCGGTTAGAGCTGGAAGACGTCCGCGCCTTCCAGGTGCATCTGGTCTCAACCGGCATCTCATGGCCGGCGCTGAACCAGATCGTCTGTGCGCTACGGTTTTTCTACGGCGTCACGCTCGGCGAGGCGCTCATCCCGGAGCGCATTCCCTATGCGCGAGAACCGCGCAAGCTGCCGGTCGTGCTCAGCGCCGACGAAGTGGTTCAGTTCCTCGAGGCCGTGTCCAGCCTGAAGAGCCGCGCCGCGCTCACCACGGCCTATGCGGCCGGGCTCAGGGCCTCGGAGGTTGCGGGACTGCGGATCGAAGACATCGACAGCGCCCGCGGCGTCATCCAGGTGCGCCACGGCAAGGGCGCGAAGGATCGCAACGTGATGCTGTCGCCCCAGCTGCTGGGCATCCTGCGCACCTACTGGCGGCTCGCCCGGCCGCGGCGTTATCTGTTCCCGGGACGCGACGAAGATCATCCGATCGATCAGACCGTGTTGCACGCCGCCTGTCGGTCGGCGGTGAAGGCTGCGGGCCTGACCAAGCGCGTCACGCTGCACACGCTGCGCCACAGCTTCGCGACGCATCTTCTCGAGAACGGAACCGACATCCGGATCATCCAGGTTCTGCTCGGGCACAATAATTTGTCGTCGACAGCGCGCTACACGCAGGTCGCCACCGATACGATCCGGGCGACGCAGAGCCCGCTCGATCGCCTGTCGCTGGAGGTGACGCCACCTAGATGATCCGCGGCGGGATGCGGGTGATGATCCGCCCCGACAGCCGCTCCAACAGGCCCGCCATCGAGATTGCCGATATTCTGCGCCGGCATGGCGACACCTATCGCCGTGTACATGCCGGTCATCTCGGTCGGGTCGAGCGGCGCGTGATGAGCGCGATCGTGGCGTGCCGGACCGAGGCGCTCGGCGGCCACATGGAGGCTTGCGACGACTGCGGCACGACGCGGATCGCCTATAATTCTTGCCGCAACCGGCACTGTCCGAAGTGTCAGGGGCCAGCCCGAGCCGCGTGGCTCGCCGCGCGAGAAGCCGACCTGCTGCCGGTTCCCTATTTCCACGTCGTCTTCACACTGCCGGCTCCGATCGCCGCGATCGCCTTTCAGAACAAGGCCATCGTTTATGCAATTCTGTTCAAAGCCGCCGCCGAGGCAATGTCGACGCTCGCCGCCAATCCACGCCGGCTCGGCGCCGGGATCGGCGTCGTCGCCGTCCTCCACACCTGGGGGCAGGCGCTGACGCACCATCCCCACGTCCACTGCGTCGTGCCGGGCGGCGGCCTCTCGCCCGATGGCGCGCGCTGGATCGCCAGCCGACCAAACTTCTTCCTGGCCGTCAAACCGCTCGCCCGGCTGTTCAGACGCCTGTTCCTCGAACGTCTGACCGCCGCCTTCGACGCCGGCACCCTGAACTTCTTCGGCGATCTCGTATCCCTGGCCAAGCCTGCCGCCTTCGCAGCTCACCTCGTCGCTATGCGGCGCATCAGCTGGGTCGTCTACGCCAAACGGCCGTTCGGCGGCCCCGCGCAGGTGCTGGCCTATCTCGGCCGCTATACCCATCGCGTTGCAATCGCCAACAGCCGGCTCGTCGCCCTCGACGAGGATCACGTCGCCTTTACCTGGAAGGACTACCGCCAGAACGGCGCGACAAAGATCATGAAGCTCAAGCCCGACGAGTTCATCCGCCGCTTCCTTCTTCACACGCTGCCCGATGGCTTCCATCGCATCCGCCACTTCGGCTTCATGGCCAACGGCCATCGCGCGGCCAAACTTGCCCTCTGCCGCAAACTTCTCGATCGTGAGCGGACAGCGCCAAACGATGGCGAGCCGTCGCCTGTGGATTCGGACGCTCTGACGTGGGCCAAGGTTCCCGCCTGTCCTGATTGTGGTGGCGTCATGCGCATCATCGAGCGCTTTCGACACAGCTTCAGTCGTTCCGGCGCTCCAACCCAATCGTACCGGTGCGACACATCGTGAGCCAACTTATACCGTGCACGAAGATCGTCATTCGTCATTATGATCCCGTCGTCTCGATCATCGCAGACGCTGCCGAATCCGTGCGGCCAACAGCGCGATGGAAATTATTCGATGCAGCGGGCCATCGATCGCGACCGCCTGTAAAATGCTCTCTGTCTCAAGTTGCCGCCATTGCGCAACCAAAACGTCGCCGCGTCAGCTCCGCAGTCTGCCGATAGCAACCCGCGATCTCAAACTATCCCCATAGCCGCACCACCGTGCATATTCTCCCGCGCCTTCGTTCAATCCGGCTTCAATGAGGTCGCGTTATAAGCGCTTGCCGCGCCCTCGCGTGAGCGCGACCTCACAGAACCCTCCAGATTCCCAAGCAGATCATCGCGTGATTCATAGGCGGTTAGCTGATTCAGAGCTGACAGATGCGCCGCTATGCCCTTCGGGACGACCAATGGGACAGGATCAAGGATATTTTGCCCAGGCG
>WNGJ01009839.1_pt1 | contig 11974 bp, 11 predicted proteins | sample 5400611 | NCBI WGS metagenome assembly WNGJ01 (sample SAMN13153375, study PRJNA577476) | soil metagenome | isolation source: 40 cm soil or saprolite under Garry oak tree replicate 1 | place: USA:California | collected 2016-06-15 | reverse complement strand
GGACGCGTCCAGCGAGACGACGCCCTCCTCTAGCGCCGCGACGGCGTTGGCGTATCCGGTGTTGCGTGTGTTGTGAAAGTGGGCGCCGACAGCGGCGCCGGTCGCCCTGGCGCCACGGACTAGCTCGTGCACTTGGGACGGCACCCCCACTCCAATGGTGTCCGCAAGACAGATCTCGTCAGGAGGAATGACCATGAGGCCCTCGACGATCCGCAGCACGCGCGCCGCCGGGACGGGTCCGTCGAAGGGGCTGCCGAACGCGACGCTGATCGTCACCGTAACCGGCATCCGGTCGCTCCGGGCCCGTGCGACCAGCGCCAGTGCGGTCTTCAGCCCCTCGTCTGTCGTGGCGTTCTGGTTGCGCCGCCCGAACTCATCCGCGGCGGCCAAGGCGTAGTGGATCTCGTCGACGCCCGCAGCCACCGCGCGCTCGTATCCCTTCTCATTCAGCACCAGGCCCGCGTACACGGTGTCTGGCTTGCGGCGCAGGGCCGCCATGACCTCTTCCGCCCCAGCCATCTGCGGCACGAGCTTGGGGTTGACGAAGCTCGCGGCTTCCATGCGCTTCAGTCCGGCCGCGGCGAGTCGGTCGCACAGCTCGGCCCGCACCGCCGGCTGCAGTGGTTTGGCCTCATTTTGCAAGCCATCGCGCGGTCCGACGTCGCAGATGATCAAGGGCACATAGATAAGGTAGTGGCCCCTCTGGCCCAGCCCCCTGGGCGGCTTCGCCGCCACCTCCCCATAAATGGGGAGGAGTTGCTACTTGATGAGGTCTGTCATCGGCGTTGCTTGAGCCGCGGCACCCAGGCGTCCGACCCCCATCAAATCCTCGATCGTGGCCAGCAGTGAGTAGTGCGTGTACGCGGTGGCACTCGTCATGTGGCTGATCCCCGGCGCGATCACAAGCATGAGCACGTGGTTGCCGGCGCTGCCATCGTCCTCATCCCACACGAGGAAAAGGATCCCGTTGTCCTTCCAGGCTTTCGAGGCAGTGATCTCCCCCACCTGCGTGCGCAACCAGTCGTCACCGACCGACACGGAGCATTCATGCGTGTCATGACACATGTCTGGCGTAATCCATGTGAATAGCGGCGTCGTGCCCGCCAGGTCGGCGGACAGGTTCGTCAGCGGGACCACATTCGGCGGACACGCTCCGCCGTAGTACGCAAATGGGTTGTGCCCGGGGTCGTATGGCACCGGGCTGTCCAGGCAGCCGCGACTGTCCATACCTTCCATGTAGGCGCGCCAGCTGACGCCCGCCTTCGTCAGCTGCGTCCCGAGGTCTTCGGCGGGCAGCGGGTAGTAGCTGTCGTCGCTCACTCCCCAGGTCTTACCCGAAGTGAGAGCGAGGTAATTCGGCACGCTTGGATGTGTGATGGCGCGGTAGTTCTCCGCGACTCTGTACTTGGCCGCCAGCGATGCGGTGAATGCGCCCCTCATCGCCTGGCTGGCCGAGTGGTTTTCCATGACGATCAGAAATACGTGGCGCGGCTGCGTCTTGCCGGAGGTGGACGAAGTTTGTCCGCAAGCGGTGACCACAAAGGCAACAGCCGCAATGGCCACCCAACGCTTCATCTACTCGGAATTTACCGAGTACGGCTCTCAGGAGGCTTTAAGGCATACGATCGGGATCTCGCGGTCGGTCTTTTTCTGGTAGTCGGCGTAGCGAGGCGAGATCGCGGCGATGCCGGCCAGCGCCGCCTCGCGCTCATTCCCCTTGAGCAGCGACGGACGAACCTTGAGCTTGCGGTTGCCGACCTCGAGCCACACGCTCTCCGGATTCTTCGAAGCCTCCGAGCGGGTGCGTGAACTCCCGGCCGCTGCGAGCACCGACGGTGGTCAGCAGCACGAGCGGGAAATCCATCAGCTTGGGCGCCGACGGGCCGGCTGACTTGCGATACCGCGAAACCTGCATGTCGAGGAGTGGCTTGAAGATGCGGCCGATGAAGCCGCTCCATGGCGTCCATACGCCTCGAGTCCCGCGAGGAGGAATTTCGATCTTGCCGCTCGAATGGTCCAACGTCCAACCTAATCGGTCGGAGGTCGGAGGCTATTCCGTTCTCGTCAGCTGCGACCGGGGTTGTTTGCGGCCGCCGTGACCACCGTCCCGTTTTCCGGCTGTGATGTCAGGTTGAGCACGCACGAGACCGACGTCGTGCCGTTGTAGCCGACATCTGGAGCGACTGTCGCCTGGCACGATCCAAGAACGCTTCCCGAGACCGCGGCGGTAGCCGTGAATGTAACCGTCGAGGGGCTGGACGCGCCGATCTGTCCGCCCAGGTTCTTCAGCTGCGCCGACACCGAGCATGGCGCGCCGCAACGAGAGGTGTCCACGGAGACGACCGAATAGATGGGCGGGAGCGTGGAGAGATTCGAGAAGTCGATCACGTCGGTGGGAGGGTTGATCCCGAACTCGCGATCGAAGTCGCCGTAATGGAAGTCGACGGCCGACATGGCATCGATCACGACGTCCTTCTTGAGGTGCACGCGCAGGAGGTGGAAGGGAGCCGCGGCGGCGATGTAGATGTCCGCCCTCGCGCCCGACAGGCCCACCGCAGCCTGGCCGTCGACCGATAGGTGGTCCGTCCGGTGTGTGTTTGCCGAGCCAAGAAAAGCTGTGCGAAATGCGGCGCCGTCCGTGAATTCCTTCATCGCGGGTATGTAGCCGGGAGGACCCTTCCACCAGCTGTTGCCGGCGGCTCTCGCCAGGTTTTGCGACTGCGGATCGCCGGCCATGTGCGCGGCCAGAAACTTCTGGCCCCGAAAGTACGCGTGGTCACCCGTGATCACCGCCTCAACCTTCTGGTCGCTTGTGCTGACGATCGCATGAGCGGTGCTCGGGCGGACGAGCTGTAGGTCTATCGTCCACTGGACGCTGCCGGCGAGCGAGTATGTGCCCGTGATGCCAAAGGTCTTCGCGTGCGTCAGCGTGTTGGCTGCCCCGTCCTCCAGCGCGGTTTCGCTCGGCAGGCCGAGGCCGAAAGCCGGCTCACACGCCGCAAGCGCGAGTAGTGCTGCCGCCGCGGCCAGGATTCGTGTGGGCAAGGGAGTTCGCCTGTGTAACGGCATGCCTACCATGTCCGTTACCAGACCATGGCGACCATCGACGCTCCGGCGCCGGGCGGGCTGAGCCTCCCCGGCGAAGGGCTTCGCCGGGCGGCTCCCAGGCGCCGCAGCGTTCGGATCCGCGGTCGCGAGTATCCGGTCCTTCTGCCCAGCATTCGCGATCCACGCCTTCATGTCGCCGCGGTCCTCCTCACGCTCCAGGTCCTCGGCCAGACCGTGCTCGATTTCCGGTTGTCCGTGGCCCAGATCCTGGCCTGCCTGGTCACCGGCGCGCTGATCGAGTTCGGGGTCGCATTCTTCAAGGACAAGACCATCCTGTGGCCGGCCAGCGGGCTGCTGACCGGGAACAGCACCGCCTTCATCCTCAGGGTCCCAGGCACGATACACGGCCAATGGTGGAGCAACCACGGGATTTACATCTTCATCGGCGTCGTCGCCTTCGCCATGGCGACGAAGTACCTCATCCGCTGGAAGGGACGGCACATCTTCAACCCCTCCAACATCGCGCTCGTCCTGGCCTTCGTTGTGCTCGGGCCGCAATACACCGAGCCGCAAGACCTGTGGTGGATCCCGATGGGGATGTGGATGATCGTGACGTACGCCGTGCTCATCGGGGGAGGCTTGCTGATCGCCTGGGAGCTTAAGCTGCTCGGGCTCGTGGCCGGCTACATGGCCGCCTTCGCGGCCAGCGTCGCGATCGCCCTGGCCCCGGTGCCGGACCACTGCATGGTCGCGAGCTGGCATGCAACAGCCCTCTGCGGGACAGACCTATGGAAGATCCTGGTCACGTCGCCCGAGGTTTTGATCTTCGCGTTCTTCATGGTCCCCGACCCTCGCACTGTGCCCGAAGGACAGGTCGGCAGGTTCGTGTTCGGCGCGATCGTCGCCATCCTGTCGGTGCTTCTCCTGGGCCCGACTACCCTCGAGTTCTGGACCAAGACCGCCCTTCTGGCCAGCCTCGTGATCGCGTGTGCCGGACGTTTCGCCCTGGTTCGCCTGCTGGAGCCCTTGGAGCAGGCTGGCGGTGGGCTGGCGGTGGTACGGAGGCTGGGCTGGGCGGCGCCGGCGGTGCTGGGCTCGACCTTGCTGCTGGCCACGGCCTTGCCCGTGTCCGCCCAGCTTTCGACGCACAGCCCCGAGCCGGCTCCCGAGCTGCCGGACGGTTCGACGCCCAAGCTCGCGCTCGTCGTCGGCTCCGGGCCGGACTATGCGAGCTGGCTGACCTTGACCGCTGGCACCGCGCTTCCTTCCGGCAGCCAGTCCGGACCGGTTTCGGCCTCAGCGCGCGTGTGGGTTCTGCCTCCGATCCCTCCGGTAAGCGTCCCCTCGAACGTGCCGGCGTTTGACCCTTCGGTCGACCAGCAGACCGCCAACCAGTGGGCGCACGACGCCGTGCTCGACCTGCTCATCGAGTCGGAAGCACGTCGCGCGCACGATTTGAAGCTGGCGGAAGAGGGCGCCGACGGCGACGGGCTGACGGAGTTTACGGACGTGATCACCCAGGACGTCGCGGGTGGGAAGTTCGTCCAGAAGACATACAGCTTCGACCGGGTTCAGCTTTCCCTGTTCCTGCCGAAGTTCAGCACCCAGGCGCGCCGGTTGATCGGTGTGTCGCTTCACGGCATCACTACGCTGATCACCCGCGACTCCGCCGGGAAGGTCCTATCCCAGCAGACGCAGCCCTACACGAAGAGCTGGGGTCTCGGCGGCGCCAAGGGCGGCAACCTCAACCACGACGTGATCAACGCAGACTTCACCGATCTCACTCCGGCCTAGCGGCGGCGGGGATGCCGTCCGGCTCGTAGACCGCGGGCGGCTCGATGCCGAACGTGTCGGCGAGCCGCACGAAAAGGTTGAACAGCGCAGCGTCGTAGGCAGCTTCAGCGATCTGCTCGTCGGTCCACCCCGCGCCGCGTAGCCGCTGGACCTGCTCGTCGGTGACCAAGTACGCATGCCTGGTTATGGTCTCGACGAAGTCGAGCAGCAGGCGATGAGCCTGATCCAGCCCTGCGGCGTCGAGGTCGCCGTCGCGCAGCGCTTGCGCGACCTCCCCGTACGACTCGCCCTGCAACTGCAGGAACCAGCTATGGGAGCTGAGTCAATAACGGCAGCGGTTCAGCGCCGAGACATACGAGGCGATCATCTCGTGCTGGGCACGCGTCAGCGCTCCGTCGCTGAAGTGGAGCCTCGAAGCGCTGTCGATCGCGGTCAGGAAATCCGGCCGCAGACTCATCGTGCGGAGGATGTCCGGCACGACCTTGGCCACGCTGCGTGACTTCGCTGCGGCGTACAGCTCGGCCAGCGGCCCTTCGGCGTCGGCCTCGTCGACCATCTTGATGCGCGCCATCTGCCGAGGTAACGGGCGCCCCGGCGGAGGGGTTACGTCTGCTGCGGCCCGTCCCAGGTCCAGCGCGGCATCGGCAGATCCGGCTCGACCTGCGTGCCGGCAGGCGAGTAGCTGTTGACCTCGCCGGTCGCGGCCTCGATGAACCGGCGCATGATGTCGCGGAACTTCGGGTCATCGGGCAGCCGCGCATCGTCCAGGGCCTGCACGAAGCAAGCCGCGAACCGGGTCCCAAACTCGTCCGGGCCGCCCTGGCCGGCGTGGATCCCGATCATGCCGGAGTGTCCGCCGAATGACCTCGAATACCGCGGCGGGCCGTCGAATACTTCGGCCCAGTAAGCCGCCAGGTGTTCAAGATGATTCGGGCCGACGCCATGCCCGAAGGGATGGTTCAGCTCGGGGTCCTGGAGACAGCGCTCGTGTGTGGCCGCCGCCAACGCGAGGAACGCCTGCTCCCCACCGGCGAACTCGTAGATCGAGGGTCGAGCCACGGATCGATGTTAGCCCGGCGCGTGAGTCGCGAGCACCGCCCGGGTGGCCGCACTGGTCACGTTTCGTCTCCGGCTTCCGTCATCACCAGTAAGGGCGGAAACGCCTATTCCACGAGGAGGTCGAGATCGAACTTATGAGCAAGATCCTGTTGAGCCCTTATGTCAACTTGCAGGGCCGCGCCCGTGAAGCGATGGAGTTCTATCAACAGGCGCTGGGCGGTCGCGTCGAGCTGCAGACCATGACTGAGCAAGGCGAAGTCAAGCCGGCCGGTCCGGGGGACTGGATCACGGAGGCGCGGCTCGAGTCTGACGGCGCCCTCATCGTCGGCACGGATGGCCATCCCAAGTTTCCGGCCAAGATCGGTGAAAACTTGGCGATTGCGCTCATCGGCACGGACAAAGAACGCATCACCAAGATCTTCCACGCCCTGGCCGAAGGCGGTCAGCTCAAAGGGCCTCTGGCGAAGCGGCCGTCTGGCGCGGAGGTCGGCTACCTGCTGGACAAGTTCGGCATCAACTGGGTGGTGACCATCGAGCAGACCTGAGCTGAGACCCCAATGACGGCACTGTGGCATCCGGGCACGGATGGTCGCATCCGGCCCGGGTGGATCACGCCATTCGTGCCCATCTGGTTGCGTAGGCATCGTGCGCAATTGGTCGTCGCGGGCGACCTACCTGGTTTCGCCTTCAAGGCCAACCTCGAAAGTCGCCGACTGAAATCGTCTCGCAGCGCTTGTCGCGGGTGCGGGTCGATGTCAAACCGCTGTTGCGACTTTCGTCACACAGGTCGCGCTTGAATCCCCTCCGATGCGGCAGTTCACGGTCGGAAGCCTCAGCAAGCCCTGACTTAATTGATCGCTTAACGACAGCGCTTCTGGAGAACGCCGGCATAGAGTGGCGACGTGCCCGAAGAGTCCGGCCGCCTGGCCGCGATCGCGGCGGCGTCAGATGCTTTCAGCGACGCGGTTCCAGACATGGATGCGCTGCTCGCGATCGTCGCCGAGCACATCTCCCGCGCGACGGGAGACCTTTGCGCGGTCGTCCTGCTGTCGCGAGACGGCAAGCGCATCGAGCCGGTAGCCGCCTACCACCCCGATCCTCGCATGCGCGAGTACGTCAGCGGGCTGATCGGCCGACCGATCGACATTGACGCGTCAGGTCCCTGGAAAACAGTTCTCCAGGAGCGGCGGCCGGTTGTCATCGCCATCGATCCGGACCATCTGCCGGCGAACGTCGCCCCCCATCAGGCGCGGCACATCCAGAGATGGCGCATGCGCGAGTCGGCGATGCTGCCGATGGTCGCGCAGGACCGAGTCGTCGGCGGGCTCAACCTCAACCGATATGAGGGCAGCTCTCCTCTCCGCCCAGAGGATATCCAGCACCTGGAGGGTCTTGCGGCACGCGCCGGGCGCGCGATCGCGATCGCCCAGCTCATGCAAGACCAGAAGCTGACGGCAAGCGAGCTCGAGATCAAAGTAGCGGAGCGTACCGCCGCGTTGGTGGAAGCCCAAGAAGAAGCGATGCGCGCCAACCAGGCCAAGAGCCAGTTTCTGGCGAGCATGAGCCATGAGCTGAGGACGCCGCTTAACTCGATCCTTGGATTCTCCGAGCTGCTCAGCGACGACACAGCGGGCCGAATAGATGCAGCGACGCGCCTGCGCTTTCTGAACCAGATCCACACGAGTGGCCAGCATCTCCTCCAGCTCATCAATGACATCCTCGACCTATCGAAGGTCGAGGCCGGCCAAATGGAACTGCACCTTGAGCCGGTTGATCTCGGAGGGCTGATCGACCAGGTCCGGGCAACCGTTGAGCCCCTTGCTCGGAGCAAGGCGATTGTACTGAACACGGAACAGTCGCCCGATGTCCGGTTGATCGCGGATGCGTCAAAGGTACGGCAGATGCTGTTGAACCTCGTCTCCAACGCAATCAAGTTCACTCCCGAAGGGGGTCAAGTCGAGATTCGCAGCCGCCAGGTCGAGTCCTGCGCGGAGATAGCCGTCAGCGACACCGGGATCGGGATAGAGGAGAAGGACCTGGGGCAACTGTTCAAAGAGTTCCAGCGGCTGGATACGGGCGCCGGACCGCAACAGGAGGGAACCGGACTCGGCCTGGTCCTCACAAGACACTTCGCGGAGCTGCATGGCGGCAAGGTCAGCGTCGAAAGCAAGCGTGGGAAAGGAAGCACGTTCACCTTGCGTCTGCCGGTCAACGCACCTCCCGCTGAGGTCGCAGCCCCCGACTTGAGCCGGCCACTGGTGCTCGTCGTCGATGACAACCCGCCAGCGGCTGAGATCCTGGCGAGACATCTGCATGGAGGCGGATTCCGCGTCGAGGTCGCGCACACGGGCGCCCAGGCATTGACCATGGCCCGCGACCTGAGTCCGGTGGCGATCACCCTCGACATCCTGCTGCCCGAGGTCGACGGCTGGGAGGTCCTGAACCGACTCAAGGCGGACGAGGCCACACAGAACATCCCGGTCGTCGTGGTCTCAGTGGTCGACAACCCGACGCTCGGCCGGGCCCTGGGTGCGCTCGATTACTTCGTCAAACCCGTGAACGGAAAGGCCTTGCTGTCTCGACTGAGGCAGTACCGTTTCACGACCGGCGTCAAGCACGAACCTGTTCGTGTGCTGGTGGTGGATGACGAGCCGGCCAACCTCGATCTGTTGGAAGGCCTGCTCAGACCCGAGGGATTTGGCGTACTGCGGGCGGCAAGCGGGCGGGAAGGCATCGACATGGCGATGTCGGAGCTGCCCAACCTGATCCTGCTCGACCTGATGATGCCGGGCCTCACCGGATTCGACGTCGTCGAAGCGCTGAGGGACAAGGAGGCGACACGCTCGATCCCGATCATGGTCTTGACCTCCAAGGAGCTCACCGATGTTGATAAGAGCGCGCTCAACGGTCAGGTGTCGGCCATCTTTCAGCGCAACTCGGTCGCCGGGACCGAGCTCACCGCATGGCTGCGGAGCATCGTCGCCAAGAGGCAGTTCGGATGATTCGGCCTTTAGAAGCGTCTTCGTGAACTTGAGCCGAACGCCGCACGCGCCCCAAACCGGGCGCGCACGGAAGGCTCTAGTTGCTACTCCTGCGGCCCCATGGCAAACGTGAGCCCGTGGGCTTTCACCAGTCCCGGGACGCTGTTCAGGTCGACTTCGGTTCCGTATTCGGCCGCGAGCGCCACCATCCTGGCCGGGTCAAGCTCACCGCGACCTGCCAGATCGGTGACCTTGTCGAAGAACTTCTCGAAGCCGGCAGGCGAGATGATCTCGAGAATCCGGGCGGGCACATCACCTGCATTCCAAAACGTGTGCCACTGGCCACGCGGCTTGAAGATGAGGTCGCCCACCTCGCCGTAGACGATCTCGCCGCCAAGGTCGGCGCCGACTCGCCCTGCAAGGACAAAGCTGTACTCATCCTCGCGACCATGCCGGTGCATCGGTGCTGCCAAGGCGCGCGGCTCCATGGGGTGCTCCACGAGCGAGAAACCCCCGCCCGACTCGGCGCCGTCAACCATGAACCGCACGCCGATACCTCCCAGCTGCCCAAGCTTGCCATCGCGAGGACCTACTATCCGAACCGCGGTCATTGTCATAGCTGACTCCTTTTCGGTAAACAGGCTGTTCAGTGAGGGCGCAAGGCTATACGATCACTGAGCGCCATGTCAAGTCAAATGCGGAAGTACGAGCTGAAGGCCCGGGCGGAGAAGCAGGCTGCGACCCGTCGACGAATAGTGGAAGCCACGTCGGCCCTCCACGAGGAGGTGGGGCCGGCACGAACGACCGTCGCAGAGATCGCGCGCCGAGCCGGGGTCCAGCGCCTCACCGTTTACACCCACTTCCCGAATGAAACCGAACTGTTCGATGCGTGTGGACAACACTGGATGGAAAGGAATTCACCACCAGATCCATCTGCCTCACTCGCAATCGACAATCCGGACGAGCGACTGCGCGCGGTCCTGGGACCGCTCTACCGCTGGTACCGAAAGAATGCCCGAACAATTGAGAACCTGCAGCGAGATCGCCTCGTCATGCCGGCCTTCGACGCGGTAATGAGGATTCGCATGGACCAGCAATTCGCCAATCTCGCGGACGCCCTTGCCTCCAGGTACGCACCGCAGGGCCGCCGGGCAAAAGCCATGCGCGCAGCCCTCGCGCTGGCTCTCGACTTCTGGACCTGGCGGCGGTTGGCCGGCGAACGAATGTCAGATGTGGCCGCCGCGGCCTTGATGGCGGGTGCGGTCAAAGCGGCTGCCCACGACTAGAGATTGGGTCCCTGATTGGACTTTAGAACCGCCGTCCTGAACTTGAATCCGGCGTTCTGAACGCATGCACTCCTCAGACTTGATCCGGTGCGAGGGCCAGCTGTCTCGCGGCGGTCCCGGTTGGTCAGGGTTGTTGCGGCCAGCCTCGCACTGCTGCTCGCGTTGCTTGTCAGCTACGCGCTCTGGACGGTGTATGAGAACACATTGACGCCAGCGGCCCTGGATCAGGGATCGTCGATCAACAGCAAACCCACACCCCGAGGTCAGCTCTCTCCGACTGGGGCTCGGGCGCTGGAGGCCTACGGCGGCGACGGGGTGTGGAGAGCTGCAACAACTGTCGAAAGCACTGTGACGGTGGGCGGGCTCTTGTTTCAGCTCAAGGGCATCAACATCCCCGCTCACGCAAGGATCACGGTTGATGTTCAACAGCCGCACACCGTCATCGACCCGGTCGACGAATCGGGTGATGTCGGTGTTCTCGACGGTTTCAGCGTGATGATCAAGGCGCGTGACGGCAAAGTCCTCGAGCAGCGCGCCAATGCCCGAGAGCATCTCCAGAACGCGAGTGTCACCGACAAGTGGGATCGGCTGAACCTCCTGTACTTCTTGGGCTACGCCTTTTGGGGCTACTACACCCTGCCCTACCAGCTGACGCGAACAGACATCGAATGGACTGAGCTCAGGGATGGTCTGCTGCAAGCCGACTTTGGCACCAACCTGCCCGTGCACAGCCGCGTCCAGCGGTTCTGGTTCGACAGGAACACCGGGCTGCTGAAACGCAACGACTACACGCCAGTGGCGGCCACCCCCAGTGCCCAGGTGGCCAACGTGGTCTTCGAGCATGGAGAGTCCAACGGTGTCAGGTACACTTCCAAACGCCGCGTGAAGTTGACGCCCGCGCAGTACGGTTGGGTTCTGCCATTTCCCGACTTCATCTCGATCGATGTGGAGAAGTGGCGTTTGCAGTAAATGCGTCTCGGGCTACCGCCGTTCGGGCACAGATGTCGAATCCGGGCGTGTAACGCGCCATTCGGGCCCAGTTGGTTGGATCGCGCCCCGTGGAATGCGGTTTTGGGGTCCCTACTGGGACGACTTTAGAACCGCCCTTTTGAACTCGAATCTGGCGTTGTGACGGCGCGCGCCGTACGAATTCCGGGCGCCAAGACCGGAAAAATCTAACTCCTCTGCCGCTAGGCCGCCTACGCCTGCGACGCCAACTCCACGAGAGCGTCGATGCCGATGCGAGGGCCATTTCCTTGGCTCGCGCGATCCAGTGCGTCCATGCCGGCGAATGCCACGCACCAGCCTAGGAGCCGCCCTGCGTCCACGCCGGTCGCTGCGGCGAGCCGCTCGATGCGGGCTGCGATCGTCTCGAGATCATCCGCTTGCCATAGGATCAGGTCGACCGCGTCGAAAGCGGCATCGCCGAGGCAGGGTGCGGGGTCGATCGCGACGAGGCCGCGTTCGACTCCACCATCGAGGATGTTGCTGGGCGTCAGGTCACCGTGGAGCAGAACGATCGGGGAGTCTTGCTGCGCGAGCCGGGTCGCGAGCTGGCGCCCGCGCTCGTAGAGCGTACTCGGGACCAGCGCCAAAAGCTCCGTGTGACCTTCGTAAAGCTTCGCCGAGGAGTCGAATAGGTAGGCGACGCGTTTCTCGACAGTCGGGTAGGACGAGTCGGGAACACCGCTCCCGTGCAGCGAGCCTAGAAGCTCGGCGACGCTCTCCGCGGCGGGGTAAATCGAGGAAACGCTGAGCGGCGTGCCAGGTTCGATCGCCTCGATCAGCAGGGCCCCGAGCAGCTCG
>WNGJ01007011.1_pt1 | contig 11974 bp, 14 predicted proteins | sample 5400611 | NCBI WGS metagenome assembly WNGJ01 (sample SAMN13153375, study PRJNA577476) | soil metagenome | isolation source: 40 cm soil or saprolite under Garry oak tree replicate 1 | place: USA:California | collected 2016-06-15 | reverse complement strand
TCTCCGCATTCTGCGCCTCCTCCGCTTTTCTCTCTTCTTTCTTAGGAAAGACTATTGTCTGATAATTCCTAGAATAGCTCTGACGCTCTCTCTGCTCCTCCGACTCAATCATCCTCTTCTGCAGAGCCTCAAGCTGAACCGTCATAGCCTCAAGACTGAAATTTTTCAAGATCTGATCCTTATACCAGATCAACTGACCAGCCAGCTTTGTCCACCTGACCCGCTGCGCATTAGGAGTATACTGCGACTTTGCGTACTTGTGAGAAGTCTGGATCAGATCCTGAACCGTCTCGATCATGATCTTCCGCTCAGACTGCCGCCAAGCATTGATACTCTTCTTAACCTCAGACTCCTCACGCCCCTCATCCTCGTCCATTGTAACCTGCGTAGTCCTACGAGCTAGTCGAATATGTCTAAGAGAGCAGAACGAAAAACGCCGATGAAACTACATGCAACCTGCTCGGATAAACAAGACCCTATCGAAATATCCTAAGGTCCCGTATCACGGATATTCGACCTCCACCGAACCTTAACATTGTCATGGACCCTCAGCCGACTCTCAAGCCAATTCCTAGGGACAATCAGGTCGTTGACCTCTACTGTCTGCAATCAACGAGTCACAGAACCTTTCAAACACGAGGTTTGAGTCGCGAGACTCAACTGCTTTTTGAGGTCTTTCGAATGGTAACGGGTTTGGTAACCGTAAATGGTAACATGGTCTCCCGCGAGGAAGACTGTCTTTACTTAGCTCAAATGAGCCCTCAATCAATTGAGAGATTTCCATCTTTGCGATGCCAATTCTCGCCTCTTCTCTTCTTCGAGACGCACCAACCGTTCTTGCATATCACAGTATTCAGTCATGGCATTCCGATATTCTTCGTTAAGCCGGTCGAACTTAGATTGGCTCCGTTGTTTTACAAACGATCCCCAGGGCTGAGGCGATAGCCTCCATTTCCCCACGTTGAATCCTGCCTGTTTCAGAACTTCCAATACCGGTTCGTCAACAGACTCAACGATCTTCCAAAGAGGAGAAGATGTAAAACTGTAATGCGTTTGTTCCTTGCAGCTAAACCAATCTTCGGAGTAGCCGAGTCTGGAGGTCATTTGAGATACAGCGATCGGGATGGTCCTCTTGATGGTTGTTTTCAACCGTTGAAGCTGTTCTTCTGTCATGACTTCGAGGGTTGAATGATTTATTCCTACAAACTCAGCAATCTGGCCATCCAGATAAACTGGAAGTAGGCTCGAAATCTCAGATACGATGGTCTCTTTTAATTGTGCGATTTTTTCTCTGGCCCTGATTATTCCAGCTCTTGTCTCCGTTATCTTACTCTCAACTAGTTCGCTCTTCGACGACATTGACCCGTCAGCTCCGCGGTTGAGTTTGTAAGCTGATACTATTGCGCTTTGGGTCTAACAACAATCTTCCTAAGCCGAAGCAGCAGCCGAGCTTATGATGTTTTTTAGGAACTCTTGCGAATTCTTTTCCCATGGGATATGGTGGAGCACCGCCTTGGGTCTACAAAAAAAGAGAACAGACCCTAGCGAACTCGTATCAATCTCAGATTACACGACTTGAGCCGAGAATCAAGGAACTGGAGGAAGAGAATAGCAGACTCAAAATGCAACTCGAAGAATCCGCAAGAACGTCGCACCGGTCCGACCAACATCATAGGACCTAACGCCACCTCAACAGCTCAACCCAGACACAACATGGGCACGCCCCAGCATCGGCAAGTCTAATCAAGCGAAAGGGTCCCAGGCGTCCCAACAACTTCTAATCAAAGCAACGAGTAACAAACAGAACGATGGTCAGACGCAAGTACGTCCACTGGCGCATCGGCAATCGACAATAAAGAATTCCTATTCTTCTTCCCGCTCCTCTTCCTCGCCAATGACCATTTCTCTTTTCCAGTTTGGTCTACGACGGTGAGACTTGAATCTCCATGTCTTGCACTTCTTACACCAATATCCCTGAGGGAGTGAGAGCATCACTTCGCCGCAGGCAGAGCAATTCTTCAAAACAGAAGTCAAAGGGGCCGAGGACCGGTTCTGCGCCGAAATGCGAATCTATTTCTTTGCCTTGGGCAATTTCAGGGTGTTCTTGTGCAATCTCGAAATAACAGATACGCGTTCTCGTCGAATCTTGAGGATACGTCTGACTCCATGCGTTGAGAGATTCATTTCCAGAGCCTTTAGAACGATTAGAATTTCGAGAAGGTTCTCTACTCTGTCGAGTTTTGCAAGAATTTTTCTCTCGTCTGATGATATCGACAATGGCTATCAAGACTGCTTCTTCTGGGGCTTAAGATAGCGAACAATCCGATTCACTCGTGTGATATTACAACCGACAATTTCCCGAATCTTGGCTTGCGGGACTCCTGCCACTCCAAGCTGCACTATGAGTAGGTCCTTTAGAACTTCAGCAGTCTCATCTGATGACGCGCTTGTCTTGGGCATCCTTTTGATTCCTTCTGCATGTTTTTACAAGAACCTCTAACTCTTAAATTTGTGTCGAAAGAGTTGGAATGAGTTATGCCAAAGAGTGAGCAAGAGCAAATACTCTCCAAACTTACGATGATAGCTAAACTGTTGGCTTTCCAATTGGTTCGCGAAGAGCCTACGAGGGAACGACAGGTGGACCTTTTGGATGCTGCAGGTTTCTCTCCGCGGGAGATCGGTGATATGCTCGGAATCAAAGCGGGCGCTGTAACAGTGACGCTATTCAACATTCGTCAAAAGAGAGCAAAGGCAAAAGGTGCTGTGGCAAGAGAGGCAAGAAAGTGAGTGAGACCTGCGCGAGAGTCCCTTCCCCCGATAACTCCCGTTGATACTCCGATTGTAGTATTTATCAGCTCTCATCAAAAGGAGTTTCAAGAACTTCGTAACGCTCTGAAGGATGCAATCGACGGCGAGGACCTCTTCCGAAAATCGATATGAAGGCTGAGCTCGTAGAGAAGAGAAGCGGGTCGACGGTTAGCGGTGACATCGATCAAGCATTAGCGAATAGTCACATCTATCTCGGAATATTCGCGAAAACGTACTCAAAGATTTCGGTACGCGAGTATCGAATCGCGAGGCGATTAGGACTGACTATAGTTGTGTTCGAAATTGTAGGTCGAAAGAAGACAGACTCGAATGGCGATGCAAAGGTAAAGGAGTTTCTGGATCGAGTCAAGAAGGTAGATGGAGTGAAGGTAATCACACTGATAGTTAAGAAGTCTAGTCCGGGGGAATTTCTGGGAACGATAACTCAACGAATCAGTAACACCATTGCGGAGATGGCCAACCAAAATCTGAGGATTCGGAAAGTTCTGAACCCTTCCTGAGCAAGGTGAGCTAATGACAAAATATGTTTACCGTAACTGCACAGAAGAAGGCACGATTCCTCTACGCGGAAGTGGCCGGCTCGTATGCGACAAACACAAACGCGCTGCCAAGATGCTAGGCATCTATGTTATGCTCATTATCGTAATCGTTGTGTTCTTAGGCATCGTAGCGCTCACATGGTTGACACGTGTTTGAGTGGCTGAAATGTGCGTGGCGGCGCTCTGGGACTACTGATTTCCTAGACTGATCAGGATTTCCTCGTACAGCTGGTCTCTATTCCTGTCTGAGTAGCTGTTGTAGGCTAGTTCTAGGATTCTGTATCCTCTTTTCCGTAAGAGCGATCTTAGCTCTTCATCCCTCGCCATTTGTGCTTTTCCGAGATGGACCCTGCCGTCGACAAACACGAGCAAGGGTCTAGACTCAAGCGAGAAGTAAAAGTCGGCGGTCGTTATCGGTATCTCGACCTGTGTCTGGTAGCGTATTCCATCGTCTTGTAGTTTGATTGCCAGTTCCTGTTCCATCCGTGAGGGGCTTACGTGTAGTCGTTCGCGCCAGTTGCTCCGCTGACTCGACATCTGTAGAGTTGAGCTATCCCAAAGCTATTGCTCAGACACGAAGGAGAAAGTGCTAACCTCTCTGATCGATCTTATGTGGTCACTACTGCGCCGCAGTTTGGGCATTTCTTGTCGCGTATTGGGTCGAGTAGCGTCCTGCAATATTTGCGAGGAACTTTGAGAACCTCCCTCTATACTTCTCGTTGGACAATGGTCTGTTGTTGGGGTGGTGGAGAGAAATCTTCACTTTCGGCGTTTGTTCTTAGACCCTACAAACTGTTGACAAACGCTACATTGGTAGGCTACACGCGTGGTAGTTCTGACAACGGGCACGCGCTCTTGCTCTGGACATTGCTTCTCTGCCTCTCCCTCCTGACCCTTCCCGTCACAGTCTCAGTCCGGGTAACTATGCCAAATCCACGATCCTGAGCGACTATCTCTGATCTGCCAGGCCGTACCGTTCCTCGGACCTTACAGTGAGGGCATCTTTCTCGACCATAATACCAGGGAAGGATTCCGGGAACAAGTAAGACCAGCCCGATACCATATGCAAGAAGGAATATGGCACCAAGAACTATGAGTACTATGCCAAGCGTCTGTTGGGGTGTTCTCTTCGGTTAGTACAGTTGTTGATACGACGTTCGGGCTGTTTGACTCAATATATTTGGGCCTTGCGTCAGCCAAGACTACTTCTGCAGCCAACGATGTTAGACTACCTGAGCCATTTTCTGAACGAAAGTACGTTTCTATATCCAGAGAAGCCGCTACAGTAGAGAAGGTCGACACTCTCCAGCAAAGAGTAGACGAGCTAGAGAAAGGGATCGAGATCGACAAGCAGATACTTGAGGATCAGATAGTTGCACCAAAGGGAAGCGTCCGTCTACCGAACAAAGGCAACGGCAACGAAGCCAAGCGATGGTCGAACCACAAATGGGACTTTCGGTAAATGCGAGATCGGGTCTGATGAGTTCGATAAGGCATTGGAAGAAGGATATGAGTTCTTTACACAAGCAGACCGACTGGCGTACATGCGCAAACCAAAACATGATTTAACCTAGCCCAGCGAAACCAAACGTTTGTCCAGTCCCCTTGACAATGGCTTAATATCCAGAGAATGAGATTTTGATCTATCCGGATGGGATAGCGGCCCAAAATGGCCAAACCTTCTCCTCTTCGGAAACGCGTAAAAGACAAATTTCACGCCTTTTCTGTGGTACGCAGACGTCAACCCATTAACGAAACCCGGCCGAAAATCCGAAGACCGTTACGGAGCACCATGAAATTCGTGATGAAAATGTCTCTGATCACCATCCTTGCGATCAATTTGACACTAGTGAGTATTACTGTCAACTTCTATTTTGATCACAAAGGCCCGGGCGCCCTCGACGCGTTATGTAGCTTATTCCCGACCGAGAATTTCGCTCTGCTCTACAATGGGATGGGTGACGCTTTCAACTACCTTTGCCGAGTGGGAGGAGACAAGGTGCTTAATCTTCAGGCAGTGGATTTTGTGACAACTGGACGCCGTTGGGCCGCCGTTGTTAGCACAACCTTGTCTCCCGGCGTGGCCTTGGAGTATCACGTAGCCATAGAAACAGGGCCACTTCATCAGCCAGGCACTACAGAGGTGGCTTGCTCCGCCTCTTTCGCCGCCGACATTGGACGAGGAGCTAAATTCTTGCTTGTGCAGTTTTTTGATAATAGCACTATATCTCCCGGAGCGGTTCCGTACAAGCCAGGAAATTTGTACGCGGTTAGTGCTAAGCTCGTGGCCAACAATCAGTTTCATCTCCAGATAGAGGGGTTATTCCCTGATATCGGATATGCGTTGCGCGATTTAGGAACATATCCAGCCGACCCCGATGGAAACGGAGCAAAGTTGTTACAGATTTCCAGCTTTAGCTTCACAGTTCGGTCGGATCATGGGGGCCGACAGTGTGCTTTCAGCCAAATTGCCGCCTTCGCCCCTCCTTAGGAAACGGAGCCATCGTCAATAAGATGCGCAAGAAGGGCCCTGACCATATCGCTGTGAGAACGATCCAACCCGTCATGTCCCGCCCAAGGTCGTGTCTTGAGCAATCGCGATAGTGCCTCGTCGGGCGCTTTCACCTTCGCTGGAATCCGAGTTGATGTCGCGCAAGAACGCCCCGGACTATATCTTACCGAGAATGGACTAACAGGAGTCAGGGTGTTAATGCGCCTACCTACGACCGAACGAATCGCGATACCTTAGTGCCCGCCCAGGCACTTTCGGCCACGCTTGTCTACCGAATTGTATCCCTTAGTGCCCGCCCAGGCACTTTCGGCCACGCTTGTCTACCGAATTGTATCCCACGGGAAAGAGGAGCTTGGCAGAGAGGGTCCAGAGGCTTCGTAGTATACGAAACCAATTTCGATGGTTGTTGGGAAGTGTTAAGTTGTTGCATCTCATTTGCTCCACAGTTGACAGTTGGAGGCCTTGGGCGCCCCAACTTAAGAATCCAGTAAACAAAACCTGAATGGGGCTATGTGATGAGATGTTTTCAGTGAAAAAGTAGAGTGACTAATATCCCCCCAACGACGGCAATGATCAAGGCACCCAATAGTTGATGAGCCGAAAGCAGTGTACCATGGTCTTTGGACTTGTGTCCCAAGGGTGACTGTTGAAAGGGGATACATCTTTTCACTCACGCTTGATGAGAATATGGGCCCAGCAAGACCCCAAAAGACAGACGCTACCGCAAAGACCGAAGTGTTATTGATCACGAGCGGGCGGACACTTGCAAGGAAGAAAAACCCTGCAGTGGGCACCAACCATATCAGGAAAAAAGCACCTCGACGGAGCCAAAGGTTATGGTTTGCTTTTCCCTCAAGATAAGTCGAAATGCGGTCACGTGCTGAATGAACCCAAGCCTCAGTTCCTTGAAGTCTAACCTGTGTCCTGCTGTTGGCCTCGAAGGTAAGGGTCAAGCCTCGGACTTCGTTAGACGGTTCGCCGTATCGTGCAGTATAGGAAAAATGTAGCCTGTTGACCATTTTCCTCAGAAAGGCGCTTTGAAGCAAGCGTTCAACTTTCGTCTCTTCAAGCTCTATCTTGTCCGAGCCCTTCCCAACAGTGACGCTGACCTGAAAAGATTTGAACGCAGGCTCGGGATCATTGAACAAGTCCAAGATCTCACGCTCAAGCCATTCGATGTCTTGCTTAGTAAGGTCAACGGGTGGTAGAGTGTACTGGATTTCCACTGCCTGCTCCTTTCCGAGTGCTTCGCGAGTTTGGCCGGGTCCAGCGCGGTTTTAACTATTTCTCGGACTAGAACTCGATAGTCAACGAGCCTACAACGGTCATTGTGAAAGATCGTCTGAAAACGCTTGCGAAAACCTTCCTAGCGCTGCTACTGCTCTTGCAACTAGCTTGTGAGAGAATGCGAGATGGTCGAGGATCATGGTGATCGGTTCGAAGTAGCCGACTGTTCTTGCGTGGTCTCTCTCAAGTTGCCGTAGTACGTTGACGGTTTTGTTGCGTGTTACGTGGTGTAGTAGTTTCCATCCGAAGCGCTGGGATGAGACGAAGCTCTCTGGATCCGGCCGGAGTTTGTATGTGTTCCTGACTATTGCTTGGTCCCATAGCATGACAGTTTCAGGGAGGAAGAAATGGAGGGCTTTACCAAATGTGGTTGGTGGAGCCCCGCAGTCTCGGAAGCTAGAACTGATCTTAGGGACAGTCTGAAAGTCCTCAGGGGCAAGGCTGTAGAGGACCCTGCCTTGAAGACGCTGTAAGTCGGTCAGATTCTTTCTCAGCCAAGTGCTACAGATCCTTCTGAAGGCTCTGCCCCCACCTTTGAAACGGAGAGCTTTCCATTTGCCCAAGAATTCGACAGCGTCATCGAGTCTCGCTACCGGAGATAGGCTTCTTCGTTCCCATACGAGCGTTGGCCAGACCCCGTAGGTACCAGCCTCGTGACCAGTATACGTTTCGGCTGCCTCTCTCAGTTGTCGCAACTCGAAACCCATTCAGATCCTTCGCAGCCATCAGCGAGTGAACCTAGGCAGAGGCTCGTGATTGTCTCCAATCTTTGATGTACTTGGCAATTATCACGGATGAAAACGCGGCGTAGGCGATTGCCCAGGCGATTATTGACAAGACACCCTTGGTCACCAAGACTGCGACGAATAGCAGAGGACCCATGACCGCGATCATTATCGTTAGGTTTCGTATTAGTTGACGAGTCTCGAAATTAGTTTGGTTCCAAGAGCTTCTAGCTTCAATAATACTATACCCAGTGTTCGCTGCCCCTAAGACTAGGATCGCTAGGAAGCCTAGCCAGAAGTAGTACAGAGCAACGAGAAAGACTAGAACAGCCCCTGTGGATAAACCAATTACCATTTCTAACCAGTTCCTCGCTTCTAAGCGCACTACTCTGCGATGCCTGTACAACAGCGCCAAAGGCAGAGCAAAAATCGACGGATTCACCGCTAATGCGAAGAAGATGAGGATGTTGAAGTTTGAAATGACGAGAATGCCTGCGAAGAACCCGGCTCCAGATCCAAGTCTGAGACCTAGTGACCCCCAATTCAATGTGCTCGCAATCTCAGCTAGAGGCAATGCCTACTAATCAAAAAAAAGACTCTGAGCCCATCTCAACCCAATAGTCCTCCGCCATACCCCGTGTGTCCCGGCGTCGTGATATGGGTACTTCTCGGCAGCCTCCCGCAGCTGCTCTAGTTCGAAGCTCATTCTGGTTCTCCTGTGTCCATCGACAGTATGTGGGCGTGCCTTAGGTCAAGAATGACCTCCACAACGAATCGACAACTGCAACTTTGAGAGCATAACTCTCTTTCATGCTAGATGCTTGTGAAAGCGCAGGGTACTCGGCGGAAACGGAAGACTCCATGAGGTTCCGATAATGGACGAGCCCGCTCCGACAACAGCAAGCCAAAACCCTATTCCATAGGCGCCAGTCGTGGCAGATCCAACAGTCGATACGAAGTAAATTGGAGGGGAGACCGCGTATGCTACTAAAGCGGCGATGGTGACCAGGCCCCCATAACGTGAAACCATCGATGCTATTCCACCGGCAAGAATCATCCACGGTACGAACCATACGAACGAGTTTGGCTGAAACACCGAAACAGTTGTGCTGCCTCCAATAACGGCCCACGGTAGGGCTAGTGATGCCATCGTAATTAGGCCGCCGACTAGGTTAAGCACTCGTCGGACCATGATGTGCTTCAACTCAAACGCCATCATCATTATGGTAGCCCTCCAGAAAAAGATGCTGTACCACCGCTGAATGCGGTTTCGAAAGCTCGTGCGCGCAAGGTCCTGCATTTAAGCACCCCAAGCCAACAATTCGAGGTCAAACCAGAGCTCGACGGGAATAACAAATTTTCACCTCCACCTGAATCCCGTTGGCTGACATGCCACACAATCATGTACACGCACTAGTAATCCAAGTTAGGGTGAATGATGAATCAGAGTTCACAGGACCAGTGATTATGTTACTGTACGCGCAGTTGACCATGTTAACTTGTGTCGACCGCAGATTGTAACAAGTTGAATATCCGAGGCTGGGTTGTCGACTGTTGATTGAGCAACTTGTGTATGAAAAAGTATCAAACTGGGGCAGAGTAACTCCCGGTCTCTCTGCAATCACATCCGCGTAGTACGGCAATCCCATATCGTAGTGGGTGGGAGTGAGATGGTAGACTCTAGACAGCGAGTTATCCCAAACGTACATTTCATAAGTGTATGGATCGCCGCCGAAAATTTTCTCGCTGATGACATCAACTGTCATGGAATCGCCTGGCCGAATGTCGTCCCATATGTGCACTGGACCCGCTGGCGGGAACTCGTACCAAGCCCAATAGTAGCCGTCGTTATTCGGACCGCATCCTATGGTGCAGTATTGTCCGGAATCACTCCCTGCTTGAACCAGACAACCGACACCCTGGCCTCCGCAACTTCCGGCACCACCAATCTGGTTTACCAGACCTGCCCAAACCCCCAGATCGCAGTGGTTCCAAGAGCAGGCGCCGCTAGGGTTGTAAGCTCTGGGAACCGTCCAACTCGTTGTAACTTCGTAAGTTGGGATAGTGTGGCTAGTACTACTGCAAGCAAAGAACTCGTACCCCGCACCAGTTTGAGAGTTACGCGATGTCCCTGCACAGGAAGGATTTGAGACCGTCACGTTGATGCTCGCGGTGCGAGTCCCGTAACCGGGACTTGATCCTGTGACGGTTACAGTGTACATTCCAGGGCTAGTGTCGGCCGTTGAGCCGATCGTCAGGGTTGAAGTGGCCATCCCACCGATTGGAGGCGTGACTGCGGTTGGATCGACCGATGTGCTGAGCCCTGGACAGGGGCAAGGACCTGATACAGAAGCTGACAAGGATACGGTATTGTAGAAGGAGCCGATAGAGTATACTTTAATCGTGGATGTCCCAGAATATGTCGCGCTTAGCGACAAGGAGGTTGGATCAGCGGCCAGAGTCCAGTCCTCGCAGAAGTTTTGAGGACTGATCGATGCAGTCCGCGTTTGCGGAGGAGCATTGCAAGTAGGAGTGATCGTGCTGGTGCTTGCGTTGATTCTAGTGGCATCCTGTTTCGCAATGCTAACTACTTCGTAAGAGGTTGGATCTTCTGTTACGACGAGATTCTTGGGCAGCCTATTGGCATCGGAGAAAGAGTAAATGACATTCACACTCAGCCATGTTAAGCTGATGCTCTTTGCATTGTCTCGTTCCGACCAACCAGTAGAAAGACCGTTGAACGTCATTGTATACTTCTGAGACTCAGAAATGAAGCCTGCGGATGCCTCAGCCATTGCTTTGGCTCTGTTCTTGTTTAGCGATGCTTCAAGCATACGAATACTGTTCTCTACTTTAATTAATTTGGCAGAGCCCGAATCCTGCGGCATCGATATGACGGTCGCACTTGTTCGAGCAAGATTTGCGACCATTCCTACTCCCAGCGAAGCTAGAAGAATTAGGTGCGTTAACGATCTGAGGTGGATTCCCATCCGTTTCCTAAAGAAGGCCCTCAATACCATTTCATCTTATTTAACGAGTACGCTTACAATTGCACACTAGCAATGCTAGATCTCAAACTACGCCTCATGGAAGATAGGACAAAACTTGAGTCTTTGCTTGAAACAAAGATCAGGAAGATACGGCTTCGCATGGTGGTCCCTTTAGCGCCCACAGAGACCAGTTCTAACGGACCTAAAACATTCCTCGCGTTACACTCAACCCATATCTCTCGTCGCGCTTGTAAAAGAAGAGCTTTCCTACTTTCGCTCCTCTCCGCGTAGGTCGGCCAGGTAGGCATTTGACAGCGCTGGTGGATTGCGTGCTCCCCAGTGTTGGCATTGGATTGGATCGACTTCCTTCGTGATGACGGTTCTTTCACTACCTGTTCTGGTGGCTGACCCCCCGTATCTTGCGATGGCGCGTTGCCGTCCTTCTTCTTCGAGTTCTCCTTTTCGTCGGATTCTTCCCGCCCTGATCCCATACCTCCTGCCAACAAAGCGTCAGAGAAACATGAGGACCGCAATAGCCAAATTACAGTTCCAAGGCGGGAGAGATAAAGAACGCTGGGAGAGCAACGAAAAAGAAAACCACAATGCTAAGAAGTATCAGTAAGATGTTGGTGTTCAAGGCATTGCCGTCAGAAATACGGGGGAACCCTTTCTCTTATAAGAGAAACCAGTAATTCGTGGAATTCAGTCCCTGACTCATTCGGCGATTCTACAGCGTCATCGAGCCTAGCTACGGGAGACTGGTTTCTTCGTTTCCAGATGAGTCTCGGATAGACTCCGTGGGTGCTTGCGTCATGGTAGGCGTATTTCTCAGCTGCCTCTCGTAGTTGCCCTAGTTCGAAGCTCATTCTATTGCATTTGTGTTCATCGATAGTATATGCCAGTGTCCCATGTCAGTATTTCATCGGGCCACTATCATGTGACTCTCATGTTATCCGTATCTGTGTCCGATGGTACGCTGGGCGTTATTGCTTGGAACCTGGATAGCGCGAACCTTACGCGGTCGATTGAGCTAAGGAACTGCTCAACTTCTCTCTTGGATGGGGAAGCGGCTTCCAAGACTAAGTTTCCACC
>WNGJ01007006.1_pt1 | contig 11976 bp, 13 predicted proteins | sample 5400611 | NCBI WGS metagenome assembly WNGJ01 (sample SAMN13153375, study PRJNA577476) | soil metagenome | isolation source: 40 cm soil or saprolite under Garry oak tree replicate 1 | place: USA:California | collected 2016-06-15 | reverse complement strand
TGAGTTTTTTTCTTCCCGGCCAGCTTGTTTGCGCGTGTGAGGATGCGCCCGTTCCGGGATGCTGCTTTAACCCCGACAACTAGAAAAAATTCCTTGCGGGCATTTGCGTCGATTTCTGAATTCCGCAAACTCCGCAAGCTCCGCGTGCTCGAACCTGCGCCCGTTATGGCCTGCGCCCGGCACTCGCGGCTACCCGCACGATCTCTGCGCCGCTTTCCCATGCAGTCCGAAGAAATCTGTCATGCTGCGGCCCTGCCTGGAACTCTCCCAATTGTTCCTTCGCCGAATCTATAGCCGACGAGCTAGTGCCGCCATCTCTCGAATTGCTCTTATCCGGCGCTGTGGAGCCCTCCGCTTTGTTTTTCATCTTTCGCCTTCCCTTCAACTCCAACCCAAGAAACATTTTCGTTGCGCCTGGTGGAGAGGGCCGGTTCGATTCCCCGGATGAAGGTCCGAGGCGGCCCCCTTTTTCCACCAGCTTGCAGCCAGGCTGCCCCGGCTTTTCCGCAGCGGCGAGGAGCACCCCACGCCACTGCGAAATTCAGCTCAGCTCTACGGCACTACCTCTTTGAAAACCGGGCGGTAATCGATGATCCCGCCGCCGAACACTTGTAGCCCATAGAGCTGGATCTTGTCGATTGCCGTGATGGCGCGCCGCTGCTCCACCGGCACGATGAAGATTTGCGGCGTCTTGAAGCCCTGCAGGAACGCGATCTCCAGGAACGGCGCCCGGCTCGGCAGGCTGCCGCCCACCCAGTCGTTCACGTCCGTCATCTGTTCGCTAACGATGATCCGTTCGTCGTTGGCCCCGAAGCGGCCGTACCAGTTGTTCGTGCCGCTCTGATTCGTGTTGAGGTTGTGCGCCAGCGGCCCCAAGTCCACCGGCACCATGATCCAATCGAGCCTCAGCCCCAGGCGCTTGGTGGAGTCCTTCTCCGACTGCTTCGCCAGCGCGATCGCGCGCACATCCAGCTCGGGTGAGCTGAGCGCGACCACGCCCAGATTCGCGTGCGTCGCATGGAACCACGCCAGGCCGTCCGGAACGTAGTTGGGATTGTTCACGAAGAAGTCGGTCACGAATTGCTTCAGCGTCTGCCGCGCCGAGCGCGCCAGGCGCGGCGCGAACGAGCTGACCTTGCCCAGATCGTCGTTCACGATGGTTTCCCAGGTGATGTCCTGGAATCCCCCGCGCTTGGCGATCGCGTAGTTGACGATTTCGTCCGTGGGCTTGGTCAACTCGGCGTACCCCACGTTTTCCGCCACCGTCGGCAGGTTCCCGTAGTAGCCCACCCTGATGCGGTCCTGCGTCTTGAAGTCCGTCACGTCCGTGTCGCTGATGATCTGCTCCACGCCGCCCATTCCATATTCCTGGTAGTCCTGGATCAGCCGCTTGGTCATCGAGTTCTTCAGCAGGTTCGGGAAGTCCGTCGTCAGCACCGTTTCCTTCACGCGATAAAATCCGCCGTCGAAGAAGTCCACCGGGTCTGACGATCCGGTGACCTCCTGGAATGCATCGCGCAGCCCGTTTCCACGAAAGCGCGGCACGGTCTTGTCCGCCATCGCTTCCTTCACGCCCATCATGGCGTCAAATGCGAGCTGCAGTTTATCCGTGGGGTTCCGTCCGACTGCTATCATTTTTTCATCCCTCCGTCTCTGGTGAAAAAAGCAACGTCAAGAAGATCAGTTCGCTCCCACGCTCTCGCTCATTTCTCTAGTTTCTCCTTGTTCGGAGCTGAAAGCCAGCCGATGGCGCGACCGATGATTTGCAGTTCAACGTATCGGGCGAGCACGCTTTTGGTTTCAAGAGCGGCATGGCGTGAAGAAGCCGACTTCCGAGCCATTCGATCTATCATCTTGCGGTCCGCCGCGGTTTCTGGAATCAGAAGCTCGTGAGCATCGGGTCTAAGAACTTCAAACAGTGTATCTCCAGACTTTGTCCGAATCTCGATTCCTCGCGCTCCACCGAAGACCCCGCCCAGGGTGAGTCGGCCAACGAATATGCCTGTGCGCAGGAACGGAAACTGTCTTCGGTCGCGACGCAGCTTGACCTGCTCTGGGCTGAGTTGCTCTGCCCAACTGCGCTCAAGCTTTGCTCTTTGTTCGTCCGAAAAATTGTTCGGCCGATAGGCCACAACGAAGGATTCCAAGAGGTTCGATTGATTTACTTCTGAACTGTCCACCAGAATCAAATCGCCGTGCCTGAAGGGCACAATGAAATCGTCACTTGCTTCTACGTAGAAAGTGGTCCCGAGCTCCTCAATCATCCAATCGGGAAGCGGCCGCAAGAAACCGGGAGAGCCAGCGTGCTTCTTCTCGGGTGCGATCCTCGGATGCGGCGGCACGTTAACAACGCCGCCGGAAGCTGGAAAACCATTCGCGGTAGCACCCATGTCGGCGAGCGCGTTCAACAAATCCACGTCCAAGCCTACGCTCTCGAACCACCAGAGTGCTTCGGCAAACAATCCATTCTTCAACGCAAAATGCCCGAGCTTGAGACGGGCTTTTATCGGCGGCGGATTTCCTCTCTCGTACTGTGACAACCTGGACTGCGGTATGCCGACCTCCCAAGCAAATTCGCTCTGGCTCACCGCGCCCCTCAGCTTCTTTAGTCTGCGGACCGCCTCGGAAATGCGAACCATCTTTCTCCTTGACGCAGGCAAAACACTATTGTATCGTTCAGTCTGCGCCTGCTAGTAAAAACTGTATAGCCCTAAACGCGAGGTAACTTTGGAACATGAACAGCGCAAGCTACGCGGGGAGCGCCGCGCGCCAGGCGACATCGACGTGCGCAAGTTTCTGATGAAGAAGTTCCGCAAGTCTCCCCTGAGTGTACCGCAAATCGCCGACAGGGTCGGCGAGCTCCTTGGCGAACCGGTCAGCGTGAGCCGCCTCTATTCCTACACCGCCTCGACAAAAATCTCGGCCAGGTTGCCTGCGTATTTTCTGCCGGTCCTATGTGACGTCCTGGACTCGGATGATGTCCTATTATTTTTCGCGCGTCCGCGCCTTCGAAAGCAGATCGAGCTCGCGGACCAACTGCGAGAACTGCGCCGTCTGTGCGATGAGCTGCTACAGATGCCAGAGGTAAAAAGGCGAAGCACAATGGTCACTCGTCATCGGGTAAGCAGGCGAAGGGTTCCCGGCAACGGAATCCCAGCCAACGAAAAGAAAAACGGAAACGGATCGTGCGCTCGATAGTTCAACCTCGTCTCCGCAGCAGCACCGCCAGGAAGTCTCCCGCCGCAAATCTGCCTTGTGCATTGTGTCAGGGTGATTCGGAATTTCATCTCCACTGCATGGTGTGTCGCGCACCGCTCGAAGTCTCAACTTCGCGGAAGACGTGTCCCGGACTTTGCCAGAGGCAGTTCAAGAGCGAACGGCGCAAGGCCCGGTCGGTCCGCCTCTGGGTCCAGATCGAGCATGGCGAAGCCAAGCGGATGTGGCTTCCTAAGCGTTCAGTGAAGGGCTTGGACACGGGGGTGTCCGGGACCTTCGGGGCTCCCAGAGCGATTTTGCCAAAAGAACCGAGCCGGAAGTCCAAGAGGCCGCCGAATGGCTGAAAATGGCAACTCGCCTGAACGGCTCCGAAGCAACGCGGGGAAGCGATTGCGCATCGTCGGGCCATCCACGGCGCGCGGCCGCTTCCGCGTGATTCTTCCCCTGCTACGCTTCCGGTCGCGCCAGGCGGTACGTGAAAGCCCGCGCGTGCTGCTGCCTTCTGGCGCGGAGATTTTTACACTCACCGAATTGGCTCGCCACCGCGCCCGCCAGTCCCATGTATCGGAGCGGCAGGTTTTTCGCTGGCTCAAACTCTTCGAGCGTGGCGGGTACGCGGCGCTCGCGGATCATCCCCGCAAGGACAAAGGGATCTCGCGGGCATTTTCGAAGCGCCCCGCCGTCGTTGCTTTTGTCACGGTCCGACACTACGACGGCTGGACCGCCGTGGCCATTCACGAAGCGCTACGACAGGTCTGGACGTATCTCACCCGCGACAGCTCGCGCCTGCCGAGTCTTGCCACGTTGCGAGCGTTTCTCAAACTGGCGATTCCCGCGCGCGTTCTCCGGAGGCACGACAATGGCTGAGACCTGGCTCACGCTCAAACAGGTCTGCGCCCTCACCGAATGGTCTGCGGGGCATGCGAGACGTGTATCTCGCATCTGGCCGATGTGCGCGTCTGAATCACGCGGCCCCAACGGGAAGCGGGAACGGCTTTACCCTCTGAGTTCTCTTCCGGCCGGCGCGCAGGCCAAGTACGCCGATGAAGCGAGCAAGGGTCTCGCGATTGTTCGCGCAGCCGAGCAAACATTGCCATTGTTCGCCTCTGTGTCAGCTCCTCAAGCGCCGCGCGTCGCGATTCCCGAAGACCTTGAAGATCAGGCGCGCGCGCGGTTGAAAGCGATCGAGCCGCTGCTCGATGCTCGAAAGAGCACGAACGGGCGACGCCCAGAGATTCGTCTGGCCGACGGTAAGACCGTGAGCACGGTGGACGGCCTCGCGACATACATCGGATCGCAGCAAAAGCCTCCAGTTTCGAGGTCCACAATCTTGCGCTGGCTCAATCATTTCACCGGCGGGAAAAAGAAAAAGAATCCTGGCGGCTACGCGGCGCTGGCGAACAAGCCACGGAGCGACAGGGACAAATCGCGATTCTTCGCAGAACACCCGATCGCCGGCGCGTATCTCCAGAAAAAATATTTGGAAGAAGGGCTGTGGGGCCAGCAGGCATACGACGCGTTGTGCCGCGACTGGCGGAAAATCGGCGAGACAGGCGAGCCGCCGTGCTATGACACGGCGCGGAATTTCCTGAACGCGCTGCCGGAGCCGCTGAAAGTTCTTTCGCGCAGGGGCAGGGAGGCATATGGGCGGCAGTGCTCGCCCTTTATCCAGCGCAGCAAAGTGCCGGTGATGGACTGGTGGGTCAGCGATCACCGCGAGTTCGACGTGCTGGTCCGCAACACGCTCTTCGCGGCGGAAATGAAGCAGGAGCAGGCGTACCGCCTGTGGCTGACGGCGCTCTACGACTGGGGCTCGCGGAAGATTGTGGGCTTCTGCTTAGCGCCGACGCCTTCGAGCCGCACGATTAACTCCGCGATCCGCATGGCGGCGCTCTCGCACGGTTTCCCCGCGAACTTTTACTGGGATAACGGCGAGGACTATAAAAAGGTGCGGCGCGACCTGGAGCTGATCACGCTTTCCGAAGGGGCGCAGGCGCTGCTCGAACACAACCGCATCGGCGTCACGAGCGCGATCCCCAAGCGGCCGCGCTCGAAGCCGATCGAATCCTGGTTCGCGCGCTGGTCGAAACGCTTCGACGTGCTCTGGCGCCCGGCCTACGTCGGCAACATGCCCGGCAACCGGCCGGAATCCGCAGACGAGTCGCAGCACCAACACAAAAAATATCTCGCGGGGAAGCGTGGATCGAGCCCACTGCCGACGGACGCCGAGTTCATCGTCGCCACGGTGCAGTGGATCGAGGAGTACAACGAAACGCGCCTGGAGACGCTGGACCATCGCACGCCGAACGAAGTGATGGAAGCGGCGCACCCGGAGCGCAACCGCCCGAAGATCAATCCGCGGCTGCTGGACATTCTTTTTCCCGAACGAACAAAGCGAATCGTGCAAAAAGGTGGCTGCGTGCAGCTCGACGGAATGCGGTACGAGCCGGTGGATGAAAGTCTCTTCGCGCTGGACACGCGCCAGGGCCGGGAGATAGCCATCTTGCGCGATCCCTACAACCTGGGCGAAGCGATCGCGGCGGACGCGGAGACGCTGCAGTTCGTCGGCGAACTGAGAATCCAGCAATTTGTCGCGCAGTGCCCGAACGGACAGATCACGCGCGACCAGATCAAAGCCGCGATGCGGCGCGAGCGCTCGCTGCGCAAGGGCTACGCGGACTACCTGGCGGTGCTTTCCGCAGTGGCTTCGAACCAAGGCTGGAAGACGGAGCGCGAGGCGCTCATGGAGCGCGCGATCGCACGGACCGGGACGGATGGCCGGCTGCTGCCGGCGGCTGCGCCGGGAGCTTTGCCACGGCAGTTGCCGGCATCGCGCGAGCGGCGGCCAGATCAGCCTGCGTTTATTTCCGATGCTGTTGCGGAAGACGTGGAATTCTGGCACGGCGAGGGCTCAGACTCACCGTTCGTTTCCGACTCGGTCGAGGAGGACGCCGCGCCGCAGAAGGCGTCAAACGGCGAGCTCATTGAGGAGGACGCCGCACCGCAGAAGGCGAGCTCTCCGTTTGTGTCCGACGCGGTCCGCGATTTCCTGAAAAAGGAATCCAACTCATGAGAATCACCAACAAAGATCGGCATCGATATAGCCGGATCGAGGCGCCGGACGCGGCAACCGTGCGCCAGGCGCTGCGAGCTTATCTCGGCGTGCTGGACCTCACCACAGGGCAATTCGCAGAGCGCGTTCAGCGGGGGGAATCGACGGTAAATTTGTTTGTGCAGGACCGCTATCGGACGGATGGCTGTGGCGATTCGCTGATCCGCAAGCAGATTTGGGATTATCTGCAACGCAACCCTATCGTAGCCGAGGGAGGCGCTCTGCCGGAGACTACGGGACGGCTCTTTCGCACAAAAAACTTCCAGATCATCTCGGAGTACTTGGCTTCTTCTTGTGACGAAGGCGACGTTTGCCTGCTCTACGGGCCGCCAGGTACGCAGAAGACGTTCGTGCTCTCGCACATGATCGCGGAGCGCAACCGCGAGAAGAGAAATCCCGCCCTTTACGTGTACGCCACAGTGGACATGACCCCGCGCGCTCTCCTGAAGCGCATCGGGCGCGAAGCCGGAGTGTTCACAAACGTCGCCAGTGTCGAGCGGCTCCTCTCTAGCATCTTCGCCGACTTCCGCGCGCGAAATCGACCGCCCGCGATCGTGGTGGATGAGGCGCAGCACTTGGAGGTTCCTTCACTGGAAATTCTTCGCGAGTTGCACGACCGCTCGGGCTGCGGCCTGGTCCTGGCGGGCAGCCACAATCTATATGAGAATTTTTTGCGCGGGCGCACGCATCTGGAACAGTGGCTCTCGCGGATCGATCACAAGGACCCACTGCCCGGATTGCTTGCGGATGAAGTGCGCGAAATCTCCTCGCGCGAGTTAGGAAACGGCGAGCCAGAGAAGCTCAGCGAAGTGCAACTCAAAAAGATCGTTGCGGCATGCAGCGTCGAGGACATTTTCGCTCGCGGCGGCGACGGCAAGCCGCGCGTGGTGAAGTATCTTTCTGTCCGCCGCCTGGTGAAGTTCCTAGGCCAGGTAAGGAAAAGCAGGAGAGCGGCGTGACGGGGAGCCTCATCACCGGGAAACAACTGAAGCGGCTCCAAACGCTATGGGGAATCTTCTGCCGCCAGGCGAACAGAGATGCGAAAGACCGCGAGGCGCGCCTGGGCTGGGTAGCTGACGCGATCGGACGGCAGATTTCCTCCTTCCGCGAGCTGCGTGCGGACGAGGCAAACACCGCGATCGACGCAATCCAAAAACTGCTGCCTCAAGAGCTGCTGAAGAGAAAGCGGCCTTCACGCCGACTTGCGCAAGCTTACGGCACTGCGGGCAGGCGTGGCCAGGAGCAGAAAGAAGTCCAATTGGTGGACGCGCCGACATTGGAGTTGCTGCATCGCTTGCTGGGCCAGCTCGGCTGGACGCGCGAACGCCTCGATGCATTTCTTCATTCGAGCAAGTCTCCGGTGCGCAGCGGAGTGATTCGAACGATGGCCGAAGCCAACCGCGTGATCTGGTCGTTGAAACGGATGCTGCGTCGCGCGGCTTGATTCTCTAGTTTGTTTTTCAAATGCGGGAAACCGCAAAGGAGGCAACATGAAAAGAGCAAAACCATTTCTCATCGAACGTGCGGGTGCGGAGAAGCCGAGGAAGCCCGCGTTCATTTCAGACGCAGTGGCGGAAGATGCACAATTGTGGCGCGCAAGGAACAGGTCTCTGCCGGAGGGTTTGACCCTGGACTTCGGCGGAGTGAATGTTGGGCAACCGCCGCCGATCGACGCCATGATAATGCCCTCACTGAACGTGGCGCTGGCCGGGGTCAGCGAAGAATTTCCAGGAGCATGCATTCAACGCGGTCTTCTGCCACACGCAATGCTCAATCATCTTGTCAGGGCTCGCTTTCTCTCCTTTTTTCTGCTGTCGGCGCGCTCGGCCCAGGAGGACACTGGAGTTCGTGCCAGCATTCTCTTAGCCGACGCCGTTCACATTTCAGGAGACTGGGCCGACAAGTACGTCGGCGACTCGAACGACATCTTCGAGACGGGTCGGCGTTTTCCAAACATCCATGAAGCGTTCTTAGACCGTGCCCGGTGGCTAAAGAAAAATCGGAGGTTTGGATCCGTGATGCGCGCGATGGGCGATCCGGTTGAATGCCTGAAGCAGCTCGGGCGCTGCAAGCTCTGGGATGAACTGGGCCGGAAGGACCGAGTTGCAACGATCGCGTATGACTGCCTCCAGGAATGCGATGCTCTTAGCGGACGCCTTGCCGCTGCCAAGGCCGCGAGCTGAGAGATCGTGTTCGACATAAACGAATGTTGAAAAAACGGGAGCGGCACCCGATTAGCCGCAACAAATGACGGCGGGAGAGACCGCGAGGAGAAGTATGAGCAAGAAAAAAAACCCAATTGTAGTCAGGGCCGTTGTGGAATTTGCAGTCGAGCCGGATGAGGTTGAAAGTGAAGCCGAGCTGGTGTCCGGCTTGGTGGGTGAAGACGTGAAAGTGAAGTCTGGCGAGTACGAGAATCGTTTTTACGGAACCATCCTCAGCGTCAGGCCAGCGGGGCAAAGTAAGAAGAGGACATAGCTTAACATATTGGTAACAGTCTGCTAGGTTTTCGCCATTGCGCTTCCGCAGGCGAAACTGAAGGAGATCGAAATGGAAGACGTGAGTGTAATCGCCCTTGCTGTGGCGTGGCTGTTTTTGTCCTACGGGGTCATGGTCTACGCGGATCGGAAAGGACGAAACCAAATCGCATTCTTCGTCCTGGCGCTGCTTCTGAGCCCTCTCGTCGGCTTCGTGCTCGTCGCGGCCGGTCCTTCCAACCCGCAAAAAATAGGACTTAAAAAGTGCGGGCAGTGCGGCGAATGGGTGAGGCCCGAGGCGCTGAAATGCCGCTTCTGCGGCTTTGATCTTCGGGCCGCCGTCGCTTCTAGCCGCAACGAAGTCGCGTCGAGGTGAACGCCGCGTATGCTGGTTGTCGAAACAGAACAGAAACGGTGTTCGCGTCGTTCTGCTGGATGAAAAGGAGCAGTCACATGGCTGATCTAGAAAAACGGGATGATCGCAAAGACTGGCTGCGATGGGCTATTGAACTCTTGCGTCGGGGTGTGTGGGCTGGCGATATCATCACCGTGCATGGGCCTCATCCGGGCGCTTCCTGCATGTGGGGAGAAACCGAAGGACAGCTCGATGTGGGTGCCGGGTGGTACGGTACGCCCTTCGCAACCGTCGAATTCAGGACCGTCTCCGGTATTCGGGGAATCTACGATGTTCGTGGTGTCACGGTGCGCAACCGGGATACCAGGGAAAAATTAGCCTTGCTTCGCGCGTCAGAGCTGAGTCCGAAAGCACGCCGTTGGATGGCTGTCGCCCAGCCCCTTTGTAAGAAGTTGACGGACAGCGCGGTAGCCGATGCAATGGAAGCCCGCGAACAGAGGAAAAGATTTCGCGTGAAACCCGAACAGGAAAAAGCGCCCCTCTGAAAATAGTGCTTGCGGTGTTTGTCGTCCCTGGTCACAGCGGCGAAAGCTCCGCTCGATTTCTCATCATCCAATCTGATATCCTGATCCGGTTTTAAAATGCGCCGCCCGCTGCGCAGTCTGCCGGAACTGATTCACCCCTTTGTCGCTCCACTTGTCTGGAAGCTCGCCAGCCGCCGCGCAGAGGCTCGCCCATGAGCTTCTCCGCGCCGGTCGGGAAAGCGTCGCCGCAGGAAGTGCACGTCTATTTCGCGGCTCATCTCTTAGGGATTGGGGGGGACGAGGTAGTCCATCTCTGCAAGACCGGCGCGCTTCGCGCGCGGTGCAATCGGCATGGGACCTGGTGGATCGACGAAGTTTTTCTCGTGCGATGGCATGCGGCGAATCCGAACTATGGAGCTGAAGATAAACCGCTGGCTGCGAGCAAGAGTGCGGGTGACGAAGAACGGCGCGCGCTGCCATGCCCGCCGGGGATGTGTGAAGGTCACTGGCAGCGTCGCGGTCGAGCCGTTCCAGCGATCCGCGCGAATCTCTGCCAGAGGTGTTACTCGGGCAGAGCGCTGCCCGTGAAACCCGAGCCGGACGCGAACTCGGATTGAGCTCGCGCGGGCCGCTCAGATGGTGGAAGCACCTTGGCGAAAATAACGCAAACACCGCCAGGAGGTGGGCGTAAAGGAGCGCGGCGCGCCAGCCCGCATGAGCGCGATGTGTCAAAGACGGTGAGTGTCAGCGTGGCGGCGCGGATCGCGGGCTACTCGGTGGATGCAATATTGCGCAAGATCGAGGAAGGCGCGATCGATGCGTGGCGCACCTCGCCGCGCGGCTGGTGGAAGATCGAGCGCGAGTCGCTGCTCCGGTATCTGGACCGCCAAGCGCGGCGATCCCCCCTGGACTGAGGAGCGAAGTTCCGTCGAGGCATGTTCGTTGGATGCGCGTAGGATTGACGCTCTGCGTCGGCATGTGCATTGGATTACCCTTTTATTTCGTAGGAGTTACGAACGGTGCGCCAGGCGGCCCATCGCGATGTTCGTTGGATTCTGCTGCTCTTTGGCGTAAGTCCTTTTGTTTCAATCTCCATCCAACGAGCGTCGCGTAAATACTCTCACTGAATGGCTTTTATGCCCCCCCGCGCTGGTTGCTGCGCGGCGACCCCCAACAACAACAATTCCCGCCACTTACCCTCCATCTCCCGCAACCCCCCGCCACTCTCACCGTACGCCCGTATCGGCAGCGTTTGGCTACACGGATGATTTTCTCAAGAACCAATCACTATGGATACCGGCACTGGACGAGCCGACCGCCGGCCCTTGGGGCCATTTGCGGGGCTCTGCTACACTGCTAGTATCGGTTCCGGGGTCGTCTAATTGGTAGGACACCAGCCTTTGGAGCTGGCTATCCTGGTTCGAGTCCAGGCCCCGGAGCCAATCCTTTCGACGAATTCGCTCTGAGTTTTCCTCGACCTTGGGGAAAATCCGGGAACAGTGTGAGATAAGACCTGCGGAGGGGTCTCTTCATGGCTCGGCGGTAAGCCGCGTGGCCATCAGCGCAGTTCTTGCGGGCGCCCGGTTCGAACGGACTCGCGAGCGGCATCCAGAATCTCCAGCACCTGGACATTCAGCTTCGCTGAAACCGGATCTTCGATCGGTTTGTCGTGGCGAATGCAGTCAATAAAATAGGAAATTGGATTGCTCGTCTCTCGCGGGACGGGGTTGAGCGTGACGCGCTGGCCTTCCAGCCCGGCCTTTGTTCCGCTTTCATTTGCGGAGCGGAAGAATAATTCGTCGCGAGTAGCGAGCAGGCTGCCTTTGGGACCGAATACCTGCACCTGCCCCATGCTATAGGGCCAATTCCAGGAAGCCTGGATGACCGCGGTAGCGTCGGGGTAATCGAGGACGATGGTGGAGTCGTCGTCCACATCGTTGTGCTGCTCGACCTTGAGTTTTTGCGCCGTGGCAAGAACTCGCGCGGGGCGGCCCTTGAGCCACAGCGCCCATTCCGCTCCGTAGCATCCGAAATCCATGATCGCCCCGCCGCCGTTCTTCCGGGAATCGTACAGCCAATTGGCAAAATATTCCGAGACGCCGATTTCTTTGGGACCTCTGTGACCGTACTGAACGATGATTCTTTGTACCGGCCCCAATTGTCCTTCCAACACGCGGTGAAACAGATCGTGTGTCGGCGCCACCCAGGCGTTCCAGTAATTGACCATCAGCTTGATGCCCGACTGGTTTGCCAGACGTTCCATCTCGCGCGCGTCGGCGGCATTCGTGGCCA
>WNGJ01007005.1_pt1 | contig 11976 bp, 12 predicted proteins | sample 5400611 | NCBI WGS metagenome assembly WNGJ01 (sample SAMN13153375, study PRJNA577476) | soil metagenome | isolation source: 40 cm soil or saprolite under Garry oak tree replicate 1 | place: USA:California | collected 2016-06-15 | reverse complement strand
CGTGCCGCCCGAGCGTGACGATGACGCGCGGCTGCAGGACCTCGAGGTGGCGGAGCAGCCACATATGGCAGGCGGCTATCTCTTCTGGTAGCGGGTCGCGGTTCTCCGGCGGGCGGTGGCGGACGACGTTCGTGATGAACACCTTCCGCCGGTCCAGCCCGATGCCGGCAAGGAGCTCGTCGAGGAACTGGCCGGCGGCGCCGACGAAGGGCTTGCCCTGGAGGTCCTCGTGATAGCCCGGCGCCTCACCGAGGAAGAAGATCCCGGAGTCGGCACTGCCGTCTCCGGGGACTGCCTGCCTTGCGCTGCGATGCAGCGGGCACGCGGTGCAAGCGCGGATCTCGTCGGCGACGAGCCGGAGATCGGTCGAGGCGTCGTTCAACGGGCTGATTATGCGGCGGGGGAAGGCTTCAGAGGAGCCTTCCGCGCCAGATAGACCACGTCGGTGTATGGCCGGCGCGGCATCTCCTCTACTTCGACGACGAATCCAGTGCGCCCGAACATCGCGAGGGCCTCATCGCGCGACGCGAAATAGAAGCGGTCGTGACCGCCCCGCGTGAAGCCGAGCCCGACCGTGACCAGCTCCTGCGCGTACGTGATCGCGTAACGCGGGTCGGTGCGGCGCTCCTGGGCCTTCACGATGAGCGGTCCACCCTCGCCGAGCGCGGCCGCGGCATTCTTCAGCACCCGCTCCTGGTCCTCGAACGGCAGGAGGTACAGGACATCGACGATCGTCACCGCGTCGCAGTGCGGCGGCTGGTCCTTGATGATGTCGCCGACCTCGAAGCGTAGCCACTGCGTATCGCGCACGGCCCCGCGCGCGACCTCGATCTTGCGCTCGTCGAGGTCGATGCCGAGCACACGTCGCTGTTCGGATGCCTCGCGCAGCAGGCAGGGGAAAAGCCCGTGACCGCAACCGAGGTCGACGACAAAACCCCTCCTTGGAACGAACCGTTCGACGAAGGCGAGGTCGGAGAGGAACGCGCGACCGTGCACGAAGAGCCGCGCAGCGAACGGCGCCGCGCGATATCGGTGGACCGCTCGGTTGAGGGCAGCGCTCGTGCTCGCGCCAGGCATCAGGGCACGCGCCAGCGGACTGCCTCGCTCCCGAAGGCCATCCGGAGCAGCGGATCGGTCAGGATCTCGAGGTCCTTCGGTCGGTCGTCAACGAGGGTGTCGGCCGCACGAAGCTCGTCGTCCACATACCCAGGATGCGCTCCGATCTCCCCCACTCCTCCATACGCCGCGAGGAGCGCGACCCCTGCCGCGTCGAGGCGCGGCCGCTGGGAGGTCACGTCGACGTACCAGCGGTTCCCCGGTATGCCCCGGTACGCCACGGCCGAGACGAACGTGGCGGCGCGGAGCGCCGTCTCCTTTGGTCCGCTCCAGGCACGAGGCGACCGGGCGCGGCGGACCCACCGCACGCCCTCGTCACGAGCCACGCGCCCGACCACGAGGGCCACAGGAGGCATCAAATGCACATGGCGGTGCGAGTCCCACGCGAGCGGGAGGATCCCCCAGGAACGCGCCAGAGTCGCCTGGGCGCGGACCTCGCCGGCGAGCTCGCGCGCGCGGACGCGGCCGCTGAAAAGCCGCTTGGTGAGCTCGGCGAGCCCAACAAACCTCCCCTCCTTTTCGTCGACGAGGCTCCGGACCGTCGCAGGGTCGCTCACCGGCCACCCGCCGACGAGGTCGATGTGCAGACCGACCTCAAGGTCCGGCTCCATCCGCGCCAGTGCGGCCGCCTCGGCGGACGAGTCGGCGGTCACGATGAGCGAGGTCGAGCGGACGATGCCCTTGCGGTGCGACTCCAGGATGCCCTTTGTGACACCTGGGGAGAGGCCGAGATCGTCCGCGGTGACCACGAGGTTCATCTGCTGTACACGCCGCGCATCGCATTGAGGCGGATGACGAAGAGATCGCGCAGCATTTTCGGTGTGTCGGCGAGGAAGTCGATCCGCGTCTCGCCGTGCTGCCGGAGCGCGAACGGGATCTCGCGCACCGTGTAGCCCGCGCGTCGGGCGAGGAACAGCACCTCGGCATCGAACGCGAACCCGTTCAGCCGTTGCTTCCGGAAGAGGTCCTTGGCGGCCTCAGCCGTGTACATCTTGCCGCCGCACTGCGTGTCGCGGATGCCGGTCGGGACAAGAAGGTGCACCGCTGTCCGGAAGACGTCCCCCATCACGCGACGCCACCAGGGTCGATCCACGACCGACCCCGGCACGTAGCGCGATGCGATCGCGATGTCGGCGCCCGTGTCCAGCGCGGTATTGAAGAGATCGATGATCTCGACGGGGATCGTCAGGTCCGCGTCGAGGAAAACGATCGGGTCGCCGGTGGCCGCCTCCACGCCAGAGCGGACGGCCGCGCCTTTCCCGCGGTGCGGCAATCGCAACACCTTGAAGCTCAGGCCAAGATGCGAATGTGCGACCTTCGCGCGATGAAACGTGTCCGCCGTTGCGTCGGTGGAGCCGTCGTCGGCGAGGATGATCTCGCCCTCGATCTCGCGGTCGCGAAAGAACTCAGCGCATCGCCCGAGACTCTCCTCGATGCGACGCGCCTCGTTATAAGCGGGTAGAACCAGAGTTAGCACGAAGCGAGGAGCGATTCACTCGCGACGAGCGAGGTCCGCCAGCCTTGAGCGTGTCTCGCGGCGAAGCCGCGAGATTGAGCGAGGACGAGGGTGAGGATGAGGAATTATCGGCGCGGCGGACCGCCGCGTCGGAAGCCACCCCTGTCGCCGCCCGGTCGCGGACCGCCACCGCGCTCGTCGCGCTCGCGGTACCGCTCGCGCTCGGCGCGCTGACGGGTCTCGTAGTCGTTGCCGTTCTCGTTCACGGCCCGTATCGAGAGGTTCACCCTGCCCATGCGGTCGACCTCGGCGACCTTGACCTTGACCTTGTCGCCGACTTTGACGGCATCCTCGACGCTGTTCACGCGCTCGGACGAGAGCTCGCTGATCCGCACGAGGCCTTCCTTCCCGGGAAGGTATTCGACGAACGCTCCGATGCTCATGATCCGAGTGACCTTGCCGTCATAAACCTCGCCCACCTCGGGCTCCTTGGTGAGGCCCTCGATCATCGCGCGAGCCCTGTCGCGCCCCTCGGCCTTGGCGCCGGTGATGCGGACGGTCCCATCGTCCTCCAGCTCGATGGTCGTGCCGGTCTCGGACTGGATCGCGCGGACCATCTTGCCGCCTGGGCCGATGACCTCGCGGATCTTGTCCGGCTGGATCTTGATCGTTTCGATGCGCGGAGCCCAGTGCGAAAGATCGGGGCGCGGCTCGCTGATCACGTTGCGCATCGCTTCGAGGATGAAGAGACGCGCCTCGCGGGCCTGCTGGAACGCCGCTCGCATGATCTCGAGCGATATTCCCTTGATCTTGATGTCCATCTGGAGCGCGGTCACGCCTTTCGCCGAACCGGTGACCTTGAAGTCCATGTCCCCGTAGTGGTCCTCGAGGCCCTGGATGTCCGTGAGGACGGTCCACTTGTCCCCCGAGGTGACGAGGCCCATGGCGATGCCGCCGATCATCTCTTTGATCGGGACGCCGGCGTCCATGAGCGCGAGGGTCGAGCCACAGGTCGACGCCATCGACGACGAGCCGTTCGACTCGAGCGTCTCGCTGACGACGCGGATGGTGTACGGGAACTCTTCCTTTGTCGGAAGCACCGGGATGAGCGCGCGCTCGGCGAGCGCGCCGTGGCCGATCTCGCGCCTGCCGGCGCCACGCATCATGCGGACCTCGCCGACCGAGTACGGCGGGAAGTTGTAGTGATGCATGTAGCGCTTGGTGTCGACGGGCGAGAGGGTGTCGATGATCTGCTCGTCGCCGCCGGGACCGAGCGTGGCGACCGACAGGACCTGGGTCTGCCCGCGGGTGAAGACGGCCGATCCATGCGTGCGCGGCAGGACCCCGACCTCGATCGATAGCTGGCGGATGTCCTTGGTCCCGCGGCCGTCGGGGCGGAGGTTCTCCTCGGTGACGGCTTTGCGGAACTCGTCCTCGAGGAGCTGCTCGTAGACCGCGCTGACCTCCTCGAGTGTGAGCGGCGCGTTCTCGCCGGTGGCGAACTGGGCGACGGCCTCGAGCTTGAGCTCGTCGAGGCCGGCCTCGCGCTGTGCCTTGTCCGGGTTACGGAGTTTGGCCCGCAGACGCTGTTGCAGGAAGGTCGTGACGGCGCCAAGACGGGCCGGGTCCGGGACGGCGGTGACGTATTCCATCTTCGGCTTGCCCGAGGCGCGCTGGAGGTCCATCTGCGCGTCGCAGATCTTCTTGATGCCCTCCTGCGCGAGCGTGAGAGCCTGAATGAGGAAGTCCTCGGTGACCTCGTGCGCGCCGGCCTCCATCATCATGATCGAGTCGCGCGTACCAGCGACGACGAGGTCGAGCTTGCTCTCGAGCATCTGCTGGATCGTCGGGTTGAGCGTGAGCTCGCCGTCCACCGTGCCGACGCGAACGCAGCCGATCGGTCCCTCGAACGGAGCGTCCGAGATCGTCAGCGCCGCGGACGCCGCGTTCACGGCGAGGACGTCGTAGTCGTTTTCTTGATCCGCGGACCAGGCGGAGACGATGATCTGAACGTCGTTGCGGAAACCCTTTGGAAAGAGCGGGCGGATCGGGCGGTCGGTGAGGCGCGCGGTGAGGATGCCCTCCTCCGACGGACGGCCCTCGCGGCGCGGGAAGGAGCCCGGGATCTTGCCCGCGGCGTAAAGGCGCTCTTCGAAGTCGACGGTCAGCGGGAAGAAGTCGATCCCGGTGCGGATCGTTTTTGCGACGGTCGCGGCCGCGAACACGATGGTGTCGCCGTACTGGACCGTGACGGCGCCGCCCGCCTGCTTCGCGTACTTGCCTGTCTCGAAGGTGAGCGGCTTGCCGTTGATGGTCGCCTGGGAACGGGTAACTGGCATGTGGTTGTTGATCTCGGGTGCCTATGAAAAAACCCAGGGATTTCCCTGGGTTTCCGCTTACGCGGGCGGTCTCACCGTCGCAGACCGAGTCGCCCGATGACTTCCTGGTATCGCTCCGGGCTTCTGCGGTGCAGGTAGGCGAGCAGCCGTCGGCGTTGTCCGACCATGCTGAGCAGCCCGCGGCGGCTTGCGTTGTCGTGGCGGGCGGTGCGCAGATGTTCGGTGAGGTGCTTGATCCGCTCGGTCAGGAGCGCGATCTGGACCTCCGGCGAGCCGGTGTCCTTGTCGTCACGGCGGTACGCCGCAACCACCTCTGCTTTGTTTGGGAGCGTCGCTGACGGCACCCGTTGTCCTTTCTTGATCCTTTGGATCTCTTATTCGCTTATGAGTCTACCGGATGCGGAGCGGTCAGCCGAGCGCTCGAAGCCGCGGAAGGAGTGCTGCGACCGCTTCGACGCGCTTCCGCGGGTCGCCCGCGGACGCGCCGCCGCCACCGGCCATCACGAGAAGCTCTGTGAATCCGGCGTCGATGGACGCCTTCGCGTTCTTGAGCGTCTCGTCCGGTGTCGAGAATCGAAGCGAGATAGAGCGTCGGATCGACGCCGCGTCGCGGCCCACCTGGCTGGCGGCGGCGTCGAGTGCCTTGTTCAGCGCGACAGACTCCTCGAATGGGCCGGCGTTCGAGTGCCACACGTCCGCATGCCGAGCGGTGAGGCGCAGCATCCGCGCCCCCTTCGAGCCGATCCAGATGGGCGGATGCGGACGCTGCACCGGCTTCGGCTCGGCGAAGGCATCCTTGAGCTCGTAGAAGCGACCCTTGAAGGTCGACCTCGGCTCGGACCACAGAAGCTTCATCGCTTTGAGCGACTCGTCGAGCATCGTGACGCGGTCCCCCGCGCTCGGGAAGGGAAGCCCGAACTGCGTGAACTCGGGCTCGTTCCACCCCGTCCCGATCCCGAACTCGAGGCGCCCGTTCGACAGGTGATCGACGGTGACCGCGATCTTCGCCAAGAGTCCCGGATGCCGGTACAGGTTGCCGGTCACGTTCAGGCCGATCCGCGCGCGCTTCGTGATCCCGGCCATGGCCCCGAGGAAAGTCCAACCATCGAAGATCGGCGCCGCCGGATCGGGGCCGAGCGCGACAAGGTGATCGAATCCCCAGATGTGGTCGAACCCCGCTTGGTCGCCGATACGCCACACGTCGATGTGGACGTCGATCGGATGTACCTGCTGCGAAAACTTCAGGCCGTACCTGAGCGGGTTTCGTGGTGAGGGCATGTGTGCCGAATCTAGCAATCCCTGCCGAGGGTTGCCGGTCGGCTAGCCTTTAGGTATGACTATCGAGCTCGTCGTCGCGGGGATCATCGGGGTCCTTTGGCTCGGACTTGTTGTCGCGGTCGTCGGGTTCATTTCGATGCGGCTCCGAAGGCGCTCGCTCCGCCACGGTACGTGGCCCCTGCGCCTTATCCCCTGGTATCTCGGCGGCACGCCGGAGATGCCCCTCGATGCTCCGCCAGAATCGTCACGCGCGAAGCGCCGTAGAGGTCGCTAGCTCGGGTCGCTACGAAAGCCCGCAGCCCTTCGCTGGAGCTCCGACCGGCGACGACTTGATCGAGAAGCTCGCGACCAGAGCCTGAAGGTCGGCGAGCGAACCTGTCGGCGCCGACGCGAGGTGCGTGTCGGTCCAAAAGAACGGGTAGAAGTAACCGCCTGCCGGGAAGTCCGTCGGAAACACGAGCAGCACGACGGTGTCCTGCTGAACGTCCATCGCAGAGATGACCGCCGGCATTCGTTCGCGGTAGGCGAGTGCCGGATAGGTATGTCCTGCATCCTGGAAGCTGGTCTCAACGATGTCGGTCCACGGTTGGTCGGACGTCGCCGCGCGGAATTTCTGGAAATACGCGCGAGCCTGATCAGAGGGAGTGCGCTCCACCGACGGGAGGATCTCGCGGGCGAAGATCGAAGCGAGGACCTCATGACTCCCGGACCAGCCGCTCAAGGTGATGCGTGACAGCGGCTCGCCGTCGCTCTCCTCTTTAACGGTCCATCCGGTGGGCGGAACGAAACGGGCGCCGATGTACTCGCAGCTCGCACCGGCGGCCTGCGTCGGAGGCGGCGCCAAGCCCAGCGGTTTGCACGCGAGTGTTACGAGGATCACGACCGACGCGGAGAGACGCAAAAGGGTCATCGCCCGGATTGTCCCGAAGAGCCGGGCAGGCAGCGTCTCTTTCCAGTAGCGGAGAGATCTTCGCCGCTAATCGATCCTCTGCAGCTTCTGGATCGTGTGGCAATCCGGCGGCACGAGCCCCGCTTTGCCGGCGATGGTCCACGTGACCTCCGCCACGTAGAGATCTCCGTTCGAATCGACGGCGAGACCGTGCGGGGCGCAGAAGCTGCCCGGCGCGCAGGGATCCGGCCCGCCGATCCGCGCGACCACCGTACCGTTCGCATCGAGAATCGTCACGCGACCCGGTAGGTCGCGCTCGATCGGGCCGTGCCTGAACGAGCGTTGTCCCGCGCGCCACCCGAGCTCCGAGACGTAGATGAGGCCACGCGCGAGGACGATCTGTGTCGGACGCTGGACCTCCGTGATCTCTCGGAGGAAGCGGCCGTCTGTCGTGAAGACCTGGATGCGGTCGCTCTCGCGATCGCACACGAGGACGTTCCCGGTCGCATCGACCGCGACGCCGTGCGGCAGCATGAACTGACCGGGTCCGGTCCCTGGCTCGCCCCACGACGCGAGCAGCTTTCCGGTCGCGGAGAACCGGTGCACTCGAGCGTTCCCGTAGCCGTCCGAGACGAAGAGGTCGCCGTTCGGCGCGACCGCGAGGTTCGTCGGGCGGTTGAAGGGGGACGCGCCGCGCGCGACCGTCGTGAGGTCGGACCCGTTGTACCCGCTCTCCGAGGGCTTTCCCGCGTTGTCGCCAAGCGTCAGCAGCAGCTTTCCGTCGGGTGAGAACTTGCGCACGGAATGTCCGGCGTCGTCGGTGCAGTAGACAGAGTCATCCGGTCCGATCGTGATGCCGTGCGTTCGCATCGTGAACACGCCCTCGCCCCATGTTCCGACGAAGCGTCCATCCCGCTCGTAGATCATCACCGGATGCTCCGAGCGGCAGAAGAGAAAGACGCGATCCTTCGAATCGACGGCGGCGGCGGCCACGTCGGGATGCGTGTAGCCCGCGGGGATACGCTCCCAGCCTGCGACCGCGTGGTAGTTCGGCGCTACAAGTGTGCTCATCGCTCCCCCACTTCTCGGATATTCATCAGCGGTACGTCCGCATCATGACGGGGCCAGTCCGGCCGGTCGATCGCGTAGTACACCTGCTTCCAGCCGTGAAAGTCGAGCTCGCCGCGCTGGGTCAAGCCGCATCGCTCCATCACCGCGCGCGACCGAGCATTGTCCGGCCGAGTCGTGCTGAAGATCTCCGGCAGGCAGAGCGTATCGAAGCCGAACGCCAGGCTCGCCCCTTCGGTGGCGTAGCCGCGGCCCCAGGCGGAACGTTGGAGCGTCCAGCCGACCTCGATCTTCGGTCCGTCGAGCGGCCAGTCCGGATGAAGCATGAGGCCGACACGACCGACGAGCTCGCCGCTCGTTTTTTCTTCGACCGCGAACATTCCGTAGCCAAGAAGGCGCCAATGCATCGACATTCGTCCGACGGCGGCCGCGGTTGACGCAAGGTCGCCTGCCGCGGCGCCGATCCACCCCATGACCTCCGGGTCGCCGTACGTGCGATGCAGTCCGCGCCAGTCACCGTCGCGCCACTGACGCAGCAACAGTCGCTCGGTCTCGATCTCGTACGGCCTCACGTAGTCCACCGATGCACTAATCACGAACCGGGAAGTTGGCGACGACTTCGTCGAGACTCGCGAGCATCTCGGGGATCTCGGTCTGATCGAAGTAGATTCCGAACGTAAGCTCATTGCCGGTCCCGCCTTCGTCGTCCGCGATGCACACCATTTCAAAATGCCCTAGACCGTCTCCCTTCATGCGGAGATCGAGCCCTGAGCCAAGGAATTCCTGATGCCACTCGCCACGGAGGTGCTGGTACATCGCCCGAAACAGATCGCGAAACCGAGCAAGTTCGTCTGCTCGAAACTGCGTCTCTATGAAGCCCCGGAACCGTCCGGCGACCACCGTGAGGTTCACCGCCAACATGTTCCGATCGTAGAAGTTATCGCCGTCTGGAAAGAGGCGGCGCGTTATGTCGAGCGTCAGTACTGGCGGACTGCCGAGAGCGACCCTGTTGTCAGCCACCGAGCGCGCTCCGCGTCTCCTCTACGTCGCGCAGTTCACGAACTTTACGTGCGCGGCTGGCCGCGCGCTCAGACGATCCCGGAACGGGCCGTTGGATCGGCTACGCAGAGCTGGACGACCCGCTCGAACTCGCCTCCTCCGCGTATGACGACAAGCGGATAGCTGAAGTCCCAGCCGCTCAACCGTCGCTGGAGCGGCCGATTAGCTCTCATCCAGAAGGGAGCGTGACGCGGGGTCGTGTTCGTACAGAGACCAAGACTGGGAACCCCCGCGAGCTTGTGCATGCCGGCTTTGGTGATCGTCTCCCACGGAACGAGCATTGGGCCGATGCCCGAGCGGGAATAGACCCCCTCGCGAAGGAGGGCGACAAACCCGGGCTTGCGGAACGTTCGGATGAGCCACACCCCAATAGCTATGAACAGCCCCTCCATGGCGAGGACGAAGATTCGGAGGATGTTGCTGGTGGCATCGGTGTACGTACCGATCCGAATGAGCAGGATCAGGTAGATGACAGCGAACGCGACAAGGGGTACGAACCAGATAGCCAGACCCAGGTTCTTCCGCCGGATGCCATCCAGCGTCAGAGGGAAGATCAAGGCGGGGCGCGGCACGCCATCGATCTGGACCGTTCCGTAGTGCGGCGGAGTGTTCATGTCAGTACTCGTCTCGTTTCCTCCACATCACGCGCGATCTGCGCGGACAGCTCCGCCGGACTCGCGAAGGCGATCTCGTCGCGCAGACGTTTCACGAACGCGGCCTCGACGTCCTCGCTGTAGAGCTCGCCGGAGTAGTCAACAAGGTAAGCCTCGAGGACCCGTTCTCCACCACCGAAGGTGGGGCGCACACCGAGTGATGCTGCCGCTTTGAAACGCCCCTCGCCCATTTCGGCCCATGTCGCGTAGATCCCGTCGCGCGGCAGGAGGCGCTCCTTCGGTAGCGCGAGATTGATCGTCGGAAATCCGAGCGCGCGACCACGTGTGGCGCCGTGGACGACGCGGCCGCGAACGCTGTACGGGCGGCCGAGCAGTCGTGCCGCCGCCTCGACGTCACCGGCGAGCAGAAGGTTGCGAATGCGCGTCGAGCTGACGACCGCACCGTCCATCTCGATGGGCGTCACCACGTCGACCGCAAAGCCGTCGCGGTTTCCGCGCGCTCGCAGTTTCTCGACGTCGCCTTCCGCCCGCCGGCCGAAGTGGAAGTCGGGACCGACGACGATGCGGCGGAGGTCGCAGGCTGTCCGCAATCGGTCAACGAATTCATCGGCGGAGAGCTTCGCGAACGATTCATCGAACCGAAAGACGACCACCGCGTCCGCCCCGGCTTCTCGAAGGAGCTTCGCCCGGTCGGTCACATCGGACAGCGCCGATGGCGGTGCGCCGGGCGCGAGCACCCGGATCGGGAGCGGATCGAAGGTCGCCGCGAGCGCCGTCGCCTGTTCAAGCCGCGCGCCGCGCGCCAGGTGCGCGATGAGCGCGCGGTGCCCGAGATGCACGCCGTCAAAAACCCCGACCGCGAGGTGGATCGGCCCTGGCGGCCATCCATTGAAGCCCCACCGCGCTTCCACGCCGTCGAGTATCAGTCCGTCGAGCCGACTCCAACTGGCGAGGGCTCAGCGACCGAGTCCAGCGCGACCGGCATCGGCGCGGGAGACGGCAGCGGCGCGGGCGCCGGTTCGCGAAGCGGCCGGGGTGGCGTGACGATCGCCGGCAAAGGCCGGCGGACGCGCCGCGGCACGCGCCGAGCCGCGCGTGTCGCGAGGAACGGGACCGGCGTGAAGACGGCGGCGATGAACCCGAGGTAGTTCCCCTGGAAGTACCGCCCGAAGAAAAGGAAGGCGAGCAGCGTGAGCGCGTAGCCGGCGAGGAGCGTGGCGATCGTGGGCCGCTGCCAGAGCCGGATGAACCACCACGCCGCGATCGGCGCCGCGACCGCGATCTCGATCAGAGCGAACGGGAAGTCGGCCTGCCGGTACGGGATCAGCCCGAGCGCGAGGAGGATGGCCGAGAAGCCCATCCCCGATATCGGGTACGTCCACGCGGCGCCGCCCGCGTTGTAGCTGACGACGTCGTCGTAGAACGCGCCGAAGTTATTCGCGAGGAACGGCACGAAGGTCGCGAGGAGGAAGAGCGCGGCGGGCCACGTCGGCGCGAGCGCGGCGAAGGCTTCGCGCATGTTGCGCGGCCGCTTCGTCGCGATCAGATAGACCGCGACGAACGGCAGGAAGATGAGCGCATGGAGCTTGGCCGCCCCGGCGGCCGCGAACGCGATCGACGACGTCGTGCGGCGCTCGCGCATGAGCAGCGCGATGCCGGCGAAGAGGAAGAGCAGAACGAAGAAGTCGTTCCGCCCTTCGACGACGAACGGAAAGAGCTGCGGGTTGAGCGCTATCGCGGCGGTCATCGCAAGCCGCCGCGCGGTGCCCTGAACGATGAACGGAACGAGGGCGAGCGTGCCGATGTACGCGGGGAGGTAGAGATACCGCTGGTCCCAAACAAGGCCGAAGTGGTCGAAGAACCACACGAACGGACCGGTCACAAGGAACATGAATGGGAAGTAGGTGAGGTGGTAGAGGGCCGGGTTGTTGATCATCGGCCAGAAGAACATCGGCGTGTCCAGGTAATCGGCGACGTACGGGTTCATGCCGGCGAGGAATTTCCGCGACGCCTCCTCGACCATGAGGGCGCCGTCGTGGATGTATGTGTAGGGCTTGCCGGTCTCGCGAAGGATGATCGAGGCGAGGGTTGGGATGATCACGAAGGTCGTGATGATCGCGGCGAGGTGCACGACCCGGGCACGCGTGGTGAACGAAC
>WNGJ01007004.1_pt1 | contig 11976 bp, 10 predicted proteins | sample 5400611 | NCBI WGS metagenome assembly WNGJ01 (sample SAMN13153375, study PRJNA577476) | soil metagenome | isolation source: 40 cm soil or saprolite under Garry oak tree replicate 1 | place: USA:California | collected 2016-06-15 | reverse complement strand
GCGAGGGCGGCTTCGAGATCGATATCCTCCGAAGAAATTCTCGCCAGCTCGTCTCCGGTGACTGGATCAATGAGGGGCTCCCCGGGTCCAGTGCCTTCGCTCCATTCACCACTCACGTAGTTAGGCAGCTTCATCGGATAGCCTCCATTGAATTCATGACCCTAGCCCGAAACGAGCAATCAAGCGCGAAAAGCCAAAATACAGTGCCCAAAAGGACTCGGAATAATACTGCATATCCAAAGCCAATAGAACCATGCTCTTCCGTCGATTTGCATCCCACGAATATGCTATGTAACGCTATGAGCATACGCATGTTATTGAAAACATTGCGCCCACCACTGTGAAAGACCTTTGGACGAAAAACATCAACTATCTTGACGCTGCTGCGGTTGCATGTATTATACTGCATGTCGGTTCCTGACTCATGAGCACACCTGCAAGCCCGGATTCCAAGGTTGTGAGTCTACACCGGACGACGCCGCTTCCCGATGAAGATTTCCTTCTCTTCCTTGGCAAGCGAGTTCGACGGCTCCGCAATCTCCGCGGCATGACGCGCAAGACCGTGGCGCGAGAATCGGACGTCTCCGAGCGTCATCTCGCCCAGCTCGAGGCAGGAGAAGGAAACGTCTCGATCGTGTTACTGCGCAGGATTGCCGCGGCTCTCAACGTTTCGCTTGTCGAGTTATTCGCCCCCAAAGTGGAACAGCCCGGCGAGAAACAGATGATCCAGCGATTCCTCGAACGCCTCCCCAATCATCGCCTTGAGGATGTGGTCTTTCGCCTGACGCGCGATTTCAGTCCTGGGGAAATAGTGCGCCGCAAGCGCATCGCCCTAATTGGCCTGCGCGGAGCCGGCAAATCTACTTTGGGATCGAGACTGGCGCTGGAGTTGCGCGTCCCTTTCATCGAGCTGGATGGCGAAATCGAGAAGCAAACGGGAATGCCGCTCGGCGAAATATTTTCGCTCTATGGGCAATCCGGTTATCGAGCGATCGAGCAGCGCACGCTCGCGAAAGTGCTCAGTGAACATGAGTGCGCAGTGGTATCGGTCGGCGGAGGAATGGTTTCTGAAAAAGAAACCTTTGACTACCTCCTCACGCATTGCTACACGATTTGGATCAAAGCCCAGCCGGAGGAACACATGTCGCGCGTGCTTGAGCAAGGAGATCTCCGTGCGATGACCGGGAATGACCAGGCAATGGAAGACTTGCGGCGGATACTTGAAGCCCGGGAACCGCTCTACCGGCAGGCGGACATGGAGCTCGACACTTCGCGCAGTTCCGTGGAGGCGAGTTTCTCTACATTGAAAACAACACTGCAGGCGAATTTGCAGTAGGAGGATCTCGTGGACGTGGTCGCGACCCAAGAATCACAGGCGAAGCATGAGACAGTCGATTTTCAAACCGATCCTTCGCGATACAAACATTGGCGTCTCGCGTTTGACGGCCCGGTGGCAACCTTGACGATGGATGTCGCTGAAGACGGTGGAATCCGCCCGGGTTACAAATTGAAACTGAATTCCTACGATCTCGGCGTGGACATCGAGCTGCACGACGCGTTGCAGCGCATTCGATTTGAACATCCGGAAATTCGTTCCGTCATCATCAGCAGTGCGAAGAACCGTATTTTTTGCTCCGGAGCCAACATTTACATGCTCGGGCTGTCCTCGCACGCGTGGAAAGTTAATTTTTGCAAGTTCACGAATGAAACGCGGAACGGCATCGAAGACGCGAGCACGCATTCCGGACTGAAGTTTATAGCCGCCTGCAATGGAACGACGGCCGGAGGCGGTTACGAACTAGCGTTGGCTTGCGATGAGATCATTCTTGTGGACGACCGCTCTTCGGCGGTCAGTTTGCCGGAACTACCGTTGCTCGGCGTTCTTCCCGGAACGGGTGGATTGACACGGGTGACGGACAAGCGCAAAGTGCGCCGCGACCATGCCGACATGTTTTGCACCAATCCGGATGGTGTTCGTGGTCAAAGAGCAAAGGAATGGCGGCTGGTCGATGACGCCGTCAAGCCGCAGCAGTTTGCTGAACACGTCAAACAGCGCGCACTGAGCCTGGCTGCGCAAAGCGATCGCCCTGCCAGAGCAAACGGTGTGGCTCTGACGCCGCTGAAGCGCACGATTGACGAAGCCGGGCTGCACTACGGTTACGTCGATGTGCAGTGCAATCGGGAAGCACGCACGGCGACCATTACGGTGCGCGCAACAGAGTCCATGACCGAAGATACTCTGGAAAAGGTCATTGCGGCGGGCGCGAATTGGTGGCCGCTGCAAATGGCACGTGAGCTGGATGATGCCATTCTGACTCTGCGTGCCGGCGAACTGAATTTGGGGCTTTGGATTTTCAAGACGACCGGAAATGCGGACGCCGTTCTCGCCATCGACGAATTCATCCTGAATCACCAGGAAAATTGGTTTGTTCGCGAGGTGCTGGGAATGATGCGCCGCACGTTTGCGCGCATCGATCTCACCTCGCGTTCCATCTACGCAATCGTTGAGCCAAGGTCTTGTTTTGCCGGCACATTGCTGGAGTTGGCGCTCGCAGCCGACCGGGTCTATATGCATGATGCGCAGGAAGGCGGAAACGCCCCAAACATGACTCTTTCGAACATGAATTTCGGGCCACTGCCAATGGTGAACAAGCTCTCTCGGCTGACAGCACGATTCTACAGCGATGAAGCGCAGATGGAGGAATTGCGCGGCGCAATTGGAAAGAAACTTTCCGCGCGCGAGGCGCTCGACGCCGGCATGGTTACGGCCGCGCCCGATGATCTCGATTGGGAAGACGAAATCCGCCAAGCCATCGAATCGCGTGCGGCGCAATCGCCGGATGCTCTAACGGGACTCGAAGCAAATCTGCGCTTCGGACCGGTGGAAACCCTTGAGACACGGATTTTCGGCCGGCTGTCCGCCTGGCAAAACTGGATATTCAACCGCCCGAACGCCGTCGGCACGAACGGAGCGCTGAAGGTATATGGGACGGGAGCACCGGTGAAGTTCAATTGGGAAAGAGTGTGATGAACGGTTTTGCGTCTGGAGTCTTGGGGAATCGCGATGATTAACTACACGGAAAAAATCCCAAACAACGTCGATTTGGGAAGAGACCGCGTGCTGCAGCGCGCTCTCGAGCATTGGCAGCCCGCCTACATGGGCTGGTGGTACGACATGGGCCCGAACGAGAGCCACAACTATGAGGTGTACCTCCGAACGGCTATCAGTGTGGAGCCCGACGGCTGGGCCCAATTCGGCTACGTGAAGATGCCCGAATACCGCTGGGGCATTTTCCTGCAGCCACGCGACGAGAAGCGCGAAGTGAATTTCGGAATTCACAAAGGACAAGCGGCCTGGCAGGAAGTGCCGGGTGAATATCGCTCGACCTTGCGCCGCGTCATCGTTACGCAGGGCGACACGGAACCGGCTTCCGTGGAACAGCAACGCATGTTGGGGGCAAGTTGCCCCTCCATGTACGACTTGCGAAATATTTTTCAGGTAAACGTCGAAGAGGGGCGCCACCTGTGGGCCATGGTGTACTTGCTACACCGCTACTTCGGACGGGATGGCCGCGAGGAAGCCGAATCTTTGCTCGCACGGCGATCTGGTGACACGGATAATCCGCGCATCCTCGGCGCATTCAACGAGCCTACGCCGGACTGGCTGGCCTTCTATATGTTTACGTTTTTCACCGATCGCGATGGCAAGTTCCAACTTTGCGCCCTGGCGGAGTCCGGTTTTGATCCGCTTGCCCGTACTTGCCGGTTTATGCTCACCGAGGAAGCCCACCACATGTTTGTTGGTGAAACCGGAGTCGGCCGCATCATTCAGCGAACCTGTGAAGCGATGAAGGAACACAAGGTCGAGGATCCGTCGGACGTGCGCGCGTTGGGAGTCATCGATCTGCCTACGATTCAGAGATACCTGAATTTTCACTACAGCGTGACTCTTGATCTTTACGGGTCCGATGTCTCTTCGAATGCCGCGAACTATTTCACCAGCGGCCTGAAAGGACGCTTCCGGGAAACCAAACTGGATGACGATCACGTGCTGACGGACGCGGAATACCCTGTCTCTGAAGTTGTGGGCGGAAAAATCATCACGAAAAACGTGCCGGCCCTGACGGCATTGAACGAACGCTTGCGCGATGACTACATCGACGAGATTGCCGACGGAGTTGGCCGCTGGCAGCGAATTATCGATGCCGTTGGCATTCCCTTCCGATTGACCCTGCCTCACAAAGGCTTCCACCGGGCAATTGGTAATTTTGCGGGACACTTTATAAGCCCTGATGGAGAAGTCTTGAACCAACAGGCTTGGAAGAACCACGAATCCGAATGGCTCCCGAATTCCAAGGATTATGCGTACGTCCAGTCGCTAATGAGTGGGCGGGTCGTGGAACCGGGCCAGTTCGCGAATTGGATTGCACCGCCGGCCCGCGGAATTAACAATCAACCTTTGAATTTTGAGTACGTTCGATTCAACTAGTCCAATCGAGACTAGACACAAGCTTCGGAAAAGGGCGGTGCTCTCTGCAACCGATCATAGACATCCACGTCCACATCATGCCTTACCACATGATGAAACCGTCCGCCCATGAGTTGATGAAACACGGCCGCAAGGACTACGCCGATGTTGAACGCTATTGCGCCGATCCAAAAGCATTTCTCGCCTTTTTGGACACTCTCGGAGTGGAGCGCGCGGGACTGATCAACTATGTTGCGCCAAAGATTATCGGGTTCACGCCGGAAGTGAACGATTGGAGCGCGAAATACTGCGGCGCTGCTCCCGATCGTCTGATCGCGTTTGGTGGAGTGCTGCCAGGAACGGTTCCAGATCCGGGCGCGGAAGTGGACCGTCTCGCCAAACTTGGAATTCGCGCGATTAAGATGCATCCCTCACATCAAGTGCTTTCGCCCAACGATTACATCGATGGCAATCGCGGCTTGGGGGCGATTTACGAGCGGGCCCAGGCAAACGGCATGCCGATCATGATTCATACCGGGACTTCCATTTTCCCGGGCGCGAGAAATCTGCATGCACAACCAATGCTCTGCGACGACGTGTGCATCGACTATCCGAATCTCGTGGTCATTCTTGCCCATGGGGGGAGACCGCTGTGGATGAACGAGGCATTTTTCCTCGTGCGGCGACACAAGAACATGTACATGGATATTTCCGGCATCCCGCCTCAGAAACTGATGGAATATTTTCCGCGGATTGAAGACGTGGCAGATAAGGTGCTGTGGGGCACGGATTGGCCCGGGCCTGGCGTTCCCGCGATCATGGGGAACATTGAGAAGTTCAATGCTCTGCCGATCGGGTCCGCGGCAAAGCGCAAGATTTTGTACGACAATGCGGCTAGGCTGTTTCCGCGATGAGCAGCCGTTCGAGCACTCGTTTGACAAAGTGACCAAATCTTTGGCCTGACCTTGCTGAACGGCTGTTCCTTTTCTGAACAATGGTTCAGAGTCCTTTGACATACACGCCCAAAACGGTGAGAATTGATTGCTGCCTTGTGCTTGCGGCCTTATTGGTGCGGACTCGGACGATGAAGTCGGTTTATAGCCAGGCGAGTAAGAGAAATGGCCATCTCAAGCGACGCTATCTTGCGCGGCGCCTGGAGATTTTGTGCGCGGCGGGGAGAGAGTTCCGCGTACGCGGGTTTGCCGAAACCGGCATGCGCGATATTGCGGAAGCCGCGGCCCTTTCTCCGGCCAATCTTTACAACTACTTCCACGGCAAACACGACATCCTCTTTTTTTGCCAGGACAATTCGCTAGACCGCATGATCGCTGCACTCGATAAGGTCCGTCGCATGAGAACCAGCGCGGCTAGTAAATTGCGTATGGTGATCGTTTCGCATTTGCGATGCGTACTCGACGAAGTCGAGGGGTCCGCCGCGCATCTTTTGACCACCGCGCTGCCGTCCCGCCAACAACGCTATCTCGTAGCAAAACGCGACAACTATGAAGCGGGCGTGCGGAATCTGATCGTCGCTGGCATGCGTTCGGGTGAATTCGCACCCTGCGACCCGGCACTTGCGGTGCGCGCGATCCTTGGAAGTCTGAACTGGAGCGTGCAATGGTTCAACCCCGACGGGCCGCTAACTTCGGCAGAAATTGCGGAGAGGTTTGCGGACTATCTGATCCGAGGTCTGCTTGCCAACCCCCATGCGTTTCAGCGGCTTCCTGCCGAGGGGAAACCGAATCGCTCCCTCAACGCCCCAGCTGCTCGGGAAGCGAGAGCGCAGAACAATCGACAGTTTCTTTCGCGAGGTGATTGAATATGGCCGCCCTACCCATCGAATCGCAAAAGACCTCGCAGATACGGTTCATTCTGAACAGCGAAGAAACCGATGTGTCCTTCGCGCCTTACAAAACCCTGCTGGAAATCCTGCGCGAGGATCTCGGTCACACGGGCACTAAGCATGGCTGTGAACTCGGAGAATGTGGCGCCTGTGCCGTTCTTCTCGATGGCAAGCCTGTTCTTTCCTGTCTCATGCTGGCGCTCGAGTGCAGTGGAAAGCAAGTCCTGACCGTGGAAGGCCTCGGCGAAGACGGACGTCTTCATCCTTTGCAAGATGCCTTTGCCGATCTTGGAGCCGCGCAGTGCGGATACTGCACGCCGGCAATTTTGGTGACCGCGAAAGCGTTGCTGGATCGGAATCCTCATCCTACTCGCGATCAAATCCGCGAAGCGATCTCCGGCAACCTGTGCCGCTGCACTGGTTATCTTCAGATTTTCGAAGCCGTCGAAGCCGCGGTGCTGAAGATCGCCGATCAGAAGAGTTCTGCAACCTGATTTGCGCTGCGCCGGCGTGGGTAAGCGACCAGGAGGGTGCATGCCGAATGAAAAGGATCCGCGAATCACTCCCGTTGACGCTCCAAAGGCCAACGGGGAGCACCTTCAGGTGATCGGTGTCCCTCGACGCAGGGTTGATGCTCGCGCAAAAGTGACGGGCCAAACGCGCTTCGCCGACGACATTTTTCTGCCGCGCATGGCGTTCTGCAAGTTGCTGCGTTCTCCTCATCCACACGCGCGCATCCGGAAAATCGACACCTCGCGCGCCGCCGCTCACCCGGGAGTATATCTGGTGCTGACGGGTAAAGACGTTCCCATGCAATACGGAATTCTTCCCGTTAGCCAAGACGAGCAGGCCCTTTGCGTCGACCACGTGCGGCACGTCGGAGATCCCGTCGCCGCCGTCATCGCGCGCGAGGAGCTGACAGCCTTCGAGGCGCTGGACTTGATCGATGTCGACTATCAAATCCTGACGACCATCTCCAATCCCGAAGAAGCTCTAGCGACTCCCGAGCCGCGCATTCACGAATACGGCGAAGAGGGGAACATTCACAAGCTGGTTGCGCTGGAGTTTGGGAACGTGGAAGAGGGCTTTGCCGAAGCCGATGAAATCTTTGAGGATACTTTTTTCTTTCAAGGGAACACCCATCTTCCCATCGAGCAGCACGCTTCGGTCGCCATCAAGGATCCGGATGGAAAGCTGACCATCTGGTCCAGCACGCAGACTCCGCATTATCTTCACCGCGCACTTGCCAAAGTGCTGGAAATGCCGGCCGCGCATATTCGCGTTATTGCTACACCCAACGGCGGCGGTTTCGGCGGAAAAAGCGATCCGTTCAATCACGAAATCGTCGTGGCCAAAGCTGCGCTTATGATTGATCGGCCCGTCAAAATTTGCTTGACGCGCGAAGAGGTCTTCTACTGTCATCGCGGGCGGCATCCCGTCCTGATGAAATTCAAAACGGGCGTCAAGAAGGACGGCACGATTACTGGAATGCATCTCCAGACATTGATTGATGGCGGCGCCTACGGCTCGTACGGAGTTGCCAGCACGTTTTACGCCGGCGCGCTGCAGACCACTACCTATCACGTCCCGCGATACCGCTACCAAGGCTGCCGCACGTTTACGAACAAACCACCCTGCGGACCCAAGCGCGGACATGGCACGCCTCAACCGCGCTTCGGACAGGAGGTGCAGCTAGATAAAATCGCCGAGAAACTCAAGATTGATCCTGCGGATTTGCGTCTCCGTATTGTGGAATCACCAAACGCCGTGACGGCGAACTTCTTCCGCCTTGGAACCGTCAATCTTGCCGAGTGCGTTCGCCGCATTGTTAAGCTGTCCGGCTGGAAGGACAAATTCCGAAAACTTCCTGAGGGCCGCGGCGTAGGTTTGGCTTGCTCTGCCTATCTGACCGGTGCGGGACTGCCCATTTACTGGAACAAGATGCCGCACTCCGGGGTTCAGCTGAAATTTGATCGCAGCGGCGGCGTCAGCATTTTCTGCGGCGCGACGGAGATCGGACAGGGATCGGATGATGTCCTCGCCGGAATCGTCGCCGAGGTTCTGGGCATCGATCCATTCGACATTCGACTATTCACGGGTGACACCGACCTCGGACCTGTGGATCTTGGCTCCTATTCAAGCCGCGTGACACTGATGGCGGGAAATGCAGCGTTGCAGGCAGCGGAGCGCGGAAAAGCAATCATTGCAGACGCGGTCGCAGAAAAACTAGAAGCACCGAAAGAACGGCTGCGCTTTGCTGACAAGCGCGTATTCGATTCGGTTGCGCCGGAAAAGGGCGTCTCCTTTGAAGAGGCTGTTTGTATCGCGGAAGCCCGCTTTGGCACGATTGGCACGGTAGGCTCTTATACGCCGCCGAAATCTCCCGCGCTTTACAAAGGCGGAGGCGTTGGACCGTCTCCCACATATTCTTATTCGGCAGCGGTCGCCGAAGTCGAAGTGAATCCCGTGACGGGTTGGGTCACTGTCCCAAGAATTTGGATCGCGCATGATATAGGCCGGGCGCTGAATCCTACGCTTGCGCGCGGCCAGGTCGAAGGAAGCGTCTACATGGGACTCGGCGAGGCGTTGATGGAAGAGCAGGAGTTCCGCCGTCTTCCTAAGAAACTTTCTCATGCGCTGGTGCACAAGTTTCCTTCGATCCTTGAATACAAGAGCCCTACGTCCCTTGACATGCCAGAGGTGATCACTGAGCTGATCGAGGAGCCTGATCCTCGCGGCCCATTCGGCGCAAAGGAAGTGGGTCAGGGCCCGCTTCTGCCAATCATTCCTGCGGTTGCCAACGCCGTGTATGATGCCGTCGGAGTGCGCATCGACGAAATCCCCATTACTCCTGAAAAAATTATGAAAGCCCTTGCCGAGAAGAAAGCGGGGCGCGAGCCGCGTTTCGGCCCAAGTCATTTTCCACACGTCAATTGGCCGGAGGCGCTGCGCGTCCCTCCGCCTTGGGAAGGCGGCGACGGCAACGCGGTTAATGACGTTCCGCGACGCACAAGGACGGTGTCAAAGAAAGAAAAGGTACTCGCGCCATGATGCGCTTGCCTCTTTTTGAATTCCGCGCGCCGCGGACGCTAGAAGAAGCCGCGCGCATTCTTGACGGCGAACGAACAAACGCGATGCCACTCGCTGGCGGCACGGACCTGCTCCCCAACATGAAACGGCGGCAACAGGTTCCGCGCATGCTGATGAGCCTGCGTCACATTGAAAGCCTGAACCGCGTAGCGTTGAACGATTCTGGGTCACGGCTTGGCGCTTGCGTCACACTTTCCGAAATCGCGGCAGACGTGCGCTTTCGAAATGGATTGACGGCGCTGGCGCAAGCCGCTTCTCTTGTGGCCACTCCGCAGATTCGCAACATGGCAACGCTCGGCGGGAACATTTGCCTCGATACGCGCTGCAACTACTACGATCAAAGCTACGAGTGGAGAAAGTCGATCAATTTCTGTCTGAAAAAAGACGGCACGACCTGCTGGGTCGCTCCCGGAAGTTCGAAATGCATGGCAGTTTCATCCACAGATACCGGCCCGGCGTTGATGGCGCTCGGCGCACGAGTCCGGCTAGTGTCGCGCTCGGGAGAGCGCGAGGTACTTCTCTCCGATCTGTACAACAATGACGGGATCGACTATATCAAGCGCAGGCCCGATGAAATTCTGGCAGAAGTTTTATTCGATCCTTTGCACGGATGGAAGAGCACCTATTGGAAATTGCGCCGCCGAGGTTCCTTCGACTTTCCCGTGCTATCTGTTGCGGTAGCCGTGCGTCTCTCCAGAAATGACATGGTGGAGGACGCTCGCATCGTTGTCGGCTCGGCAGCTTGCCGTCCCCTGACCGCCATGGAAGCGGCAAAATCACTGTTAGACCGGGCCTTGAATCAGCAGGCCATCGAAGAAGCCGCCGCGCTTGCGGCTCGAATCGCCAAGCCGCTCGACAACACCGATTTCGACATGACCTGGCGCAAGAGAGTCACCGCTGAATTTGTGACGTACGCACTGCGCGAGCTGCGCGGCGATGATGTGCGGTCCGAGCGCGAGAGTCTCACGCGCTGCGCCTTCGAATAGTTAATTCGCATTCTCGATCAGCATGGCAATTCGCTGTCTGCCTACGGGCGATGTCGGCCTGTGCTCATGATTCCTAGATGCAGACCCACAGTGGTTCCGTATTTCTCTGATTCCTCAGGAACCTGATATCCTCCAAGGTCTTTATTGTTTGCAAATTAAACGAGAGCAGTATGCCCTCACCGGGCCACGGACAAGCACAGATATGACCTCGCAACGAGGGTTTTATGGCTGGAGGCTGGTTTTCATTCTTTGGCTTCTGGACTTCCTCAACATGGGATTTCCGCTTTACGGCGGAGCAGTCATCAACACCTATATGCTTAAGGAAATCCCCATGAGCCGCAGCGCCTTCGGGCTGGGATTTACGGTCCTGAATATCTTCGTAGGCATTCCGTCCATTCTTGTGGGAGCGTCCATTGTTCGATGGGGCATTCGCAAGACTTTCGGCATTGGCTCTGCACTGATTTTTGCCGGGGCTTTGTGGCTTTCCTTTCTTACTTCCAAGCCTTGGCACTATTGGGTGGGATTTGGGGTGCTGGCGGCAACGGGAATCAGTTTCGGGACTATCATTCCGGCGGCGACAGCGATCACCAGATGGTTCAGCCGCTATCGAGGAAGGACCATGGCGGTGACGCTGTCGGCTTCGGGGTTTGCGGGTTTTTTCGTTGCACCGGCGATCAATCGAATCCTCACCGGAAATGGAGGGAATTGGCGGCAAGCATGGGCGATTGTGGCAGTCGTTTCCGTCTTGTCAGCGATGGTCGCGTTTCTCTTTGTGAGGGAACATCCCGAAGACCTTGGTCAAATGGTGGACGGCGGAGCGGCCGCAGCGCCATCGCCGAAGTCAGCCGCGGCATCTGCCCGCGTTACAAAATTTTCATGGAAACCGCACCAGGCTTATCGAACGCGAGCCTATTGGATGATTCTCATTGGCGCGATATCTTGCCAATTTCCGTTTTTTTTCTTTACCGCCCATTGGCTGCTGCACTTGAAAGGAGCGGGCGTTCGCCCGGCAGACGCGGCGTTTGCCATGGGTCTTTTCACATTGGGGGCCGTGTTCGGCCGATTGATTGGCGGCTGGCTAATGGACGCAATGGAAGGACGCTACGCGTTCATGCTGGGTTTCTGCTGCTATTTTTTGGGATCCTTCCTGGCAATTCGAGTTTCGTCGGATGCGCTTTGGGTCGCCTACAGCGCCGCGATTCTCTATGGAATGGGATTTGGATGGACGTTTATTTCCCTGACTACGGTCACGGGGCATTACTACGGACCTGTGGCTTTTCCAAAAGTGAGCGGAATGATGCTGTTGCTCGCGGCTCTCTTTTGCTCGCCCGCTGGTTACTTGGGCGGGAAACTCTTTGACGTGTTCCACAGCTATAAGATTGCGTTCGAGATTAACTCAGGCTTGGCGGCGACCGGAATCATGGCTCTCTTTCTTGCACAAAAACCAGAACCACCCGAGGCGGAAATTCCATGCGATGAGCGAGTGAGAAGTGGAGGGGAAAGAGCAAAAAAAGATGGCTGGGAGACTAGGATTCGAACCTAGATAGCCAGATCCAGAATCTGGAGTCCTACCGTTGGACGATCTCCCA
>WNGJ01012263.1_pt1 | contig 11980 bp, 14 predicted proteins | sample 5400611 | NCBI WGS metagenome assembly WNGJ01 (sample SAMN13153375, study PRJNA577476) | soil metagenome | isolation source: 40 cm soil or saprolite under Garry oak tree replicate 1 | place: USA:California | collected 2016-06-15 | reverse complement strand
ACTTTAATGCCGCGGGCGCCGATCCCGACGGCGAGATCGGGGAAGCGCACGACCCGGAGACCCACCTCGTTCCGCTAGTGCTCGCGGCGGCCCGCGATGGCGTGCCCGTGTGCATCTTCGGCGACGATTACGACACGCCAGACGGCACCTGCGTGCGGGACTACGTACACGTGAGCGACATCGCCGACGCGCACGTGAAGGCGCTCGAGCATCTGCTCAATGGAGGTGAGAGTGGCGCGCTCAACCTCGCCAATGCGCGCGGGTTCTCGGTTAGGGAAGTCATCGCCGCGGCCGAAAAGGTGTGCGGCCGCGCTGTGCCATATGAGACCGCCGCCCGCCGGCCGGGCGACCCGCCGGTCTTGATCGGCGATGCCGGCCGCGCGCGCACACTGCTCGGCTGGCAGCCGGCGCGTTCCGATTTGGCGATGCAGATCGAAGATGCGTGGAGATGGATGCAGGCCCAGTAAATACCCGCCGATTCCAGCCGCGCGTCGGCGCCGGTATCAAATGCTAAGCAGAGCTTCTGAAACGAGAAGCTTGTAAATCGAGGTGATTTCGAGTTGCGAGCTTGCGCGCGATAGCGTGGAAGAGTTTAAGGGGACGAAGTTAATGGCCAAAGAGCTGATGGACGGTGAAACGAGGATTTCTGTCGAAATCGTCCCGACGGATACTATGGGGCAGGGGATCGGAGGCAATGGGCGTCCCCGGGAAACGGATGCTTCTCATCGCCGAAGCGGGCCCCTTACATTGTACCGGGCAAGCCTAGAAGCTCAGCCGGACATTGGTATTCGTTTAGAAGAGCGTCTCGGCCGGCCCTATGCTCAACGGCGGTTGAGTGTCGAGCAGGAGCATGAGGGTCAAATTTTTGGAGGTGGTATCAATTTTTTCCATATCGAGAATTGGTTCTCGATTCACGCGTGGACAAAGATTGCCCTCAAAGCGTCGGGCCTTTATTGGCGAGGGGTGAGGAATGCCGGGCAAATCCAGGTTAAGCGCAATCGCCTCAGGCAGACATCGATACCGGAGGCATTCCGAGGCTTTACCATTCTCCAGCTGAGCGATCTGCATTGTGATACCTGCCCTCTCGCAATGCAGCGCCTTACGCAAATACTGCGGGAACTCAAATACGACCTCTGCGTCCTCACGGGGGACTATCGCGGCCAGACCTATGGGCCATATGACGCGACCTTGGCGGTCCTTGCGCGTATTCGCGCCGAACTTAGCGGGTCTGTGTACGGTGTGCTGGGAAATCACGATACCGTGCGCATGGTACCGGCTATGGAAGAAATGGGAATTCGCATGCTGCTCAACGAATCGGTAGCAATCGAGCGTAGTGCCGCGCGTATACACCTTGCCGGTATCGACGATGCTCACTTCTATGCCGTGGATGACATCGAAAAAGCGGCATCAGTAATCCCCAACAATGCATTCTCGATCCTGTTATCGCACACTCCGGAAGTCTATGAACGCGCGGCTCGCGCAGGCTTCCATGTCATGCTGAGCGGGCACACGCATGGAGGTCAAATCTGTCTTCCTGGCGGGATCCCGATTGAACTGAACGCTCTGCTACCGCGGCGCATGGGCGCAGGGCCATGGAAATATGGTTCAATGCTCGGCTATACCTCGGTCGGAGCGGGTACGTCCGCCGTCCACGTAAGATTTAACTGCGCCCCTGAGGTTACATTGCATTACCTCGACCCCACCTAATCGAATTGGCCCAGAGGAGTGGATGCAAGAATGCATCCCATAATAATCCTGCAGTGTTTAGCGTTGTTGACGTTCGCGAATGGGATACCGGTTATTGCAAAAAGAGTCTTTGGTGATTTTATGGCCTGGCCATGCGATGGCGGTATCAGGTTTTTTGATGGACAGCCTTTATTTGGACCTTCGAAAACTATTCGAGGACTGGTCCTGGCAATTGTGATCACATCGGCGGTTGCGCCAATCATTGGCTTGTCATGGAAGGTTGGAGCAGTAGTAGGAACACTGGCGATGGTCGGTGATTTGTTTTCAAGCTTTTTAAAGCGTAGAATGAATTTAGCCTCGAGCACCATGGCGTTCGGTCTCGATCAGGTGCCGGAATCATTGTTACCGATGCTTGCTTGCAAATGGTTGATTCCCATAACGATGGTGGACATTGTGATTGTGATAGTGGCATTTCTTGTCGGTGAACTGATAGGGTCTAGGCTGCTGTTCAAGTTAAATATTCGAGATCGCCCGTTTTGAAGGGAGGGCATGAAGATGATGCAAGGTGACCTCCGGAGGGCAATTGAATCGCACGGCTACAATGGACGATCCTGTTCCTGGTGAGGTGTACCCAATCATATGCCCGTATTGCCACGCCACGGCGCCCATCTGCCGCGGCAAAATGGCTTCCAATGTGATCGGGAAACCGCCGGGAAGGCAAATTTGGCCACCGTGGGTGTGCCCGCTCAGTAACAAGGTGAAATGCGCCTCGGCGGCCTGGCGATAAACCTCTGGCGTATGCGACAATAAAATTGAGAACGCACCGTCAGGAATTTCGGACGCAGCCTTTGAGATATCGTCTGCGTGGAAGCGGTGAGCATCATCGATGCCGGAGAGATAAATAGAGTAGTCTCCACGCGTGATCTGCACACACTCGTTCAAGAGCATCCGGAAACCGATTGTTTCCAAGCCAGGTATCATGTAAATCGTATCATGGTCTCCTAATATACCATAAATGGGTTCCTTCAGGAAGGTGCGAACCTTCGCCATGCCGTTGAGAGCGGCTTCGAAAGGACCGGATGATTTTGCTCTGTAGTCGCCGGTCATCACGCAGACATCATAATATCGATGCAGCAATGAAATTGTGTTTGACACGGACGTCTTGAGCGTTCCTGCAACCGCGCCGGTACAGCCCTACAAGCCTCAGAGCTGTCCGAATGGTAACGTCAGAAATACAAAAGCCAAAAAGGCGTATTCCGTCTCGACATACCTCGTTGAGATTTGCTTCGACTCCGATGCGTTTTTGGGCACACTCGCGGCCAAGACGCCTCACTAAAACCTTGAGAATATCCTCGGTCACTTGGGGAGTATCGACCCAGTAAGCTGCCGGCACAAGCCGCCCGCAAGGAGGGTGCGGGTCTTTGCTGTCGCCCTATAGCACGTATCAATACCCGGGTCAGTTGCTACTGTTGCCGTCAGGCTCGCTCTTTTGCGTGTGGTTTTTGCGGTGGAATCGCCCAGATTCCAGCTTGATATCGACTGCTCCTCCGCAAAGCGTATCGAAGTCGTGCGCACACTCGGCCAGGCTGGCGATCCGCTACTTTGGAAGATCTTAATTGCCGACGGAGAGTAGCTCGTTCTCCGCCTCGCGTCCCCGTTCGGACTTCGCCGGCGATCGAGACTGGGCTGCTGCGGATGCAGAGCGAGATTCTGCAGGCCTTCCGAAGCTCTCGCCAGAGCGTAGCGAAGCCATCAGCCGAGGAGGGTGCTCCCCGGGCCGTCGCCGGCACCGGCCCCGAATTCCGCCAGGATGTTGTCTCCGGCGCAAACGGTGATCTGGAGCTTCACCCGCCGGGCGGCCGACCCCGCGCGCCGAATTCATCGCGCGACATCGCGATCAGCTTTCTGCACCTGGCGAATCTCGACAGCGAGATCGCGGACCGGCTCAGCCGCTACGAGGCGGCGCTCTGGCGGCAGCTTGCCCAAACGCTCTTTACACTCCAAGCGCTGAAGCGCCGGTAAATCGCTCATCGAGGCCTGAATTGGCTTCGTTTCGTACTTTGGGGCCGACACCTTGGAGACGGGGGTCCATGAGCCGCTACCCCGGGCCAGATTTTGCGAAACGAAGCCAATCCAGTCGCCCGGCGCCGGCCGTGCGAGGCGGGCACGTAGGCCTAAGCGCCTTGCACCGCCTGCTCGTGCGCGAGACGGCAACGCTGGGCCCACGGGCCGCGCCCCAGGGTTAGGCTTGGCCGGGATATCGCGGCACAGCAACGTTCAACAACTCTCGGGCTTGATCCCTCGCTCCGGGCAAGTGTCAATTGTGGCCGCGGCACTCAGCCCCGCCGGCCATGGGCTGGGGAATTCGCAAGAATTTGCGCGATCGGGATTGCGGTTTGCATCGCGTTTCGTTCGGTGTTCTTCTCCAGCGTGTCGATTCGGATGCTGATTCGCGGTACCAGTTTTTTGCCGAGCATTCTGGGGAATTGATCGTCTCCACGGAACCCTGCTTCGCGCGATTTTTGACAAGACCGCAAATCGCAAACGAAGGACATTGATGGGCGCGCCGAACTTGCGCAAACCTGGCAGGCGTGCCCAAGCAACCGCAATAGGAGGACAATGATGGTCGACCGCGTTAAGCTAGTGCCTAAATCTGCCCCTAGGATTCCTGAAAATGTTCTCTCCTTATTCGGGGACCCGCCGGTGCTGAGCACCGAAAACCCCAACGTCTACTCTGCTCTCCTCCACGAGGTAGCCACGGTCACCAAACCCAGGAACATAATAGAGTGGATGTGGGTCAATGACCTCGTGTATCTCAGTTGGAGCATTAGAAGGCTCCGTCGCTTCCAAGCCTTGGTGATTGAGGAACAACGCAACTCCCTTACGTATTCGGCCGCTCGTAAAAAGGAGGAGCGGCTGCGGGAGTACGGGGTAATCACTTTGCCAGAGGAGCGATACCCAGAGAACGTGCTCAACACCGAGAGAGGCTCAGCAATTGCATTCAATCATTCCATCAGCTCCTATGAAGCCATCGACAAGCTCATTGACTCAGCCGAGCGTAGGCGCAGCATCGTGTTGCGTGACATCCAATTCTATCGGGAAGGCCTAGCTCACCTCCTAGAAGAAGCGTCGAACAAAATCATCGAGGGGGAATGCCAGGAAGCCGCCGCATAGCGGTCCCGCTGCGCCATGACTTCGACGCGAAAGGTCGCGGCTAACGGGCGGAATGCCGCGCGTAGCACCGGCCCCAGTACCGCAGGCGGGAAGGCGCGCGCCAGTCGCAACGCCTACAAGCATGGCCTTGCGGTAAGTATCCTCGACGATCCCGCGATCTCCGCGGAGGTCGAACGACTCGCGCGGTCCCTAGTGGGCAAACGACGCGACCTTTATGAATTGGCACAGGCCCGCATTGTCGCCGAAGCGGAGTTCGACATTCTGCGCATTCGAGCGATGCGGGTAAAAATGATCGACTCGGCGGCTAAAAGCTCGAGCGACCCGAGTCTGGCCGAGGAACCGGTTTCTGAAGCGCACGGCGTCGCGGCCCATCTGGGGGCACTGCCCCAACTCGAAACGCTGGAGCGTTACGAGCGCAGGGCGATTTCGCGTCGACGGCGAGCTATCCGGCAAATGTACAAGTCCAGCATGTGATCAGCCCCCGAGCTTTGCGTTTATTTTAATTGTGAATTACAACTGTATCATAGGTACCTCAATCCGTTGGGCCGTAGCATGTTACCGGCGGGCATCCTTCTCGGCCGCGTCGGGCGCCTGGAGCCCTCGATCTATCTCAATGCCGGGCGCCCCCGCTTTAGCCTCAGGTCAGAAGCCGGGCCTTGAGGAGGGTGGTGCAACGAAGTCTGGCCGACGGGGGGTGTCATGAAAGATCGAGAAGGCAAGGAAGCGATGTGGTGCCTCAGGATGGGGTGCGCGCTCCAATGGGACGGGGAGAACTTCGTCCTAGCGAGTGCGTCCGGTGGACCGAGCTGAATTACCCCCTCTGCGACCTAGGTCGTTCGCCGAAGCGAAACCCTGGCGAAATCCGACTCCCTCTCCCGATTCTGAACTGTAGTTCTATCGACGGTCTACCCGTCCTGCATGAAGCCTTTCGGGACCCAAGCTAAGCCAAGATTCGCGAGACTGCTAAGCATAAAGGCCCGAGAAGCGGAAGACCTCCGCTCCTCGGCCAAGTAACGCCGGCTTCAAAAACGTCCGTTCCCGTTCAGGGCACCTTGGCCTTTTCCGCCGCCATGGCCGTTTCCGAAGCCGATGCCGCCTCCGTTGAGGCCATTGTTGTCGGTTGAAAAACCCGCTGTGACCTTATCCATCTCAGCATCAGTCATCTGAACTGGACCGGCATGTTTCTCCTGCTTGACATCCTTTGCCACGGCCGCCGTCGACACAGCAGCGACAAGTGCGGCCACTACGAACACAGACTTTCTCATGGGATCCTCCATCCGCCGCAGAATTGCGGACCCGCAAATTGCATATTCTTGGTAAACTTAGCAAAGATTTTCACATCATTTGGTTAATGGAGCAGGTTCGCGTGAAACGATTGAGAAAACCAAGTCGTGTTAAAACCTGACCGGTATCGAGGTCATCAGCCGAAAATCGGGCACATGCCCGGTTACTCCGAACTGGGCAGTGATATTGAGGAGGGTGCGTTTCCAAAGGATCGTACTCAGTCCAACGTCAACGCTCGTCAACAACCTGTCTGAATTGGGGACAACGAAGTCTGCGGCATGCGGGTCAACAAGATAATTAAAGTTCATGCCGGCGGTAAGAGCGGTGGCGGGGCTGATCGAGAGGGAAGCACCCATCCTTAACCCGACGACATCGGAGGGGTTAACCTTCGTGCCCGCAACCTCATGAGATAACGATGAGAAATAGGACGCGGTCATAAAGACGACCAATGGGTCAAGCTTCTTCGAGGCCGTCAGTCCGCCTTGAAAACCCGAGACATAGGGGATGGGTCCAAAGGTGTTCCCATTGCTGGTTGGAGAAGTCCAGCCTACAGATCCCACCAGATTCGGAACCCCGTCGCTTTCTCGCAGCACTTCTTTCGATACAAGGAAGCCCGCGTCACCCAGCCCTGAAGAAGAGAACCCGTCCTTACCGTCGTTATGGACGTAGGGCAAAGCAAACGAGAGCTGCGTCTGCCAAGGCAACCCTATTCGGAAGGACATGGCCGCGGCGTACGAATTGCGGACATCAGGATCCTGGACCTTGTCCCAATGCGCATAGCTGAGCTGTGGTGAGAATTCGTATGTGTAGGGGGGAAGGACCAGGCCACCTTCGCGCACAAGTGTCCGCTCAAGCGCACGATCCATTCCTTCATCGTCAGGCGGGGGCGGGGGCGGCGCCAGCGGAACAGGCCGCACCGCGGCAGGCGTGGCGACGCGAGTGGGCTCAGGCACCAGAGGATCAGGCACGAGACGATGGTGTTCCAGTTCGCGAATCCGGCGCTCCAGTTTGGAAATGCGAGCCTCCTTGGCCGCGAGTTCGCGCTTCAACTCGTTTAACGTCTCGGCGTTGGCAGTCATTGTGAAGAGCGCGAGTCCACAAACGACCGCAGGAAAAGCTTTGAGGCCAATCATCGGGACACCACGAACCCGATTCCATCTTTCCAGACGGATTTGAAATTCTCCACGGAAACCGAGTGGTTTCCGAATGCTGGATCTGCGAGGTGCACCCGCCCGGCATCGTTCAGACCTCGGACGACGACGAAGTGCGCATTACCATAGAAATCGATTGGCACGATTGGCGACTGCAAGGCCAGAAGCTGCTCAAACGTCAAATCCTTAAATGCGGCGCCTTTGAATCCTCGGCTCTCGACGAAGTGCTTCATATCCAGCAAAGAGAAACCACCGCGAACTCTCACCTTGATTGGATCAGTGCTGTGTAGCATTCCTTGTGCAACTTGCTTTTCTGGGATGGGATCACTGAGTGAAAATGTTAGGACAGTGGCGAGCGCCGCGGCCGCGCAACTGCTCTCCCACTCCTGGACGATGACGCCTTCGTGTCGAATTTCAAACAATGATCGAACCGGTCTTCGAACCCCTTCAGCCGCAAACGTGCTCGCAACGCTGATCTGTAGCGCCGCCAAAGACAATAGTGTCGTTCGGCAAGTCGCAGGCAAGCCTGAGCACCGTGTCAGAAACAGCAGCCCCGCTAGTTCCTGAACAAGACGGCCGCCTCGACTACGCGAGGTAGCTTTGGGGTTACCCGGCATGCCTGTTTGCGCCCGCTCTCGGCCGGCCGACACATCGAAGTGCATATTGGAACCCACTGCACCACAGTTGCGGCACAGCGACAGTCAGCACGACCCAGGGTAACAGGAGAGTTTGGACGGTCGGTCGCGGCTCGACCTATTATGGCAAAATCATTTTCCAATTATGTACTGCGGGGCACATCAAACGAAAAGGAGTTTTAAGGTTTATAAACGGTTAGAGTTGCGCGCGCACGGTATTTGAGAGCCGGGTGCTGAGACGTCGCTGAAGTGAGTTGTGGGAGAAGGCGGTCGTAGAACTGCTGCGCTCGATCTCCTTTCCGTTGGGTCCCAATGATCCGGCGATCTGTATGGAGGTCGAACGACTCGCACGGTGTTGTTGGCAAATGAGGCGACCCACGAATGGCGCAGGCCCGTACCATCGCCGAAACGGAGCTCGACATTCTGCGCATTCGAGCGATGCGAGTAAAAATGATCGGCTCAGCGGCTAAAAGCGCCAGCGACCCGAGTCTGACCGAGGAACCGGTTCCTGAAGCACACGCCGTCGCGGCCTTTCCCGCTTCGCCAATGCAATCTGAGGACGCGCAACATGCTCTCTTGGGGGCACTGCCCAACTCGAAGCGCTGGAGCGTTACAAGCGCAGGGAGCTGTCGCGTCGACGGCGAGCTATCAGGCAAATGTACAAGTCAAGCATGTGATCAGTCCCAAACTGTACGTGTATTGCATATTGATTACAACTACCCAACGGCTCAGCCCGCTACGAGGCGGCGCTTTGGCGACTTGCCCGCACCCTCTTTACGCTACAAGCGCTGAAGCGCCGGTAGCCGTGTTCCTCGCTCCAAAACGACTTCCCGACAAAAGTATTCCCGCGTACTTTACATGGATTACAACCAAGTCCCGATTTTTGTCTTACCGCGGGGCGAATGATCATGGACCGGCTCACCCGCTGTGAGCGCTGAAGCGACGGTGGCCGTATTCCTGCCCCTCAAAGAGTGATCCGTTCCCTACATAAGTGCAGCGAGTACTTTATATAGATTGCAATCAAATTTCCGATTTTTGGCAGAACGAACCCAAATTGAAGGATCGGGGCGGCAAGACCCACGAAATCCCGTTGGCCTTAGCCCTGTTAGCCCGGGGAGAATGATCATGACAGTTCGCCCAGATTCTCTTACGCTGCGCTGAAGCGCCCGTTTCCCGACAGAAGGACGTGCTTTATATGGATTACAATCAAGTCCCGGTTTTTGGCAAAACGAACCCAAATGATGGTCCGGGCGGTAAAAGGTCCGCGAAATCCATTGGCAGCCAACGCGCTGCCGCGGGAGCTCGGGCGCGTATTTTAGATTTGTTGCAACTAACCTCGACTTTGACCCATCCGGGCGGTAAAGGTCAGTTAAAATCAAAGTCCTGATTGACCGCCGCCTGTAGAAGCTCGCGCCGGGAGATGGCCTCCATCAAGAGGGGGAGGGGCAGGGCTCTTATGTTGCTGATTTCTGACACTTGTTGCTGAATTGTCACAGCAAATGAACACGAAAAGGGCTAGATTGATGATGCGTCCAGATTGTCCAAATAACGGGGGGCATCCATGGCGCTTCAAAACGTGGCAACAGGCGGGGTGATCTGCTCTGAACCGGCCGTCACCAGTGCATCAGCGAGCTCGATTGGCCGACACGTTGGTGGAACGATCGCAAATTGGGCACGGAACGCATTGGATCCCTATCGGCCGGAGTTGCACTATATGCGGGGACCGGGCCCGAAATGGCGAGAAAAGCACACTTTTGCCGGGCCCAGAGGCGACGTTGACGGATAGTTCCAGACGGCCGCATTGTCAAAAGCATTCTCGCCCTGGCGGAAGTCGGCCGTTGCGATAAGGGTCATCTCAAGGTGTCCCGGGCGAAGATCCCGGTCAGCTTACTCTCCGGCTGCCTCGCCCGCTTTGCGCGACAGCTCGTGCGCGGGGGGTGGGGGAAGCGACGGCGATGGCAAGATTCCAGGTGAAGAAGGTGCTCGTCACCGGCGGAGCCGGTTTTCTCGGCTCCCACTTATGCGAGCGCCTGCTTGACGCCGGGCACGACGTGCTGTGCGTCGACAATTTCTTCACGGGCAGCAAGGCCAATATCGAGCACCTGCTCAAGCATCCACGCTTCGAGCTCATGCGACACGACATCACCTTTTCGTTGTATGTCGAAGTCGACGAGATCTACAATCTGGCGTGCCCTGCCTCGCCGGTACATTATCAATTCGATCCGGTGCAAACGACCAAGACGAGCGTGCACGGCGCGATCAACATGCTCGGGCTGGCCAAGCGCGTTAAAGCCAAGATCCTGCAAGCCTCGACATCCGAGGTCTATGGCGATCCGGAGGTCCATCCGCAATCCGAAGACTATTGGGGCCGCGTCAACCCCGTGGGCCTGCGCTCCTGCTACGACGAGGGCAAGCGCTGCGCCGAGACGCTGTTCTTCGACTATTGGCGCCAGCATTCCCTGCGCATCAAGGTCGCGCGGATCTTCAACACCTATGGGCCGCGCATGCATCCGAACGACGGGCGAGTCGTCTCGAATTTCATCGTGCAGGCGCTCAAGGGCGAGGACATCACGGTCTACGGCGACGGGGGGCAGACCCGAAGCTTCTGCTATGTCGACGATCTGGTCGAGGCGTTGATGCTGCTCATGGCTACGGCGGATGATTTCACCGGGCCGATCAACGTCGGCAACCCGCGGGAATTCACGATTCGGGAGCTTGCCGAACAAGTGGTGAACTTGACGGGAACGAAGAGCAAGATCGTGTTCAAGCCGCTGCCGGCCGATGATCCGCGGCAGCGCCAGCCCGAAATAGCCCTGGCCAGATCCAAACTCGGATGGCAGCCCACGACGCAGCTCGCCGAGGGACTCGAGCGCACGATCCGATATTTTCAGCAACAGCTTTTGAACGGCTGAAGCGCGGGAAGCAGACCGAGGTGAGGACGACCATCCGTCGGCCGATCCTGCGCCCGCGTTGGTTCTACGTGAAAACTTGGGAGCGCGGGACGTGCGTTGCGGCCGCACGTCGCTCCTAGTCTAGCGCGCGGCGGGACCGAAACCAAGGCGCCCGACTTACACGGCGCACCTGAGCGGAGCCTCGCGCGCAAGCGAGGTTGGGACCGTCTGATGCGTCATTGACGGTCTATCGGCGCCAAGGTTGAAGCCTTGGGCAATTCGCCAACATGGCCTTGACGGACGTGCTCCAGCTGCTCTCCGAGCAAGAGCCAGGCCCGGGCCAAATCTACCAATACAGCCTTGTCTTGGTCCGCTGTCGCTCCATCCGCCAAGCGCAGACACTCTTCTGCATCTTCGTAAAACTTGCTAGGATTCACGTGCCCCCCACTACAAAACAGAGATTTCGCAGCTGTCCTCTTCGAGGTCGATGTCCCTCAGGGTAAGAACGGTGATCGCAAAGTGTGGCCATATTCAGCCACACCAGACTCGCCAAAACGAACCCAATTTTCTCGCTCGTGCAGCCAGGCGCCCCCGGGGTTCCTTGGCAGCCGGGAGGCGTCGCCGAGGAGCCTCGGAGGCGAATCCCGATGGACGAGGCCGCCACCATTGGCCCGGACCGGCCAGGGGAGGGGGGCCGGAGCTTCCGCTACGCCCCGCTCTCGAGCGGGCTCGACCTCGTCCGCAAGGCGCTCGGGCAGCATCAGATCGCGACGGTGCAGACTACCGCCATCGATGCCGCGACCGGCACGATCAATTTGACCACGGTCCTGGCCCACGCCTCGGGGGAGTGGATTGCCTCCGATTGGCCGGTGTGCCGGCTCGCCGACACCGCGGCCCCACACCGGATGGGCGCCGCGCTGACCTATGCCCGCCGGTACGCGCTGTTCACCCTGGTTGGCATCGCGGGCGAGGACGACCTCGATGCCCCCGACCTGAACGGCCGACCACAATCGGGAGGCACCGCCGATGTCGGGGCAACCTCCGCACTCGCCCCCTCCCAGAGATCTCGTCGGCCCGGCGGGAACGGTAACGATCGCGGGCGGCCGACGCTCGATCCCGATGGTTCCGCCGTCATGCGCGACCAGCTCGTACATGAGGT
>WNGJ01011945.1_pt1 | contig 11980 bp, 10 predicted proteins | sample 5400611 | NCBI WGS metagenome assembly WNGJ01 (sample SAMN13153375, study PRJNA577476) | soil metagenome | isolation source: 40 cm soil or saprolite under Garry oak tree replicate 1 | place: USA:California | collected 2016-06-15 | reverse complement strand
CTGAGCGACGGCCGACTGCTCGAAGCCCGCGAGCCGGACGGGCGAGGCGGGCCGCGGCGACCGTTGCCCCCGACGGCGATCGTCGAGAAGTTCCGCGAAAACGCCTCGCGCGTGCTGGCGGCGGCGCGCGTGGACGAGCTGGAGCAGGCGGCGTTGGGCCTCGACGCCATCAAGGACGCCGGCGAGCTCATGCGCCTCTGTCGCGGCTGAGCGGACGCTCCCGTGGATTTCGCGTTCACCGCCGAGCAAGAGGAGCTGATCCGCACGCTGCGTGGCTTCGCCCGGAAGGAATTGGCCACGCGTTCGCAGCACTGGGACAAGAGCGGTGAGTTTCCGGCGAGCGCGTGGCGGCAAATGGGCGAGCTGGGCCTCCTCGGTCTCCGGGCGCCGGCCGAGTACGGCGGCCAGGAGACCGATCTGCTGACCACCGGCATCGCCATGGAGGAGATCGCGCGCGGCGACTTCTCGTGCACGTACGCGCTGCAGCTCGCCGGGCTGGCCGGGGAGATCATTGGCAAGAACGGCTCCGATGAGGTGAAGAAGCGGTGGTTGCCCGGCATCATCAGCGGCGAGTCCGTCGTGGCCATCGCGCTGACCGAGCCAAGTGTCGGCTCCGACGCCGCCAATCTGGTCTGTCGCGCGGTGCGCGACGGCGACGAATACGTGATCACGGGCGAGAAGTCAGGGATCAGCATGGGCATGTTCGCCCACGTCGTGATGTTGTTCGCCCGGACCGACGCGTCCGCCAAGGCCCGCGGCGTGACCGCCTTCGCCGTTCCTCTCGATGCGCCGGGCGTGAGCCGGAGCCAGCTCCGCGATCTCGGCTCGCGCTCGATCGGCCGGGCGGTGCTTTCCTTCGATCACGTCCGCATTCCCGCCTCGCATCGGCTCGGCGAGGAGGGGACCGGGTTCTACCAGGTCATGCGCGGGTTCGATTTCAATCGCGTCTTCATCACCCTGGCCTGCCTGGGCTCGGCCCAAGCCTCGCTCGAGGAGACGATGGCGTATGTGAAGGAGCGAAAGGCGTTTGGCAAGCCGATCGCCCAGTTCGAAGGCGTGTCCTTTCCTATCGCCGAAGCGGCCACCTACGTCGACGCGGCCCGGTGGATGTCCTATCGCGCGCTCTGGCTGGCCGACCACGGCCGGCCATATACAAAGGAAGCGGCCATGGCCAAGTGGTGGGGGCCCAAGCTGGCCGTCGAGACCATCCACCAGTGCCTGCTGCTCCACGGCCACTACGGCTACACCGACGAGCTGCCCTTCGAGCAGCGCATGCGCGACGTCATCGGGCTCGAGATCGGCGACGGCGCCGCCGAGGTGATGAAGATGGTGGTGGCCCGCGAGCTGATGGGCCGGGAGAGCCTGCCCTACTAGCCGGCCCGCCCGGCCCCGGCCGGATGTGAGAGAATGCCCCCGCCTCAAATCCCTCCGCGGCACGACAAGGAGCGCTCAATGTCTGAGGACGTCAAGGCTCACATCACCGGCGTGGTCTTCCAGGTCACGACCAAGCCGGGCGACGCGGTGGCGGCCGGGGATCCGGTCATCGTGCTCGAGTCCATGAAGATGGAGATCCCGGTGGAAGCCCCGCGCGCGGGCAAGGTGCGGGAGATCAAGGTGAGCGAGGGGCAGACGGTGCAGGAGGGAGACACCGTCGCGGTCCTCGACTGAGCCGCGGTCCGGAGGAGGAGACGCCATGTCCGTCGCGCTGATCCGGGAGCACTACGACTATCATCACTGGGCGAACCGACGCCTCTTCGGCCTGGCCGTGGAACTGGGAGACGGAGTCACCCGGGACATGGGCAAGCACTGGAGCTCCCCCACGCTCAAGGGGATGTTCGCCCACATCTGCGGAGCCGACAGCGCCTGGCTCACGCGCTGGAAGGGATCGTCGCCGGAGCGGATCCTGGGCGACGCCGATTTCCCCACCGTGGCCGATCTCCGCGCGCGCTGGGACGCGGTCGAGGCCGAGCAGCGGAGCTTCCTGGCCGGGCTCGGGGAGGCCGACCTCACGCGGCCGGTCGTGTACAAGAACACCCAGGGCCAGGAGTTCCGGGTCGCGCTCGGCGCCCTTCTCCAGCACGTGGTCAACCACGCGACGCATCACCGGAGCGAGGCCGCGACGATGATCACCCTGATCAGCGGCTCGCCGCCCGACACCGGCATCAACACGTACCGGACCGCGGTCGTGAAGGGCTGATCCCCGTCTGACCTGAAAGGAGAGAGTCATGCACATCGGAATCTGCATGTTCGCCACCGACTACGCGATCCGGGCCGACGAATTGGCCCGCGCCGCCGAGGAGCGCGGCTTCGAGTCGCTGTTCGTGCCGGAGCACACCCACATCCCGGCCGGCCGCCGCACCCCGTTCCCGGGCGGCGGTCAGCTCCCGAAGGAGTATTCGCATACCTTCGATCCCTTCGTCTCCCTGATGGCGGCGGCCGCGGCGACGACGCGCCTCAAGATCGGCACCGGCATCTGCCTGATCATCGAGCGCGACCCGATCACCACCGCCAAGGAAGTGGCGAGCCTGGACCTGCTGTCGGGCGGGCGGTTCCTCTTCGGCATCGGGGCGGGGTGGAACGCGGAGGAGATGGAGAACCACGGCACCGAGTTCAAGAGCCGCTTCAAGCGGATGCGGGAGCAGGTGCTGGCCATGAAGGAGATCTGGACCAAGGACGAGGCTCAGTTCCACGGCCAGCACGTCAACTTCGACCCGATCTGGGCCTGGCCGAAGCCGGCCCAGAAGCCGCATCCCCCGGTGCTGCTGGGCGGGGAGAGCGGTCATACGTTGCAGAGGGTCGTCGATTTCTGCGAGGGCTGGTTCCCGCGCGGCCGGGCGGGCGACGTGATCCTGGCCGGGCTCAAGGATCTGGAGGCCCGCGCCGCGCGGGCCGGGCGCGACATGAAGACGATCTCGGTCTCGGTGTTCGGGGCCAAGCCCGACGAGGCCACGCTGGACACCTTCGCGGGGGCCGGCATCACACGCTCGATCCTGCGCCTGCCGTCCGAGGGGCGCGAGGTGATCCTGCCGCTGCTGGACCAGTACGCCAAGCTGATCCACTAGACGTTCCGCTTCGAGCGCGGGCGGAGCCCGCGCACCCCGTTTCGGGGGAGGCTCGGAAGGGGGGCGTTAGCCCCCCTCCGAGTTAGTTCTCGACGAAGGCCCGCAGCGCGCGGCCGCGCAGCGGGTGACGCAGCTTGCGGAGCGCCTTGGTCTCGATCTGGCGGATGCGCTCCCGCGTGACCGAGAAGCGGCGGCCCACCTCCTCGAGCGTGTGCTCGCCGGCCTCGCCGATGCCGAAGCGCAGGCGCAGGATCTCCTTCTCCTTGGCCGACAACGTACTGAGCGCCCGCTCGACCTGGGTGGTGAGGTCCTGGGTGATCAGGTTGTCGTTGGGCGACTCCGCGGCCTTGTCCTCGAGGAAGTCGCCCAGCTCCGAGTCGTCCCCGATCGGGGTCTCGAGCGAGAGCGGCTTGCGCGAGGACTCCAGGATGAGCCGGACCTTGCGGGCCGGCACGCCGGTGTGCTGGGCCAGCTCCTCCGGGGTGGGCTCACGGCCCATCTCGTTGACCAGGGAGCGGTTCACCCGCGAGATGCGGTTGAGCGTCTCGACCATGTGCACCGGGATCCGGATCGTGCGCGAGTGGTCCGCGATCGCGCGGGTGATGGCCTGCCGGATCCACCACGTCGCGTAGGTCGAGAACTTGAAACCGCGCCGGTACTGGAAGCGGTCCACCGCCTTCATGAGGCCGATGTTGCCCTCCTGGACCAGGTCCAGCAGCGACAGCTCGCTGCCCAGGTAGCGCTTGGCCACCGAGACCACCAGGCGCAGGTTGGCCTCCATCAGCTCCTTCTTGGCCTGCCGCACCACGCGGTCGTGCTCCTCGATCTCGCTCAGCGAGGCGAGCAGGGCCTTGCGGCTGAGCCCTGCGCTCTGCTCGAGCTGCCGCAGCTCCGACCGGGTCTTGGCCGCGCCCATGCTCTTGACGAGCTGCCGGATGTCGCCCACGAGCTGGTCGGCGAGCGCTGGCTTGAGCGGGAGGTTCTCCAGCACGGACTGGATCGAGGCGCGATTCTGGGCGATCCACTTGTTGTAGTTCGCCCGCGTGGTCTTGCTCCGCCGCTTGTCGACGAGCGCGGTCTGGAGCCGCTCGATCTCTCGCTCCAAACGCCGGACGCGCGCAAACGCGGCCAGGCTCGACCGAACCTCGCTCGGCGTGGGCTCGCCGCCCTCGGGGAGCAGGATCACGTCGTCGAGCTGGACCTCCTCGCGCCGCACCCGGTCCACCAGGGCCAGCAGCTTGGCGGTGGCGAACGGCACGCGACCCAGGGCCCGCCGCAGCGCGATCTGCCCGACCTCGATCCGGCGGCCGATCGTGACCTCTTCCTCGGCCTTCAGGAGCGAGACCTTGCCGATCTCCTTGAGGTAGAGACGGACGGGGTCCTCGGCGGGCGATGCCGACGGGCGCAGCGCCTCCTCGGAGAGGGCCGGCGTCTCGTCCAACTCGACCGCGGTGTCCACCACGCGATCCAGCTCGTGGTCCACCGGCGGATTCGCGCCCTTGCTGGGGACCTGGGGCTGTCGCCCGCGTCGCTTTGGCTCCGTCGAGCCCCCTCTGAATTGGCCTGTCTCGATCGCGGTCACGCTGTCGGTCTCTCTAAAGGTCATTACGGCCTCTCGTATTCGTCGGGATGCCTCCGGTAAATGTTTCCCTGGCCTGTCCTTCTCGGCCCCGCCCTCAGTCGTTTAGATGGTACGTCGTGCGGTTCGGTTGCAGCGCCAGACGCCTCCGACCGGGGGTTGATCGAGGAACAGGTGAGCGATCCAGATCGTTCCTCGCAACTCCGCGCCGTTCAAAGCAGACGCGCCCGCAAGGCCGAGTATTCAGACGAGTATTCAGCGGAGAAGCCGGCCCACCGGAGTCCGGACGACCGGCCGGCGGTCGACCACTGCTTCGAGAAGGCGTGGAATACTGGCTACTTACTGAGACTTATTCAAGGTCAGGTCGAATATCGCGAGCACGCTGTCCTTCATGTTGACCAGCCAGGAGCGAAGCAGGGGGACGCCCCAGTCGCGGGGCTTCAGCCAGCTCTCGCCCCGGATCCAGAGCGCGCCACCAGGCCGCAGGCGAATCCGGCCCGCAAACGTCGTCGGGCGCTCGATTCCCTTGACGGAGAGGACGCCGTGGATGGTCAGGATCACGTCGTTGTTCTCGGCCAGCGAGGGGAAGGAGCTGTCCATCTTGTCGATGCGGTACTGGATCTCCGGATGATGGTCCACGTCGAGTGCCCGTCGGATGTCCTTGTCCCGGCTCGCGTCTCCCGAGCGAAAGCCGGCTGCCGACACGGTCAGCCCACCCTTGACGGGCTGGCGGAGGTCGGAGATGTCGATCTCGAACTCGCCGGTGGGCCTGTCGCTGGCTGCCGAGAACACGCCGACGGTCCACGGATGGAAGGCGTCGAAGCTCACGCGGCTCTTCGCCGACTCGACGGTGAAGCGCTGCATATCCGCGCGCGCGAGGGAGGGGGAGACCGCTCCGACCACGAGGACGCAAGCGAGGGCGACGGCGACGCGTGGTCCGAGCACAGGGTGGAATACCATGGCGCGTGGTGGGCGGTCAACTTGCGGAGATGGAAATAAGTTGACTCCGGGTGGGGTGGGTCTTACCGTCTAAGTGCCCGCCATGATGAGAAATTGCTGACTGTGAGAAATTGATGGCCGTCGCCCCCAGCGCCTCCTACAGCTTCACCGCCCGCCTCGAGATCCAGAACAAGCCCGGCATGCTCGGCCGCGTCACCTCGGTCATCGGCAAGGCCGGGGGCGACATCGGGGCGGTGGACCTGGTCGAGATGACCGGGGAGCGGGTGCTCCGGGACATCACCATCAAGGCCCGCGATAGCCGTCATGCCCATGACATCGTCGACCGGGTCAAGTCGACGGCCGGGGTCCGCATCGCCAACATCTCGGATCGCACCTTCCTGATGCACCTGGGAGGCAAGATCGAGATCCACAGCAAGGTGCCGATCCGCAGTCGGGACGACCTCAGCATGGCCTACACCCCGGGGGTGGCCCGGGTCTGCCTCGCGATCAAGGACGATCCCAGCCGGGCGTTCACGCTGACCATCAAGCAGAACGCGGTCGCGGTTGTCACCGACGGCACCGCGGTGCTGGGGCTCGGCGATATCGGCCCCGAGGCGGCGATGCCGGTGATGGAGGGCAAGGCCATGCTCTTCAAGGAGCTGGCCGGGGTCGACGCGTTCCCGATCCCACTCGCCACCAAGGATCCGGGCAAGATCGTGGAGACGGTCAAGATGATCGCCCCCGCCTTCGGGGGGATCAACCTGGAGGACATCTCGGCCCCCCGCTGCTTCGAGGTCGAGGAGCGGCTGCGCAAGGAACTCGACATCCCGGTCTTCCACGACGACCAGCACGGCACCGCGGTGGTGGTGCTGGCCGCCCTGCTCAACGCACTCAAGATCGTGCGGAAGGACATCCGCCGGATCAAGGTGGTGGTCTCCGGGGTGGGCGCGGCGGGAACCGCCACCATCAAGATCCTGCTCGCGCTGGGGGCCCGCCACATCATCGGCGTCGACGAGCACGGCACCATCTACCGGGGCCGTCCGATCGGCATGGACTTCATGAAGACCTGGGTCGCCACCGTCACCAATCGCGGTAACCTCAAGGGCCGGCTGTCCGACGCGATCCGCGGAGCGGACGTGTTCATCGGCCTCTCGGTGCCGCGGGTGCTGACGGTGCGGGACGTCAAGCGCATGGCCCCCGACCGCGTCGTGTTCGCGATGGCCAACCCGGTGCCCGAGATCCAGCCCGAGGAGGCCGAGCGCCACGTGCGGGTCATGGCCACCGGGCGCTCCGACTACCCGAACCAGATCAACAACGTGCTCTGCTTCCCGGGGTTCTTCCGCGGCCTCCTCGACTCTCGGGCCCGGATGGTCAACGACGAGATGAAGATCGCGGCGGCCCACGCCATCGCCTCCTGCGTGGGGCGGGCCGAGCTCGGTCCCGAGTACATCATCCCGAGCGTGTTCAACAAGAAAGTCGCGCCCGCGGTGGCGCGCGAGGTGGCCAAGGCCGCGCAGAAGACCGGCGTGGCCCGGCGGCGTCGCCGCGCCGACGCCCCCGTCTGGGCCTAGGCGCCGCGGTGAGCCGTCCCGCTCCCCGCTGGTCCGTGGTCATCCCCGCCTACAACGAGGCGGTGCGGCTGCCCGGCTACCTGAAGGACGTCCAGGCCTACTTCGAGGGCCGCGACGAGCCGTACGAGGTGATCGTGGTGGACGACGGCAGCCGCGACGGCACCGCCGACCGCGTGCGCGAGGTGGCGGCGGGCCGCGCGGGGGTGATCGTCTGCGCGCTCGAGCGCAACCGGGGCAAGGGGCACGCGGTCCGCGTCGGCATGACCCGCGCGGTCGGCTCGCTCCGCCTCATGGCGGACGCCGACGGGGCTACCCCGATCGCGGAGGCGGCCCGCCTCGAGGCGGCGATCGCGGCGGGCGCGGACCTCGCGGTCGGCTCGCGGGTGCTTCACGACCCCGCGGTGGCCCGGCAGGTGCGCACCCACCGCATGCTCTCCGGGCACGTGTTCAATTTCCTGGTGCGGCGGCTCGGGGTGGTGGACGTCGTCGACACCCAGTGCGGCTTCAAGCTCTTCCGGGGCGCGGTCGCGGAGGCGCTGTTCCCCCGGCTCGGCACCGACGGCTTCGGCTTCGACGTGGAGCTGCTCCTGCTGGCCCAGCGGGGCGGCTACCGGATCGCGGAGGTGCCGGTGAACTGGGCGGACCAGCCCGGCTCGAAGGTCGGCGTGCTGCGCGACGGGCCCCGCATGCTGCGCGAGGTCCTGGCCGCGCGGCGGCGGCTCGCGCGGCTTCCGGACGGAGGGCGCACGTGATCGCGCGGCGGACGCAGGAGATCGAGCCGTTCCTCGCGGTGGAGGTCTTCCAGCGCGCGCAGGCCCTCGAGCAGCAGGGGATCGACGTCATCCACCTGGAGTTCGGGGAGCCCGACTTCGACACCCCCGCGGTGATCCGGGAGGCGGCCGAGAAGGCGCTCAAGGACGGGCGCACTCGCTACGCCCACACCCTCGGCATCCTGCCCCTCCGTGAGGCGATCGCCGAGCACTACCACACCCGCTACGGGGTGACGGTGTCGCCGGATCAGGTCCTGGTCACCGCGGGGACCTCGCCGGCGATGCTGCTGCTGTTCAGCGCGCTGCTGGACCGCGGCGACGAGGTGATCCTCTCCGACCCGTACTACGCGTGCTATCCAAAGTTCGTGAAGTTCGCGGAGGGCGAGCCGGTCTACGTGCCGGTGGAGGAGTCCGACGCCTTCCAGTACCGGCCGGACGCGGTGGCCGCGCGGCTCTCCCCGCGCACCAAGGCCCTGGTCGTCAACTCGCCGGCCAACCCGACCGGCACCGTGCTGAGCGCGGAGCGCCTCGCCGCCCTCTGCCGGCTCGGCCCCTGGGTGGTCTCGGACGAGATCTACCACGGGCTCACCTACGAGGGGCCGGAGCACACCGTGCTGGAGTTCACCGACCACGCCTTCGTGCTCAACGGCTTCTCCAAGGCCTTCGCGATGACCGGCTGGCGGGTGGGCTACCTGATCGCGCCGCGCGCCTTCATGCCCGCGCTGACCGCGATGCACGGCAACTTCTTCATCTCCACGAACGAGTTCGTCCAGTGGGCGGCCCTGGCCGCCTTGCGCGAGGCGGGGGAGGAGAGCGCCCGCTTCCGGCGGATCTTCGACGAGCGGCGGCGGGTCATGGTCGACGGCCTTCGCGGGATCGGGCTCGGGGTGGGCGCCCCACCCACCGGGGCGTTCTACGTGCTGGCCAACGCCCGGCGCTTCACGAGCGACTCGCTCGCGTTCGCGTTCGAGATCCTGGAGCGCGCGCACGTGGGCGTCACCCCCGGGGTGGACTTCGGCCGCAACGCGGAGGGCTACCTCCGCTTCTCCTACGCGCAGTCGCTCGAGCGGATCCAGGAGGCGATGGGCCGCATCGGGCGGTTCCTGTCCGAGCGCCGATGAGCGACCCGGCCTGCGTGATGTGCGGCAAGTATGGTGCGGGAGGCCCCCGGCTCATCGCCGAGCTCGAGACCTCGCGCGCCTTCCTCCACGAGGACCAGTTCTTCCCGGGCTACGTGCTGCTGGTGCTGCGCCGCCACGCCACCGAGCTCTACCAGCTCGAGGCGGAGGAGCGCCGGAGCCATCTGGACGAGGTGAGCCGCGTGGCCGAGGCGCTCGCCCGCGTCTTCGGTGAAGATGAACTACGAGCTGCTCGGCAATCAGGTCCCGCACATCCACTGGCATCTCGTCCCGCGCCTGCCGACCGACCCGGATCTTCGAGCGCCCATCTGGCGGGTCGAGCATCGACCGGCGCCGCTCGCTCCCGCGGCGGCCCGCGAGCGGATCGAGTCCATCCGGCGCGCGCTCGACGGGTCCGCCTGAGGCCATGGATCCCGCCTACGCCGCGGTGCACGCCGAGGAGGACCGGGCCCACTGGTGGTTCCAGGGCCGCCGCGCGATCATCCTCGCCGAGATGGCCCGTCTCCTGCCGGGCGGCGGCCGCCGGGTGGCGGAGATCGGCTGCGGCAGCGGCGGCCTGCTCGAGGCGCTCGCGGGCCTCGGCACCGCGGTCGGCGTCGAGATGGATCCCGCCCTGCGCGCCATCGCGCGAGCGCGCGGCCTCGACGTGCGGGCGGGCTCGCTCCCGGACGGCGTCCCGCTCGAGGCGGGGCAGTGGGACGCGGCCTGCCTCTTCGACGTGCTGGAGCACGTTACCGACGAGGCGGGCGCCCTCCGGGCGTGTCGCCGCCTGCTCGCGCCCGACGGCCGCCTGGTGGTGACGGTGCCCGCCTACGCCTGGCTCTGGAGCCGCCACGACGAGCTGCTGGGCCACCGGCGCCGCTACACCGCGGGCTCGCTGCGCTCCGTGGTCGAGGCGGCCGGCTTCGCGGTCGACCGGGTCACGTACTTCAGCACCCTGCTCGCGGCGCCCATCATGGCGCTGCGGGTCGTGCGGGCGGCGCTCCACCGGTCCAGCCACGATCTGGAGCGGCCCGCGCCGCTCGTGAACCGGCTGCTGGCCCGCGTCTTCGGCGCGGAGGCGGCCCTCCTGCGCTTCGTCTCGCTACCGTTCGGTATCTCGATCTTGCTGGTCGCCCGCGCCTCCGAGCCCGCGCCCCGCCGATGACCGGCCGCGCCGCGGTGGCTCTGGCCGCCCTGCTGCTGGGGCTGGCGGCGGTCATGGCGGTCTGGCTCTCCATCGATCGCCGCCCGCCGGAGTGGGATCACGCCAACCACCTCGAGCGGGCCGTGCTCTGCCAGCGAAGCCTCGCCGAGCCCGGAGGGGAGGCGCTCCAGGAGATCATCGCGGAGTCGAGCTTCTATCCGCCGATCGTCACGTGCGCGGCGGGCCTCCTCGGATTCGCGCTGCCTCCGCTCGCCGCGGCGCACGCGGTCATGTGGGGCTTCCTGGTGGTGGGCACCCTCGCGGTGTTCGGGCTCGGGCGCCGCCTCCTCGATCCCGCCGCCGGGCTGCTGGCCGCCTTCCTCTTCGCCACCGCGCCCTTCGTGGTCTTCTCGCTCCTGCACTTCCAGCTCGACCTGCCGCTCACCGCGATGGTGGCTCTGACCCTCTACGCGCTCGCGCGCACCGATGCGCTCGCCGACGGGCGCTGGGCCCTCGGGCTCGGCGGGCTTCTGGGGCTCGGCATGCTCACGAAGCCCCCGTTCGCGGCCTACGTGTCGGGCGCGCTCCTGTGGGCGGTGTGGCTCGCGATCCGCTCGCCGGACCGGCGCGCCCGCCTGGGCCGCCTGCTGGCCGCGGTCGGGGTGGCCGCCCTGATCGCGCTGCCGTGGTACGGGCCGCGCCTGGTCGGGCTGCCGATGCAGGTCCTCAATCGCTCGTTCAAGCAGGCCGCGGAGTCGGGTCACGCACCGGCGCTCACCTCGGGCGCCCTGCTCTTCTACCCGCGCTGGATCATTCCGCAGCTGGGGCTCCTCGCCACCTTGCTGCTGCTCGGTGGCGTGTTCGCGGTCGCGCGGCGGGAGCGGGCCCGCGGCCTCGTCTGGGCCGCGCTGGCCCCGGCCATCATCTTCTTCCTGATCCAGAACAAGAACCTGCGCTACACCCTGCCGCTGCTGCCCGCCGCCGCCCTGGCCGCCGCGGCCGCGGTGGCGGCCCTCGCTCCGCGCGCCCGCCGCGCGGTCACATGGGCCTGCCTGGCGGTGGGCGTGCTCCAGGTCGGCTCGGCCGCGTTCGCGATCCCGTCGCCGACGATGCTGGCGCCCCTGGTGCCCATGGTGGCCTTCTCTCGGCCGCCGGACCGCCACGACTGGCATCACCGCGAGCTGCTCGCCGCCATCGCCGCGGCGGCCGGACCCGGCGAGCCGCGGGTGGCGGTCGTGGCCAACGACAACTTCTTCTCGGTGTCCAACTTCCGCTACGAGGTGGTGCGGGACCGGCTGCCGCTCCGGCTCTCGCGCGCGTGGGACCAGGCGCCGATGGGCGTCGACTTCGCGATCGTGAAGACCGGCGACCAAGGACCGGACGCGGCCTCGGCCAAGCCCGACCGGATCATGGCCGCGCTCGGGGGCGGCGACCCCTGGCTGGCCGCGGCCTATCCGGTGATCGCGCGCGTGCCGCTGCCCGACGGCAGCGATGGCATGGTGCGGATGCGGCGTCTCGAGCCGGTGCACGCGCTCACCCCCGCGCAGCTCGCGGAGCGGCTCCGGCGCGGGGCGGAAGGGCTCCTGGCCGATGTCGTGCGCGACGCGCGGGGATTGCGGATGACCCTCGACTACCGGGACGACGCCCTGCTCGCGGGCCAGATCGACCACGTGACGCTCGAGGCGGAGTCCGCCCTGGTCGGCGAGTTCGCGCGTCGCAAGCCGCCGCTCCGCATCGGGCCGGTGCGGATCCGGGCGGACGGGGTCCTGGTCAATCCGGGCCGACTGGCCGCCA
>WNGJ01007691.1_pt1 | contig 11982 bp, 14 predicted proteins | sample 5400611 | NCBI WGS metagenome assembly WNGJ01 (sample SAMN13153375, study PRJNA577476) | soil metagenome | isolation source: 40 cm soil or saprolite under Garry oak tree replicate 1 | place: USA:California | collected 2016-06-15 | reverse complement strand
GGTCTGGCAGTCGCGTGGATGCTCTGCTTCTTCGCGCGCTCCGGCTCGCGTCATCCCGTCTTGCCGGTCGCGCTCGGGCTCGTGATCGGGGGCAGCGTCTCGAATCTGACCGACCGCGTCCGGCTGGGGCATGTGACGGACTTCCTCGACTTCAAGTACTGGCCGGCCTTCAACCTCGCGGACAGCTTCATCGTCGTCGGCGTAGCGGCTCTGCTGCTGGCGCTCGTGGCCTCGGACCGAAATGCTGGCCGGCCGCAGCGCGTACGTGAAGCAACGCGTTCCTGACGAGGCGGCCGGCGAGCGGCTCGACCGCTTCCTCGCCTCGCTGCCGGAGGTCGGCTCGCGGAGCGTCGCGGAGCGGCTGCTTGAAATGGGGACAGTGCTCGTCGACGGTCAGTCGCTCGACAAGAGCCGGCGACTCTCGGGCGGGGAGGAGCTGGAGTTCGAGCCGCCCGAGCCCGAGGTCACCACGCTCGAGCCGGAGCAGATGGACCTGCGCATCGCCTACGAGGACGAGCACCTGATGGTGGTGGACAAGCCCGCCGGCCTCGTGGTGCACCCGGGCTCCGGGCACGCGACGGGCACGCTCGTCCAGGGCCTGCTCGACCACGACGTCGCCGGGGGCGATGCCGCTCGTCCAGGCATCGTGCACCGCCTCGACCGCGACACCTCCGGATTGATGGTCGTCGCGCGCTCGGAGGAGGCTCACGCGCGTCTGCAGAAACTCATTCGGAGCCGCGCACTGGAACGGCACTACACCGCCCTCGTGGTGGGAAGTCCACGCTCGCGCACCGGCCGCATCGAGGCGCCGATCGGGCGCGACCGCCGTGATCCCCTGCGGCATTCGCTCGACACCGACAAACCCCGCGAGGCCGTCACGCATTTCGAAGTCAGAGAGCTCCTTCCCCGCCATACGCTCCTCGACGTGCGGCTCGAGACCGGCCGCACGCATCAGATCCGCGTGCACCTCGCGGCGGTCGACCTGCCGGTGGCAGGCGACGCCGTCTACGGGCGGCCGCGCGAGCTCGATCTGGAGCGCCAGTTCCTCCATGCGGGCCGGCTCGCCTTCCCGCACCCGTTCACGGAGGAACGCGTGGACGTCGAGTCGCCGCTGCCTCCTGACCTAGAGGCGGCTCTGGAGCGCGCCAGACGCCATTAGTGCCCCTACCAGCAATGCTCGCCGGCCTCTGGCTTGGTGCTCGCGACCCAGAGACTCGGCAGCATCACTGGCAGGGGCACTCAGTCGCTAGAATGCAGCGGTTTTTCGCACCCGACCCGGCGGATCAGCCTGGGTGGCGGTGCCGGCGTTCGACGGATGCCGGTTCCAGCCAGGCCCCACCGGCAGCAATCACATCAACCAGAAAGGGGACCTGATCCCGATGTCCGTCGTCTCTATGCGCGAGCTACTGGAGGCTGGAGTCCACTTCGGCCACCAGACGCGACGCTGGAACCCAAAGATGCGCCGCTTCATCTTCACGGAACGCGGTGGCATCTACATCATCGATCTGCAGCAAACGCTTCAGCTGCTCGAAGAGGCCAACGCCTTCGCTCGGAACGTCGCCGAGCGTGGCGGCTCGATCCTTTTCGTGGGCACGAAGAAGCAAAGCCAGGGCGCCGTGGAAGAGCAGGCGAAGCGCGTCAACATGCCGTACGTCAATCATCGCTGGCTTGGCGGCCTGCTCACGAACTGGCGCACCATCTCCGACCGCATCGACCGCCTGCACGAGCTCCGGCGCCTGAAGGACGAGGGCCAGCTCGATCTGCTGCCGGCGAAGGAGCGCATCTCGATGCTCAGCGAGCTCGAGAAGCTCGACGAGAACCTGGGCGGTGTGGCCGACATGAAGCGCCAGCCCGATGCCGTGTTCATCGTCGACCTCAAGAAGGAGCAGCTCGCCGTCCGCGAGGCTCGGCGGCTCGGGCTGCCCGTCGTCGCGCTCGTCGACACGAACTGCGACCCGGACGAGGCCGACTACGTGATTCCGGGCAACGACGACGCAATCCGGTCCTGCGACCTGATCGTCCGCGTGATCGCAGACGGCATCGCAGCCGGGCAGCAGAAGGCGACGCCTGCCGACTTCACGCCCGCGAAGAACGGAGCGGCGGCGCCGGCCGAGGAGCAGGCGTCCGTCGCGGAAGACGATTCCGAAGAGGTGGCTCCGAGGGAAGAGCCCGTCGCCGAGGTTGCGCCCGCAGCGGAGGCGAAGCCGGAGGAGGTGCCCGCCGAATGACGGGCATCAGCGCGGCGCTCGTCAAGGAGCTTCGCGACCAGACCGGTGCGCCGATGATGGACTGCAAGCGCGCGTTGGTGGACACCAACGGCGACCTCGAAGCTGCCAAGCGCCTTCTGCGCGAGCGCGGCATGGCGAGCGCCGAGAAGCGTGCGGGCCGAGCCACGACCGAGGGTAAGGTCGGCTACCGCATTGGAGATGACGCCAAGCGGGGAACGATGGTCGCGGTCGGCTGTGAGACCGAGCCGGTATCGAACAACGATGAGTTCCTCGCCTTCGCGAAGAAGGTCCTCGAAGCGGTCGAAGCAGACGGCCCAGACGCCGCCGAGGGCCTCGACGAAGAGCGGAAGCTGCTCTCAGGCAAGCTCGGCGAGAACATCGTCGTCGCAGGGACCGCACGTTTCGAAGCGGTCGACGGCGGGCTGATCGAGGGGTACGCGCACCCACCGGCGAACAAGCTCGGCGTGCTCGTGCAGGTTCGTGGCGGCTCGGGCGACATCGCCCGGAAGATCGCCATGCACATCGCGGCGTCGGCCCCGCAATGGGTCGGCCCGGAAGACGTGCCCGACGACGTCGTGAAGTCCGAGCGCGAGATCTTCGCGAACTCGGACGAGGTCCTCTCGAAGCCCGACCAGACGCGCGAGAAGATCGTCGAGGGAATGCTCAACAAGCGCTTCTTCGCCGATCGGGTGCTGACGGAACAACCCTGGATCCACGACACGGGGAAGACGGTGGGTCAGGCGCTGTCCGAAGAGGGCGCCGAGGTGCTGGAGTTCGAGCGGTTCGCCCTGACGGGATGACCGTTCAGCCAGAGGTAGCGATCGCAGGGACCGGCGACGGCAGCCCCGTCTTCCGGCGCATCCTGCTCAAGCTCTCCGGCGAGTCGCTCATGGGCGATCAGGAGTACGGCATGGATCGAGCGACCATCGACGCGATCGCGGAGGAGATCGTCGACGTCCAGGCCTCGGGGGTCGAGACGGGAATCGTGGTCGGGGCCGGCAACATCTACCGCGGCATGGCCGCTGCTGCCGAGGGCATGGACCGTGCGACAGCCGACTACTCCGGGATGCTCGCGACGGTCCTGAACTCGCTGGCGCTCCAGGACGCGCTCGAGGACCGAGGTGCCGACACTCGCGTGCTCTCCGCGCTGGAGGTGAAGGAGGTCGCCGAGCCGTACATCCGGCGACGAGCGATCCGGCATCTCGAGAAGGGGCGCATCGTGATCTTTGCCGCCGGCACGGGCAACCCGTTCTTCACCACCGACACGGCCGCGGCACTCCGAGCCCTGGAGATCAACGCGGACGCCATCCTGATGGCCAAGCACGGCACGGCCGGCGTCTACGGCAACGATCCCCGCGTCGACCCCGAGGCCGAGTTTCTCCCTGAGCTCACGCACCGTGAGGCGATCGAGCGCGGACTCAAGGTGATGGATACCACTGCGCTGTCGCTCTGCATGGACAACAATCTGCCGATCTACGTCTTCGCCCTTGCCGACGGGAACATTCGCCGCGTGATCGCCGGCGAGCGCATCGGCACGATCATCTCGACCCCCGCGAAGGAGGAGCGCTGATGGCCACCCCCGACCAGTTGATCCAGGACGCCCAGAAGCGCATGGATGCGAGCGTCGAGCACACGAAAACCGAGTTCAACACGGTCCGCACCGGCCGCGCGTCGGCCGCGCTCCTCGATCGCGTGCAGATCGACTACTACGGCCAGCAGACTCCGCTCAAGCAGCTCGCCACGATCAACGTGCCCGAGCCGAGGATGCTGACGATCCAGCCTTTCGATCCGAGCTCCATCAAGGCGATCGAGAAAGCGCTGCTGGAGTCGGATCTCGGCCTGACGCCGTCGAACGACGGCAAGCTCATAAGGCTCCCGATGCCGCAGCCGACCGAGGAGCGCCGCAAGGAGCTGGTGAAGGTCGTGCGCAAGATCGCGGAGGAGGGACGGATCGCGGTGCGAAACGTTCGCCGGGACGCTGTTCAGCACCTGAAAGACCTGGCCAAGGGCGAGGTCGGCCAGGACGACGAGCACCGCGCGGAGGAACGCGTGCAGAAGCTGACCGACGAGCACACGAAGACGATCGACGATCTCCTGAAGCACAAAGAGGCCGAAATCATGGAGGTTTGACCGCGGAAAGTGCTGCGCACTTTCCGCGGTTTTTTACGAACGACCTTCGCTTTGCTCGGTAAAGAAGAGAAAAACCATGAACCTCCTCACCAAGATCAAGACACTGCGGCACGTCCGGCCCGCGCCAGAGCCCGACCTCCCGGACGTCGCGCACGCGGTAGCGATCATCATGGACGGGAACGCGCGCTGGGCCCGCAAGCGCGGCCTCCCGATCGCCGCCGGCCACCGCGCCGGCACGAAGGCCTTGCGGCGCACCGTCGAGGCCGCGATCGATCTCAGGGTCGACTCGCTTGCGGTCTACGCGTTCTCGACCGAGAACTGGAACAGGCCGCCGGACGAGGTGGAGCTCCTGATGGAGATCTTCACGGAGACGATCGAGCGCGAGCTGCCGGATCTCGTGCGCCAGGGAGTGCGCACGCGCTTCATCGGCCGTCGCGACCGTGCTCCGGACGCGCTGCAGCAGCGCATGGCCGCGCTCGAGGGCGAGACCGAAAGGAACCGCACACTCAATCTCTGGATTGCGTTCGACTACGGTGGGCGCGCCGAGATCGTCGACGCGGCGAACCGCGCAGTCGCAGGCGGCCAGGAGGTCGACGAGGAAACGTTCGCGACTTACCTCAATGCACCCGGGATGCCCGATCCCGACCTCTTGATCCGTACGTCGGGCGAGCTGAGGATCTCCAACTTCCTCCTGTGGCAACTCGCCTACGCGGAGTTGGTGTTTGTCGACACGCTCTGGCCCGATTTCGGCGAGGAGCAACTCCGCGCCGCTCTCGACGATTACGCCAGCCGCAGGCGCCGCTTCGGCGGTAGGTAATGGCCCCTCTGGTTTCGCGGGTGCTGGTCGCACTCGTCGGCCTGCCGCTCGTCTTGCTCGTCGTCTGGGCGGGCGGCTGGTGGCTCTTTGCGTTGGCCGCGGTAGCCGCGGTGCTTGCCTTACACGAATATGCGCTGATGATCCGGTCGCTGCGGCCGGTCATCCTGGCGGCCTATGCGGGAGCCCTCCTGTCGTTGGTCGGGGCGCACCTGGGCGGCCTCCAGTGGACGATGGCGGGGTTCCTCAGCACGATGGTGCTCGCGTTCCTGTTGCACTGGATCGCCACCACGCGGCAGTCGGCAACCGTTGCGATCGCGTCCACGGTGCTCGGCGCGGGCTGGATCGGGCTGTGCCTCGCCCATCTGCTGCTCCTGCGGGAGATTCCGAGCGAGGGCGAGCTCGCGACGTTCACCGTGCTGTTGGCTGTATGGGCCGGCGACATCGGCGCGTTCTTCGCCGGGCGGCTGATCGGCCGGCACAAACTTGCGTCCGCACTGTCGCCGGGAAAGACCTGGGAGGGCTTTCTGTTCGGGACCGCGGCGACGATCTTCGTCGCGTTCGTCGCCCTGTACAAGCAGCACTACCTCTCGATCTGGCAGTCGATCGTGCTCGGCGTCGTGATCGCGATTGCCGCGCCGCTCGGCGACCTCTTCGAATCCGCCCTGAAGCGCGACATGCAGGTGAAGGACAGCGGGCGCCTGCTGGCAGCCCACGGCGGCGTCCTCGACCGGATCGATTCGCTGCTCTTCGCAGTGGTGGCGTCGTACTACCTGCTGCGCGCTTTCAACGCGGCCTAGAGCTGCTTCGCGTATCTCACCTCCGAGATGTCGAAGCCGAAGAGACGGATCTCGCGGGCGGCGCCGTCTACCGACCAGCCCGCGAGCTCGTAGAAGCGGCGTGCCCTCGGGTTGTCGTCCAGCACCCAGAGGATCGCCTCCTCGTGCCCGAGCGTCCTGAGTTCCTCCTCGCCCGATTCGATGAGCGTGCGCCCGACACCGGTTCCCCAGTGCTCCGGATGGACGTAGATCGCGAACAACTCGGCATCGGTGTCCGGATCTCTGCTCGAGCCGACGCTGACGAAGCCCACGATCTGGCCGCGTTGTTCCGCCACGAACGTCGGTGGCCACCGCCGGTGTCTTTCGACCGCCTCTTCGATGGACAGCGCCTTCAGCTGCTCGGAGGGCAGGGCGTGGGCGTAGGCGGCCTGCCAGGTCTCGACCTGGACACGGGCAACGCCTTCCGCGTCGGCGGCTGCTCCCCGGCGAATCACCGCGGCGAACCTACACTTCCAGGGTGAAGAGGATCGCGCTTCTCGGCGCCACAGGCTCGATCGGGCGCCAGGCGCTGGAGATCATCGACGCGCGTCCGGAGCTCGAGCTCTGCGCTGCAGCCTCGGGCTTCCAGCCGATCGACGGGCTGGCCCCGCTGACGCAGACCGGTGGCGATCTCACCGAGCTGCTCGAGCAAGCAGAGCCGGACCTCGTGCTGAACGCGATCGTCGGCTTCGCAGGCTTGCCGGCGACGCTCTGGGCGCTCGAGCGCGGCGTCGACCTTGCGCTCGCGAACAAGGAGAGCCTCGTCGCTGCCGGCGAGCTCGCTCTTGCCGCACACCGTCGCGGGGGCGGACGGCTCATTCCGGTGGACAGCGAGCATTCGGGCGGGTTCCAGTGTCTTGAAGGCCGCTCGGTCGACCAGGTGCATTCACTCGTACTCACGGCTTCCGGTGGGCCGTTCCGCGGGCGGGTACGTGACGAGCTGGCGGACGTCACTCCGGCTGCCGCGCTGGCGCATCCGACGTGGAACATGGGCCCGAAGATCACCGTCGACTCTGCAACGCTCGCCAACAAGGGCCTCGAGCTGATCGAGGCTCACTTCCTCTTCGGGCTCCCGTACGACCAGATCGAGGTCGTCGTACATCCGACCTCGGTCGTGCATGCGCTGGTGCGGTTGCGAGACGGTGCGACGCTCGCGCATCTCGGCTATCCCGACATGCGCGTGCCAATCTCCTACGCCCTCACGTACCCCGAGCGCAGCGCCACGCCGATTGCGCCGCTCGATCTCGCCGGCGGCATGACGCTCGAGTTCGAGCCGCCGGACCTGGAGACGTTTCCGCTGCTCGCGCACGCGCGAACTGCGGGCGAGCAGGGCGGGACGTATCCCTGCGCGTTCAATGCGGCGAACGAGGTCGCGGTCGCTGCGTTCCTCGAGGGACAGCTGCCCTTTCTCGAGATCGCGGATGTGGTCGCGGACGCGCTTGCCGCAGCCGACGGTTCAGCTGCGCGTGATCTCGAGGAGCTCGTTGTCGCGGACGAGGCAGCTCGTCGCCACGTGGCGGATGCGTTGAGCGTCGCATGAGCATCCTCGTCGCCATCCTGGGTCTGGCCCTGCTGATCCTCCTGCATGAGGCCGGCCACTTCTTCGTTGCGCGCGCCGTTGGCATGAGGCCTCGCCGGTTCTACCTCGGTTTCCCGCCGGCGCTCGTGAAGGTCGTGCGCAACGGCATCGAATACGGGATCGGAGCGATCCCGCTCGGCGGCTACGTGAAGATCCCGGGCATGCACCGTCCGGCTGCGTCCGACCTGGACGTGCAGCTCGCACCGGCGCTCGCCGAAGACCCGAGCCTCTTCCCGAAGGTCGCGCGCGTCAAGCGCGGGCTCGAGGCGAACGATCTCGACAGCGCCCGAGACGCGCTTCCCGAGCTCGAGCGCGCGGTCGAGGAGGCAACTCTCAGTCCCTCGGCGGGAAAAGCCGCACGACGTTCCGTGGAGGAGGTGCAAGACGGGCTGAGCTCGGACGCCTACTGGCGGCAACGGACGTGGAAGCGCGTCGCCGTCATCTTCGCCGGCCCCGGCGTCAATATCGTCGTCGCGATCGTGCTCGTCGCGCTCGGGTACCTCCTGGGCGTCCCGGGAGATCCCGATCGGACGGTGAAGAACGTCAAGGCCAACACGCCTGCCGCGTCCGTCGGGCTCCATGCGGGCGACACGATCATCGCGGTAAACGGTCGCGAGACACCGAACTTCGACACTGTCTCTCGGCTGATCCGCGCTTCGAAGGGCAAGCCGATCACAGTCACCGTTTTGCGCAACGGTAAAGCGGTCACGCTCGGCCCGGTCCGGACGAAACAGATCGGCAGTCGCTGGGCACTCGGATTCCAGCCGGGCTGGAAGGAAGTGAGCTACGGCCCCGCCAAGGCGTTGACAAAGAGCCTCAGCGTCACTTGGGAGACAACGAAAGCGACGATCACGTTCTTACCCCGACTTGCGACGGGGGCGGGACGAAAGCAAGTCTCGAGCCCGGTCGGGATCGTGGACGTCTCGAGCCAGGCGGTTTCGCTCACGTTCACGTTGTACCTGCAGATCCTCGGGCTGATCAGCATCTCGCTCGCGATCCTGAACCTGTTGCCACTGCTGCCTCTCGACGGCGGGCACATCCTGTTTTCGATCATCGAGGGCCTCCGTGGTCGAGCGGTCGGGCGCGAGGTCTACGAGCGCGTATCCGCGATCGGAATCGCCCTGTTCCTGGTTCTCACGTTCATCGGCCTGTCGAACGACATCAGCCACCTCGGCGGGGGTTAGCCTTCTCGCCACACTCCCGGCACGGTGTCTGACACCAGCCTCTGAAGTCGCGGCTCCCAGGGCTCGGCTCCACGAGCGCGATCGGTGAGTTTCGTTACGACTTGGTGACACTTAGGCATGGGTGTCTGACACCCAGAGGGCCGCTATACACTGGAATCGATGGCCAGCGAGCGCCAGATCTCGGTTGGCGGCGTGAAGATCGGCGGCGGCGCCCCCGTCGTCGTCCAGTCGATGACGCTGACCAAGACGCACGACGTCGAGGCCACGACGGCGCAGATCGCCGCCCTGGCGTCGGCAGGCTGCGAGCTCGTTCGCGTGGCCGTCCCCAAGACGGAGGACGCAGAGGCACTGGGCCGGATCATCCGGCTCTCGCCGCTCCCGGTCATCGCCGACATCCATTTCAACGCGAGCCTCGCGCTGAAGGCGATCGACGCCGGCGTCGCGGCGGTCCGCATCAACCCCGGCAACATCGGCGGCTCCGACAAGGTCGCGCAGGTCGTGCGCTCCGCGCAGGCCGCGAAGATCCCGATGCGCATCGGCGCGAACTCGGGGTCGCTGCCGAAACATCTCAACGAGCTCGCGCAGCAGGACCAGGCCGAGGCGCTCGTCGAGGCGGCGCTCGAAGAAGTGCGACTGCTCGAAAGCCTCGACTTCAGAGACTTCAAGATCTCGGTGAAGTCGAGCCATGTGCCGACGATGATCCGCGCGTATCGCCTGCTCGCCGCGAAGGTGCCCTACCCGCTGCATCTCGGCGTCACCGAGGCCGGCACGCCTTTCTCGGGCTCGATCAAAAGCGCAGTCGGCATGGGCGCGCTGCTCGTCGACGGCGTCGGCGACACGATGCGTGTCTCGCTGACGGCGGATCCCGTGGAAGAGGTGCGCGTCGCGTTCGAGATTCTCAAGTCACTCGGCCTGCGTGAACGTGGGCCGATCATGATCGCGTGTCCATCGTGCGGCCGCGACAACGTCGGCGTGCAAACCCTCGCGGAGAAGGTGGAGGAGCGGCTCCACGCATACCCGCAGCACTTCGAGGTCGCGGTGCTCGGTTGCGCCGTAAACGGTCCGGGCGAAGCCGGCGACGCGGACTTCGGCATCGCCGGCGGGCGCGACACAGGCTTCGTCTACGCCCACGGACGCGTGCTGAAGAAGGTCTCGTCCGACATCCTCATCGACGAGTTGTTCCACGAGATCGACAAGTGGATCGCCGACGGTATGGAACGTCCCAAGCGTCTGAAGATGGCAAAGCCCGCTGCGCTCGCGATGGCGGAAGCGTCACTGATTCCGCTCTCCGAGTAGTCTGCCCGGACAACATGATTGCCCGGGCCTCACAGCTGTATCTTCCGACCCTGCGCGAGCCGCCGGCGGACGCAGAGGCTGCGAGCCACAAGCTGCTGGTGCGCGGCGGGTTCATCCGCCAGGTTGGTGCCGGGTTGTGGACGTTTCTACCCCTGGGCTGGCGCGTCCATCAAAAGGTCGTCCAGATCCTCCGCCAGGAGATCGACGCGATCGGCGGGCAGGAGATGCTCGAGCCGGTGCTGACGCCGGCCGAACTCTGGGAGACGAGCGGCCGGATTCGAGTCCCCATCGTCTTCAAGCTGAAGGACCGCGCGGGGCGAGACTTCGTCCTCCCGTTTTCGCACGAGGAGACCATGACCTTCCACGCGCGCGAGCTGCAGTCGTACAAGCAGCTCCCACAGCTCTGGTACCACTTCTCGACGAAGGAGCGTGACGAGCCGCGGCCGCGCGGCGGGCTCTTGCGCGTGCGCGAGTTCATCATGAAGGACTCTTACTCGTTCGACCGCGACGAAGCCGGGCTGGACAAGAGCTTCGACGCGCACAAGGCTGCGTACGAGCGCATCTGGGAGCGCTGCGGGCTCGAGGCGTACTACGTCGAAGCCGAGTCCGGAATCATGGGTGGCCGCGAGTCGTCGGGCTTCATGGCGCCCGCGGCGTCCGGCGAGAACGTCCTCGTCCGCTGCGAGAACGGCGACTACTACGCCGACTACGACGCCGCGCGTGGAATTCCGCGTGCGCCGGAGGTCCCCGAGCCGCTCGAGCGGCCCGAGGAGGTCGAGACGCCGGGCGTTACGACCATCGAGGCGTTGGCCGAGTTCCTTGGCGTCGACCCGGCGGCGACGTCGAAGGCGATGCCCGTGATGATCGGCGAGCGCCCGGTGCTCGCGCTCATCCGCGGTGACGACCGGCTGAGCGAGGAGAAGCTCGTCACGACGCTCGGCGAGGCCTATCGGCCGATGACCGACGAAGAGATCAGGGCGGTCTTCGGCGCCGGCGGCGGCTCGCTTGGGCCGGTCGGGGTGACGATCGACATCGTCGCCGACGAGGCGCTGCGTGAGGGGCAGTTCGTCGGCGGCGCGAATCGCGACGGGTGGCACCTGCGCGGCGTGCAGGCCGGGCGCGACTACAACCCGAGCTTCGCCGACATCCGGCAGGCGGGCGGATGCGCTCTCTACGGTGGGCTTCGACGTCCTCGTTGACGACCGGGATGCGCGAGCGGGGGAGAAGTTCGCGGACGCCGATCTGATCGGCTGCCCGGTGCGCGTGACGGTCGGGCGAAAGGCCGCGGAAGACGGTACGGTGGACATTCGCGAGCGCGCAAAGGGGGAAGACAAGGCGGTGAGCGTGGGTGAGCTCGTCTCTACAGTGCGCGAGATGCTCGGCTGATGGCACGAAAGCGGCGTTTCAGCGAGGACTCGTTCGGCCCTACCATCGAGCGCTTGATGGGGGAGGCCGGCCTGACGTACAGGTCACTGGCGGAGAAGACGAGGCTGTCGGCGGGCTATCTCAACCATCTGGTCCACGGCAACCGCCCCGTTCCGTCGGACGATGTGATCAAGACACTCGCGCGAGCGTTGGGCGTCGAGGCAGAGCACTTCCGCGAATATCGGTTGCGTGTCATCACCGACCGGCTCGAGCGCATGCCGGAGCTGATCGACAAGCTGTACAGGCGCTACGGCGCGTAGCCGGTACGATGCTCCGGCCACGGGGCGTGGCGCAGCCTGGTTAGCGCGCTAGTCTGGGGGACTAGAGGTCCCGAGTTCAAATCTCGGCGCCCCGATGATCGAGAGCCCTGCTAGAAGCGGGGCTTTTGATTTCGAGGCTGGGTTAATCCATGGACTCATCGAGGAGTACGATCGTGAGACTCTGGCTGGAGGGAGACTCGGGTGAGAGAATCCCGGAGACTCGAGCACCGCACCATCCTCACGGGCAC
>WNGJ01019492.1_pt1 | contig 11984 bp, 19 predicted proteins | sample 5400611 | NCBI WGS metagenome assembly WNGJ01 (sample SAMN13153375, study PRJNA577476) | soil metagenome | isolation source: 40 cm soil or saprolite under Garry oak tree replicate 1 | place: USA:California | collected 2016-06-15 | reverse complement strand
GACCTCGGCAAAGAGGAAGGGCCCGCGCGGGAGGAGGAGCTCATCCGTGGCGCCGCGGACGACGATCTCGCGGAGGAACTCGGCGAGGAGTTCGTGGAGAGCGTGACGTCCGGCGAGCAGGCGGCGGATGACATCCGCGACGAGGAGGTGCCCGAGGATTCGGGCGGCCCATTCGTCGAGAGGACCCGGAGAAGCGAATTTTGCCCTACGGCACGGACGGGTCGAACCCTAAAGACGCGGAGCACGCCCCCTCCCGACAACGCCCAACCCAGGGGCCGGCTGCGCCGCTCAGTCCTGTAAAAGAAACGAGCCGCACCCGCCCTTGACACGCAAGTCCACGTAGAGTACCGCGCCGATCGCGAGAGGCTTCTGGCCTCATCCCGCGCAAGCGGAATCCTGCCAACAACTTTTCGCATCGCGGTGCTTCCACATCGGGAGCGCCGCCGGGGTCGTTCCGAGCCGCAGGCCGATCTCGGGGTCCGGCACTGGCACGCGGGATAGCACCAACGCAAGGAGTTCATATGGCGACGTTCATCACGCTACTGAAGTACACGGAGCAAGGCCTCAAGACGATCAAGGAGAGCCCCAGCCGGCTCGAGAAGGCCAAGCAGCTTTTGAAGTCGCTCGGGGGCGAGCTGAAGTCTTTCCACCTCGTGCAGGGCCGCTACGACGCGGTGGTCATCTCGGAGGCGCCGAACGACGAGGTCGTGACCAAGTTCGCGCTCGTCACCGGCTCTCTGGGCAACGTTCGCACCGAGACTCTGCGCGCGTTCACCGAGGACGAGTACCGCAAGATCGTCTCCGCGCTGCCGTGAGCTAGGCCGTCGGAACGCCGGAAGGCGACAGAGGAGGCCGCCGCGGTGGCGACCCACGACGAGGGCGAGGCTGTAGAACTGCTCACACGAGCTGCCGCCACGATGCCGGGTAACGAGCACCATCCCGCGCGTGCCGCAGCTGCCGTCGCGCTGGTTGAGGCCCCTAAGGGCAATGCCGATCAGTTCGCGGCGCTGACTGGCATTGGCCCTAAGGGGTTGACCGGCAAGGCTGGATTCAGCGTGAAGGACGACAGGGAAGGCGGGCTCCTGGTGGAGCTGCGCGCTGGAGACGGCACGTTGAAGCGCGCGTGGGTGTGGACTGACAGGGGGTGATCTTGGTACGGCCGCTGAGGAGAGCATGGGCTTGCCAGCAGGTGAGCTGGTCGAGGTCGACGGGCTCAGTCTGACCGGCGATGGGTCGCAACTCGAAGGCGCGCAGGAGGACACCTACTACCAGCCCAGGCCGGGAAAGGCGCGTCTGCGGCGGAGCGCGCTGGCTGTCCTCGTGCAGGCGATCATCCAGAACATGGGGGAGAGAGTGCGGTCTTGTTCCGTGCGGGCAGACCGCGAATCCCGCGCGGCCGCTGGTGCAGACCCTGCGCTGTTCCTCGGACGTTCACGACGCCGAAGAAGCTCGTCTCCATCTGAGCGCGAAAGTCGTCCTCCGCCATGTCCTCGATGGTGCCCGGAAGGTCGCGGGCGGCACGACGAAGAAGTCGACGGAGACGAGGTCGGCGAGGTGATTTTGAAGAAACGTGCGCCAAGTCGAGCGGGTCGCTTCGGGCGACGCGGCATGAGCCGGGCAACGGTGCGCTGTGAGACACTGGTTGGAAGCCACACCCAGAGGAGGCGATCGAGGCGCCCAATTGCGGTCGCTTCGATCGGCGGCGGAGCAGGGCAAGCTGTTGCCGGAGCGCCAGGTTCTCGAGCGTGAGGTCGGTGCGGGTTCTGAGCGCCGCGCGCAGGGAGCCAACAGAACGAGTACGAGGGACATTGCTCTCCATGGCTCACACGCCGCTGGCCCATCGTCCAGTCTCGGGATCGAGGTTTGGCAAACGACAGGTTGGGCCTCACGGCCATGCCATCGCGCTTACCCGCATCGCCAGCGTGACCGGAGCAAGGCTCCTTCCCTCCAGCGGCTTGTCACCGCCTTCAGCGGTACTATGAGGCCCTCGGACTCCCTCCCGGCTCCTCGCGCTTTCGGCTCCCGCCTTATACGCTCGGTCTTTGCCTGACGTCGGCTGCCGGGTAGGGTCGGTCCCGTTTCTGGTCGGTGGCGACAAATGCTTCTGGCGCGGAGACGTGGGATACTAGGCCCCGCTCGGAGAGGAGGGTTAGCGATGAACGCCGCGACCACCGCCTGCCAGAGCCAGAAAGCCCCCTGTGGCCGCATCGTAGACGGGCAACACGTCCAGGACAGGGACGAGGATGATGGCTTGATCGTCGATGACTACTTCTATGCCTGCGGCTGCCGGGCCATCCGTCACGAGCTCCATGACGGCAGCATCATAAGCAGGATAGTCCGCCACGACGGCCACGTCTTGGTCGACGAGCTCATCGCCGAGCATTGACCCGTGCCCGGCCGGTCTCGTCTTCGAGGTCGAGGGTTCCGACCGTGACGCGCGCCCATGATGTCTTGCTCGTGGGCGGTGGCGGAGCGGGCCTGCGCGCGGCCATCGCGATTGCCGAGACCAATCCCCGGCTCGACATCGCTGTGGTCTCCAAGGTGTACCCGATGCGCAGCCATACGGTCTCGGCGGAGGGCGGCGCCGCAGGCGTGATCGGTCGCGACGACAGCCTTGACGAACACGCCTACGACACCATCTCCGGCGGCGACTGGCTGTCCGACCAGGACGCCGTGGAGGCCTTCGTCAAGGAAGCCCCCGAGGAGCTGCTGCGCCTGGAACACTGGGGCTGTCCGTGGAGCCGCGAGCCCGACGGCCGGATCGCCGTTCGCGCCTTCGGCGGCATGAAGAAGATGCGGACTTGGTACGCCGCCGACAAGACCGGCTTCCACATGCTGCACACGCTGTTCCAGACCACCCTCAAGTACGCCAGCATCGCTCGCTACGACGAGTGGTTCGTCACCAAGCTCCTGGTGGACGACGGCCGTGTCCAGGGCGCCGTCGCCATCGAGCTGATGTCGGGCCGGATCGAGGCCATCCCGGCCAAGGCGGTCATCCTGTGCACGGGCGGCTGCGGCCGCGTCTTCCCCTTCACCACCAACGCCAACATCAAGAACGGGGACGGCATGGCCCTCGCCTTTCGCGCGGGCGCCCCGCTCAAGGACATGGAGTTCGTCCAGTACCACCCTACCGGTCTGCCCTTCACCGGCATCCTCATCACCGAGGCCGCGCGCTCCGAGGGCGGCTACCTGCTCAACAAGGACGGCTATCGCTACCTCCAGGACTACAACCTGGGCAAACCGGAACCGAGGCCGGTGCTGCGCAGCATGGAGCTCGGTCCTCGCGATCGGCCGGTGGTCCATTACATGATGGGCGGCGTCCACACCGACCTGAACGGCGCGACGCCCCTGCCGGGCCTCTACGCCGCCGGCGAGGTCGCCTGCGTGAGCATCAACGGCGCCAACCGCCTGGGCTCCAATTCCCTCCCCGAGCTCTTGGTGTTCGGCGCGCGCGCCGGCCGGGCCGCCGCCGACTACGCCTCGCGCCAGAAGGACCCAGGCCCCGCGGTCCTGCTCCAGGGGGTCGATGAGAAGCGCCGGTTGGAGCACGAGCTCTTGCACAGGACCGACGGGCGCGAGCGTGTCGCCCCGCTGCGCACGGAGATGCAGAAGACCATGGAGGCCAGCGCCGGAATTTACCGCTCCGGCCCCGCGTTGGCCCGGGCCACGGACAAGCTGCGTCAGCTCCGGGAGCGGCTCCGCGCCGTCGCCCTCGCTGACCATAGCCGGACCTTCAACACCGAGCTGACCGCGGCCCTCGAGCTGTCGTTCATGTTCGATGTCGCTGAGGCCATTGCCCACTCGGCCCTGAACCGGCAGGAATCGCGCGGCGCGCACCAGCGAACCGACTTCCCGGCCCGAGACGATGCCCGCTTCCTCGCGCATTCGCTCGTGCACCGCGGCGCCGACGGCTCCTGCCGCGTGGAGTATCTACCGGTGACGATCACCCGCTGGCCCCCCGGCGAACGGGTCTACGGGAGGTGAGAGGACGATGCCCGAAACCATTACCTTGCAGGTGACCCGTTATCGTCCAGAGATCGACGCCGAACCCGTGTTCCAGGAGTACCAGGTGCCGCTGCACGCGGACTGGGTGGTCCTGGACGCTCTGAACTACATCAAGGACAACGTCGATGGGACGCTCAGCTACCGCTGGTCGTGTCGAATGGGCATCTGCGGGAGCTGCGGAATGACCGTCAACGGCGAGCCGAAGCTCACCTGCGCCACCTTCCTCGTCGATAGCGCACCGGGGGCCATTCGCGTGGAGCCGCTCGGGAACTTCCCCGTCATCCGCGACCTCGTCATCGAGATGGGCGATTTCATGCGCAAGCTGACGCGGGTCAAGCCCTGGATCGTCCGCACGGACGAGGAACCGTTGGCCCAGGGCGAGTACCGGCAGACCCCCGAGCAGATGGACGAGTACAAGCAGTTCAGCATGTGCATCAACTGCATGCTGTGCTACGCGGCGTGCCCGGTCTATGGCCTGGAACCCGAGTTCCTCGGGCCGGCGGCCATCGCCCTGGCCCAGCGCTACAACCTCGATTCCCGCGATATCGGCGCCAAGGAACGTCGCGAGGTCTTGTCCGCGCACGACGGGATCTGGAGCTGCACTTTCGTCGGCGAATGCACCCGGGTCTGTCCGAAGAACGTCGATCCTGCCGGCGCCATTCAGCGCTACAAGCTGACCGCCGCGCTGGAAGAGCTCAAGGGCTTCTTGATGCCGTGGCGGGCGCGATGAAGGACGAACCCGTCTATAGCGAGTTCCACCCGCGCTGGTATCGACCCCGCATGTCGACCTACTGGTGGGTGAAACGCTGGTCCCATCTTGCCTTCATCCTGCGCGAGCTGAGCAGCCTGTTTATCGTCTGGTTCGTTTTCTACCTTCTCCTCATGGTCCGCGCGGTTTTCGGGACGAACCGCTACCAGGAGTTCCTCGAATGGTCGGCCAAGCCCGTCATCTTGGTGATGAACTTCGTCAGTCTAGCGTTCGTCCTCTTTCATGCCATTACCTGGTTCAACCTTGCGCCCAAGGCGATGGTGCCGCGCCTTGGCGGCAAGCGTGTCCCCGGATCCTGGATCGCCGCTTCCAATTACCTGGCCTGGGCCGTGGTATCCGCGCTCATCGCCGTGCTGCTCCTGGGTGCATGAAATGGCGAGGCGATCGATCGAGCCGCTGTTGTGGATGCTGTTCAGCGGGGGCGGCGTGCTGGCGGCGCTGTTCATCCCGATGCTCCTGCTCCTCTTCGGGCTCGCGTTCCCGTTGGGCTTGCTCCCGGCCCCCAGCCACCAGCATCTGCTCGTCGTGTTGAGCCATCCGGTAACGCGGGCGGTGCTGTTCCTCCTGTGCACGACGGCGCTGTTTCACAGCGCCCACCGCATCCGCTACACCCTCTACGACGGCCTGCAGATCAAGCACCTGAACGAGCTCATCAGCCTGCTTTGTTATGGCGGTGCGATCGGGGGAACGGTGGTTGCGGGATATCTCTTTTGGCGCGCGGGCTAGTTCCGGAAACTCGCGCGGCGCTGTCCACGCCGGTCTAGCGGGGCGGAACCTGGTACGCCCGCTGGAAGGACGCGGCCGGGCGCCGCCGCAGCGAGAAGACGGTCTGCACCACGCGAAAAGATGCGCAGCGGCTCGCGGACGACCTCGAGAGAAAGGCGGAACGCCAGCGGCACGGGCTCGAGCCGCCGCACGAGGAGGCGCCGCCGATGACCTTCGGTGAGCTCTTCGACTGGTGGCTCCGCGAGTACGCGGCGCACCAGCGCAGCGACAGCGAGAGCTTCCTCCGCAAGCGGCTGCTGCCCGGCCTGGCCAAGCTGCCGCTCCAGGAAGTCGCGCCAGCGAAGCTCGAAGGCGTGCTGCAGCAACACAGGAAGGAGTTGTCGCCCAAGTCGCTCAACGAACTCCGGTCCGCAGTGCACACCATGTTCAAGCGGGCCACGCAGCGGGGGTTGTGGCACGGCATGAACCCGGCCCCAAGGGCGGCCACGCGGACTTGATTCCGATCGCCGCCGGGCTGCGACCCTACCTGGCCGAGGCGATGCTCTCGGCGCGCGGCGAGTACGTGTTTCCCGACGACGAGGCCAAGATGCGTCCCCGACAGACCAAGCTCCGCACCGTCCTCGCGCGGGCGCTGAGGCGCGCGGGCCTCGTGGCTGGGTACTCGCACGTCTGCCGCCGCAACGGCCGCAGTCACTACGAAGCGAGGCCTCGGACCGCAGCAGGGGCAGCAACCGGTGGGGGGTAACCGGCACCCACTCCCCCGCCGGCCCGAGGCTTCGAGCGTCCCTATCTATAATTCGGCGCACGCCAGAAAGCTGCACAACCGTCCAGCTTTTCGAGACCCGCGACGAGTCGCGCCGCAGGAGGAGCGCTTTACGAAGCCCTGGCCGGGCCGGCTGCCGGATGCGCGGACTTCGAGCACTTTCGAACAAATGACGCCTCCGAATGCTCAACTCACAGGGCGGCGCCGATCGCAAACCGGATCGAGTGCTTCCTCGTCATCCTGGTGGTCTCCTCCCGAGCTTCAGAATCTCTGCCCGTACTCACCAACGCATTTCCGTTCCGGGATCGGTTCGTTCGGACCGCGATCCTTCGCGCGCTGGCGAAGCGCAAGTCAATGCACACCGGGTCAGAGCTCCGAAATTAGGTTCCGCTTGAAAGGGCTGCACGCCTCAGGCGGCGGATGACAATAGATCACGGGCAGGGTGCGCGGCGCCGTCTTCCCCGTACGCTATGTCGGCGCCGGCCACCAGCCGCACCGCCCAAAGCGGCCGAATCCGCACGCGCTCGTGCATTCCGTGTCCACCTTGGCCAGACTGTACCGGGAGGGCTACGATCCGTGCATGAGCTGGCCTGCCTACCTCGATCTGTACGAGAGCGGCGAGCTCGAGCGGCGCGCCGCCGAGGCGGTGGCCGCCCTGGCCGCCTGCCGGATCTGTCCGCGCAATTGCGCCGTCGATCGCCTGAACGACGGCCGGATGGCCTGCAAGGTCGGCCGCAACGCGCGCGTCTCGTCGCACTTCCCCCATTTCGGCGAGGAGGATTGCCTGCGCGGCTGGAACGGGAGCGGCACCATCTTCTTCTCGTTCTGCAACCTGCGTTGCGTCTTCTGCCAGAATTGGGAGACTTCGCAGGAGGGGGAGGGGCGCGAGCTCGACGCACGCGAGCTCGCCGGACTGATGCTCGAGCTGCAGCGGCGCGGGTGCCACAACATCAACTTCGTCACGCCCGAGCACGTGGTGCCGCAGATCCTCGAGGCGCTGCTGCACGCAATTGGCTCCGGCCTGCGGCTGCCCATCGTCTACAACACCAGCGCCTACGACTCGATGGAGAGCCTGCGCTGGATGGACGGCGTGGTCGACATCTACATGCCGGATTTCAAGTACTGGAGCTCCGAGTCGGCGGCGCGGATCCTGAAGGCGCGGGATTATCCCGACGTGGCCCGGCGCACCATCACCGAGATGCACCGGCAAGTCGGCCCGCTCGCGTTCGACGCCGAGGGTCTGGCACGCCGGGGGCTGCTCGTGCGCCATCTGGTCATGCCCGGGGCGCTTGAGGAGACGCGCGAGATCCTCGCCTGGGTCGCGCGTGAGCTCGGCCCCGACACGTACGTGAACGTGATGGACCAATATCGCCCGGAAGGGCGCGTGCTGCGCGAGCCGGAGCGCTTCGCGGAGCTGACGCGCAAGTTGCACGCGGGCGAACATGCGCAGGCGCTCGATCACGCGCGCCGCGCCGGGTTGACCCGGATCGATCTGCGTCGGCCGCATCACCGCCTGCGCGCGCGCCTGCCGGTACTGGCGTGAGAAGCGTGCGGCGATGAAGTTCCTGATACGAGCGCCGGCCCCTGGTAACGCGCTGGTCAGCAAGTCACCTGCAAGATAGCGTTCGTGTCCCGCTGGTCGGGCTTCATTTCTTCGATGGCTTGGGCCGTCGGCAGGATGAGCAGTTCAACTTTGCGCTGCTTGGCTTCGCGCTTCACTTCATCCATCATTGGCAGTGCGCCTCTCCTTCGCCGCGCGGATAGAACATGCGCGTGCTCCCCACGGGCGCGAGTAGAAACGGCAGCACGAGCGTGGTGCCGAGCACGGTAGTCTGCAAGTCGGTCTTCGGGGCCGCCACCGCGCCCCGAGGACGGAAGGTCACCTGGTCGAAGACCCGGCAGTTTTCGCGGAGGGTGACCTCGCTCTCGGCCCCACCATCGATGTAGTCGAAAACCACCCTGGGCAGCCGGCGCTCCGCCAGCCGACGCAGGTCGGCGATGTTAACGACGCGAGGCGCTGCCAGGGTACGGGCCACGTGCGGTTCCGGGGGATACCAGAGGGGGGCGTCTCGCTGCCACTGGGCGGGGCCGCCAACGTTCCGGGCAGGCAAGCACATCGATGGCGAGACGGTGGTCTGGGCGCCGGCCGAGGTAGGTGAGACGCCGCTCGATGCGACTGGAGCTGACAGCACTGGCAGGATCGTGTTGGGGACCGGAGCCCGAGTCGGTGGCAGCGCAGCAGCAGTTCGCTGGATGTATTGCGATCGTGGGATACCGCGTCAAGTACTCCGGCGTGCCCGTGAGGCCCTGCGCGCACGAGGTCGGGTCTTGCGCCTGCGCTGCTTTTTCATCGAGGCGAACGCGAAGTCCTAGCGTCGCCAACGGCACGGTGTCAGCTCTCGTCGACCAGCTCGATCGCGCGCTGCACGATCACTCTTCCGTGGACGCCTTCCTTGAGCTCGACGAGCAGCTCCCTCCCCACCAGCAGCTGCTTCGCCACCTGCACGACCTCTCGGTATCCCGGATCTTCAGGGGCCTTTCTCCGCTCCCTGTTGAGTCGCCTCGAGGCCTCCACTACCTGCTCCTTCAGCTTTCCCTCCAGCACGCTCAGGAAGAACTGCAGATCACGACCACGTTCGGGTACCAGCTTCAGCTTACCCACGCGCCTGATCGGATCGTAGGTCACCACCCTCGCACGCCGTAGACCCTGCACGTCGCTGTCGCCCTGGTTCACCTGATCCTACCAGCGTCGTGGCGGTGGAGGCGGCGCTGGCGGCGGGACCACCAGCTCCATCATCCGCAGCTGCACCAGTCGCTCGACCGCCGCGCGCACGTCGCTGCGCTGCGGCCCGCAGCCATCGAGCGAGGCAGCGATCTCCGGGATGGTGCGAGGCGCCTCGAGCAACTCACCGAGGTACAGGCCGTCGGTCGGCTCCAGCCCCAGCCGCGCGGCCCACTCGGTCCGGGCCACGTCGAAGGACTTGCGACCCGCCTCGGCCCGCGAGGCGACGATGACCTGGCGGTAGTTGAGCCCCGCCTCCCTGCCGGCTGGCGACAGCTGGAAGCGCTGCGATCGGCTCCACTTGGTCCGCGGTGTTCCTGAGTCGGTCCCGCTCACGGTGTTCCTTTCACCGCATGCGCACCGCGGTCTGCAGATACTGTACCCCGGAAGGAGTCCGCGACGAACGACGAGCCGCGGGGCGTGCCGACCCAGGTGAACCTAGGACCACCTGATTTAGACCACGACTCTCGGCGCTACTCGCGCTCCACCCAGAGGGTACCGGTCCGCGTCAGCGGCACCGATTCCGCTGCGGGTCCACCTGTGTACCTGAACGCCGAAGTCACGCAAGAAGCTTCAGCGCAGCGAGCTGGTGCGTTTCAAGTCAATCGCCGCCTGCCCCCCAGGCGTGAGTGGGCCGTGGCGAACGACGACCACTTCTGGATTCCCGCCGATACCGGCTTCGTCGCTGACCGGCCGCGCGACGTCCTTGACCAGCGCCTGGAAATCCTTGCCTTCGATGCCGGTCTGGAAGTGCGCAAACCAGTTCGCCGCATCGGCAGCTGTGTCCGCCATGCAGTGATGGTAGAGGGTGTCGCCGTAACGCCGGACTCCGAATTCGCGCATGCTTCTCTCCTCACTCGGGCGCGCGACCAAAGATAGGCATCGAGCAGGCTGGCGTCTCGCCCGGTGACCTTGCCCTCTCGACACTGGGGCGATATCCTATTCACTTGCCGGGAGTGTGGGACGCCTCGACGGGGCGATCGGCACTCCGATCTCAGACTCCATTCGACCGCGCCTCACCAAGTCCGGCTTCGCGGCTCCGGGCGGGCCGCAAGGAGTGGCCCATGTTCAAGCACATTCTTCTGCCAACCGATGGCTCCCCTCTGTCTGAAACTGCGATCCAGAGCGGCATCCGTTTCGCCAAGAGCATCAACGCCCACATCACGGGACTCCACGTCATCGCGCCGTTCCATCTCCTCGCTCGCGGACCGGGGATGGTGTCCGACACCAAGGAGCAGTTTGAAAAGAACTCGGTGGCCAATGCCGAGCTATACCTCGCGGCGATCTCGAGGGCGGCAAAGGAGGCCGTTGTGCCCTGCGACTGCGTCACCGAGAAAGCCGACCACCCCTATGAAGCGATCATCGCGGCCGCCGAGAAGAGAAGTTGCGATCTCATCTTGATGGCTTCCCACGGGCGGCGAGGCGTCAAGGGCCTCTTGATCGGCAGCGAGACCCAGAAGGTGCTGACGCATACCAAGATCCCGGTTCTGGTGTTCCGCTCGACCTTGCGCGTGGAGCGTTCACGTATGCCCTGCCTGCTCTCGCCCTGCTGGAGCGGGCGATCGATATCGATCGCCAGTATGCCGATCTCGGCCTCGGCCTGGTGGATGCATCGGTGGTCGCTCTCGCCGAGGAACTGGGCGTGTACCGGCTGGCCACCCCCGACCCGGTGAGGTGGCCGACGGCTTGCGCGCGCAGATGGGCATCCGACGGATGAGCGCGCAGGAAAGCGCGCACGAAGGCGACGTCGCGCAGCTCCTTCGCGTCCGCGCACTCGTGCGCGGCCGAGTTGCGCGTCCAAACCCGCCAACAGATCCAACGCACCTCCTCCACAGGCCGTCGCGGCGACTTTGCCAGACCCTGTGGATCGCCCGGAAAAGATCCCCGTTTCCGGGCCGCCGACCGCAGCCGGCCTGTGGACAACCTGGGATGGGCCAGTGAGATATTTCCCTGTATTGACAAGGGGTTGCGAGCGCTGCTACGACGCCGCCACCGCGAACCGGCAGGGGCCTACAAGGTTCTCTGTCAGACCCCCGCGGTAGGGAGGCGTCAACAGGGTGACGGCGCGCGACTACATCGAGGCGATCGCGGCGGAGTTCTCGCGCCTGCGCGGCCGAGGCCTGCTCCTGTCGCCGGCGGACGCGGGGCTGGCCCTCTCGTGGCACGCGGCGGGCGTGCCGCTGCGCGACGTCCAGGCCGAATTGCGCCGGGCCGGCCGGCTCAAGCCGCCGGCCGTGCGCGGAGCCGCCGAGGTCGGGCTCTCGCTCCAGATCGGCGAAGGCTACTGGACCGAGGCGCTCGCCGCCCTGCGGGTGGTGGCGGGTCTCGATGCCGAGGAGCGACGAGAGGAGAAGCGGTCATGCGTGGCTTGATTACGACGAGCGACGTGCTCTTGCACCCCTTGATCATCGTCGCCGCCTTCGGGCTTCGCGTCTATGCGCGCTGCCTCGTTCGCCTCGTCGCCGGCCGCGGCCGCGCGACTTTTCTCGAGTGCGCTTGGGGACCGGAACGCCCGGGAACCTGATCAAGGGCCTTTCACACCGACCAAGGCAGCCCGTACGCGAGCGAGGACGAGCATCCGGACCACGCTAGACACCTACGGACACCTGAACGTCGACGACCTGCGGGCGCCGCGGCCCCTTGGATTGCGCTCCCGCAGGGAATGGATCGCGTGGACGAAGAGCGCCGAGCGACCGCGCAACATACCTTGCAAGCCGGAGGACACGTATGCGTTCTATTGGCGCGCCTTCCTGGACTGCCTCGGATACAAGCGGGTCAAGTGGCTACCATTCTATCGCGCCTCGGACGGTGCGGGGCCCCGAGCCGGCATCGTTTCGCCCGTCCTGAGCGACAGGGTTTGGCGGGTCTTCGAGCGTGACGCTCAGTGCGCGGTCGATATGGGCTCATCGCGGCTCTCCAACGGAGGACCGAAGCGGGTG
>WNGJ01006993.1_pt1 | contig 11985 bp, 10 predicted proteins | sample 5400611 | NCBI WGS metagenome assembly WNGJ01 (sample SAMN13153375, study PRJNA577476) | soil metagenome | isolation source: 40 cm soil or saprolite under Garry oak tree replicate 1 | place: USA:California | collected 2016-06-15 | reverse complement strand
ACAATTCGTAACTACCTACCTTCCTGGTAGCTCAATTGTAGAGCAAAACCTATGAGTACCTGCCTCTCTTGAGCGTGCTTTTTTGAGTAGTCGTATGAACTGCCTCCCAAAGTTGATATAGAGCAAGCATCCAGTGTTTTAATGAGTATCTGCCTTCCCGGTAGCCGCCCATCCTTCATGTTCTAGACTGATTGTACTACCCCTGTAAGCTTTACCACTTCTCAAACCTTCACTCGTTTTGTATTCTAAAGATAGGTAAGCATCAGATTTTTGTACAGCGAAAAATGTTATTCAGGCAAACGCCATCAAAAAGCGGGGAGATGGAAGCTACGGAGGAACAACATGACTACCATCAACGGCACCGAACTATTCTATAGAGAAACAGGCAACGGATCATCACCCATTTTGCTCATTCATGGCACTGCAGCTAATGCTGATATTTGGGGTGAAACATTTGACACGCTGGCCGCCCGTCACCGGGTCATCGCTTATGATCGCAGGGGGTTCAGTCGTTCGGTCTACCCGCCCGTAAAGGATTTGCATCTACACGGTGAAGATGCTGCTGCTTTGCTTACGCAGGTGCATGCAACGCCGGCGACCGTTGTGGGTTCAAGCTCTGGCGGTATCATCGCTCTTGATCTCACGGTGAACCACCCGGAACTTGTCTCGTCGCTCGTCCTGTGTGAGCCACCATTACATGCGAGAAAGCACCCCCAGCTCTCGTTTTTGAAGGACTTTCTCAAGGTTCAGGTGTATCGCTGGATGAAGAGAGAGAGACAGGCCAACAAGGTGTTCCTGCGCTTCGCCCTGGCGTATAATTCAGGGGGCACAGTCTTTGATCGTCTGCCTGTGACCTGGCAGCAAGCCATGCTCGACAACTTTGCAGCGACTTTGAGCGAGATTGACGCGGGGACAGGTGAGTATTTGTCTGAGGCGCAGATTTCTTCGATCAATTGTCCGGTGGCCTGCCTGGTGGGAGCTTTAAGTCTCCCGTTTTATCGCGATGCCACTCGCCGCATCATGCAGTTGCTCCCACAAGCGAAGCTACAGAGAGTGGATGGAGCGGGTCATTTTGTTCCTTTCGATCAACCAACTGAGTTCGTCAAGGCGGTAGAAGAGGTCACTACTGCATCTTATGACAATCCTTACGCGTTGCCGTAAGCAAAGGCCTGTGTCAGGTAGGAGACATATCGAGATGAAGGATATGACGCTACAGAGGTGTGCGTGGGCGAACGCCAGCCAGCTAGAAACGGATTATCATGATACGGAATGGGGAGTGCCTCTCCATGATGATAGGAAGCTTTTTGAATTTCTTATCCTCGAGGGGACACAGGCTGGTTTGAGCTGGTCGCTGATCCTCAAGAAGCGGCCAGGATACGTTCAGGCTTTCGATGCTTTTGACGCGAACAAGATTGCTCGCTATGACGACCTGAAATGCCAGGAGTTATTGATGAACCCCGGGATTGTGAGAAACAGACTGAAAATCCAGGCGGCAATTCAGAACGCTCGCTCGTTCCTTCAGGTCCAATCCCAATTTGGCAGTTTCGACGCGTTTATCTGGCAATTTGTCTCCGGCAAACCCATCCAGAATGCCTGGAAGACCTTGCAGGAAGTCCCGGCGAAGACCAGAGAATCAGATGCCATGAGCAAGGAGTTGAAGAAGCTGGGATTTACATTTGTCGGTTCCACCATTTGCTATGCGTTTATGCAAGCAGTTGGGATGGTAAACGATCATATGATTGATTGTTTCCGCTGGCAAGAGGTGAAAGAACTTGCTCTATAGAAGGCACGAGGATACGCCAAATGCCAAAAACAGTTCACCTGGCAGAACTATCTACCCGTACTCTTATAAACTGTGGTATACTGATCTTGTACTAAATTGCATGAGATACCAGGAAAGGAGGTGCCCTATGAAAAACCTGCGTTTTTCCCCGAACAGTGTTTTACAGAAAAAAGATAGGAGTACCTTCCATGAAGATGGATACCGCATTATTGATTGTTGATGTGCAAACGGGACTGGTGGCTGGAACGAATCCGGTCTACCAGCTCGACGAACTGTTAGAGAACATTTCCACGCTCATTGCCCGGGCACGCACGACAGGGACGCCGATCATCTATATTCAGGATAATGATGTGGATGAGATCGGCTCCCCTGGATGGCAGATCCACCCGGCCATTGCACCCGAAGAGGGAGACCTGGTGCTTCGCAAACCCGAAACGGATGCTTTCTATGGCACCACGCTGCAACAGGAGATGGAGGAGCGCAGTATTACACACCTCATCGTTGCTGGGTGTAAGTCGGAGGTGTGCATCGATGCGACCTGCCGTAGAGCGGTCAACCTTGGCTACAATGTCACGCTGGTCAGCGATGGGCATTCGACCACGGACAACGCCGTCCTGACGGCGCAACAAACCATCGCCTATCACAACCATATCCTGCAAATGGTCTGGTCAGATGAACATGGCGAGGTGGTCGTCGTGACGGTCAAGCCCACGAATGACATTTTCGCGGGCATGTCATGAGCATGGTAGGGACGATGGCTTGTCCTCGCCCTGCCTCCGGACAGGCTAACTCACAAACCCTCATCACTCTAGAATAGCGGAACCACAGTTCCAACCAGCCCCGCGTCACTACCCAGGTGGGCAGGCACTACCTCGACCATGCTACAGACACGCGACGTAGCATGGGTCATAAGTGCACTCCTCACCTGGGTGAGCAGCAAATCGCTGGCACTCACAACGCCTCCGCCGAGGATGAGGATATTTGGCTCGAAGAGGCTGATATACTTGGCTGTGGCAGCACCGAGCCAGCGAGCGACTTCACTATATACTTGCAGGGCAACACTGTCACCCCTGACAGCCTCCTCGGCCAGCAACTGAGGACTAAAGTATTCACGATTGAGGAGTCGCTGCTTGAGGCTGGTCTCCTCGCCCCGGCGTAAGGCACGCTGCACCATCTTTTGCATGGCATCCATGGAGATCAGAGTGTTGATGCAGCCGCGTTTGCCACAGCTACAGCGCGGGCCGTTGCTTGAGACAAGCATGTGACTGATGTGGCCTACGTATTGTGGCGCGGAGCGTTCCAGTTTGCCATCGATAACCAGCGCGGCACCGACTACAGCATTGACCGTGAGAAAGAGCAGGCGATTAAAACCCTTACCTGCACCGAAACGCTGCTCCCCCAGGAGTGCCGCGTCAACATCGACATGCAATTGGGTGGGTAGACTGTAGCGCGCTTCGAGGAAATCGCAGAGGGGAAAATCGTTCAAAGAGGGTAGAGTAGGTATCGAGAGCGGGCGCCTGGCGCCAGCATCGAGTGACCCGGGCACACATACTCCCAGGCCACACACGCGCAAATCTCCAGCATCCGCGTAGGCCAGCATTGTTTCAATGGCACGTAAATATGGCTCCAGTGTAGCAAAGGCAGGACGCCCGTGAAGTGTTTTGGCATGGCAACGATAAAGCACACGCCCACGGCGATCAACCAGGGCCACGCTGGCTCCCCTTCCAGCCAGTTCGACCCCAACAGCAACATGCTTGTCTGTACTCATGGCTGATACACCTGAGATTCTATATTCTAGTATTTAAGTAGAACATATGTTCTACTTCCAACAGGGTTACTGTGGCCCATCGGACTACAAATACAGCATTTTATATAAAATAAGCATACCTGGCATTGAGAACATTTGTCAAGACCAAACGTTCAAGTGTTCAAGGTTCAATTTACAAATTGAGAGGCCGCTGAGAGTCAGTCCTTTTCCCTTTAGTAACTGAAAGTCATACATGGTAAGAGAGTGATCTTCTATCACCTCCCTCTTATGCCCCTGTCTCCTCAATCCCATACCTGTCGCTGTAAGAGTAATGGCTTGCCATGTTCTATAATGCCGAGGAACAGCCACAGCCGATGTCTCGGCAAGTTGGAATGGGCAGAGTCTCTCTCAATCAACCCCCTTCGCCGTCCAATAAGAGTATGCATAGAGAAGATGATTGAGCCTTTTTTACTTCCAGTCCGCAAACTGTTACTATAGCAGAGATTACACGTATAGATGAATAGAAACAAGTGAAATTCCCCACAGTTGCTCCGCAACGCAGTGAGGACTCATGCACGATCTTGAGGGGGAAGGGTATGACATTTGAAATGAGTATTATTGGCAGGTATATCGGTAATTATCGTATTATAGCTGAAATTGGCTGCGGCGGCTTTGCCCGCGTGTATCGCGGCGAACACCTCTTGCTTAAAGAGCGCACGGTGGCGATCAAGTTTCTCCATACCTACTTACGTTCTCCAGAGGAAGGTGATCGCTTCCTGCAAGAAGCTCGCATCCTCGAAAAACTCAGGCACCATCACATTCTGCTCATCTATGATGTGGGCATTGATCAAGGGTTCCCCTATCTGGTAGCTGAGTATGCGCCCAATGGCTCACTGCGCGATCGTCTCAATCGCGCTGCTCATCACCCTTTACCCACAGAAGACGTCGTCAGCATTCTCTCCCAAATTGGGCAAGCCCTGCATTTTGCTCACCAACAACACATCATTCACCGCGATCTCAAACCAGAGAACATTTTATTTAATCAGGAGGATCAAGCGCTGCTGGCCGATTTCGGGATTGCGACAATCCTGACGTCAGCCAGTTTGCAGAGTGCGAAGCTAATCGGTACGCCCTCGTACATGGCCCCCGAGCAGTTTGCGGGCAATGTCTGTAAGGAGAGCGACCAGTATTCCCTGGGCTGCATCGGCTATGAACTGGTGACAGGTTGCCTACCATTTTCCGCTGACAATGTGTTTGCGACCGGCTTCAAGCATCTCAACGAAACCCCGCCCGCACCGACTCAGCTCAATCCAAGCCTGCCTGCCTATCTTGAACACGCCATCCTCACAGCCATGGCCAAAGAGCGGTCAAACCGTTACCCTAACCTTCCAGACTTTATCTCAGCACTCCACGGAGCCACTTTTTCTCCTTCACCGATCACGCTGACGAGTGTACCAATCTCTCAGCCTCCCCTGCTCCCAACAGCTCCATCTGCTCTCCCCTCTTCACCAGTTCTGGCTTCAACACAGCTGCAACACGCATTTGAGGAGATTGGGGAAGAAACGACTCCACCTCCCTCTCACCAAAACACGAGCGAGAGCACACGATACACCATACCACCTCGTCAGTATCAGGAATCTTTTCCTCCCTCTCACCAAGGCTCTGTGACGCTTTCTCCTCTTCTCAAGGCAGAGCAGTTCTTGGGCACAAGCAGGACGACCAGTGTCTCTCTTAGTGAGAGCCAACCAAGAGGCAAGTATTCCACTTGGCACCGCTGGCTGATCCTTAGCATCGCTGGTATCATCCTCGTTGCCAGCATCATTGCCAGTCTTCTTTTTGTGGCCTTTCCTGTTACTTCACAGGGCAGTGGTTCCATGATCACGGCAACGCAGACAGCCAAACCCGGATCTCACCTTCCCTCTCTCACCTCTACTTCAAACCTATCAGGAACGCCAAGCCTCAAACCGTCACAAACACCGACCTCCCATGCGGCAGGGAAGCCCGCTTCAACAGCCACAGCCACGCTCACCTCATCACGAACAAAGGGCACAACAGGTACAGCGACCGCTACGCCAACAGCATCGCCAACGATATTGCCGACTGTTGATCCAACGCCTTGCCCTAAACCAAAGAAGCAGTGTCACTAACATGCTCTTCACACATGAAAAGAGGGTCGCAAGGGAAAAGCTTGGAAAAATCATCGCAAAAAAACTAGAGGTGCTGGCGTTTTCCTAAGAGAATGTCCAATCCTCTTCTTAAAATGAGGGAGCGGTGAGATGGAGGCATTTTCTACAGGCATCCCATGTTCAAAGGAAGAGAGATTTGGAGGGAAAGTGGGCAATAATTGGAAACACAACACATGCTTACCGAAGAAGAGAGAGCCTTTCACCCCTGGCCGTGGGAAGAGGAAGTGATAAGCGCAGCAGAATATATGCGTTCACTTCAAGGCCTCAACCGTTTCTTAGAAGAAGCGGAGGTGAGTCAACTCCACACTGTAGAAGATGTCTCAGCAGTCGCCTCTCTAGTTGGTCGTGATGTCCACGCGGTAACAGTAGCAAATGGTCAGAAAATTGAGAAAAAGATGGCCGAGCCAGAACCAGGAGCGAGTGAACCACTGGGGCATATTGAAAGGGAATATGTTTTCACCAAAAGGACTGGTGACCGCGAGGTAGTTGTTACTGCAAGTAACGGTCATACTTTAATCTCAGAACGCAGAAGAGTTAGATTTGGATTTCACGGCTACTACAACGAGCTACTCAGAGTGAGGTTGCCATCGGATAGAGACATTGCCATTGGGGAGAAACCAATCGGGAATGAGCAAAGCATTTATGCTATAGACTCGCGGGAAGCGAAAATACGAGAATATCATCCCGCGAAAGAACCGAATAACGCTGAAATACAACAAGGATTTACCCGTGTCCTCAAAGACGCTCTCAGAGCTATTGTTTCTGGGCTTATCTAATTGGCTCAGACTATCTGTTCATGCCGAATGGCATTGTTTGTCGTGGCGTGGTACATTACGAAAGATGGTAAAGAACACTCAAGTTGCTATTGATGAGCAAGGAGCAGAATTGTGTCCGATAACTATACATCCGATCCACGGCGTGGTGAACAAAGACCTGCCAAATCTCCTATTTTAGGGCAGACGCATGGCCTCTCTGATGAAGAGGGGGCAATGATTCAACAAATGATTCGCGAGGAACAACACTCGGCGCGAGCATTATATATCCCTGAACAAGACCTGGATGCACAGGCGACAACACACCTGTCTCCCGAGGCTGCACAGGTCATCGAGGACAGTAAACTACGAAAAATTTTGCATATGTTCAATCGCGACTATGTTTACGGTCAGGGACGCTTCGACGAGTACAAAGATGGGCTGATTTTTAAGTGGGGCGATGGCTATTCGCGCAAGCACATCTGGGCTACCGTTGAGAACGGGAACCTGGTCTTTGAAACGAGTCACTTCAAAAAATGTGACAAGCCCTATTGTACCGGAACGCATCATGTCCTGACTCGCGACTTGTACACCAACTGGGATGTGATTAACCTGGAACTGGGTGACCTGTTCCGCCGACCGGTGATCGAGCGTACAGAAGATTAGGATGGGGAGATGTGTCACCCATGGCAACACAGATTCTTGCCCTGGAAAAGGACCTCTTTTTCTCAGTCAAGATGCGCGATACGCTGCGCCATCATGGGATGGAGGTGACAATAGTACGTACATTTCCCGCCTTCGTGCAACGCCTGGCGGCGACAGGCGAAGAGAAGCCTGCACTCGTCATCGTGGACACTGCTACTACTGGCGTTGATTGGGAAGCGGCAATTCGCCAGGCGCGTAAACATGGGTTCCTGGTGCTGGCCTTTGGTTCGCATATGGACCTGGAAGCGCGCGCCAGAGCTCTGCAAGCAGGAGCACAGCGGGTCGTTGCCAATTCGAAGTTTACCAGTGATATGCCAGGCCTGGTACAGCGTATGCTAAATGAACCAGCCGCTACAAATGCTCAAGACATAGATACCGGGGAGTCAACAACCCCATAGCTAAAGCTAGGGGCATGTACTAAGGGCTGGTACATCGCAAGTGTTGACTAGAGGGCTTGTTCCGCAAGAGCAATCTTGCTGCACAAGCAGCAGCGATACGGGCTAAGAAAGAGCGAAATCCCAGGCTTACGTGCTAGGGAAAGTAGCGAAAGTACGTTTGGAATGCCCCCCTAGTTCCAACCACTACCTGCCGCGCCCAAGCAGATGGCGTCACGCCTATGCCTGTATTGCAGTCTCGAAGGGGAATTTCACCCGTGCTTGACACGGTGGTCGGAAATCCGGCAACAGTTTTCTGGGTCTTTCTGCTAAAAAGGCCCTCCCGCAAGGGAGTAACAAGAGAAATGAAAGCTTTCCTAGAGGTTTCATCGCTCAACCTGCTATACTTTGTTCTGGAACAGCCAGGGGTATGTTTTACGTAGCTACTGCTGTTCTGGAACAACCGGGAGCCTGTTTGCGCGGCCATCCATTCATACGCGTTCATTGTGTGGGGGGAAGAATATTGTATGGAACAACCATCTCCCGGTATCGGAGTTGTTTCTGGTGAGACCCTGGTGTATCAACTAGAGGCCCAGGAGCTCATCGTCCCGATTGGCTCTCCTACCTGGTACGCGTGGTTGGAACAGGCTCATTCTTTCTCCTTCAGGAGCGACGAAGGAACCTTTACCGCACACAAGGCTCGTGCAAGCAATCGGCGTGGTGGCTGGTACTGGTACGCTTATTGTCACCGGCACGGTCACTTCTTCCGCTTCTATCTGGGCGCCTCTTCCAGGCTGACACCCGAACGCTTGCGTGAGACGGCCCGGCAACTCTCCCTCCGCGGCGAGGCCCTTGCTCCCGAGTTGCCTGGTTCCTCGTTCCCACCGGCTGAACGAACTGCCCGTTCGTCAGAACGTCGCCAGGCTCCTTTCCTCGCCACCAAATGCCATCTTCCGCGCCTGCCCATGCAGCATGTCTCGCGTGCGCACCTCGTTGCGCTGCTGGAGAAAGCCATAGCTCTCCCTTTGACGCTCGTTTCCGCTCCCGCGGGTTCCGGCAAGACCACTCTGCTGGCGGAGTGGGCAGGCACAACGAAGATGCCGGTCGCCTGGCTTTCTCTGGAGACGGCGGACAGCGATCCGCTGCGTTTCCTGTCGTATTTGTTCGCGGCGCTGCGCACCCTGGACGTGCGGATCGGTCGAGAGGCTGGGACACTGCTCGGTACGTACGCAGCTCTCGATCTCGAAAGCGTCCTGTCCTCGCTGGTCAACGATCTCACCCGGTACCTGACGGCTGATGCCGCGCTGGTGCTGGATGATTACCACCTGCTTGAGAGCGAGGTCGCGTATACTCCCCTGCGCTTTTTGCTTGAGCACCTCCCTGAACACCTGCACCTGGTGCTTGGCACCCGCGTCGATCCGCCTTTTCCCCTGGCTCGTTTGCGCGCCCGTGGACAATTGAGCGAGATCCGTAGCGGAACCTTGCGTTTCGCCACCACCGAAATGAAGACCTTTTTGCACGAGATGGAACTGGAACTGGCCGAGGACGAATTGAGCCGTCTGGAAGAGCGCACGGAGGGGTGGATAGCCGGGATACAACTGGCCGCGCTGGCGCTGCAGGGTCATCACGACCCCACAGCGTTTCTGCGCGAGTTTCGCGGGAACCACCGGTTTATCCTGGAGTACCTCAGCGAAGAAATCCTGGCGCGCCAGGCGCCGCGGGTACGTGCGTTTCTGCTGCAGACCAGCATTCTGGCGCGCCTCTCCGGCTCGCTCTGCGATGCGGTCACAGGAGAAAGCGGGAGTCAGGCCATCCTGGAGGAGTTGCGCAGGGCCAACCTGTTTGTGAGCGCGCTTGACGAGACGGGCGCGTGGTATTGCTACCACGCGCTGTTCGCCGAGGGACTGCGCCACCTGCTCGTCCAGCAAGAACCGGCGCTTTTTCCACAACTGTGTGTGCGCGCCAGTGCCTGGTATGAAGCGCGCGAGATGCTGTTTGAAGCTTGCGAGTATGCCTTGCAGGCCAGAGATTTCTCACGAGCAGTTCCTTTGATCGAGCGGCAGGTTCACGAGCTCATAGGGGGGCACGTTGCATTTTCTGCACTCCGGCGCTGGCTGGATCAGTTGCCGCCTGACGTCATCACCAGCCGCCCGCTCCTGGGCGTGGTTTCTACATGGACTTTGCTTGCTGACGACGAGCAGTCTGAGCGTCTGGAGCACATAATCGCGCGGCTTCAGCAGAATTTTCAGGAACATGCGGCAGAAAAAGACCTCGCAGGATGGGTAGAGGCGCGTGTGTATTTCAACTTCACGCTGAGCATGCAGGCGCTGAACAAAAATGATACCGAGCAAGCGATGGAATTGGCCCGGCAAACGCTCCAGGGGCTTCCTGAGGATGCACCATACCTGCAGCATCTTGCCTCACTCGGCATGAGCCTTATTCAGGGGACACTTCATCGCTTGAGGGGCGATTTTGCCGCCGCCGAGCGCATTTTAATCGAGGCTAGCACGCTGACCCAGGCACTGGACTATCCTCTGCTGAACATGATTGCCACTCCTATCCTGGTCGAGATGTACGAGGCCCAGGGCGAATTGCACAAGATTGCGCGTCTCTATCAGCAGCCTCTCCAGGTGCTTCATTCCACGAAAGAGGCTCCGCCTGAACTGGCCGCCTGGCTCTATACGGCGTATGCCAAACTGCAGCGTGAATGGAATAGATTGGACGAGGCGGAGAACTCTATTGAACTGGCTTTGGCGGCGGAGCGGAGAATCCAGTTCAGAGATCTCTCGCTAAACTGCCGCCTTATCCAGCAGGGGATCATGCAGGCCAGGGGCAGATACGAAGAAGCGCTGCAACTGCTCTGCGAAATAGAAAAGGAACTGCCCGGCAAACAATTGGCCATGCTCATGGTCCTGGCGCGCACGCGTCTGCTCCTCATGCAGGGGAAGGAAGATGAGGCACTGCCCTGGCTCAGGGAAAGCGGTTTGAGCTACGACGATCCTCTCCCAGAGTTGCCAGATGAGATGCTCTTTGCGCAATACATGACTCTGGCGCGCGTCCACATCGCACAGGGACGCCGGTCTCCCGCGGAAGCGCATCTCACACAGGCCCTGGCTTTGCTGGGACGCTTCTCTGCACTATATGAACCGGCAGGCTTCACCGGGCGCGTGATCGAAATTCTGGCGCTCACGTCTCTGGCGCTGCAGGCTCAGGGTGAGACACAGAGCGCACTGGCCTCGTTGCGGAGAGCTGTGTCCCTGGCAGAGCCAGCCGGCTATGTACGCGTCTTTGCCGATGAGGGCGAACAGATGGCCCGCCTGCTCGCTCGTCTGTCCTTCCAGAAGCCAGCCACTGCAGCCTATCTCCGCACCCTGCTGGAGGCCACAGCTCCAGGAAGCGCGCAAGACGGCAAGGAAGAAGCGCGACGGAAGCCGCCCGTGGTGGATACGCTGCTCCCGGAACCATTGAGCGCCCGTGAGATGGAGGCGCTCGAACTGCTGGCTGCCGGTGCCTCGAATCGGGACATTGCGGCGCGCCTGGTGATTACCCCGAATACGGCCAAGCGCCACGTGAAACATATCCTCGCCAAGCTGGCCGCGACCAATCGCACTCAGGCGGTGACGCGCGCCCGCGAACTGCACCTCCTCTAGCCGCGTGCGCACAAAATACTCCCTGCAATGCTCCTTTGGGAGTGAGACAACTCACTTTCTCCACGCTACACTGCTGGTAGCATTGAAAAAGGAGAACGTGTCCTATGTCAAACACACCGGCTATTCTGGCCGAAGGACTCCACAAATCGTACGGCAAGATTCATGCCCTGGACGGGCTGGACCTGGTTGCCAGGGAAGGGAGTGTCCTGGGCGTTCTTGGTCCCAATGGCGCAGGCAAAACGACCGCCGTGCGCATCCTGACCACGCTGCTCTTGCCCGATAGCGGGCGCGCGGAGGTGGCAGGGCTGGATGTCGTGAAATACGCCCAGACGGTGCGCAGGCGCATCGGTCTGGCAGGTCAATACGCAGCCGTCGATGAAATCCTGACCGGCTACGAAAATCTGAAGATGTTCGGGCAACTCTATCACTTGCCAGGCGCAGAAGCAAAGCGGCGAGCGAGCGCCCTGCTCGAACGCTTTGATCTCGTAGAAGCTGCCGGACGCGTCGTCAAGACGTACTCGGGAGGCATGCGCCGGCGTCTCGATCTGGCGGCCAGCCTGATCGTCTCGCCCCCGATCCTCTTCCTCGATGAGCCAACGACCGGCCTTGATCCGCGCGCGCGACTCGCTATGTGGGAGGTGATCAGTAGCCTGGTGGCCGAGGGAACGACAGTCTTTCTGACCACCCAGTATCTCGACGAAGCCGATCAGCTCGCCCATCAGATTGCCGTCATCGATCATGGGCGCGTGATCGCCAGAGGCACCGCCGACGAACTGAAAACGCAGATC
>WNGJ01008147.1_pt1 | contig 11986 bp, 11 predicted proteins | sample 5400611 | NCBI WGS metagenome assembly WNGJ01 (sample SAMN13153375, study PRJNA577476) | soil metagenome | isolation source: 40 cm soil or saprolite under Garry oak tree replicate 1 | place: USA:California | collected 2016-06-15 | reverse complement strand
CCTCCTCAATCACGCGCCTGACGTCGGCGAACGGAATCGGCCGGACGTCGTCCTGCAGCTTCTGGAGCTCGACCACGATGTCGGGCGGGACGATGTCCGGGCGAGTCGAGAGCAGCTGGCCGAACTTGACGAAGGTCGGGCCGAGCTCGTCCAGCATCTCCCGCAGCCGGCGCCCGCGGTCCGACGGCGTGTCGGCGCTGCCGTCGCGGCTGATCCACGGGAAGAGGTCGGTCAGGCGGTGGCGCTCGAAGAAGTAGCCGAAGCCGTGCTTGACCGCGACCTGCGCGATCTCGGAGAGGCGGCCGATGTTGCGCGTGGCCGGACGGGCCATGCGATCAGTCTGACACGGGGTTGTTACGGGGCGTTCCGTCGGGCAGCTCCGGCGGCAGCCCAACGGCGGCGGCCTCTGCTGCCTGCCGCCAGAGCCGCACCATCTCGTTGCGGACGAGCTCGCCGGCCTCCTCATAGCCGGCGCGATTCCGCGGCAGGTGGTCGAGCTCGATCGGATCGCCGAAGACGAGTGCGCAGAACCGCCGGTTTCGGGGCGACCAGCCGAACGTGTCGAGGCCGAGCGGAACGACCGGCGCGCCCTCCTGCATCGCGATCATCAGCCCGCCGACCTGGATCGGCCCCGGATAGCCGAGGCGCTGCCGCGTGCCTTCGATGTGCACGCAGACGACGCCGCCGTCCCTCACCGCCTCACGCGCGCGGCGAACGGCGTCGCGGTCGCTCTCGCCACGGCGGATCGAGATCACGCCCATCCACGCGAGCGCCTCGCCGAGCACGGGGATCTCGAACAGCTCCGACTTGGCGAGGAAGGCACGACCGTGTGCCGCGCGAAGCGCCAGAGGCGAGTCCGGTCCTCGTGCCACAGCTTCGGCAGACCGAGCCGCGTCAGCGGCTCCCTCACGGAGCCGGTGGCGAGAGGGGTGGCCGGCCGTCCTCGAGCAGCCGCAGGCGGTGCTCGAGCTGTGCAATCTTGAGCTCGGCCTCGTCGAGCTCCTCGCGGGTCACGAGCCCGACCTCGCGAAAGATGCCCGCGAGCCTGGCCGCCACGCGGTCGCCGACGCTCGAGTCGCCGCGCCACAGCGCCAGGAGCTCTTCGGCGAGAGCCTTTGCCTCATCGCGCCCGAGCCGCTGGACGGCATCTGCGACTCTCGAAGACGGTCGCTTGGGACGCCGATCCGAGGCCGTGTCGGCTCGGCCGACGCGGCCGCTCTCAGCGGGCTCTGCCATGCGGACGCGCGCGACGCCGCTGCCGGCGGCGCTCCCGCTTCGCTTCGGCGGCCACACGCTCGATTGCGTCGACCGGCGACAGGTCCGGCGCCGGTTCCGCAGCCGCCGCTTCCTCCGCCTGTTCGAGGACCGCCTCGGCAGCGCGACCGTCGCCGTCCGCCTTTACGTCCTTGCGTCGCGCGAACTCGGGCTCGCGCTCCTTCAGAATCGTCAGCAGCGGCGCGGCGATGAAGATCGACGAGTACGCGCCCGAGGTGATGCCGACGATCAGCGCGAACGCGAAGTCCTTCAGCGTCGCGCCGCCGAAGATGAGCAGGGCCACGATCGGCAGGAGCGTGATGAACGTCGTCGCCAGCGAGCGGCGGATCGTCTCCCAGAGCGAAACGTTGGCGATCGTCGCGAACGACGAGCGCCGCATCAGCGGGATGTTCTCCCGCATTCGGTCGAAGATGATGATCGTGTCGTAGATCGAGTAACCGAGCACCGTTAAGACGGCGGCGACCGTCGAGTTTGAGACCTCCCGCCCGGTCAGCGAGTAGACGCCGACCGTGATCACGATGTCGTGCAGTAGCGCCGCGATGACGGGCCCTGCGAACTTGAGGTCGAACCTGACCGTGATGTAGAGCACGATCAGTAACAGCGAGACGATGATCGCCACGATCGCGGAGCGCGCGATCTGTCTCCCGAAGCTCGAGGACACGTTCGTGATCTGCCGGTTGGCGGCTTGGAAGCGAGAGCTCAGGTCCTGATCGAGCTTGTTCTGCTCTGCCGAAGTCAGGGACTTCATCCGCATCTGGAAGTTCTCGTAGCTGTCGCTGCCGAACGTCTTGCCGCGGCCCTGGATGACCGCGTCGGACTGCCCGATGTCCTTCGCCTGGTTTCGGACAGCCGTCAGCGAGACCGGCTTCGGCGTCTTGAACGTGACCTGGGTGCCGCCCTTGAAGTCGATCCCAAGGTTGAGTCCCTTGGTGCCGAGCGAGGCTGCGCCGACGACGATGATCACGCCCGAGATCGCGAACCAGAGGTAGCGGCGGCGCATGAAGTCGATTTGCAGCCATTTCGCAGACTGCTGGCCCGCCGCGCCCATGAAGCGCGGGTTGTCGAACCACGTGAAACCGGAGAGCAGGCCCAGCATCGCCCGGGTCGCCGCGACCGCGGTGACGAGCGAGATCACGGTTCCGATGACCAACATGAGGGCGAAGCCCTTCACGCCCGCGGTCGCGACCGCGAACAGGACCAGCGCCGTGATCAACGTGACGACGTTCGCGTCGATGATCGTGTGGAAACCCTTCGCATAGCCGGCCGCAATCGCCGCGCGCACGGACTTCCCGGCGCGCACTTCTTCCTTTATGCGTTCGAAGACGACGACGTTCGCGTCGGCCGCGACTCCGATCGTCAGGATCAACCCCGCGAAGCCCGGCAGTGTCAGCGTCACGTGGAAGAGCAGGATCGCGGCGTAGAGGAAGGCCGCGTAGATGCCGAGCCCGATCACCGCGACGAGGCCGAGGAACCGGTAGAGGACGAGTAGGAAGATCGCCACGAGCAGGAGGCCGATCAGGGCGGCCTTCTTCGCCTCGTTCAGCGAGTCCTTACCGAGCGTTGCGGAGATGTCGGTGCGCTCGATCTGGACGAAGTTGACGGGCAGGGCGCCGGTCTGAAGCACGAGCGCGAGGTCCTTCGCCTCGCCGATCGAGCCGATACCCGAGATCTCGGCGTTGCCGCTGATCCCGCCCGCGAGGTCGGACTTCGTCGGGTCGATCTGCGGGAACGACCTGATCTCGCGGTCGAGGACGATCGCGAAGTGCTGCGGGATGCCGTTCCGGTTGTGGCCGCGGTTGTACTCCTCCGAGGTCACCTGCTGGAACTTGTGCGAGCCGGAGCCGGTGAACTGCATCAGGACGACCGGCTGGTTCGTGGTCGGGTCGAAGTCCTGGCGCGTCCCGGACAGCTTCAGGTCGGATCCGGTCAGCTCTGGGACACCCTTTACGTCGTCGACCCTCTTCAGGTCGGGGTTGTGGATGAAGAGGTAGTAGTAGCTGCCGGTCCTCGGAGGTGGGATCGCGTTCCCCTGCTGCGGCAGGTTCCCCGGGCAGACGACCTCCGTCGAATCGCAGGTGACGACAACCGTGTTGTGCGGCAAAGCGAGCACCGTGAACGGCGGCTTGAGGCTCGCCTGCTTCGCCTGGCTCAGGGCCGCCGCGCGCGTGTTCGCAGGCCCCACCGACTTGACCTTGTTCTTGCCGAACGCGTAGTAGCCCTCGGGTTGCCCGTTCTTCGCCAGGGACTGGGAATTAGAAAGTAGGCCGTAGAGGCTGGTCGTCTCCTGCGGGTTCCCGGCCGCGGTCAGCGAAGGCCCTGTCACGGAGGTCTCGAGGTCGTAGAGCTCGAGCTGGGCGGTCTTGCCGATGATCGAGGCCGCCTTCGCCGGATCGTGGACGCCGGCGAGCTCGATCACGATCTGGTTCTTGCCCTGCTTGCGGATCTCAGGCTCGGCGACGCCGAGCTTGTCGACCCGCTGGCGCATGATCGAGACCGAGCGGTCGAGCGCCGTGGGGTCGAGCTTCTGCCCCTTCGCCGGCTTCGCCTCCAGCACCACCTCGAGGCCGCCCTGGAGATCGAGGCCAAGCGTCACCTTCTTGTGGACCGGCGATCCGGGAATGCCAAGCGCAACCACTCCCGCCAGAGCGGCGAGGATCAGGCCGACAAGGATCAGGTGCGAACGGCGGTTCGTCATCCGCGAAGGGCCACAAGCTTAGCTTTCGCCACTCTGGTTCTGGGTTGGCGACTGAGGCTCGTCGTCCTCCTGCGGCACGAGCGCGGCGACCGCACGCCGGTCGAGGCGTACTACGACTTCGGGCGCGATCTCGACCTTCAGCACCTCGTCGTCGAGCTGGCGCACGTAGCCGCGGATTCCCCCGGCGGTGATCACCTCGTCGCCCACGTGGAGGGTGTCCTGCATCTGAAGCTGCTCCGTCGAACGCCGGCGCTGCGGACGCAGCACGAACAGCCACAGAAGCGCGAACACCGCCACGATCACGATCAGATAGCTCGTAGTGCCTCCTCTTCCGTCGGCGCACCAAGCCGAGCGAGCGCCTCGCGCTTGTAGACGTCAAACTCGCCCCGCTCGATCGCCGCTCTCGCGCCTGCCGTCAGGTCGAGCAGGAATCGTAGATTGTGCAGGCTCAACAAGCGGTGGCCGAGCAGCTCCTGCTGGTTGACGAGATGGCGGAGGTAGGCGCGCGAGAAGCGCGTGCACGCCGGACAAGCGCAACCTTGTTGCAGCGGAGCTGGGTCGCGCGCGTAGCCGGCGTTCTTGAGGTTCAGCCGCCCCGACCAGGTCAGCGCCGTGCCGGTCCGCCCGAGCCGCGTCGGCAGCACGCAGTCGAACATGTCGATCCCGCGCTCGATCACCTCGAGCACGCCCTGCGGATCGCCGATGCCCATGAAGTAGCGGGCCCGGTCAGCCGGCAGCAGCGGCGCAGCCCAGCCAACCGTCTCGAACATCAGGTCTCGGTCCTCGCCGATCGCGAGACCGCCGAGCGCGTGGCCGTCGAAATCGAGCGCCGTGATCTCGTCGATCGAGCGCGTGCGCAGCTCGACGTCCGTGCCGCCCTGGGCGATCCCGAAGAGGAGCTGTCCGGGCGCCCGCTCGGCCGATCGCTGGCGCCCGGCCCAGAGTGTCGTCAGGCGGACAGCGTCCTCGTGCGCCTCGCGAGGAGCGTCCGCGGGCGGAACGGCGTCCAGACACATGGCGATGTCGGAGCCGAGCTGGGCCTGGATCCGCGCCACCGACTCCGGGGTGAAGCTCGCGGCCTCGCCGTCGTAGACGGAGCGGAACGTGACGCCGTCGTCGTCGGCTCTGAGGATCGTGTGGCGCAGCGAGAAGACCTGGAAGCCGCCCGAGTCGGTCAGGATCGGCCCGTCCCAGCCCATGAACCGGTGCAGGCCGCCGAGCTCGGCGATCAGGTCGGCGCCGGGCCGAAAGTACAGGTGGTAGCTGTTGCCGAGCACGATCGCCGCACCGAGAGCGCGCAGCTCGTCGGGATCGACAGCCTTCACGGTCGCCTTCGTCCCAACCGGCATGAACGCGGGCGTCGGCACCTCGCCGTGCGCCGTCGTCAGCACCCCGGCCCGGGCTGCTCCCTCGATCGCAGAAACGCGGAAGCTCACAGAAGTATGTGTAACGGCTAGCTGCAGCGCCGCACACGAGACCTGCGCGCGGGCAAGGGCTCGGAGAACGTGATCCCGAGGATCCGGTAGCGGATCCGAAGGCCTGTCAGCATGTTCGCGCACGCGCGCGGCGCCCACCTGAGCGCGAAGAGTCTGTCGGCGCCGTGCGGAATCCGTACGCCTCGAGGCGACGCCGCCGAGACGAACAGCGGCCCACCGTCCAGTCGATCGACCGTGACCGGAACGCGGGCGCTGTTGTGCACGACGATCAGCAGCTTCGAGCGGGTCGGCGTCCCCGAAGCGAACGCGTCGGTCGACCAGAGCGGGTGGAGAAGGCCGTAGGACGCGACCACCGCGACCAGCACGGCGCAGCAGGTGAGGGCTGCGCGCCGGGGCAGGTGGTCGTCCGTCCGCGCGACCCAGAGGCGAACGAGCACAACGGCGAGCAGGAAGCCGAAGGTGCCGCCCGGGGGACCCGCTGCGACGAACGGGAGCCAGCCGGTGAAGAGAAGGACGAGGGCGAGGCGGGTTTCCGAGAAGCGAGCGAAGGTTCCGCGCATCGCCCAGGCCGTGGCGAACGTCGCGATCAAGACGACGAGCAGAATCACAGAGAGGTTGGCACCCAAGCTCCACCAGCCGTTGTCCGGATACGGCCACTGGTTGAGCACCCCCGGGCCATCGGAGCTCGCACTCGAGCCGATGACGCCGGCAAGGACCGCGGCGACGTACAGCGCTCCCGCCACCACGCCACCGGCGATCCAACCGGTGACGAGGACCCAAACGGTGCGCGCCCAGCCCGGAAGCGGCGGTGAGGCTGGATATGCAACCGACGTCACGAGCAAATAGTACGACGGCGCCTAGCGGACGAGCATTGCGTCGCCAAACGAGTAGAAGCGATAACGCTCCTCGATCGCCACCCGGTAGAGGCGGCGCGTCTCATCGACCCCGCAGAACGCCATCACGAGCGCGATCAGCGTCGAGCGCGGGAGATGGAAGTTGGTCAGGAGCGAGTCGACGCGCCGGAACTCGAAGCCCGGCGTGACGAAGAGGTCGGTCCGACCAGCAAGCGGCGCCCCGCGCGCAAGCGACTCGAGCACGCGCACGGTCGTCGTGCCGACTGCGAGCACTCGCCGCGCCCCGCGGATCCGCTCCCACGCCGCCGGTGCCACTTCATAGCGCTCGCTGTGCAGCTCGTGCCGTTCCAGCTCCTCCGCTGTGACGGGCCGGAAGGTATCGAGGCCGACGTGGAGCGTCACCCGCTCGACGTCGAGCCGCGCCAGAAGCTCCTCCGTGAAGTGGAGACCGGCGGTCGGGGCCGCGGCAGAGCCCTCCTCCTGCGCATAGACGGTCTGGTAGCGCTCCGGCTCGGCCAGCGGCTCGGTGATGTAGGGCGGCAAGGGCATCTCGCCGGCGGGCTCGCCGTCGAGCCGCAGCAGCCAGCGACCTTCCCCTAGGTGCTCGAGCAGCTCGACTGGGCCGTAGCGCTTGCCCGCCCGCAGCCGCTTCGTCGGTCGCGCGAGCCCCTCCCACAGTCCGTCGCCCGATTTTTCGAGCAGCAGAACCTCGCCGCGCGGCCGCTCGATCCGGATCCGCGCCGGAATCACCCGCGTGTCGTTGACGACGACGAGCTCGTCCGGCTCGAGCTCGTCAGGCAGCTCGGAGAACCGGCGGTGCCGTATCTCGCCGCTTGCCCGGTCGTAGACGAGCAGCCGCGAGTCGTCGCGGCGATCGAGCGGGCGCTGCGCGATCAGCTCCGGCGGCAACGCGTAGTCGAGCTCGGAGAGCTTCATCCGATGCGAACGCTAGCGTTGCGAGCCATGAATCCACTCGCAATCGAGCGGGCGAACGAGCGCTTGCGGCAAGCCGCTGAAGGGCGAACTGAGCCGGCGGTCGTCGAGGCCGCACTCGAGCGGGCCCGCCACCAGGTCGAGTCCCTCGCCGAGACCGCGGCGCAGCTCGAGACGACACTGCCGGACCGGGTCGGCGAGGCCGTCCAGACCGGCCTCCGCCAGGAGGTTCTCCCCGTCGCACGGCATCTCGCGGAGGTGCGCGGCCTGTCCGCAAACACCGTCCGGCGCCTCGAGCGACTCGAAGGAGACATGCTCGCCGAGCGGCACGCACGGGTGGACGACCTCGCACTCGTTGTCGATTTGATCGTCTCGGGCTGGCAAGGCGTCGACGAACGACTGGCCCGCCTCGAGCGCGCACTCGGTGCCGACGAGGGCGCGATCGTCTACCGGATCGAAGACCGCCGCTCCGGCACCGGCACCTAGGCTCGACTAGCAGGCAGCACCAGCTCGAACCGGCTGCCCTTCCCGGCCTGCGTCTCCAGTTCGATCTCGCCGCCGAGCGCCGCCGCCAGTTCGCGCGCGATCGCGAGCCCGAGGCCGGTGCCGTGCCCATCCCGTGACCAGAACGGCCGGAAGATCCGCTCCTGCTCCTCCTGCGGAATTCCAGGCCCGCTGTCGTCGACGGCGATCCGGATTGTTCCGTCGACCTGGCTCAGGGCAAGGCCGACCCGGCCCCCGTCGGGCGTCCAGCGAAACGCGTTCGCGAGCAGGTTCGAGATCACCTGCAGCACGCGGTCCCCGTCGGTCTCGAGGACGGGCGTGGCGGTAACCGAGCGGCTGTAGTCGATCCCACGGCGGCGCGCCTCCTCACCGAAGGCCGAGTAGGCGCGGTCGATGAGCCGCTCCAGGTCGACCTCCTCCCGCAGCAGCGAAAACCGGTGCGTGTCGAGCTTCGCGAGGTCGAGGACATCCCCGACGAGCCGTTCGAGGCGCTCGGCCTCGAGCCTGATCACCTCGAGTGAGTATGACCGCGCCTCTTCGTCTTCCACCACGCCCTCGAGCAGCGCCTCGACGTGGCCGCGGATCGCGGTCAGTGGTGTCCGCAGCTCGTGCGAGACCGTCATCAGGAAGTTTCGCTCGAGCGCGTCCGCTGCCTGAAGCTCCGTGGCCATCTCGCGGAACCGCTCCGAAAGGTGGCTGATCTCGTCGCGCCCCGGCACCTCCGGCAGTGCAACGTTGTAGCGTCCGGACGCGACCTCGTCGGCCGCATCCGAGAGCGCGAGCACGGGCTTCGTGATCCGCCAAGAGAGATACCAGCCCAGAGCGCCGGCGACCAGGATCCCGGCGAAGAACGCCGGCAGCAACCGCCAGGCGAAGGGCAGCCAGCCCTGGTTCAGTCGAGTGGTCGGCCTCGCCAGGATGACCGCGCCGAAGACCTGATCGCCGAGCTTGACAGGCTTGGCGAAACCGAGCAGGCGCGTATTGGTGCCCGGCGCAGTGAATTCGAACTGGACGCTATCGCCCGCCAGGATCCGGTGGAAGTCGAGAATCGAGCGCGGCAAGAGGGTGAAGGCGGGTGTTGGACCCCCGGGGAAGAGGTCGATACCCTTCGCGCGCTGGACGTAGTAGATCTGGTCCCCGGACGCGCTCTCGAGCTCGCGCGAGTCAGGTGGGTTGCCACCTGCATGCTTGGTATAGATCTGATTGACTCCCCTCGCTTCGCGCCCGAGCTGGCGGAACGCCTCCTTCCTCAGCGTCGTCTGGGCATAGCGTTTCGAGACACTGACCGCGACTGCAGTCGAGACCAGACCCGCGAGCACGATCGCCGCGAGGAAGAGCGCAGGTAGTCGGAAGCGAAGCGAGCGGAACACGTTCGCCTCTTCGTTAGTGCCCCTTCCAGCAATACATGCCGGCTTCTGGCCCGCGATCACGCGGCGCCAGAGTCCACCCTCGCTCTTGCCAAGGCTGCCAGCCTTGGCCGCGAGCGAGTGCGGCCTCTGGCTTGGTGCTCGCGACCCAGAAGGGCGGCGGCATCACTGGAAGGAGCACTAGGCGTTCACCGAATCCCGCGCCGGAGAGACCTTGTAACCGACCCCCCACACGGTCACGATCGGCGAAGCGTCGCCGAGCTTGCGGCGCAGCTGGCGAACGTGGACGTCGACCGTGCGCGTGTCACCGGCGAAGGTGTAACCCCAAACGCGCTCGAGCAGCTGGTCACGCGTGAGCACGAGTCCGCGGTGGTCGAGCAGTTCCCAGAGAAGATCGAACTCCTTCGGGGCGAGCTGGATCTCCTCCTCGCCGACGTGGGCCTCGCGGCGACCTGAGTCGACGTGGAGGTCGCCGTGGCGGATCTGCGCCGATTCGGATGCGCGCCGAGCCGGCGTCGACCGCCTCAGGATCGACTTCACCCGAGCGACGAGCTCGCGCGGGTTGAACGGCTTCGTCATGTAGTCGTCGGCGCCGACCTCGAGCCCGATGATCTTGTCCACATCCTCGTCGCGTGCGGTCAGCATCAGGATCGGGATGTCCTTGCGCTGCCTGATCCGCCGGCAAACGTCGATGCCATCCATGTCCGGAAGCATCAGGTCGAGCACGATCAGCGCAGGCTGTTCCACCTCGACCTGCGCGAGCGCGTCTCCGCCGGAGCTGACCGCCTTGACCCGGTAGCCGGCGTTCTTCAGGTAGAGCGAGATGAACGAGGCGATCGAGGCCTCATCCTCGACCACCAGGACAGTCTGGGCCTGTGACGTTGCCACGGCCTCAGTATCCCACCGGATTAGCCTCCGGAGGGCGCGGCGAGGGTGAACGTCGTCGGGAAGTCGGGCAAGGACTTGTAGGGCCCGTCGTTCAGCGAGTACGTCCCGTCGTAGACGACGTTCAGGTCGTCACCCGCTCCGTTGAGGACGCTGTAGCCGTGCCCCACCGCGGAGAGGTAGATGCCGGCCCCCTTAATGACGATCTGGTACTTGCCGCCGATCGCGCGGAAGCGGAGGTTGGTGCCGCGGCAGATCTTGATCGTGTCGCTCTTGTCTCGCTCCACGTCGCAGTTCAAGAATTCGAACCCGACGCCGTCGCTCGCGACCGGATCGGTCACCTGGATGAAGCCGCTCCGCAACCAGCCGACGGCGGAGCCGTTGAAGTTGACGTTGACCCTGCCGACGCCCGCCTTGACCGAAAGGGTGCCGTCGTTGTCGCCGCTCAGCGCCAGCCCCATCGCGGGGACGGCAAGGGCGAACGCGAGCACGGTGATCCAGACGAGACGCCTCATCGACGCGCGTAGTATCGGTGCCGCAGGTGTGCCCTCGATGAGGGGATTGTAAGGGGTCCGTTAGCTTCGTTATGCGCCGTTATGCAGGGATACTTTGCCCCGTGGCAACTCGGGCCGCACTCGTCGCCCTGCTCGGATTTTCCCTCGTGGCGGTTGCGGCCCCCGCGGGTCGCGTCGAGCCAGCTCCGAAGCTGCTCGACCTGCAGGTGAGCAACGGCTCGACCCCGTTCGCAGGCGATCGCCGGCTGCTGACGACCGTCAGCCCGAACGGCGACGGCTTCCGCGACCGCGCGATCGTCAGCTTCCGGCTCGAGGTGAGTGCGACCGTCGAGTTGGACGTGCTCCAAACCGTGAACGTAAAGCACGGAAAGAACATCGTGCAGACGATCTCGTCGGCGCGGAAGGCGTTCTCCGCCGGTCGGCACCGGCTGGTCTGGACGCCGGCTCGATCCATCCCAACCGGCACGTACGTGCTCGAACTGACGGTCACCGACGCCCAGGGGCGGCGGCGAATCTACAACGACTTCCCGCTCGCGGGCCACGTTCGGGTCCGTGCCCCGGTCGTCCGGATTCAGAGGATCGGCGTTTCGGTCGGGCCCCGGTACACGCCGGGCCAGACGGCGGTCGTCTCGGTCGCGACCGACGCTCGCCAGCTCAACGTCGACATCCTCTCTTTCCGGAGCGGTGGAGGCGCCGCGGATCCCAAGACCAACGCGAGCCCGATTGCCCCGCCGGTAGCGCTCGCCTGGAGGGGCCACCGGAACGCTCCGGGTTCCCTCCGTATCCGGATCGGCGACTGGGCGAGCGGTCTCTATTTCGTGCGCATCACCTCCCGCGACCGCCGGGTCGGCTACGCACCGTTCGTCGTCCGTCCGCGCGAGCTCGGCACCAGCCGGATCGCGGTCGTTGTCCCGACGAACACCTGGCAGGCCTACAACTTCGCCGACGCCGACGGAGACGGCTGGGGAGACAGCTGGTACGTGAACGGTGCCTTCCGCAGCGTCGACATCAGCCGGCCGTACATCGACTCCGGGATCCCGTTCCGCTTCCGCGATTTCGACTCCGCGATCATGAGCTGGCTCAGCGCCCGCGGAAACGTGGATTTCCTCACGGACCTGGATCTCGAGCATGTCGCAAGCGGCGACCTGCTCGCGCGCGATTACGACCTGATCGTCTTTCCCGGGCACGAGGAGTACGCGAGCGCGCACGACTACAACCTGATCAAGCGCTACCGCGACCTGGGCGGAAACCTGATGTTCCTCTCCGCGAACAATCTCTTCTGGAAAGTCGTCTTTCGCGGTCACAAGATGCGGCGGGTCGGCGAGTGGCGGAATCTCGGTCGCCCCGAGGCAAGCGTCGTCGGCGTGCAGTACGTGGCCAGCAACTACGGCGGTCACCAGGGCCCCTACATCGCTAACACGACGGGCGCGCCCTGGGTCTTCGCCGGCACCGGGCTCTCGACCGGTGACGGTTTCGGCCGTTACGGCTACGAAATCGACATCCGCTCGCCGGCCAGCCCGCC
>WNGJ01006991.1_pt1 | contig 11987 bp, 5 predicted proteins | sample 5400611 | NCBI WGS metagenome assembly WNGJ01 (sample SAMN13153375, study PRJNA577476) | soil metagenome | isolation source: 40 cm soil or saprolite under Garry oak tree replicate 1 | place: USA:California | collected 2016-06-15 | reverse complement strand
ATACCAGAATGGCGACCGACGTCACGACCACTGCCTGCGCGGTACTGCGACCGACGCCCTCGGCGCCGACGTTCGCGGTGTAGCCCTCGTAGGAACAGAAGAAAGCTATCGCGCCCCCGAATATAGTCGCCTTGATGATGCTATACACTATCTGGAACGGCGTGAACGAGAGGCGCAGCCCGGCGGTGAAGTCGGCGCTCGTCACGTCGGTCGCCGTCATTGCCGTGACCATCGCGGTAACCACTCCGACCGCGTCGGCGATGACGGTGAGTACTGGGAGCATGACCAGCGCCGCGAGCAGACGCGGTACCACCAGATACGCTACCGGATCGTACGCCAGCGTCTCCAGTGCGTCGATCTGCTCCGTCACCCGCATCGTCCCGATCTCGGCGGTGATTCGCGCTCCCACCCGGCCGGTGAGAACCAAACCGGTGAGCAACGGACCCAATTCCAGAATGATCGACTGCCGCGAGATAAGTCCTACCACGGAGAGCTGGACTCCGCCGAACAGCTGGTAGCGCGTCTGGACCGCGGTCACGGCACCGATGAACGCTGCCACGATCGCCGCCAGCGGAACCGAATCGACGCCGATGTTCCGCATCTGCCGGATCGTCTCCGAGCCATACGTCTTGACGTCGCTGAGTGCGCGACCGATGTCGCGCATGAAGTACGCCCACTTCCCGACTTTTCGGAAAGGGCGGAGCGGATCTCTGATCAAGTTCTGACGCGCGCGAAGAGTATTACTCCCACTACGCCGAATATGATGCTCGGCAGCCACGCTGCCAGGTCGGCGGGGATCATTCCTTTGCCGCCGATGCCTTTCGTGAGCTGGATCAGCATCAGGAAGACTACCGTCGTCGCCAGACTTAATCCGACCCCGTACGCGGCACCCCCGCGCTGCGTACTCGTCGCCAACGGTGCGCCAAAGAGCAGAATGACGATGCACGTGATCGGTATCGCGATCTTCAGCATCCGCTCAACGCGTAGCTCATTTACTTCCGCGCCCGATCGCTCCATCGATGTGATGAAGGCGCCGAGCTCCCGAAAGCCCATGTCCGCCGGCGCCTTCTGGGCCAGCGTCAGCTGCTTCGGAGCTTCACGAAAGCGGCGATCCACCAGCGAGTCGAAGCTGAACGTCATGTTGTGCAGCGTGTCGGGTATCACGTGCATAGCTCCGCTGCGCAGCATCCAGCCGCGCGGAGTATAGCGTGCGGTATTGGCTGTGATCACGTACGACGGATAGTCCGGGCCGTTGCCCTTTCGCTCGATCACAATTCCCTCGATCGAGCTGCTGACCTGATGCAACGCCCCGATCTTGTAAACACGTCCGCCGTCGGCCGCGTACGCGAAGTTGTAACGATCGCTTCCGATGTTGACGCGATTGCCCTGGATGATATCCATGCGCTTCTTGTTCGTGGTCGGAGCAAGCTCGCCCAGGATGAGGCCGATGAAAGTCGCAATGATTGCGCCCGCAAAGATCGGGGCGATGAACCGGTAAAAGCTGATCCCGGACGCCTTTGCCGCCGTAATTTCCGAGTGTCTCGTCAGCGCGCCAATCGCGAATACAGTCGCGAACAGCACGGCCGCCGGGAGCACCATGAACATCGAATCGGGAAGCCAGTACAGGTAGCTGAGTGCGACCTGTCCGATCGACAGGTGCTGAGCCAGGTACTTGTCGAGATTGTCCGTGAGATCGATGATGTTGAGCAGGATCGGAAAGCCGAGCGCCGTCGTGACGAAGATCTTCCAGAATTCGATGAATACGTAACGGTCCAGCGCCCGCACGATTTTCTTCAAGTGGCGAGTCTCTCCCGCTGAACCCGTCGGTTCTTCCAGCCGATTCTGGAGCGGATATATCCCTTTATTGCCCCGATCATTTCCTTCATGTCACCGCCGCGTGCCGTGCTCCCCTCCTGGCCCATCTTGGCCAGTAACCACAAGGCTATCAGACCGAAGATCACGTTTGCCATCCACATCGATACCACTGCCGGCATCAAGCCGCGCTTGGCGATCGATTCGCCGGCAATCAGACACACGTAGTAGAGCGCGAAGACGAACAGGCTGACGCCAATCGTCAGACCGACACCTCCGCGCGGGAATCTGAGAGCGATCGGAGCGCCGAGCAGGACGAAGACGAAGCACGCGACTGCCAGCGCGAATTTCTTGTGAATCTCGACCCCGTATGAATTCATCAGCTGGGCGGTGTCCTGGAGTCTGCCCCGCAACAGCTCGAGATTTGTGAGCTCGGTCTGATTGAGCGCAGACTGAGAAGCCGCCTTCGCTTCATCGCGCACCAGCCTGCCGATTGGGGGAACAGCGGCGGCGGTTGAGGAAGCGGTCTGCGCTGTAGACGTAGACGAAGCGGTCTGCGCGGTTGAGGACGCGGTCTGGAAAGTCGGAGGCGGACGTTGCTTGGCCTTGAGCTTCTCTGGTATCGAAACACCCTGCGCTCCGGCTTTCTTGGGACCGAGAAGCGCCACCGCGTTGCAGTACAACCTTCCGAGGCCAATGTCCCACTTGGCGCTGGTATTGAGGTTGAGGACGTCCTTGCTCAGCGTCGCGCCCGATTTCTTCAGCGCGGCGACTTTCTTCGCGTACTCCCTCTGCGCCTCCTCATGATCCCGGCGCGCTTTGTCCTGCGCCGCCTGCATCTCGCACACCGTCATTTCGCGGTCGCTCTTGTAGGATTCGGCGGTGCTTGTCTGAAACTGGTTTCCCACGCCCCTGACGCGAACCATGGTGGAATCGAAGAACAGGCGCTGCAGCTCGTCGGGATTGTTGACCGGAACATCCTGCATGTTGCCTTTGTAGAGCGTGAGCTCGAGGTCTGTCATCCCTTTGCTCATCCTCATGTTGCCGCTATCGGCGTACGTCGTGCGCCGCCGCGTCGGGTCGGACATGTCGTAAATGGTTACCTCGCGCATCAGATTCGACGATTCGTCGAGATGGCCCGCGCGCAGGTAGAACTTCCCGGGACTCACTTCGTTGATCACTTGCTCGCGCAGCCCGAACGTCGGCTTTTTCTGCGCGATGTCCCGCTGCAGCACCGCCAGGCGGTGGTTGGAGCGTGGGAGAACCTGATCGTTGAAGCCGATCATTATGAGGGTGATGCCCAGCGCGGCCCAGAGCACCGGTTTCAGCACGCTTATGAGACTCACGCCGCTGGCCTTGAGCGCGGTGATCTCGTTTTCCGCGGCCAACCGACTGAACGCATATAACGTCGCGACCAGCACGGCCATCGGCAGAGTCAGCGCCACGGTAAGCGGCAACGAAAGCGCGAAGAACTCCGCGATCACGAACGTGGGCAGACCTTTGCCGACCAGTTCCCCGAAGTGCTTTCCGATGTACTGCAACAGCAGGATCGAAGTGAGCGCTGTAAGAGCGAAAGTCAGCGGCCCCAGATGTTCCTTTAGAACGTAGCGGTGCAGTATCTTCACCGAGTGAAATATACCGCGCGCTCGTGGGTAAGCGACACGCAGACAACGAGTTCCGTGCGTTCAGCTCGGCGCTGCTCTCGTCCGGCACTGCTCTCGTTTGCCACGATTGCATTGCTCTTCGCGGTCGGCAGAAGCGCGCAGGCGCAGGACCCGCGCGACACGACACGCAAGATCACTCCGACACCGCCGGTGACGCCGCCCACAGGCACTCCGGGGACGCCCGGCATCCGGCTGAGGCTGGGTCGCGATACCCTCCCGCTCACACTTCCATCGGTAATCTCGCGCGGTGACAGGGAGTCCTTCCGCCAGGCTCAGGCGCAGATCGAGGCGGCCCGCGCGACCGCGTTCCAGCAGAACATGCGGACGATTATGGAAGCGGTATGGGGCCAGGTCGCGACGAGCAACTTCGCCACCTCGACCCCGGGACCAGCGTACCCGGGGGATCTTCCGCCGAAGCCAAAGCCGGTCGTCACGCCCAAGCCGATACCGATACTCGGGGGATACGCCGATCTGGGGTTGCAGCTCGACGGACGCCTCGAGTTTCGTGGCGAGAAAAATCAGAGCGCCCTCTGCTCCTCGACGTTCTTCTTCGATCCGGTGGCGAACTGCCGCAGTGCCTTCGAGCCACTCGTTGATTTCCAGTTCGCCGCCAAATCGGGCGGTATTGTGGCTGAGCGCGTCCACGTCAATCTCGACTACGACACCCAACGCGAGTTCGACGCCTCCAATAACATCTCGATCTATTACGAGGGGAAGGGCAACGAGCTCCTGCAGAGGCTCGAGATCGGCAACGTCACCTTTCAGCCCCCGGCCTCGCGCTACATCACCGCTGGAATCGCGAGCGGGAACTACGGTATCCAGGCCGTCACGAAACTCGGACCAATGCGGCTCAAGACGATTCTCGCGCAGCAGAAAGGAAATATCGTCCGCGATCGCGTCTTCACGATCGGCGACCGCACGCTGCAGGCGATCGACCGGAAGATCGAGGACTACCAGTTCGAGCCGCGCCGCTTTTTTTTCACCGTCAATCCCAGATCGTTCGGCAGCAGCTATCCGAACATCGACATTCTCGATACGCACAGAATGGCGATGCTTTCCGCCTCGCTGCCGGACACGCTGAGGCCCACGAAAATCTTTCTCTACCGACTGCTGATCGGCGGCCAGCCTCCAAACCCCGACGGACCGCAGTTCCGCCTGGTCGGAAACCCGCGCTCGCGGCGTGGGCAGGTCTATGAATACCTGCGTGAAGGGATCGATTACTACGCCGATCCATCTCTGCTCTGGATCGCGCTGGTGCGTCCGCTGGCTCTCAACAACGAGCGGCTCGTCGTTGCATATCGCGTTCGCATCAACGGCCGCGACACGGTCTACACCGCGACGGGTGGCACGCCCGACCTCGCTTTCACACCCAGCCGCGAACAGTTCGCGAATCTGATCTGGGATCCGGACGTGCAGCCCGGTGATCCCGCCTTCGATCGCGAGATCCGCAGTGTCTATCGACTCGGCGGACCCGACCTTCGCCGCCAGAGCGTGACGCTCAAAGTCGTTACCGGCAGCAGCGAGGATCAGGAGAAGCCGGTGGCAGGCAACGCCGATACCTATCTCAAGCTGTTCGGCCTCGCCCAATCGACGAACAGCTCGAGCTTCGACCTCGAGAATCGAATCTGGCCGCGCCCGAGTGACCCGAACTTCGAGCTGAGCCTCGGCTCACCCGGAGCGCGCACCATCCGCGACCAGTTCCTCGTCTTCCCATCGGCGAAGCCTTTCGCGTCGAACGGGCTTGCCGTTGGTGGCAATCCGGCCAATGACACAGTCTACACGACGCCACCCGAATACGTGCGCTCGTCGCAACGGCCAGAGGCCGTCTACCACATTCGGATGCGCGCTCAGTCTGAGGGAAGTGGGGACGGCGGCGCACTGATGCTTGGGACAGTACAGATCAGGCCGAATTCGGAGCGACTGCTCGTCGACGGGATTCCGCTCACTCGCGGGACTGATTACGCCGTCGATTACGATCTCGGCCGCGTCTCCTTCAATCGGCCCGATACGCTTTTCCCGCGGCCGCGACAGGTCACGGTCCGGTACGAGGAGAATCCTGTCTTCGAGGAAACGCCGACGTCGATCTTCGGGGCCACAGCAGAAATTCCGCTGACGAACGGCCAGATAAACTTCACCGCGATCTCGCTGAGTCAGCGCACCAACTTCACGCGGCCGCCGCTCGGTTTCGAGCCGTCAGCATCTCTCGTCGCCGGAGTCAGCGCGCTCTTCAACTTCGATGCGGAGCCGCTGACACAGCTGGTATCGAAGCTCCCATTTGGACCCACGACGGCTCCTTCGCGCATCGGTTTCTCGGCCGAGCTCGCCGCCAGCCGCCCGCAGACAAATGCCTCCCAGCAGGCGTACCTCGAGTCGTTTGAAGGCGAGGGCGGACTGCCGATCGCGCTGACGGATCCGCAATGGTATTTCAGCAGCCAGCCAGCCTTGGGGACAAAGATCCCGGCGCGCTTCGGCGCCACAGTGTTCGATCTCGGTCGCGCAACAACGCTGGCGTGGCAAAGCAACGGTCTCGACGCCGACGGTCGCGCCGTGCGATACCGAATCGATCAGATCGATTCGTTGGTGGCTCAGAGCGGCACCGGCATCGCGGGCCCGGAGCCGCTCCTCTGGCTTACACTCTATCCGTTGTCGATCGGCGGCCAGCTGAACGATGCGACCAACGCCTTCCGCTGGACTATTTCCAACGCTCCAAGTGGCCGCCGCTGGCGCTCCATCCGCACCGTGCTGGGGCCGAGCGGCTCCGATATTTCCCGCGCGGAGAATCTTGAGTTCTGGGCGCAGATTCCGATCGCCAGCACCGCGGCGGAGAATCCAACCCTCGTCTTCGACTTCGGCGACATCTCGGAAAACTCGATATCGTTTGGTCCGGACACACTGGTCATTCGTTCTGGCGCGATTGCCGGCGTGCTCGACACCACCTATCGCGGCAAGAAGATTCAGGGTCTCGACCAACTCGATAGCGAACGCGATCCGTTCTCGCGCGCCTTCAACGTCGCCAGCAACGACAACGGTCTGCCTGGCGATGTCGTCGACGCGCTCGTCGTCGAGTACGATACCATCCCCGGTCAGCCGCCGACGTATGCGACGCTCCGCTTCGCGCGCACGTGCCGCGGCGGCTACGGACTTCGCCAGGTTCTCGGCGATACAAAAACCAATTGCACCATTCACAACAACCGCCTCGATGAAGAAGACATCGACGCCGACAACGTGCTGAATCTCACCAGCGCCGAGCGCGATCAGGAGCAGTTCTATCGCTATGTCGTCAATCTCGCCGATGCTTCGAGGCGGACACGCATAGGCGTTTGCAGCGCGCCGCCGCAGCTGGCAGGGCAGGCAAAGATTCCACGAGACGACGTGTGCTGGGTATTCTTCCGGATTCCGTTCAAGACACCCGACGATTCGCTCGGGCATCCTTTGCTGCGGCGCGCACGGGCCCTGCGCATCACGATGATCTCCGGTGACGGGCTCGCCGACGATGCATTCAGCACGGTTCCGCTGGCGCGACTCCGACTCACGGGGGCACCGTGGCTCAAGGTCAGCGACAAGACACTGCACGGGATTGCCGGAGACCAGACCTCGACCGGCTCGGTTCTATCCGGAGTGGTCGGTACTCAGGACAAGAGCGTTCGCAACGGCATCAATTACGAGTCGCCACCCGGCGTCACGGATGCGCCGACAAGCAAGACCGTTTCTTATCAGCCGGGCAGGGTTCAAATCAACGAGCGCTCTCTGCGGCTCATGGCGACGGACCTCGCCCCGCTCGACCGCGCCGAATCGTACTACCGGTTCCCCGAGGGCGAAAGGAATTTCATGAGCTACAAGGATCTGCGCGTCTGGGCACGCGGCGTCAGCAGCGGGTGGGGTGCTGACGGCGAGCTCCAGTTCTACATCAAGATCGCGCGCGACGACAACAACTTTTACATGTTTCGCACGCCGATCAGCTCAGGTGCGTCGAAGACGGCCTGGCTTCCTGAGATAACCGTGAGCTTCGCGCGATTGTTCGCGCTGAGGGCGCAGATCCAGAACGCGTATCTACAAGGAAAGCAGCGCAACACCTGCACGGGCGTCGACTCCGTACTGATCGAGAACACGCCACTTCCATCCGGGGTCACCGCCAGCGCTCGCTACGCCGCCTGCGACAGCGGCTACATCGTGTACACGCTCGACCCCGGTGTCAGTCCGCCCAATCTCGCCGCCGTTCAGGAGCTGGCCGTCGGAATGCTCCGGCTTCCAGTTGCAGCGGGTCCTAGCCCCGTCGTTCCCGGCGACACCCTGGAGCTATGGGTCGACGACATCAGGCTCGCCGGCGTCGTCAACGCCGCTGGATTCGCCGGACAAACCGGCCTCACCATCGTCGCGGGCGACTTTGCCGACATACGCATCAACGCCAGCAGGCGTGATCCGAATTTCAGGCAACTGGCCGAACAGCCCAGCTTCCTCACCGATAACAACTGGGACATCAGCTCCGCATTTCATCTCGAGAAGCTTCTGCCCGCGTCACTCGGACTCTCGATTCCCTTCACGGTGAACTACACATCCGCCTCGGTCCAACCGCTGTACTTGTCGCAATCCGACATTCAGGGTGACGCGATAGAAGGACTGCGCACGCCACGCTCCGCGGCGACGTCGATGACTCTGAGCCTGCGGCGGACGAGGCAATCGACAGGCTCGGTATGGTCACCGCTGCTCAACAACCTCGCGCTCAACAGCTCGTACACGACCGGAGTCTCGCGCAGTGAGTACGAAGATGGAAAAGCGAAAAACTTCGTGGTCGGACTCGATTTCAACCTGTCACGCGCGCTGCTGCCCGACCTTTCGAGATGGTCTCCCAGCGAAATACACCTGACGAGCGCCTATACCAACGGGCGCGACGATCGTGTCTCCTTCCTGAAGCCCGCGGCGGCGGTCGACGATTCCGCGCACCCGGTCAAAGGACTGAACCGTACCTGGCGGAACGGCAGCAGCCTCGTGTTCCGTCCATTCAAGGCGGCCGCTGTTCGCTGGGACATCACGTCCGTGCGCGATCTGCGTGGCTATGGCGGCGATTCTCCGCTGGGGCTCGTCAGCACCAGCGACCGCGATCACGTGCTTGGCTACGACACGGGATTGGAACGCGAGCGCGCGATGCAGGCCGGAATAAACATCTCGCCTCCGATTACCGCCTGGTTCCGCCCGCGGCTTGATTTCGGCACGTCCTACAACATGCTCAGAGACCCGAATACTCTCAGCTTCACACGGCAAGACAGCGCCAGCGAGCTGCGCATTCCGAGACGTCTCGGCAATTCGCAAACGACGACGGCTGGACTGACCCTTGATCTCCCGCGAGCGGTCAAGCTCTACACGGATAGCAGCAGCTTCCTGCGCGGATTGCTCGGCGGCCTGCAGCCCGTGGATATCAATTTCAACCGAAGCGTTCTCTCCGTTTACGACGGCAGCGCCGCGCCTGCCTCTCTCGCTTACCAGTTCGGACTCGGCGGCGTCAACGCTTTCCGGCAGCTGAGCGGCGAGCTGGCGACGAGCGTCGGCCTCGTCACCCAGCTCTCCGTGAACCAATCGCTCAACCTTCCGCTCGGTGCCAGCCTCGCCAACAGATACCAGCGGATCAACACGAGGAACTGGACCCGACGCATCGACCAGGGACAGGAAATCGTCGATGGAACGCAGATCGTGTTTCCCGATGTCTCGCTGCGCTGGGCCGGGCGGCCGGCTGGACTTCAGTCGATCATCTCGAGCGTCGGGGCCAATGCCCGTGTCATGGAAACCCGCCAGCTCAATGGAACACAGCCCCTGCTGGGCGAGCTGATCGACGACCACGGGGTGCTGCGTGTTCGCACATATCCGATGAGCGGCTCCATCGTTTTCGCGGGTGCGCGGCCCTTCGCCAGCACAGTGGGGTATTCATTTTCCAAGCGACTCGACTCGAAGCCCGGGTTGAGCAGCAACGGAGACAACTCGGACTTCAGCATCGACGTCTCGAAGCCGTGGAAACTGCCGGCAGACTGGAACGCGCGCAGCGATTTGCGGACTCGAATCAGCTATCAAAAGAGTCAGGGCCAGAATTTCGTCGTGAATCCTCTGGCGCTCACGGGAGAGAGTCGTCTGACCGACAACGGACGGCGCGCCTTCAGCATGAGCGCTGACACCGATGTCGCGGAGAATCTCTCGTCGAGCTTCGTGATCTCGCGCGTCGAGAGCTTCGACCATAACCTTAATCGCCGTTTCACGCAGACGGTGCTGAGTGCCGTGATGCACTTGCAGTTTTACGCAGGGGAATTCAAGTGAGACCAATGCTCGTCATTTTGATCGTGTGCATGATCGTTGGCTGCAAAGGAGACGCGAAGGAGGGAAGCGCCGCGCAAAGGAGCCCCGTAGCGACTTCCACCGGCTTCAATGGAATGGCTGCGTACAACTACGCCAAGGCGCAAGTCGACTTCGGGCCGCGTGTCCCAGGAACCCCTGCCGCCAGGCAGGCTGGCGACTGGATAATTCGACAGATGCGGACCCGTGCGGACACAGTAATCGTTCAGAGCTTCACCTACACGACGGCGGACGGCAAAAGGCTTTCGCTTCGCAACATTCTGGCGCGCTTTCGCCCCGAGCTTGCCGAGCGCGTTCTCTACGTCACTCACTGGGACTCGCGCCCAATCTCCGAAGCCGCCACGACCGAAGCCGAGAAAAAGATGCCGGTTCCCGGCGCCAACGACGGTGCCTCTGGTGTCGGAATGTTCGTGGCGCTCGGGGACGTGCTCAAAAAAACGAAACCCAATGTCGGCGTCGATCTGCTGTTCACCGATGGGGAGGATTACGGGCAGTTCGGCCCACCAGAAGTCGACGTCCTGATCGGCTCGAAGTATTTCGCCAGTCACCTGCCGTCGCCGGGCTACAAGCCGTTGTACGGTGTGCTGTGGGACATGATCGGAGACAAGGACCTCCGCATTCCGTACGAGATGCTTTCCTTTCAACGAGCGCCTGAAGTCGTTTCACGCGTGTGGCAGACCGCCGCCGATCTCGGATACGGAAATGTTTTCGTGCAGGAGAGCGGCGGAGACGTCAATGACGATCATGTTCCACTTCTCGACGCCGGACTCCATGTTATCGACGTCATCGATCTCACGTACCCGCCGCACCACACCCCGTACGACACGATGGACATGATCTCCCCCAAATCGCTGGCAACTGTTGGAGACGTCGCGACCGCGCTGGTAACGCGAAAATAGAACATGAGAGGGAAGCTCACGGTCCTCATGATCACGGCATTCGTGGACATGCTTGGGCTGGCGATGGTCATCCCGCTCCTTCCGTTCTACGCAACAAAGCTCGGAGCCTCGGCTACGATCGTCGGGATTCTGATCGCCGCCTTTTCGATTGCGCAGCTCGCCAGCGCGCCGTTGTGGGGGAAATTCTCCGATCGATACGGAAGGCGGCCCGCACTGCTGGTGGGCCTGATCATATCGGCCGTCGCTTACGTGATCTTTGCGTACGCGAGCACGCTCTGGCTCCTTCTTCTCTCACGCGTCGTCCAGGGACTCGGTGGCGGAACGATTGGAGTCGTGCAGGCATACGTCGCCGACGCGAGCGATCCCAGGGACAGAGCAAAGAGTCTTGGTTGGCTTTCGGCGGCAACGAGCTTTGGAGCCGTGGTGGGGCCCGCAATCGGGTCGGTGCTGATCCACTGGGGACGACACGCTCCCGGAATAGCGTCCGCGATCTTCTGCGTTCTCATCAGCATTTTCGCGGCTGTGTACCTGCGGGAGTCGCGCGATGAGGCGGCGACCAGTGAGCACGGAGTCGTGCCTCAAACGGGATTCGGCGCGATCTGGAGCGTTATCGCGCATCCGAAGGAACCGGCGCAGCGTCTGATCTGGATCTATGCGATTGCCATCGGCGCATTTTATGGCACGGCGCCGACGCTACCGCTACTGCTGGCGAATCGCCTTCCCATCACTGAGGCCAACGTCGGGTTCTTCGTCATGTACCTTGGCGGGATGGGCGTGTTTGTCCGTGCCGGAATTCTCGGGCGCATGATCGAGTGGCTTGGCGAAGCGCGGCTCACTCGCCTCGGACTCGTGCTATTGGCGCTCGGGCTGGCTCTGATCGCCGCGGTACACTCTTATTTAACGCTCCTGGTCGCTCTCACACTCATGCCGCTCGGCACCGCCTTCGTTTTTCCGTGTGTAACTGCGATGTTGTCGCGGCTTGTCCCCAAGAAACACCGGGGCTTGTATATGGGCGTTCAGCACACCTTCGGTGGAGTCTCGCGCGTCGTCTTCCCGTTGGCGGCCGGGGTTGCAATGGATCATCTCGGGCTCGGGTTTCCGTTCGTGGTGGCGGGGGTTCTCGTCCTGGCCACGCTTCTTCTGACTACCTCGATGGAAGAGTACGCTCCGAGCCGCGCAGCTTCGGTGACGTAAGGGAGCTCGCCGTAGCTAGGGTCGGGTTATGCCGACCTCCGCCGAGCGCAAAGCTCTCCTCTTCTTCTCGATAGTCCTGGTT
>WNGJ01030022.1_pt1 | contig 11988 bp, 8 predicted proteins | sample 5400611 | NCBI WGS metagenome assembly WNGJ01 (sample SAMN13153375, study PRJNA577476) | soil metagenome | isolation source: 40 cm soil or saprolite under Garry oak tree replicate 1 | place: USA:California | collected 2016-06-15 | reverse complement strand
GCGCTGCTCAGTCGAGAGCACCCGCGGCGGGCGGGCCGCCATGCGCGGAATGGTGATGCCTTTCACCGGGTCGATGAGCAGCGCCCCCTCCTCGATTAACCAGGCGGCAAAGCCAGAGAGCGCCACCTTTATGCGCGCCAGCGAGGTCGGCGCGTAGCGCAGCGGGCGGGCGGCATCAGCGATCGGCGACACCCTTCCCTCGCGTTCGGCCTTGCTCGGCAGCGCCTTCTCGGCCTTCTTCGCGTCGAAATAGGTCTTCAGCGCGTTTCTCGTCATGGCCGCTGGATGAAAGCGGCCAACGCTTCCCGGCTGGCGCGCCAGCCAGGTGGAAAAATCAAGCAGGGCCCGCGCGTAGGCGTCCTGTGTCTTGGGGTCCCTGGCTGCCAGCACCTCCCCCAGGTAGCGCTCAACCCAGTCCTTGCTGCCGCGCTCGGGCAGATACAAGAGAGTCGATCCCTGCTTCGCCATCGTGGTCGGTCGTCCTCCGTCCTGTTCAACTTGTTTCTGTGGTGAGTTTTCGCGCTTCATTTGGGGGGCATGTCGGCCCCCAACGCTACCGAAAATCCGTTTTCACGCTCGATACACTGTTTGCTTGCTTCGGGCGTTCGCCTCAAACTCACGGCAGATGCTATATTCTGCGGTGAGTTTTCCTTGAAAGGAGTATAGCACACGCTCACTCGCGTCGTTCCACCCACATTTGTTGCGGCACACCTTCGGCGCCAGCCTCGCGAAAGTCACCAACGCTGACGAGTTTGAATTGCAGCAGAGGCTGGGCCACCTGTCCAGAAATTACATCAAGGCCTATACCGTGCCTGTAGCAGAGGTGGCGGCAGGCTACGTCGAACAGTTCTAAGAGTTTCCGCCAGGGCAATCGCATCCAAATTCACAGCAGAAACGCGGCTCAAGGCCGCTTTATTAAGATGAGCCAGACGGACGCTAACGGCTGCCCAGAGACAGTCAAGCCAACCGCTACACTTGCTACCGGCAGATCCTTACCCTCTCTCGCCAAGATCTCAGCCAACATTCCATCGCACGGCATCTGCATCTCAGTCGTGGGGTAGCGCATCGCCAGGTGACCGCTGCGACCTTTCCAGAAGCCACTCTTCCTGGCAAACTTCGGAGCCTGCCCGATCCTTCCCTGCCGTACCTACAAAAACCCTGGGGGAAGTGCTGCCACAACGGAGGGCAACTCGCACACGATCGGGACTCAGGGGTTTGGCATATCAGCCAACTCATTGGGGGCTGGCGAGCGGGCTTGTCTGCGCCTGATCCGGTGGCGCATGGTCAAAAACGACGGGCGGATTCGCACGTTAAACTGGATAAGTCCTGACAATAAGGAGCGGAGAGTTTTTGACAAGCAGAGAGCAACTTGCACTTCCCTAAGACTATAAGGAAATTTGTATGTTGTTGTCAGGTGAGAATCCATTTAATGCCGAGAAGCTAAAAAGGAGGCGAACTCTTCTTTATAGCTGAGTACCTACTCTTTCCCCGAGAGCAGCATATTGATAATGTTTAACTCTGGAGATGTGAAAAGATATTTCTCGGTGAATGATCGCTGGCGTATCTCTCCCAGTTGAAAACTGCGGAAGAGTACAAAAGGAAAGGTTTTATAGACGCGCCCAATGGGCAGGAAACCGTCTGCAGGATAAAGAGCACCGACGTATAAACGGAGTAGTTCTCTAAAAGGGATAGGATCTTGCTCTTCGGCTTCTGCCTCGGTTTCAAAGTAGGTTCGCAGGTGTTGATAGGAAAGAAAGGTGAACAGCGGGAAAGCGTAATGCTGGTCCTCGTGGCGGCTTTCCTGTTCATAGGAAGCATTTTTCGTATCAGAAAGCTTCCACAGTTCTTTCACCAGGAGAATAGCGTCACTCAGTGAATCGCGCAAGCTCTCCGGGTAATTGGTATCGCGGCTGATCAGTTCCATACAGGTCAGCAAATCTGGCAAATCCTTTGGACGCGGACGTTTCAACGCTTCTTCAATCGAAGCGCGATAAAGTTCCCGCATGGATTTGTGAAGAATTGGAACGACCAGCAGTCCTCCTGACAAATAGGCCGGTTCCAGCAGCGGAAGTTTCAAGAGGTGATCAAAGCCTCGTTGCGCCGCTAGTGAGAAGTCAGTAGCGAAGGTTGGCAACTGCTCCAGGTAAGAGCGAGGGGACTGGAGATATGGTCCCCCGTCGTTGGTTGTTCTGACCAGTTGAATATGACTCTGGGAGAGAATGAAACGCAGGCTGTTGATCATAAAAGTCAAGATTTTTTTGTTGGACCACGTCTGATTGGCGAGGGTTTGTAGTTCTTTCAGCAAATCGCTCAGGCGCTTGGAGAAGGTTTCACCAGCTGAGAGGACAGATTTGCCTCCAATGGGGATCATGCGGAATCGCTGATTGAGGCCAAGCTGGCCACTGCCTTCAATACGGGTCATGATGGCCGTTTTGAGAATGAGCATCACATTGAGCAGATGCAGCAAACTTTCTTTGAGGGCTAATTCACGATCAGCCTGCTCGGGATATGCTATACGATCGGCCAAATAGAAGGTCAGCGTTTTCTCATCCTGGTCGAAATCGCCGCCGCGCCCCCGGTAGATCACCTGGAGGATCTCCATCAAATTTTGTTCGATGGCAAAGTGGGGAATGTCGACCAGGATGTGTTTCGCACGTTTGAATGAGAGGCCGCGACTGGCGGAAGCGGTCATGAAGATCACCTGGACGCGGTCTTGTGACTCCTGAATTTCCCGTTTGTGTTTTTCTGAGATGTTCGCATGAATTTCCTGGTAGTGTGTGCCGCGCACGAACTCGCCCCTACGTTGAGTAATCGTCGTGATCAGTTCGGCCAGGCGCTGCTTATCCTGAATGTAGACCAGGATCTGGCCTTCAGGTGAACGCTCCATCAGCGCAGTAATATCCTCGACAAGCAGTTGTTGTTGCTTGTCTCGTACGATTTTGTAGCGTTCAAGGTAGCGCTCTTCTTCGTAGCAAAAGATATCCGTAAGTATGCGGTAGTTCACACGCAGGGAACTGGCAGGATAGGCATTTGCGTTAATGACGACGCTTTTGCAGCGTTTGAAGCGGATTTCATCACGGGTCAAGGGAAAGGTTGACTGCTGCGGATCGACCCGGCGGAAGTAGATCTTGTTCGGTTCGAAGCCGGTGTGCTCAAGGTGCGATTTGATGACGTCGGTATCCACAATCGAGGCGTCGGCGACGATAATCTTGGCGTTGATACCGTAGGAGGCAAGCTGGTATTTATGGATGAAGGTGTGAATCCCGTCCAGGAATTCCGCTCCACCCTCGTCGCCGGTCACTTCATCGATCATCACAAAGAAATGGCGAATACGCTGGCTGATTTGCCGCATGTTGGCTGGCAAAATCCTCCCATTGGCAGTAGCCGACTTGAAGATGCTGTCCAGGTGCTGGAGGGTGTTCTTTCCGTTGGCGGTGCGCTTGAGCGATTGGATCGCTACGGTTGCCACGATGGAAAGTGGGTGCGGTTGCGCGTTAGAAGGGGTGCGGGCAGCAGGAAAGGTATCTGTAAGACTTGCGGCCAGCCCGCTGCAGAGGCTTTTGAGCACACCACTTACCTGTTCGCCCTTATCAATGAGCAGGTTTTCCTGAATTTCTTCGAGTCGTCGCAGTGAATCTTTGAACCGTGCCGTTTCTACTTGCTCCGCAGGCAAAAAGGTAACTCCATTGGCCTGAAAAGTATCCTGGCAGAGGTCGGAGAAGTAGTGGACAGTTGGGCGAGGGTGGTTATTACGGATGGCTAAGGAGTTCGTCGTCAGACCAAAGAAGTTGGCGCAGCCTGGGGCTTCACGGAATTTCTCAAAGATATCGAGGTTCACCTGCTTACGTGGGCTGATATAAAGAAAGAGAAAGCCCTCACCCTGGTGTGCTCGCTCTTGCAAAAACCGGGCAATGGCGGTAGTTTTTCCGATGCCTGGATGACCGGTGAGGAAGAGATAGAGGTCGGGACTGGCGAGTTCCTGGTGGACCAGGGTCCGATGCATATCGCGGATTGAGGCATCACCGTGCGTATCAGCAGGTAGGTGTTCACGTATCGCGGGCGAGAGCAGCGCTGGATCGAATGGAGCAACCGTATTCACGAAATGATCGAGTGTTTCGGTATGATCCAGAACTGACAGTTGATCATCTTGCTCTGCCAGCTTGAGCAGTCTGGTTGCGAACTGTTGCTCTCCCATGCGCTGAAAACTTCGATTGGCGGCACGCTCAATCGTACCGATGACCTCACGGCGCGCCTCGTCAATTTCTTCGTCAGAATGGTGCTGCTGATAGATAGCAGCGCAGGTTTTCAGCAACGGTAATTGCGCGCGTTTGAGCGTCATCGCGTTCATGGCGCGATCAGTGTAGCCGACCACATGAAAGCTGAGAGGCGTATCGGATGCGAGGATCTGCTTCTGGAGCAAAAAATGGTAGAAACTAGAGGTATAGCTGGCGGCCTGGATAAATTTGGCGGTCTCTTTGTCACGGCGCTTAAAGGCAGTAAAATACTGCTTGAGTTGACGAGAAAGAAGTTCGTGCGCGGTCGCATCGTCATTCGTATCGATGCTCAGGTTGGTAAAGACGCTGCGTGAACGGAGATAGCGCATTTCACTGAGCAGCATACCCCGCAAGGAACTTACACGGCTCAAATCATGCGTATCGCCCAGCGTTCGCAGTCCAAAGACCGAGAGGTCAACACAGAGCAAGCGCCAACCGTTGGGATCCCGTAGGAGAAGGAGCGTATCAGCGTTCAGAAATTCCCCCTTTCCCTGGTAGTGTGCCATTTCCTGGGCATTAAGAACGGCCTCGTGCTGACCGGCATGCGTGAATTGGGCCATAAGCGTTTCGACGGTTTGGGCGATGCCAGGCGAAGGATGTAGGCCAAGACTGTTTTTACCAGTCACGCTGCACTGTAAGTACACAATTTCTCCTTCCCAGTCTTTCCCCTGGCAGATGGTTTGCAGGAACTCCACCAGGAAATTGCTCCCCGCCAGGTAGCCTTTGAGCAGGAGAAAGTGGACCCAGTGTTGCAGCAGATCCCTGTCAAAGCTGCTGATTGGCCTGATAAATCGCTGTGCAGCCTCGATCAGGGGAGGTAAGTGCAGGTGACTGAGATCATCTTCATAGAGCGTGCCAAAGTGATGGGTCAGATCCGTGCGCTGTGCGATAGCGGTCAGGAGACCAGTGTTGAACCCGAGTTCAAAAAGACGCCCCATGATCTCGGCGAAAGAGAGGTCTGGCTGGTCGGAGCGCGGCGGTGTTGGTGCAACCATGTCGGCGTTTCCTTTTCATACTGCTAACGTTGTGTTTGTATAACCGAACGCACCAGGGTCACCTGCCGCATGGCCTGGATCACAGATTCGTTCATGAAGTAGAGTTCGGTACGGGCATCGGAGGAGGGAAGATGGCGCATTTGCCGATCGAATCATTCCCGATGATGCGGCTATAAGGATCAAGCTTAAAACGGTCGGGTCGGTTTTTTTCATAGCGCATAAAGTGCAGCAGGGTCAGAAAGTCGAGGATGGTGGTTGAGAGCGAACCTTGCGCACGCTCGCCCAGCAGGTCCTGCCAGATATACTGATAGTAGGTGGTATCCTCGTACATATTCACCAAGGTTCCATAGGAGACGACTCCGTTGTAGATACGTTGATCGATATCATCTTTCTTGCTGACGGTCAGGCCGTTGAAGACATTAAAGAAGATAATGCTGCGTTTATTTTTATCGATGGCCAGGGTACTCAGTTCACCGAGATCGTCGATATAGAGCGAATCCGGTTCTTGTCCTTGAGTGCCTTGCGGTGATCTGCGCTGTTTCACGACATAGTACTTATCGCAGAAGATCGGATAGACTTTTGTTCCTTCGCCGACCTGCCGCATGGCCTGGATCACAGATTCGTTCATGAAGTAGAGTTCGGTACGGGCATCGGAGGAAGGAAGATGGAGCGTGCTCGTGTAAGGAGCCTGAGCTACGTAGAGGAAATGACGATAGCCTTGTTGATAATAGGCGCGCACCTGCTCGATAATGATCTCTGGATGTTCATACATGGGCGTGGCCTCAGCATTCTCAGAGAACGTGGTCAGGATGCGCGCGTGTACTGAACCATCGGCTCCGCGCTCCATGCCGACAACATCGCCGTAGATGGTAGAACTGTAGGCATGGGGACTGCTTCTGTTCAGGTCGGCTCTGCGGCTGGAAACGGTAATAATGGCCAGTTTCTCTAAGGGAGGATTGGAAGAGCGCACCGCCGACGCGCTAAAGAGACGCGGTAGTGTATTATAGAGTGAGGCCAGCGCATTAGGAAGCTTATACCTGTCCCCCTGTACAGTCGTCCGCAGGTCCAGGCCCTGGGAACTGGCCTGGAAATCCTCAGCAAGCATATGCGCCAGTACTTTGGAGAAGTTGTGCAGGAATGATTCTGTGTCGATCTGTCCGCTATCAACGGCCTCTGGCTTCGTATGCAGGCAGACAACTGGCAAGAAGACCCTCCGTTGCTGCTCGCGTGGAATGCTCTCGTCCAGGAGCATTTTGAGAAAGAGATACGTCAGCAACGTATAGGTAAAGCGATAGACAAACACTTTGGCGACGTCCTTGCCAAATGCCTTATCCTGTTGCCGGTAGCTCAAGATGATGTTTTTAGAGAGCAAGAACGACTGCTGGCGCGGATCGGGTTGATCATCTTTTGTAAAGGGGGTGATCGCCAGGGGTAGAACAAGCAGTTTGTCGGTCAAGTACGACATCGTGAACTCATCTGGTGGCCGCTGATCGAGATCAAAGTACGTCGTCTCGAAGATCAAGGTGACCGGGAGGCGGCAGAGAGCATCACTGCCAGCGCTATCACCTTCAACCGAGACATACCTTAGCACATCTCTGCCGTCATTTCCTTCCCAGTCCTCCTGAAAGAAATGATGGCGCGTCACGATGCTATCAAGGTCGGAAGCGAGAATCTCGCGATGCAGGTTGAGAGTAAGCGGCTCTTCGTGCCGAGGTAAACCGATCTTCTGATTGTGGAGGAAGGCGATGAGCATATCACGCAAGGGGTCAAGGTACTGCGCACCGCTTTGGCGAATGTCATTATAGAGCTGCGCGAGCGCGGCGGTTTTCTGCGTATCGTCGTTCTCGCGCAACACGGCCAGTAGCTTGTCAGCAGCGGAAGCTGGGTCAAACTGCGCATCATCCATCTTAGTGAAAACAAACAGATAAAGCAGAGCTACTTTCAGGGCTTTCTCCAGGAAACGTTGCTTTTCGCGCGCGTCTGTCGCTGTCTCTTGCTCGCGTTGCTTATACAGGCCGCTGTTTGGGTTGAGCAAGGCAACATAATAGTCAAAGACAGATTCGCCGTGCCCGCCATGGACCTGGACAGGCCCATTGAGTTTGAGCTTGAGCCCAAACGTAAAGGTTTTTTGCGCTTTCTCGCTTTCACTGGTTTCTCCCAGCAGTCCCTCGACGACTGTTATGATGGGCAAGGTATCGAAGGCGTCGGCCCTGGTAAAGATCTCCCGCAGATTGAAAGTTGCATCCTGGTAGGACACCTGAAAAGAGGCATCTGCTTTCTGAGAATCACCGATATAGACCTCCAGTTTTTCCAGGCGGTTGAAGAGCGCCCGTAAGAGCGGAAGAGAGACTTTCTGAGCAGGAGCATGCCATTCTTGTATGCCTTTGTAGAGATAGCGCAGATAGTGCAACTGGGCAGCGCGGTGAAGACGGGCGAGCGAGTGCCTGATCAATGCCTCGCTCAGGCGATTCAGATCGGAGGTGGGTTTCTGTTTACGCCGCTCCAGTTCCTTCTGTACCCCTGTGATATCGCTCTCGTCGCACTCATCCTGTGTTTGAAGGAACGCCAGGACACCCTGTGTAATCTGCGCAGAGAAGTCCTTGAGGCGTTCCACATGAACAGTCAATTTATGTCCTTTCAGGCATGGCTCTATCTCAGTCTTGACTGTTCTCAAGTGCAACCGCTGCTTTTTAAGTGGAAAAGCCTTCTTCAGATTGGCATAGCGCAGACTCGGCGTTGTGCCGGAGTCCTGGGCAAAGCTATCGATTGGAGTGAATAACTTGCGAAAATATGTTGGGAGATCTGGTATGGGTACATCATTTGGAATAGACTTCATAAATCGCTCTTGCAGCTGCGCCTGCAAGCGCAGAATATCGCTGGTAAAGGCCGTTTTCGCGGCCAGGTCGGCAAAGTGCGTGCTCACGAAGACATGCTCCTTGCGCGGTTCAAAAAGCATGATATTCGAATGAAACTTCGAGGCAATGTAGCTTGCGACTTTATCGATGTCGAAAATAATCTGTGTCTGCGAGATGGAGAAAAGATTGTCCAGATATTTTTCAACGGTCCTGGTAATGGCGCTGAGCAGTTCGTGATAATTGACCTGGGCGCGATGGTCAGAACTTTCCTCAAGAATATTCATGACTTTCGGTTGCGAACCAGTATGTCTTTGCAGACCTGATCCGATCCTCCTTTGTTGGTAAACGTGGAGACCTGGATGGTACCCCCAAGAAAACAAATACTACGAAGCGCAAAAATAGAATGTGTGTTCCATTTTGATTGAGGGAAGGTAATAGTAAATCTCATATATTATAATGCATCTCTTGTGGCAATTCTACACATAAAAAGTGCGACTGAGTCAGAGCGGGCCATTATCTTTCTACTCGTTCTCCTTTTGTTATCATTCCGACTGAATATATTGAAAATGGTCGAACAAATGTATCAAAACGTAAACGAACAATAGAGTTATGCGACACTTTAGATAAACCGATTCATCGCACTGAGAAAGGCGCGAGTTCCAGATTGGTGACTCGAAATTTGTAGAGGTTGCTAAAGGCGATGCCTTGCTGCATACGCGCTCGGGCTGCCAAATCGTTCGAATGAGACATCGCACCTCTTCACTCGCGCCGATGACTCGAAGGATGAGGGGCAGATGCTGATGAAGATGCCCACTCGCTCGGGCGACTATGCCATCATCGTGCGGTATGCAAGCGTGGGCATCGGCGTGGATACCGACAAGTGGCGGGTGGCCATCGTCGACGAACAGCAACGGCTGAACCGTCACCGTGCCATCCTTTCCATCCTGCACGATACGTTGCTCAGCCCCGATGGGGCTATGACAGCGGCCATGCTCCCCCACCTCACGGGCTTGCAGGGGGCGATTGTGGTGCGAAACGCTGTGGGCCGTGCTCCGATGTATTCGGCCTTATGGAGGACTTTATCGCGTGTCTCTCAGCCATGAGGAGTGATGCCTGCCTGGTCTACCCGTTTGAAACGGTCGATGCCTTTCACACGGTCATGGAGAACCTCGTTGCAACCTCCGCTCCTTGTCTGCCCGCATCCTATCACCTCCAACAACAGCAGGAGGAGAAGAAGTGAACGCTACAGCACTGAGCTGGCTCGCGGCCGAGTATCATCTCCCGGCTACTTATTCCTGCCGCCTGCTATTTAGCAGTTCGAACAGCGCGCTTGTCTCCCCAGCACCTGGGCCAGCCACAGTGCGACTGGCCCTCATTCGCACCGGTCTTGAGATCTTCGGCAGAGACGTCGTGCGCGATTCCCTCTTCCCCTGGATTCGCGCGGCTTCCGTGTTCATCCGCCCGCCAGAGGGCGTGGCGCTTTCCGAGCAAGTGTTGCGAGCCTACAAGGCGGATACGGACAAGGGGCGCGTTTCCTTTGGCAAGTCGGTAGTCTACTGGCAGATGGCCCACGCCCAGGGAACGATGACGGTATATGTGGAACACCCCCCCGACAAGAGCGGGAGACGTGGGAAACCCTCCTAAGGAGCGTCGGATACTGGGGCCAGGCCAACTCCTTCGCGACTTGTTTGGAGGTGAGTGAGCGAGCGCCTCTGAAGAACGAGTGCGCCTAGCCTCTTCAGGCGCTGAGTGACCAGATAACGCATCATGGCCTGGGCATACTGGATCGGCGAAGCGACGGTCATACTGCGTGTCACGAGCTGAAAATTATGCCACCGCAGTTTCAGTGTGACTGTTTTACCCGCAATCTCCAGTTCGGCCAGGCGCTGCGCAACTTGCTCCGCCAGCTGCTCCAGAACCATGAGCATTTCCTGGCGATCAGTTGTACCGCGCTCAAATGTCGTCTCTTTGCCGATCGACTTCTTTTCTCGCTCCGGCTCAACCGGTCGGTAATCCTAGCCTCTGACAAAATGATACAGGTCCGTACCCCGCTTGCCGAACATCTCCTGTAATCGCCCCAGGCCCAGTTGCTTCAGTTCTTGGCCAGTGGTAATCCCCAGCTCCTTGAATCTGGCCTCGGTGACATCGCCGACGCCGTAGATTTTACTGACGGGCAGCGCATCAAGAATGGCCGGGGCGGCTTGTGTCATTATTCCCATGGTTTTGTAGATTGATAAAACCATAGTTTTGCAGAGCAAGGTGCCGTTCGAGCTTGCAGAAAAGGGCGGCTATCTATGATGTGGGGCATTTGCATTGCTGGCCACTTGGGTGAGGAAGCATAGTTTTGCAGAGAAGCTTCACGAATAGTAACAACCCTATGGCAACCATAAACCTGCTCAAGTTTCGTTAACATCCTCGGCAGACCAGGAACGAGGTAAGCCAAGTTTACAGCATTCCTCGTAAGCGGTTTGCGCTAGTTCAGGTGACGCATGCGGGGATAATGCACTAAATAAAATGGGAAATTGACCTGAAGCATTTCGTGGTTGAACTGACAACCCTATTATCCGAACAGGGCATGAAAACTCAATATGGGCAGTTCGGGAAGAAGGCTCATCCAATACTCCATCACGTGATCGGCTCACCCAGCTTAAGCGGTCACCTGTACGAAAGGTTTGGTCTTCTGCTATTGATAGTTCCGGCATAAGTGAATTGGGATCTAAGCTAAAATCAGAAGTAATCAGCAGTTCATCATTATCGTCGCGCGCTTCCCATACGTCAAGAATGGTGGGCTGACTATCGAAAATAGTATTATAGCGAGTGAAAAGAAAAAGATCACCTGCTTGAGCATTCCATCTAATTGGGTTATCAGCCTTGGTTATGTGACGGCATCCTGACCATTGCGCAATTTGCGCTTCTTCATTAAGTTCCGCAGCACGTATGTAAGGGGTACGTGTTGTAATGCCAATTTTTAAAGTTTCATCACGTAAAGAAGGGTTGTGGAGGATATAAATATATCCTGTTTTTGTTTCAGTCGAAGGCATTTTTCTTTTTACATTCCTAACACTGTAATTTGGAAACTATGGTGCTACCAAAAGCCAAGACCATTTTCCCACGCAAATAAGACAAAATCAACCTTACAAGAAACAGCTTATGAACCTCTTGCATACATATAGACTTGCGTCTGATAATCCAGCACCTGGTGCAAACGCTCATGTGAGAGCGACCAGCGTTAATGAAAAGAGCTTTCAATTATTTGTGTGATTTTTGTGGGGAGCATGGTTTTGCAGCTCGAAATAGGAAGCATGGTTTTGCAGATTCTGCAAAACCATGGTATTAATGACAGCTTGTGGTGTAATGACTGTAAATCCCAGGATTCCGCGGGCGGGATCAGCACAGGTATGTGAGTAAGAAAGCGGTCTGAAAACACGGACATTCAGCATGAGAACGGCCCGAAGAATTATACCAATTCCGCCCGCGGAATCCTGGGATTTACACCTTACTGTGTGATTTCGTGCAACAACTTGGCGCAGATGTTTCTCTAACCTAGAGCATTCAATGAAGAGAAATCGCACAAAGGGCCTGCGCATAGAAGCTATTGGTTAGACATAAGGGATGTTCCGTTCAACAACTTAGTTACTGCCAGAACTATAGCATATTCTTCCTTTCCTGTCTATCGGACATCTTGCCAACATGACATCCTGTAAGAAAAGAAACAAAGAGGAACACTTCCTTTCTATAGCTGTCAGTATAAGGAGCAGCATTGAGCTGCTTATTCGATTGACAAGTCCCGGTTGGACACTACAAGAGTCCCACGCAGCCAGTACGCTTTACCTTGTGAAGTGTCTTGACAGAACATGCTACAAT
>WNGJ01020616.1_pt1 | contig 11989 bp, 15 predicted proteins | sample 5400611 | NCBI WGS metagenome assembly WNGJ01 (sample SAMN13153375, study PRJNA577476) | soil metagenome | isolation source: 40 cm soil or saprolite under Garry oak tree replicate 1 | place: USA:California | collected 2016-06-15 | reverse complement strand
CCCGGGAGCTGATCGAGCTGTTCCTCGGCGCCCGGCACACTTCTACGGGCTAACCTGGCTGACGATCCTGGCCTGGCCGGACTCCAGCGGTTCGCCGCAGGCCTGGCAGGTCAGCTGGGCCACCAGCCGGTGCCCGCAGCTGTGCTCCAGGACCAGCGGCGCGCCGTCGTCGCCGGCCAGGTACTTGTCGCCCCAGCGCATCAGCGTGGCGATGACCGGGTACAGGTCGCGGCCGGCTTGCGTCAGGTGGTATTCGGAACGGGCCGGGTGCTCGCTGTACTGCCGCTTTTCGAGAATCCCGGCGGCGACCAGGGTGCGGAGCCGGGCCGCGAGCGTGTCGCGCGGGGCGCCGGTGCGGCGCACCATCTCGTCGAACCTGCGGTCGCCGAGGAAGACCTCGCGGATCGCCAGCAGCGCCCACTTCTCCCCGACGATGTCCAGGGTGCGCGCGATCGAGCAGACCCGCGGCTCTGCACTAGCCATAACGGCGATCATACCTCCTCAGTTGGATTTCTGGACGCACTAGCGAAGGATGGGTTATGGTGGGTCCAGATTCCGGACTTACCCCTAGGAGGGCTGGTGGGCACTGCTCCCCCGACGACAGACGCTCGCAGGATCACCGCCGTGGTCGGCGTCCTGTCGCTAGCTGTGTTCATGTCCAGCCTGGACCTGTTCATCGTCAACCTGGCGTTCCCTTACATCAGCCGGCAGTACCCGGGCACCAGCCTGAGCTCGCTGTCCTGGGTGCTCAACGCCTACACGATCGTGTTCGCGGCGGTGCTGGTGCCCGCGGGCCGGTGGGCCGACCGGATCGGGCGGCGGCGGCTGTTCACGGCCGGGCTGGTCCTGTTCAGCTTCGGCTCGGTGCTGTGCGGGGTGGCGCCCGGGGTGGCCGCGCTGATCGTGGCACGGGTCATCCAGGCGGCGGGAGCCGGAGCGATGGTGCCAGCGTCGCTGTCGCTGCTGCTCGCGGCGGTACCGCCAGCCGTTCGGCCCAAAGCCCTCGGGACCTGGTCCGCGCTCGGCGCCCTGGGCGCGGCGCTCGGGCCGGTGATCGGCGGTGCCCTGGTGCAGGCCAACTGGCGCTGGGTGTTCTGGATCAACGTGCCGGTCGGCGTGGCCGCCGTGGTGCTGGCGGCCCGCGTGGTGCCGGAGAGCAAGGACCCGAGCGCCTCGGGCCGGCCCGACGTCCTGGGCGCGGGGCTGCTGGCCGCGGCGGTTGGGCTGGTCGCGTTCGCGCTGGTCAAGGCGCCCGCGTGGGGCTGGGGCTCGGCGTCCTTCCTGGGTTTGCTGGCCGCCTCGGTGGTCAGCGGCGTGGCCATGGTGTACCGGTCACGGCGGCACCACTCCCCCGTCATCGAGCTGGAACTGCTCCGCTCGCGCACGTTCAGCGGCGCGTTCGCCGCGTCGATCCTGTACTACGCCGGGTTCGGCGCGTTCGTGCTCAGCGCGGTGGAGTTCCTCACCGGCGTGTGGCACTACTCCGCGGTGCAGGCCGGGCTGGCCATCGCGCCGGGACCGCTCATGGTGCTGCCGTTCGCCCGGCTGGTCGCGCCGCGGCTGGCCGCACGGCTCGGCGGCCCCGGCCGGGTCGCGGTGATCGGGTGCTTCGTCAACGCCCTGGCGCAAGCGCTGTGGCTGTGGCGTATCCAGGTCGCGCCTTCTTATGTGACCCATCTGCTGCCCGCCCAGCTGCTCGGCGGGGCGGGGGTGGGGCTGGCGATCCCGTCACTGCTCGGCGCGGGAAGCGCATCGCTGACGCCCGCGCGGTTCGGCACTGGCAGCGGGATCCTCAACACCGGGCGGCAGGTGGGAACGGTGCTCGGGGTGGCCGGGCTGGTGGCGATCTTGGCCCGGGTGTCGGCTGTGGACCCGCTCGCGGCGTACCGCGGCGGCCTGGTGCTGGTCATCGCGTTCTTCGCGGCCGCGGGCGTGGTGTCCGCCGCGCTGCTGGCCGGGCGGCCGGGGTCCGTGGCGGCTGGGCACGGTGTTAGTGATGCACACGGCGCCGATGGTGCTGTCCTTAACGCGGGTGTTCCGGCGCGGGCGCCGGTGCCCGGCGGCTAGCGGCTCACACGGTCGCGGGCCAGGGGAGGATGGTGAGGGCGGGCCACTGGCGCCGCCAGCGGTCGGTCTTGGTCCGGTAGACCTCAAGCGGGGCGAGGACCGGGTTGGGGCGCACGACGAGGTTGAACACGTCGGACAGGCCGTACGGCGCGTAGACGCGCCACCGGCCGCCGGGTTCGGCCCGGACGCCGAGGCAGGCGGTGGTGGCCTCGTAGGTATCGATGGCTGCTTCGGTGGACTCGTGCGGCGGGCAGGGGATGCCGAACTTCTCCTCGTACCACAGGTGGACGCGGGCCTGGTTGCGGATCTGCACCGGGGCGGGCAGGTCGCCGAACACCTGGTGCCCGGTCTGGATGACCGCGTCCTCGGCGGCCCAGGACAGGTCCGAGGCGTGGTGGTAGGCGAGGTCGTAGTCGAGGATGCCCGCCTCCGGCGGCTGGCCGCTGGCCACGTTCCACACCGTCTGGCACAGGCACCCCGCGACCAGGTACCAGCCGGGCAGGTCCAGCCGGGCCGCGCGGGTCAGCACCTCGGTCAGCGTGCGGTTGCGGCGCAGCGTCTGCCCGAACCGCGCCAGCTGCTCATCGAGGGGAAGCCGACCGTCAGAGGTCAACGCTCGTGCCGGGTTCGAGCCGGGCGACCTGGGCGCCACTGGGGGCGGCGGCCACGGACAGCATCCGGGTCATCAGGCCGAGGCCGGCCTCGTTGAGGATCGCGTCGTGGATGGCGTAGCCGCGGGCGGGCGCAACGGCACGGAAGTAGTCGATCATCTCCGCCGCTTTCAGCCACGGGGCGCTGATCGGCACCAGCAGGGTACTGGCCGGGTCTTCGGGGACGGTGAACGAGTCGCCGGGGTGGAACAGCTCGCCGTCGAGCAGGAAGCCGGTGTTCACGACCACCGGGATGTCGGGGTGGACGAGCGCGTGGTCCACGCCGTAGACGTGCACGTCGAACCCGGCCACCTCGAGCGCGTCACCGTGCTTGACCTCGTGCACCCGGTCGCCGAACTCGGCGAACTGCGCGCAGATCGACTGGTTGGCCCACAGAGTCACGCCGGGATCGCTGGACAGCGCGGCGCGGATCGCGTCGGCGTCCAGGTGGTCCGGGTGCTCGTGGGTGACCAGGACCGCGGCCGCCCCGTCCAGGGCGGCGGCCGCATCGGTGAAGGTACCCGGGTCGATGACCAGGGTGGTGCCGTCCTTGTCCAGCCTGACGCAGGAATGCCCGAGCTTGGTGAGCCGCATCAGGACACCATACTCAGGCCACGATAGCGGGGGCAGATCCGGCCACCTCGACGGCGGCGCGGACGAAGCCGGCCACCGCGCGCGAGCGGCTGGCGTCCGGCCACGCCACCACGACCTCGCTGGGGCTCAGGTCGCTGACCGGCACGAAGGCCAGGCCGGCCGAATGCTGCTGGCTGGCCAGGGAGACCGGCACATAGGCGACCGCGTTGCCGAGGGCGACGGCGTCCAGCAGCTGGCTGATGTCGTTGATCTCCGGGCCCGGCGGCCGTCCGGCGTCCTGGTCGTCGCCGGTCCAGTGTGCCGCGGCGGCCGGGTCGGCCTGCCCCTTCCACCGCGGGATCGGTTCGGCGGCCAGGTCGGCGCGGCGCAGCACGGGCCGGCCGGCCAGCCGGTGGTGCGCCGGCAGGACCGCGACGCGGGGCTCGGTGAGCAGGAGCTCGGTGTCCAGGCCGCGGCGGTCGAACGGCGCGCGCAGGATCGCGACGTCGGCCACGCCCTGGCGGACCGCGGCGGCCGGCCCGCCTGGATGGCCGAACAGGATGTGCACCTCTGGGACAGGCCCAGCCGCGCCGCGGCCCTGGTGAAATTGAGCTCCTCGGCGACAACTATGAACCTTCTCATCGACTCGCCGCGGCCCTGGTGAAATTGAGCTCCTCGGCGACAACTATGAACCTTCTCATCGACTCCAGGTCGATGAGCTCAACTGCCGCCATGTCCTGTTGCTTCGCGTCACCCATCAGCGCATCTCTTAATCGTCGTGGCTTTATCCGTACGTCGGCATCTCGGCTCGCCGGTCGTCAGCTTCGTGACACAGGCAATGGTCCGCGCACTACCGTGGGCGCGTGGCTGGATCTGGTGGGTGGGAGCAGTGGGAATGGGATCAGTCTCTCTTTGCCGGTGCGGCCAGGTACTACGAGGAGGGCCGCCTTCCTTACGCGCCAGGGCTGGCCGATGCGCTCATGCACGACCTGGGCCTGGATGGCCACGGACGGCTTCTCGACGTCGGCTGCGGCCCGGGGACCATTGCGCGACGCCTCGCGCCGCTCTTCGAAGCAGTTACCGGCCTGGATCCTGATCCTGAGATGCTCGCAGAGGCAGCGAGACTCAGCGCCGCCGAGGGAATCCCGCAAGCGACCTGGGTGCGAGAACGAGCTGAGGCATTGCCGGCGGGTCTGGGACTCTTCCGGGTCATTACCTTCGGGGCCTCCTTTCACTGGATGGACCGGCCACGCGTGGCGCGCGCGGTACGCACGATGCTCGCGCCGGGCGGGGCCGTTGTCCAGGTGGATGCGCCCGGCTACCGAGCCGACGCTCTCCTCACGGAAACCGGGCCCGGCCGCCTTCGCTACCCGCCGCCGCCCGACGCGGCCATCGAGGAACTCCGGCGCCGCTATCTCGGGCCTGACCATCGCGCGGGTCAAGGCATCAGGAACACCTCCCCCAGCGGCGAAGACGACATCTTCCAGGCGGCCGGATTCATGCCCGCGCGAACCGTCGTTGTCCCAGACGGCCGGGAGATCGATCTCAGCATCGACACGATAGTCGCGGGACGATTCTCGTCCTCGGGGACCGCGCCCCACCTCTGGGCCGGCCTGCGGCTGTACTGGACCCATGGACATCACGGGACGGCTGGCCGGGAAGGTGGCGCTGGTCACCGGGGGCAGCCGCGGGATCGGGGCAGAGATCGTGCGGCGGCTGGCGGCGGAGGGCGCCGACGTGGCCTTCACGTACCTGACGGGCCAGGACGAGGCGGAACAGGTGGCCGGGCGGGTGCGCGGCCTGGACCGGCGGGCGCTCGCGCTCCCGGCCGACCTGGGCGACCCGGCGGCGGCCGCCGCGGTGGTGCGTGAAACCGTGGGCTCGTTCGGGACTATAAATATCCTGGTCAACAACGCCGGCCTGACCCACTGGGGGTCACTGGAACGGACCTCGATGGCGGATTTCGACCGTCTGGTCGCGGTCGACGCCCGCGGGCCGTTCCTGATGATGCAGGCGGCGGCGTCCGCGCTCGCTGACGGCGGGCGGGTGGTGAACATCTCCTCCGGCGTGACGAGTACCGCGCTGGCGGGCATCGCGCTCTACTCGGGGGCGAAGGCCTTTCTCGACCAGGTCACAAGGGTGGCCGCGGTCGAGTTCGCCGACCGCGGGATCACGGTCAACGCGGTGGCGCCGGGCAGCACGGCCACCGGCCCGTTCGCGCACCTGACCGAGGGCCAGCGGGCGGAGGCCGGCGCCGCGTTCGGCCTCGGGCGGATCGGCGAGCCGGCCGATACGGCCGCGGTGGTCACGTTTCTTGCCTCCGAGGAGGCGGGCTTCGTTACCGGGCAGGTGATCTACAACGCCGGCGGCCAGCACGGGCCGATCCGGTCGGCGGGGTAATTCTCCCGCGCGTCTGGCTTCGAGGTGCTGGCCGTACTGGGTGATGCGCATGTCGTCCGGAGGGTCGAAGGTGATGTCGGTGCCGGCCATCCCCGGCACGCGCCACTCATGCGGCGCCACCGGCAGCAGCCGGACTGGCCGCTGGCCGGGCAAGGTGAGGTGGAGTTCAGGTGCGTGCTGGCCCATCGGGGCGGTGACCTGTACCTCCGCGCCCCAAGGCAGGACGTAGCGGCCGACGGCGCGGTCCTGGTCGGCGGTCTTCTCGATCCATCGCCGGATCGACTCGCCGAACAGGTTCGTCAGCCCGGCCGGCCCGGGACCGTGGTCGGCGGCGATCTGCCTGAACACCTTCGCGATCAGGTCCTCGGCGTGATCGTCGTTGGACATGATCGCCACCGAGAAGCTGTCGGTGGAGGCGAGCAGGCTCGTGTACCCGGTTACCAAGCCGGTATGCGACCACCAGCGGACGCCGCGGTCGCCGACAGTGAGGAACACGCCGCCGCCCATGCGAGGCTCCACCGGATGCCCGCGCAGCATGCTGTGGCACACCGCCTCGTCGGCGTGGACAGCCCGGGCGAACCGGACCAGGTCCGACGGCGTGGTCCACAGGCCGACCGCGCCGAGGTCGGGCTGATTCCGCCAGCCACCAGGTACCGGTTCACCGTCATGGTGCCCCCGGGCGGCTACCGGTTCCATCGAGTCCGGCAAGGGCTGGCGGAACGTGCTCGCGGTCATTCCGGCTGGTCCGAGGACCAGTTCGGCCATCGCGTCGGCGAAGGCCAGCCCGGTGAGCTCGCCGATCACCTGGGCCACGATCTGGTACCCGCCGCCCGAATACGCCCAGGCCAGGCCGGGCAGCGCGTCCATCACGACCGGTGTCGCCGAGGCAGTGCCGGCCAGAACGTCGAGCAATCCGGGGACCGGCTCGTCCCGGGCGGTGCCCTGGCCCCAGCTGCCGCTCACGCCGGCCACGTGGGCGAGCAGATCGCGGACGGTGACCGCAGGCTGCCACTCGCCTACCCGCGGCAGCCGCCACGACGTCAGCACCTCGTTGACGTCCGCGTCCAGGTCCAGGCGGCCCCCGGCGGCCAGCCGGTGCGCGGCGTAGGCGGTGACGGCCTTGCTCACCGAACCGGCCTGGAAGACCGAATCGGGCGTGAGCGGGGTTCCGTCCGCGGACGCCGTCCCGTACGCCTCGGCCCGGATTCCGGAGGGAACGGTGAAGGCGGCCGAGAGCCCGAACTCGGGCCGGTCCGGCCCGGAGCCACCTGTCACAACGGGAGTGTAAGGCGTCGGCTGTTACCGTGCCGGCATGGGAATCCAGCTAAGTGAATCGGCGCTGCGCCTGGTCGACGGCAAGAATTACGCGGTCCTGGCCACGGTGAACCCCGACGGCAGCCCGCAGACCTCGGTGGTGTGGGTCGGCCGCGACGGCGGCGACCTGCTGTTCTCAACCGTGGAGGGGCGCGTCAAGCACCGGAACATGGTGCGGGACCGGCGGGTCAGCGTCAGCATCATCGATTCGGCCGACCCGGAGAACTACGTCGAGCTGCGCGGCCCGGTGTCGATGACGCCGGACGTGGGCCGGGCGGTGGACACCCAGCTCTCCTGGAAGTACGACAGCAGGGATCCCGGCGAGGACCGGCCCGGCGCGGTCCGCGTGGTGGTGCGGATGGAGGTGGAAAAGGCCACCGGCTACGGTGCCTGAGCAGGCCTGAGCATGCGGGCGGGCGTGTACCGCGGGGATCGCGCGGGCGGCCGAGCAGGCCGGGGCGGACGAGGATATTTCCTCGCTGCCCGACGGGTACGAGACGCTGCTGGGGCCGGCCGTCATCGACGGGACCGACCTGTCGACCGGGCAGTGGCAGCGGCTGGCGCTGGCGCGCACGTTCTTCCGGGACGCGCCGCTGGTGATCCTGGACGAGCCGACGGCCGCGCTGGACGCCAAGGCCGAGCACGAGCTGTTCGCCCGGATCGGGGAGCCGTTCGCGGACCCTTCGGTGCTGCTGATCTCGCACCGGTTCTCTACGGTGCGTTCGGCCGACCGGATCTACGTGCTGCGTGAGGTGCGGGCGGTTGTTTTTGAACGATCGTTCGTGTATTCTCCTCGGTATGCCGCGGCCGCGAGAGTTCGAGCCTGAACAGGTCCTCGATTCGGCCATGCGGCAGTTCTGGGAGCGGGGGTACCGGGCGACGTCAGTGGACGACCTGGTCCGGGCGACCGGGGTGAAGCCGGGCAGTTTGTATGCTGCGTTCCCAGGCGGCAAGCACGCTCTGCTGATGGGATCCCTGGACCGGTACTCCAAGCTCGTGGTGCCGCAGAAACTCGGCGAACTGGGACAGCCCGGGGCGTCGGTCGCGGAGGTCCGGGCGTACTTCGACGGGCTGGTCCGGGACCTGCTCAGCCCGGAGGGACGGCAGGGCTGCCTGCTGGTCAATAGCGCGATCGAGAATGCCGCCGCCGACCCAGAGGTGGCCGCGGTGGTGCGGGGCCACCTGGCGCGGCTTGAGCACTGCTTCACACTTGCGTTGCGTACCGCGATCCGCCGGGGCGAGGTCCTGGCGTCGGTTGATCCTGCCTCCCGGGCCAAGGGTCTAGTGGCCGTCAGCCAGGGCCTCATGGTCGTTGGCAAGGCCAACCCGGATGAGGAGGTGCTACGGGCCATCGTCGATAGCGCCTTCGCCGGCCTCAGCTAGAGCTGCCCTGTGGCGTTAACCCCGCACCTCTGGCCGTTAGCCCTGTCCCTTGGCCGCCGCGTGTAGCGGCCTTCTTTTCGCACTCATAGATGAACGACCGCTCAAGAAAGGTATCTCCTGGTCATGAAAGCCATCGTTATCACCGCCTACGGCGGCCCTGACGTGCTGTCCGTCACCGAGCTTCCCGACCCGGTCCCGGCGGCCGGGGAGGTGCTGATCCGGGTTAGGGCGTTCGGCCTGAACCACGCCGAGACCTATATGCGGAGCGGGGCCTGGGGCGAGGTCGCGCAGGTGCCGGGCATCGAATGCGCCGGTACAGTGCAAGCCGATCCGAACGGGCGGCTGTCGGCCGGAACACCGGTGATCGCGATCCTCGGCGGCATGGGCCGGACCCGCAACGGCAGCTACGCCGAACTGGTGACCGTGCCGGCCCGCAACGTTGTCCCGGTCAGCACCTCGCTGTCGTGGACCGATCTGGTGGCGCTGCCGGAGGTCTATGCCACCGCGTGGGCCGGGCTGCACCAGAACCTCGGGCTGCAGCCCGGGCAGATCGTGCTGGTCCGGGGGGCCACTTCCGCGCTTGGGCAGGCCGCGGTAAACGTCGCTTCCGAGGGCGGCGTGGAGGTGATCACGACGACGCGGTCGGCCGGGCGGGCGGACCTGCTGCGTGGTATTGGCGCCGCGTCCGTCCTGATCGACGATGGCCAGCTGGCGGATCAGGTGAACCGGCTCGGTCTGACGGTAGACGGGGTCTTCGACCTGGTGGGGAACAGCGTGCTGCGCGACTCGCTGCGGATCGTCCGGCCCGGCGGCCGGGTGTGCCAGCTCGGTTTCCTCGGCGGCCTGGAGCCGGTGGCCGAGTTCAACCCGATCTCCGACCTGCCGACTGGCGTCCAGTTCAGCTTCTACGGCAGCGCGTTCGTGCTCGGCACCGAGAGCTTCCCGCTGGCCGACATCCCGCTGCAGGAGATGATCACCAAGGCGGAGAGCGGGCGGTACCGGGCCAAGCCTGCGAAGGTGTTCGGCTTCGAGGAGATCGTGGAGGCACACCGGGCGATGGAACAGGGCCTGGCCGCCGGAAAGATGGTCGTCGCGGTGAACTTAGGCACTGCCCGCGCGCTGGCTGGCCCGCGCTGCGCCCTGATCCGTCTTCCGGGATGCGGGCCCACGTACCCACCGGACGACAGGCGCGCAGATGCGGCTGTGACGCGCGGGGCCAGTGGGGTTGCGGCGAGCGGGCGGGCAACCAGCGGGCGGGCGCGCAACCGGCACGGTGTGACAGTGAGCCGGTTCTATGCGGCTCGATGCCACATCGTGCCGGTTCCGTGGTCGGGAGTGTCGCCTGCGGAAGTGGCTCGTCTGAGCGCGCACTTCCCCGCCAGTCACACAAGCCGCGTCCGCATCAGCGCGGCGTGGGATTCATGCCCTTCGGCGGCCGCAAGGCTGCCATCCGGTTGCCGGGTAAGGAGTGCCGCTGGCTGCTGCTGGTTACGGCGCGAGACCAGGGGGTGGTTCAGTGGCACGGTCTTCCACGGTGTCCGGCCATCCGAGGCCGGGTGAGGTGTGCGCCCCGTCGACGAAGAGGAGCCGGCGGTCCAGGGCGGTCTGGCGCAGCGCCAGGGCCTCGGCGTAGTCGGCGGACTCGTACCAGGCCTGCAGGCGCTCCATGCTCGGGAATTCCACGATGACGATGCGGCTGTTGGCTGGCCAGCTGCCTTCGGCTACTACCGGGGCAGCGCCGCGGGCGAGGTAGCGGCCGCCATGCCGGGCGATCGAGCCCGCCGCCAGGTCGCGGTAGCGGCGACCCTGCGTCTCATCCAGCATCTCGACTTCGGAGATCACGTACGCGGCCATGGTGCGATGATCTCAAAAGGCTTAGCGTGCCTCGATGTAGCCGTAGCGCATGCGGCCGGCCAAATGGATGCGGAGGCGAACCGGCGCGTCGGGCTCGGTGGGCGGGTGGATGCTGATGTCGGTGTAGCGCGTCATCAGGGAGTCAGCGTCCACGATCATGCCCGGCCCGGTCACCAGGATCAGGGACCCGCCACGCATCTTCATGTCAACGTGCAACGTGTCGTGCACGATCACCGCGTCAGTGAAATCCAGGTTCACGTCGCACCAGGACGGGTGCAGTTCCAGCCGCCGGGGGACCACCCAGCGGCCGGTGCGCTGGACCGACCCAGCGCGCTGGTCGATCCGGATCACGTCCTCGGCTGGCGCGGTCTCCGGGGCCTGGCTGGCCCGGGTGGTGGCCAGGTCGGCGGTTAGCGGGGCTAGTTCACGGAAGGTTCGGGAGGATAGGGCGGCTTCCATGCGCTCGTTGAACTCGTCAGCGGTCAGGCGGCCGTCCGCTGTGGCGGCGCGCAGTACGTCTATGACCCGGTCCCGGTCGGCGTCTGAGGCCCTCAGGTCGGGTGAGCTGGCGGGTTCGGGAGGCTCACCTGTCGGCGGAATATCCGTGGGCACGTCTTCTCCCCCGTTCCGCTCGGGTCCTCGGGTTGCGCGGCGGTCCACACTAGCGAGCTAACGCTACATCGCGCGCTAGCTGGAACGAGCACTCGATCGGGTGAAGGGCGCTAGGCGTTGCTCGTGCCCGTCCACCGGGCACGGAGTTGCTCCATTAGCTGGTTGGCCTCGTCCTCGGTGATCTCGATGTATTCGTTGTCTAGGTCGCCTCGTTCGGCGGAGACTAGCGATGAACTGTTCTTCCACACCAGGTTTCGGGTGAACGCTTCGTCACGCAAACCCCCTGCCTCCGTATAGGTGCGCCGGAACAGGCCGGCTGGGCGATAACGTGTGCTGAGATCGTTAACCACCGCGTAGTAAATGACCTTATCTGACATCTAAGTCTCTCTTTGGATAGTTAGGAATATCAGCTGCTCCGAACGGGATTGGAATGTCGGCAGACACCTTCCGCTGAAAGGCTTTCAACACCATCTTCTCAAACTCATCGATCTGCTGAGTACGTAGCCGTTCGTATGCATCATGCGTGAGCTGCTTCGCCTCGAAGCTGATACGGGTATGAAACTGCACTTCGAACCGCTGACCGGTATCCGGCTCGATCCACTGGCTGTTGATGCCCTGATACTCCTCATTGGACCAGGCGTTCTTGAGTTTGTGCAGTTCAAAGCCGTGGCCTTTCAGACGTTCAATGTCTCCCCACACGCCCTGAGTGTAGTGAGCCTCACGGTACTGGAAGGTGTACCGAATAGTGTCCGATACATTTGAGACGGCATCCGCTGGGGAGAAATCAAACTCCTCCAGCTTGTCGTGGACTTTCTCTTTGATGCGGTCGCGGCCTTTCTTTCGGTGGTCGAAGCCGATCAGGTGGCGGTCTGGATTTTGGCTTTCTATGGCGCGCAACGCGGGCGAGATCTTCTCTCGTTCTCGTTCGGCGATTAGGTCACATGCTGCATCAACACGGCTGTTGTCGGCAACCTTCAGGAACCTGTCGCCTTCGCCGCGCCAGGAACCGGGCGGATCGCTGGACCTGTCGACTGGCCGGCGTTCCTCGGGCGGCCACTTCCGCTGGTACTCGGTCCACAGCCAGCGAGATTCCGTTACCTTCACGTTCCATGTATCCGCCGCGGCCTGCTCCTCTG
>WNGJ01008029.1_pt1 | contig 11989 bp, 14 predicted proteins | sample 5400611 | NCBI WGS metagenome assembly WNGJ01 (sample SAMN13153375, study PRJNA577476) | soil metagenome | isolation source: 40 cm soil or saprolite under Garry oak tree replicate 1 | place: USA:California | collected 2016-06-15 | reverse complement strand
CTCGCGGCTTGCGATTACTTCCCGAAATCGATTCTGCGCATGGCACCGGATGACATCTGCATTGGGACGCCTCCGCTGGGCTTTACCTTTGGCCTTGGTGCGCTGCTTATCTTCCCGATGCGTGTGGGAGCCGCAACAGTCTTGCTAGAGAAACTGACGCCCGAGAGCCTGCTCTCGGCCATCAGAGACTACCGCGCGACCATCGCCTGGTCCTCCCCGCTCTTCTTTCGCCAGATGGCGGGAATCGCCGGCAGGTTTGACCTCTCGACGCTGCGGCAAAGCGTTTCCGCAGGCGAGTGGCTGCCGGTTTCGACACGCACAATGTGGCGCGAAGCGACCGGCATCGAGATAATCGATGGAATCGGTTCCACCGAGATGTTGCATATCTTCATCGCCTCGGCTGGTGCCGAAGTACGACCCGGCGCCACAGGCAAGGTGGTGCCAGGCTACCTGGCGTGTATCCTTGACGAGAACGGCCAGCAGTTGCCACCCGGCACGATTGGGCGACTGGCCGTGAAGGGACCAACTGGGTGTCGCTACCTGGCCGACGAGCGCCAGCGCACCTATGTCCAGCATGGTTGGAACCTGACTGGTGATGCGTATCTGATGGATGAGGATGGCTACTTCTGGTTCCAGGCGCGCACAGACGACATGATTGTCACGGCGGGCTACAACGTCGCCGGGCCGGAGGTCGAAGGAGCCTTGCTCATGCATCCTGCCGTGGCGGAGTGCGCTGTTGTCGCACCGCAGAACTCAATAGCGCGTGGGTACTTGTACGGCGCGTTGCGTTGCCGCGTGCCGGTACCGGTAAAATACAGCGCTACAGGCTGCGCCAGCAGGAGTAGGGTGGTATCAATGCCTGAGCAGAAATCGGGCGGGCTTGAGCGTATGCAGGTGCTCCACAACGACTTATACCGAAATCAACGGAATCGCCACCAGCGCAACCAGTATACCAATAGTTTGTAATCGCGTCACACGTTCCCTGAGAATGATACTTGCCAGCAGTACAGTCACGGCTGGATAAAGAGAGGAGAGGATGGCAGCGACATCAAGGCGTCCAGCATGCGTCGCGAGCACGAAGAATGCATTCCCTGCAACGTCCAGCGCTCCTGCTAACAGTACGATAGGCAAAACTGACTTTTCGGGTAGTACCTTTTGACGTCTGATGAGCACAACGGCTAGCAAAAAGAGAAAAGAAGAGAGCCTTGCAGCCGCAAGAGGCCAAAAAACCGCGCCATGACTGACTCGACTGATAAGAATAAAGAAACTTCCAAAACCTAGTCCCGCAAGTAATGCCAGACCTAAACCCTTAGGGCGCCCTTTCACAACTCCCAGGCCTGAAATAAGTCCCACTGCCAGTAAAGCGAGGACGAAACCAATGAGTTGTAGTGGGCCTGGAAGTCCTTCAAAAAACGCACCAAAGAGCACAGGCACAGCGGCAGAAAGCATAGCGGCAATGGGAGCAACAATGCCCATGCGACCGACTGCCAGCGCCTGGTAGAAGGCTACCAACCCTACGGCGCCCGCCAGTCCCGCCACGCTTCCCCAGATGAAATCTAGAGTTGTAGGAAATGGTTCAGACCAGATCAGGGCAAAGGCAATTAACAGAATGAGACCGACTGCATACGCAGCGACAACAACACTCAAAACTTGCGCACGACGAGTTGCGAGTCCACCGCTGAAATCTCCTGCGCCCCATGAGAGCGAAGCAGCAAGGGCGAACGCTACCGTACTGAGTCCGTGAAACATGATGATATCCTCAACAGGGAACAAACAGACACACTAAAGCGCAAGTCCGTGCCGCAGCCTTGCCATTTCGGACTGAAACATTGCTTCTAGTCCCTGTCTCTCCTCCACAGGCAGAAAGCTACAACGTACTCCATTGAGTAGTATCTCGTTGATCGCATTGATATCGAAATTGAAGGGATCAACCAGCAATTTTACCTCGTCATTGAGCGTCGTATTGAACAGCGGTGGATCATCGGAGTTAATCGTAACAGGCACTCCTGCATCGTAGAGATCAGGTAATGGATGCGCGGCAAGGTCAGCGTAAACACCCAGCCTCACATTACTTGTTGGACATACTTCTAAAGAGATGTGCTGCTCAGCGAGGTAGGCAACGAGCGCTGGATCCTCAATCGACCGCACACCATGACCGAGTCGCTCTGCGCCCAGTACTCGTACTGCTCCCCAGACACTGGCAGGTCCAACCGTCTCTCCAGCATGAGGAGCGCTGTGCAATCCTGCTTCACGCGCTTTCTCAAACCAGGTAGCATAGTGTTCAGGTGGATGACCAACCTCTCCCCCACCAAGTCCGAGTGCAACTACTCCATTCTTCATCCCCTCCAGAGCAACTGCCAGGGTATACTCTGCACGCCGCTGATTGTGTGTCTCAACTGGAATATCGCGCACAATATCGAAGACCCACCTGATCTCCACCCCAAACTCTTTCTGCGCACGCAGGCGCCCACGCGTCAATCCGGTAAAGAAGGTGTCGAAAGGGATTCCCAATGAGAAGTGATGCGTGCTGGGCGAGAACGTTACTTCGGCATAACGCACATTCTGCCTGGCCATGCTCGCCCCAAATTCGTAGGCAATCAGCTCGTAATCTCCGGTTGTTTTCAAGCAACTCGAAATTTCAAAGTAAATCTCGATGAAGTGGTTGAAATCGCGAAAGGTAAACCAGTTTTGTAAATCCGCTACGGTCCGTACAGGCAATTGCACTCCATTGCGTTGCGCCAGCGTCAAAAGAGTAGCTGGTTGTATTGAACCTTCAAGATGGACATGCAGTTCAGCCTTTGGAACAGCAGCGACATAGCGTTCGATTATTGCCCGGTCGTTTACCATCTCAAGCTGGTCGCTCATCAATAATTTCTCCTCAGTTCTTCACTGTGTTTCTGGAAAGACTCATCATGATAGCTATCTTACTTTAAAAGGAGCCTTAAGAGAAGAGCCATTTGCAGAAAAAAGCTGGGCCAAATAGTGAGCGAGCTTCAATTCATGACCCCACCACTGCCACCACCCCTGTTAAAGTGCCCACGAATATGTGATTTCCGGACAGGGTTGGGGTCGCGAAACGCGATGTTGCCCCAACTTGCACTGTAGTACGCACCTGACCGCTGTTCATATCGAGGGCATAAAGTGTGCCACTAGGGTCGAGACTATAGACCGTGTGGCCGCCCACGACCGGCGAACCGGTTACCTGCGCAGGGGCCTGCCAGCCGAGTGTCAGACGAACTCCAGGCCCGACTTGCACCTGCCGTAACCCATCGGTGCAAGGCACAAATAAAACCGTGTCAATCAGAGCCGAGCCACCGTAGGCTGTGCAGACGAGCTGGACCAGGGCTTGACCACCGACGCCTCCCAGAGCGTCGGCGTGGAGCAGGTAGGCGAGGCCAGTCTTCCCATTGGCATAGACCAATCCCCCTGGCAGCAGCATTGGCCCCATCGAACCGAGGTCAGCGTCCGCAGCATTGTCTTGCTGCCACCGCTGGGGGGCGAAACCATCCTCAAGACTAAGTGCCGGCGAGAGACGCAGCACCGAGTCACTGTGGTCCCAATCGCCCGAGCTTGCCGCGCCATTGCCCACCGAGACATAGAGGCGACCTGTTGCATCCACCACTGGACCAGATGCCGCCCAGATGCCGCCCTCGCGCGTGGTTGGGACCTGGTAGGCGAGCAATGACCCTTGCCCGTTCGTGCGTGAGGCAACCACCCACCCATGGTAGTCGCCACAATCACCATACAATCCACCAAAGGCGATGTACACCATACCCATCGAGAGCGCCAGGGCGGCACGCTGCTGTTGCGGTGTAGGATCCATGCCCGTTGGATCGACCAGTCGACGCACCTTCACCTGGCCAGTGTTGACATCAATGCCCACCAGCACATGCGCTGGTCCGCTTACTTCAGCAACAGCAAAGACCAGGCCTGTTGCAGGGTCGTAGACAGGTGTGCCAGTGATTCCAAGCGGATCAATGTTCCCGCACGGAAGCTGTGAGAGCGGGATAGGACTACCAATGTTTGTATGCCAAAGTACATGTCCCGTGCTTGCATCCAGAGAGTAAAGCGAGTCTCCCTCGGTGGCGACAATTACATGACCACCAATGACCAGTGGCTCAGCATATACAGACCCGTCCAAACGTGTGCTCCATGCATGTGTGAGACTCTGCGGATCAGTGGCGCTTGCCAGGTAGCCCGTACGAGTATTGTCGCGGTGGTAGGTAGACCAGTCGGTACTATTCGCTACTGGAGATGGTGAGATCGTCGCTTTAGGCGTTAGCATCAATGGAGTAGTATCAACTGACGGGATATTCGAAGGAGACGACGAGTTACTGCATCCCGCAAGCACTATAAAGAGCGTAAACATCCCTACACATACAATATACCAGGTGCGCTTGGTAAACATGAGACACCTTCCTCTCTTCCATTTTCGAGGCTTTCAAGCCTGTTTCTTTCTCCTTGACCGATCATTTCTTAACGAACAGCACACCGGCTGCCGCGAGCAAAAAGAAGAGCGCAGCTGCCGCAAAAACCAGTCTGTAACCCAGCGCCGTCTGCCCGGCTCCGGCAGCGATATTAATAATCACACTGCCCAGTAGCGGAGCCATAATCGTCGGCAGCGTTGTCGAAGCATTCCACACTCCCAGGTCTTTCCCTGCTTTCTCCAGTGAAGGCAGCACATCGATCGACAAAGCCCAGTTGACGCTTGTATAGGCCCCATATCCTAGCCCGAACGTCACCCCTAAGAGCCAGAGCCAGCTCACAAGATTATCTGGAAAGATCACAAACGCCATGGATGCTAGACTCATACACAGCGTAGCCACACCTACCACCGGAGCCCGCCGTTTGAAACGATCCGAGAGGATACCGGACACTAATCCGCTCACTACCGCACCGCCCAATGCCAGCATCGCCACAATTCCCGTTACCAGCACAAAGTTTGCAATATGCTGCACCCTGGCAAAATAGTACTCAATATAGGTCATGAACAGCGCCAACCCGAGCATGAGAAATGCTCTCGTCAGAAATACCATTCTAAAATTAAAGTTACGCCAGGGTTCTACCCAATCCTGCAAGAATCGCTCACCAAACTCGAGCAGTGACTTCTCTCTCTTGCCGGACAATGCATGCCTACCTGTCAATAGTGGGATTTCACGCACACCAAATACCGTCACAAGCACGCCTACCAGCACGAGGCAAGCTGTCACTATGTAATAGATGCCTGCATTGGATCGGATCATGCCCATACTATACGCATGCTGGTTTATCCCACCGAGTAACCACGCGGCGAGACCTAGTCCCACCACGTTTCCCAGGATTGTCATTCCGCCCACGAAACCCGCGGTCTCTCCTCGCTGCTCCACCGGCACACGATCCGGCATCAGGCTTTGATAAGCTGGAGTCAGAATATTTTTCCCTACTAGTAAGAGCGCAAGCCCTGTTAGAAAAATCACCATACTACCGGCATCTACAAGCAAAGGTGTACTGAGCACCAGCAACAAACCACCGATCACAATATAGGGCCGGCGGCGCCCAAAACCACTGGGTGTCTGATCAGAAAGCGTTCCGATGAGTGGCGGCATGAATAGCGAAATGATCGAAGCTGCTATCATGAGCCAGCTCAGAAATAACACCTGTTGTGCACTTCCCACCTGGTTCGAGGATATAAATAGCACAATCTGTGTTGGAATAACAATTGGCAACAACGCCGATGATTGCGCATTGAGGCCAAACCACAGGGTATTGAGAATCAATTGCCCGCGAAGTGAGAGTCTTGAGATTTTTACCTCGCTGCCCAATCCATTCGCTACACACTCACTATCTTTTATAGAATACATCACGTCCTCGCTTGCCATTATTTTTCTGATACAAGTATCACCGAATCAGCGCTTATTACAGCATATTCTGGACATGCCGTTTTCTTCCAAAAACTTCCTGGAGAGTCGCTATAAGCATCTCCAACATACTTATCTCCACTTCTATCATCAAAAAATACCTAGTACTTTTACCTTTTGTTGCCTGGTTTTGAGGACAACTACAGTTTCTGTTATACTTTTACGTAAGAAGACAATAAACTTTCTCCATTATAAGAGAGGAAACCTATGGTGAAAGTTGCGCTCGTTGGCGCGGGAAGCGCAGTGTTTGCCCAGCGGCAGATGTTCGATGAGATGGCGGCAACACAACAAACCTATCTACCAGACTTCATCAATCCAGCATAAGGAGCAAATATGGCTGATATTGTTCCCTATTTAGAGCGTATCCGCGCTCGCTTTGAGCAACCTGATGTGCGTGATACATTTCAAGGCTTTGCCAGAACTATTCAGTTCATTTTTACTGATCTTCAACGTAATTTTGCGCTGAGTATTGCTCAAGATGGAAATGCGACATTGATGGAAGAAACGATTCCGCACCCAGATATTAAAGTCACGACCAGCAGTGACACCCTGGCCGGGATACTTGACCGGACCGTGAATCCGGAACTTGCTTTCATCACCCGTAAGCTCAAAGCCTCCGGTACAATGGAGGATCTCTTGAAATTACAGAAATTGCTGTGAGGGTCGGCACCAGGCCGCGTAGAAGCTCCTCTCTCTTTGGTGAAATTTGCCGTGCCAATGCTATCACCGAGGATATCGTCGAACGCTACGCTCCTCAGGCAATGGATCGCGTATTGAGAGAGCCATAGAGAAACACCTGCGAAAAGGAGTAATGAATGAATCCAAACCTCAAAAAACAAGTCTTGCGTACTTTCACCTATGGTCTTTACGCAGTTTCGTGTGCTGATGGAGGTGAAGTGAACATATTTACAGCAAACTGGCTCACACAGGTATCGTTTGATCCTCCCCTGATCGCCGTATCTGTAGAGAACGTCTCTAAATCATTGCCAATGATTCTCCGCAGCCGCATATGTACCGTCAACGTGTTGCGCTCTGGTGGACGAGAACTGGCAGGCCAACTGGGCAAATCGGCTTTACAGCGTCCAGATAAGCTGGCAAATATCGCATTTCACCTGGGCGCAAATGGCTGTCCTATCCTCGCTGATGCGCTTGCCTGGGTTGCCTGCGAAGTGCGCCACACAGCCGGAGCAGGCGACTCAACGCTGATCGTCGCTGAAGTTGTAGATGTTGGTATGCAGGGCGAAGGACAGCCGCTCACCATGGCTGAAGCTGGTTTCCGTCACGCAGGATAAGAATGACGAAACCTGGCTTGCTATGGTCCTTAACTCTGGGATATACTCGAAGTATCTCTTCAACGACATGCTAAAAGGAGCAATCTGCATGCTAAACGGGAGCAATGTCTCCTTAGATATTGAATCAAATGGTATCGACTGCGCGTTTTGCAAGCGTACCGAAATTTTCCATATCCTTAAAGAGACACCAAATTTTCTCCTCGTCGCCGATCACGCTCCCCTCGTCGAAGGCCATATCTTGATTATTCCGAAACAGCACTATGCCTGTTTTGGTGATGCTCCCGCCAAACTCGATACAGAATTACTTACCTTGAAACGTGAAGCTCAACACTTCTTCACCCAATACTATGCTCCAGTGGTATTCTGGGAACATGGCATCTTCAAGCAAACCGTCTTCCATGCTCATTTGCACTGCTTCCCCTGGGGAATAAGCGGATATAACCTCGACGAGAATTTGCATAACAGTATCATCTCCTCTCAGGAGGATATACGTGATTGGTACGCCACCCACGGGCCCTACTTCTACATGGAAGATGCCAACATCGCATTACTGTTTGCGCCAGAGACGGACCGCTATCTGGGCATCGTGAAGAACGTATTCTGGCGAGGAATAGCATCCCGTGGTGGTACAGTCGAGTGGCGTTCACCACAACAACGCTACGCAGAAGGCGCGCCTCTTATCAAAGCAATGATCGACAAGTGGCGCTCATTTCAAGAACAAGGAGCAGACTATGCCAATAAGTCCAGTGCGCGATGAATTTATCGTCGTGGGAGACCTGACATTTCATTATATTCAATGGGGCGAGCAAGGCCCTCCAATTATTTTTGTGCATGGCTTAACCGCCAATGCTTTCTGTTTTCAGGCTTTCGCGGATGATCTGGCTCCTGATCACCGTGTCTTTGCCTATGATCTACGTGGACGAGGCGATAGCGATAAACCTGAAAGCGGCTACAGTGTTCCTATCCATGCCGCTGACCTGGTAGAACTGATCGACGAATTAGAGCTGAATCGACCCGTAGTGGTTGGACATTCATTGGGCGCCCTTGTCGGGCTTTATTTCGCGGCACACTATCCAGAGAAACTCAGTAAACTCGTACTGATTGATGCAGGCGCACCTTTACCTTGGAAAACTGCTGAGGATCAATTTGCCTGGCTTACTGCCTCCATTAATCGGTTGGGTACATCGGTTGCCTCATTCGAGGACTATAAGCAACGTCTGAAAGCGGCTCCATTCCTGGGACCTTACTGGAATCCCTATATCGATCTCTATTTCGAACACGACATATACCGTTGGAGAGATGGATCAGTAGTCTCAAAAGCCTATCGAGAAGGTATACTCGAGGATGACAGGCATGGGTTAGAGAACAAGCCCGAAGAGCAGTGGAAGGACGTTACAGTACCAACGCTTTTGTTACGGGCCGGTCAGAGATTGTTTTCTGATAATGATCAACTGCTATCAGAGGATGCAGCAGCGGCTATCCAGCGTGGCATCAAAAACTGTCGCTATGTCGATTTTCCCGAACTGAACCACTACACGATCGTTTTTGGGGCTGAAGATGGTCCGGCCCTGGAAATACGTAATTTCATAGATAGATAAGGAGTGAGAGTCAATGGCTATAAGAAGAGTAGGCGTTGTAGGTTGTGGCCTGATGGGCAGCGGCATTGCCCAGACATGCGCGCAATCGGGATACGAAACAGTTGTACGCGAGGTAAACCAGCAATTGCTCGATAAGGGCCTGGCACGCATATATGATGCGTGGGATATGCTGGCAGGCAAAGGCAAGATTACTCAGGGCCAGGTGGATGAGAATCGTGCGCGCTTGCATGGTACGCTCGACCTTGTTGATTTTGCCGATTGCGACCTAGTGATTGAGGCCGTGATTGAGAATATGGAAGAGAAAGTGCGTCTCTTTCCGGCCCTGGATCGTATTTTGAAACCAGATGCCCTCATTCTCAGCAACACTTCATCATTGAACGTCACACAGATGAGTGCGGTAACCGGGCGACCGGATAAAGTCTGCGGTCTGCACTTCTTCAACCCTGCACCGGTTATGAAGTTGGTAGAAGTTGTGCGCACTATTTCTACTTCTGAGGAGACGATTGAGACCGTGAAGCAATTTGCTATTTCCCTGGGGAAAACTCCTGTGCTGGCAAAAGATACTGCAGGTTTCATCGTCAACTTTTTGCTCATTCCCTATCTGCTGGCAGCCATACGCATGCTGGAGAACGGTATGGCTACACGCGACGATATCGATACTGCCATGAAGTTGGGCTGCGGTTATCCAATGGGGCCATTTACGTTGCTCGATTACGTTGGACTCGATACTACACTGTGGGCAGCCGAGGCCATCTATGACGAATACAAAGACCCGCTGTATGCGCCGCCGCCTCTCCTGCGCCGCATGGTGATTTCAGGGATGTATGGCAAAAAAAGCGGCAAGGGCTTTTACGATTACCAATAATCGATTACCGATAATTGTAATTTTGCAACTACTTACCAGGTTGCTGCCTTGTCACTGCGGTGGCCATGGCCTGTACCGACTGCAACACGGGTTGCTTCTACATCGCTCCGCTTGAGTAATGTTGTTCCTCCAGCAAAGGATCGCGTGCCAATCTTGCCTCTGTTGACAAGCGTTTGGACATAAATAGGACTTACCGGGTGATGGCTGTTCTTGCTGATAATTGTTACCGCATCTGCTGTTGTAATCCAGTTGTTGCTCATGTTGGTCTCTCCCTCTCTCGCGCAAGTGCAAGTTTCCTGTTGTCTATGTCCTGCCCTCACTCTATGGCTCCTGAGACATGGTTCCCGCTGTCTCTGACGTTAATAACTCGATGTATGCATCCTCGTCGGCACGAGCTGAAAAGAGGTTGGTTTCGTTGGTTTCATCCATGAGCACATACACGACCCCCCCATCGGTGGCATTGATTCTGCCCGTCTCTCGTGTGCGCTTGATACGTACGTGATCACCTTCCTGAAAGTAGGTGCCGTCTGCATTGGTCTCCATGGCTCGGTCTGCCTTTCTCAATTAGCGTGCTGCACCCAGTGGCCGTAGTGTTCATCGAGCTTCCTTTGCCTTTCGTTCACACTGCCGACATACATGTACGCATCATGGCGAACATCGAAAGCTCGGATAATGCGGTCATTGGGTCCTGGCTTACCGTCAGCAGACAGGCGCTCCCGGATCAAAAAAACCTGATCAGTGAGGTGTTGGACATAGTAGCGGTCTTCCGTCATAGTGATACCTCCAACGTTACCCAGCAAGGGGGCACAGATGGTTCTTGCTTGCTCATTCGTTGCTTGCTCACTTCCTGCCATGGCGATTTTCCTCTCATGCGACTATGAAGAAATCCCAGAAATGGACGTTGCCAGCGGTGTCACATCTGCGGAAGGTCCATATTGTGGATGAAATCGCGCTATTTTTACATCGGTGTTCTCTTCGCATCAAATACATGAAAAAACTTTTCTCAGTGCTACTGCTGGATCATGCGTAAAATTCTACTGATGAGCGTTTCTTGAGTCTAAGGCGCGTGCGCCTTAGACTCGATCATGGTATTGGTTCCGTTTCTTTTCCATTGCTCGCCTCTCGATGCCCCGACACACTCGACCATTTTCCTGCTAAAGCGAGGAAAACGACCATCCACTCACTCCTCCACCATTCATCAGGGACGTTCTTCTGGCGCGTGACAAACGTGACTGCTTGATCGATGTCGCCCACCTCTTGAGAGATGTGAATGCGGAGACATATAAGCACTCGTACTCCCGTGAACGGGATGTGCTTTGAGTACCGTTTCATAGGAGGGACATGGTTCACGAGATGAAGTAGAAGACTCAATAAGTATACACTATTTTTTGCAAAAATGCAATATTTATCAAAAACAAATCACATTTTTCCTTGCCTGTTAAAGTTCTATTCGAGTTCTTCTGGGCGCCATTGCCACATGATATTCCACCATTGATCGCTGACCATGGCCAGATGCTTCCCCAGTTGTTGAAAAGGCTCTATTGTATGCCTGGAGACATCACGGTTCTGTTCTGATCTGAAGGACACGCACCCCTTGCATATCGAGCCAGTAGCGGCCCTTGGTACTGACGACGCGCATGAGCACCTGGTCGCAGGAGGGACAGCGCATGACCGTCCCCATGGCGCTCATGTAGACCGTGAGTTCACCAACTGTCCTGGTGGTGTTGCAATGAGCACAGGTTTCCTCAACGAGCGTCATTTCAAACGGGAACACTTCCCGCAAGATACCGCCTGCGGCATTCCCATCGAGTGTTGTATTGTCCATTAGGAACCTCCTGTCGGACCGAAACGCTCCGTTTTGATGCGCGTCGGCTCATATCCCAGCGGCAGCAGCGCTGCTGCCGCTGTTTCGACAAACGCTGTCGGGCCACAGATGTAGGCGAGAGGATACTGCTCAACCGGCCAGGCGACCTCTCGCAAAAGCTCGGCGTCGATGCGACGGCTGTAGCCCGTCCATCCAGGCGGCTGCGCCCGCGTCAGCGTGTGGATCACCTCCAGAGCCATGCCGGTCCCCACAAGGCGCTCCAGTTCGTCCCGGTAGATGATGTCCTCATAGGCGCGAAACGAGACGAGCAACCGTGTCGGGATGGTACTTCCCACGGCCCTGCGGTGCCGGATCATCGCCATGAGGGGTACGATACCTGATCCACCTGCAATCAGGAGCAAGGGTCCGCCCAGGCGCTCCTCCCAAACGAAGTAGCCGCCGATCGGACCACGTAGCTCCAACTTGTCACCAACTCGTAGTTCATCGGTGAGGTAAGGCGACACTTCCCCGTC
>WNGJ01012746.1_pt1 | contig 11991 bp, 9 predicted proteins | sample 5400611 | NCBI WGS metagenome assembly WNGJ01 (sample SAMN13153375, study PRJNA577476) | soil metagenome | isolation source: 40 cm soil or saprolite under Garry oak tree replicate 1 | place: USA:California | collected 2016-06-15 | reverse complement strand
GGCTGTGAGCGCCAACACGCAGTTGCCGCCGCTTTCAGCAAAAGGCAAGTTTTGGCTGGCGACAGAGGACAGCTTCGATTATTCGTCGTTTGTTTGGAACGGAATTCTGGCCGGGCAAGAGTTCGGTTTGAATAACGATCCGGAGTTCGGCCAAGGAATGGCAGGCTACGGGCGCTATTATTGGCACACATTCGTGGACGGAGTCTCGGGAACCTTTTTCACGGAAGCGATCGTCCCGTGGGTAACTCGGGAGGATCCTCGGTACTATACGATGGGCCATGGAGGTTTCTTCCGCCGCACAGGCTACGCGCTTTCCCGCGTGGTGCTCACCAAAACGGATTCGGAGGGCAGAAGCTTTAATTGGTCCGAAATTGTGGGAAATGCATTTGAAGCGGGATTGTCCAACGCTTACTACCCCCGCGAGGAGCGCGGCGTGCGCCAAACAGCGATCAATTGGGGGGCGCAGATAGAATCCGCCGCCCTGAACAACATCGCTAAGGAATTCTGGCCCGATTTCCGCCGCGTGATCCTGCGCAGAAAATAGACCTGCTGGATCGATAACGGAGAGTTTCGGAGCGTTTTCGCCAGGAGGATACGTTTCTCCCTCGTGGGACGGTGATGGGCCCCAGCATCCCGATTCACAGTACAATAGACCGAATACATGAGCCGTGCCATAGGGACGAGTGGGGAAAAAATTGGCGGGCGGCGGAGCTTAGAGTTGCGCAGGACGACATTCGGCTCGGTTGCGGCGCTGGCCATTACGATTGCATTTTCATGGGCCCTGCTTTCCTTTGCGCAAAGCACGAAGCCGCCGCTTGCCGCCCGCGGCCAGAGTGGCACCTCCTCGACCGATTTATCCGGAGTCTGGCTGGAGAAACAGAACCTGATCACCTTCAGCCCAAAAGAGCCTCCCTTTCAATCGTGGGCGGAGGCCAAATATAAGGCAGCGAAGCCGGGATACGGCCCGCACGCGACTCCGGATTCGCAGGATCCGATTTTGCAGTGTTATCCCCCAGGCGTGCCGCGGATTATGTTGATCCCTTTTCCGATGCAGATCGTGCAGCTTCCCGGCCAGGTGATGATGGTTTTCGAATACGATCACTTCGTGCGCTTCATCGAATTGGAGCGGCGGCAGCATCCAAAAGACCTGAGCCCCTCATGGATGGGAGATTCGATCGGCCACTGGGAGGGGGATACTCTGGTCGTCGATACGGTCGGCCTGAACGACAAGACCTGGCTCGATCAGGTGGGACATCCGCATTCGGATGCTCTCCGCGTAATTGAACGCATCCGGCGGCCGGATCACGATACTTTGGTGGACGATATAACGATGGATGATCCGAAAGCCTATGTGAAGCCCTGGAACGGGCAGCAGGTCTTTACGCTCAAACGCGGCTGGCACCTTCTGGAATACATCTGCGAAGACAATATGGCGGATCCGCCGAAATAGGTTTTTGGGGAGAGAGTGGCTTAGGAACGGCGATGAAGTGGTCCAAGAGATCGGGGATGGAGCTAGGGGCGATTGTGGGGATGGTCGCGGTGGTCTGCACTTTGGCCGTTCTGCAGTATCGCTGGACAGGCGAAATCAGCCGGTCCGAGCAGCAGCGCTTGAAGGCGAACCTGACGACCAGCGTTCGCGGATTTGAACAGGAATTTTCCTACGATTTTGAGCGGTTGTGTGAAGCCTTCGAGATTGATCCAGAGGTCCCGTCTTCGAGTCTGGAAAACCGCATCCTTCGCCAGCAAAGCGATTGGCAACGAAATGCGTCGCGTCCCGCTCTGCTCGCCGGAGTGGATATCTGGAAGGTGGAAGAGGGCCATGCCAGCTTCGAATCGTTCGGCACAAGGGGCGAGACAAGGGGCGACGCAAGTGGGAAGGGTTATGTCGAGTCGTCCTTGCCGGTGCGGCTGGGCTCCTTGCATCAGTACCTGGAGAGGCAGGCGCAACTGCTGAACGCTCGCGTCATAGGGGATCGCGAGGCGATCTATTATCCCTGGACATTTCAGGGAGACGCGCCTGCTCTCATTCGCCCCATTTTCCACGTGGAGAACGCACGGGATATGTACGTGCAACTCCAGGGATTTTTGATTCTGGAGTTCAACAGGGAGTTTCTGGAACAGCAGTACGTGCCCGAACTCGTGGTGAGGCATTTCGGAGAGCCTGGGCTGACCAGCTTCGGAGTGACGGTTCGCACGGTCAAGGCGCCTTACCGCGCGATTTATGGCTGGAATGCCAATTCTGCCGCCTCCAGGTCCGCGCCCGACGCAGCAGTGAATCTCTTCGAGTCGGTGGCCGAAGAGGCCCGGCGCCGAGGTCACGCTCCGTTGCAGGCCAGTGGAAGTGAGCCATGGCAACTCGTGGTACAAGATTCGGCAGGATCAGTGGACGTGGGCGTGGCGCAATGGCGGCGCAGGAACCTGGGCATCAGTTTTGGGTTACTGGCGATTTTGGCGGGGACCATGGTGCTGCTGTTCTCCGTGGCGCGCAGGGCAGAACGGCTAGCGAAACTGCAGATGGAATTCGTAGCGGGCGTTTCGCATGAGCTGTGCACGCCTTTGGCCGTAATCAACTCCGCGGCTGAGAACATCGTCGATGGGGTGGTGGAAGGCCCGGCGCAGGTGCAAGAGTACGGGACCATGATTCGAGAGCAGGGCCGGCGGCTGGAGCGGCTGGTGGACGAGGTCCTGCTATTTGCGGCGGGAGGCTTTGGAAGATCGGGATATGATCTCCGGCCAACTGAAGTTGTTACCATCCTGGAGCAGAGCCTGGCGGGGTCGGAGGCGATTCTGCGCGATACGGGATTCACGTTTGAAAAAGAGATCAGCACGCAACTGCCATGTGTGATCGCGGATCCCGAAGCGCTGGGCAAGTGCGTCGAAAATTTAATCAGCAATGCGATGAAATACTCGGGCGAGAATCGCTGGGTATTCCTGCGGGCGCTCTGCGCGCCGAACGGAGGATCGCCGGAGGTGCAGATCACCGTGGAGGACAAGGGCATTGGAATTTCGGCCGCAGACCTTGCGCATATTTTTGACCCCTTCTATCGCGCCGAGGGCGTGCGAGACGGCCAAGTTCGGGGAGTGGGCCTGGGGCTTTATCTGGTAAAGCGGATGATGGAAGCCATGGGGGGCTCGGTAAGCGTATCGAGCAAGCCATCCAAGGGATCGGTTTTCACCCTGCATTTCCCGGTATTCGACTCCACAGAGGCACACAACATTAGCGCCAAAGCCGAGGCAGCCAAAGCTTAGGACCAGCAGACGTCGAAGCATCCCGAATGAATGCAAAAATACTCATTGTGGAAGACGAAACAGGATTAGCCACCACTCTGAAGGATCGTTTACGGAAGGAAGGGTATGCCGTCGGCGTGGCTCAGGATGGCAATTCGGGTATGGATATGGCCATGCGTGAACCATTTGACCTCTTGATCCTCGATCTCATGCTTCCGGGGCAGAATGGGTTAGCCATTTGCCAGAAGCTGCGGCAGCTGGGATCAAACACGCCGATCCTGATGCTCACGGCGCGCCGGCAGACTATGGACAAAGTGATTGGCCTGCGAACCGGCGCCGATGATTACTTGACGAAACCCTTCAAAATGGTGGAACTACTGGCGCGCGTGGATGCTCTGCTGCGACGCGCGGGACCGGGAAAGAGCACGGGGCCAGTCCGCTACCAGTGCGGTGATCTGCAGATCGATATCCGCAGCACGGAAGTGACGCGCGAGGGCCGCCCGGTGGCCTTAGCGGCCAAGGAATTTCAGTTGCTGCGATATTTTGTGGAACACCGCGGAGCGACACTTTCGCGCGATGAATTGTTGCGGGAAGTATGGGGCTATGGGGGGCAGCCATCGACGCGTACCGTTGACGTGCACGTGGCCTGGCTGCGGCAGAAAATCGAACCCGATCCCAAGAATCCCCAACTGATCCTCACGGTGGTGGGCTTGGGCTATAAGTTCGCCGGCTAACCGAAAGGCTGAGTTTGTGCCGAGGTGAGCTCTGCCGCGAACTTGGGTTGAAGTATTCGGGGACAACATAATGGATATCCCTGCTTTTTGTGCCTGGCTGGAGAATTCGGCGTGGGCGACGGCCATCCATCAGTCTTTATGGTTATTTCCCATGATCGAGACCGCCCATCTTTTTGGGATCATTCTATTGGTGGGAGCCACGTCGGCACTGGATCTGCGGCTTATTGGGCTGACGATGAAGGAGGAGCCGGTATCAAGGATAGCGGGGCGGCTGCTGCCCTGGGCCTGGGCGGGGTTGACGATACAGGTGATGACCGGAATTTGCCTCTTTGCTTCCGAAGCCACGCGCTGCTGGGAGAACAAGGCGTTTCGCATCAAGATGGTGATGCTCTTTCTGGCGGGGCTGAATGCCCTCATTTTTCACCAGACCGTCTATCGGCGCGTGTCCGGCTGGGACGAGGCGCGGGTAACGCCAGCGGGGGCGAAGTTCGCGGGCTGCTGCTCGATCGTGCTGTGGTTTGGCATCGTTGCCGCGGGGCGGTGGATCGCATTCCTCTAGGTTGCCGATGGGGCGCGGTGGAAGGCCCAATCATATAGCACAGGCAATAGGAAAAGCGTGAGTAGCGTAGCGCTGAATAGCCCTCCTATTACGACTGAGGCGAGCGGCCGCTGTACCTCTGCACCGGTTGATGTAGCAGTGGCCATGGGAATAAAGCCGAAGCTCGCTACACAGGCCGTCATGAGAACAGGCCGGAGTCTGCGCCTTGCTCCGTTCAGCACCGCTCCCCTTGTCGGCTCGCCCGCCAGACGTAGTTGATTGATCGAACTCACCAACACCACGCCGTTCAGCATGGCAACGCCGAATAGCGCGATGAACCCGATGGAGGCGGAGAGGTTCAGGTTCATTCCGCGAATCCACAAAGCGGCAATCCCTCCGATAAGCGCAAAAGGCACGTTTCCGACCACCAGCAAAGCTTGCTTTAGGGAATTGAACGTTACATAAAGCAAAACGAAGATCACTGCGATCACGATCGGAACGATGAGAGTGAGACGTTGCGTGGCCCGCTGCTGATTTTCAAACTGCCCTCCATATTCGATAAAGTATCCGGGCGGCAGCGATATCTCGCGTTCGAGCTTAGAGCGGACCTCCGCAACAAAACTACCCAAGTCCCGCCCTCGCACATTGGACATGACGACAATGCGGCGCTGGCCCTCTTCTCTCTCGATCTTTTCAGGGCCGCGAGTCACCTGAATCTTTGCGACCTGGTCCAGTGCAACCTGCTCGCCTCCAGGGGCGCGCAGAAGAATTCCACGGACCGCGTCGGGGTCAGTACGATACCGGTCTGGCACGCGGAGGGCGACGGTATATCGTTTCTGGCCGTCAATCACTTCTGAAACCACGTTCCCGGAGCCGCCCGCTGCCACAGTCTCTTGGACATCGGTGACGTTGAGTCCATACCGCGCGAGCGCCGCACGGTCGACGTTGACCGATAGCTGCGCCACGCCGGACGTCAGCTCCATCTGTGCGTCCGCCGCTCCGCGAACGGCGGAAATCGAACGCAGCACTTGCTGTCCGAGCGTATCGAGTGTGGGAAAATCGTCTCCAAAGACTTTGACCGCCAGATCCGCTTTCACGCCGGAGATGGTTTCATCGATGCGCATGGCCATGGGCTGCGTGAAGTTATACGCAATTCCTGGGATTTGAGACAGCTCCTTGTCCAGCGCGGCAATCAACTCTGCCTTGGTATGAAATCGTTTCCAGGTATTCGTCGGCTTCAGCAGCAGATAGGTGTCGCCTTCATTGATGCCCATAGCCTCCGTGGCAAAGTCCGGACGTCCGATCTTAATGACCACATCGGCGATCTCCGGGAAAGCACGGAGCCGGTGTTCGATGCGCTTGCTGATTTCGACCGAATCCGTCAGTGAAACGCCCGGCAGCTTTCGCGTTTCTACGAGGATCGAGCCCTCATCGAGGCGCGGCATGAACTCGGTCCCGATAAAGAAGAGCGAACCGAGCGCCAGCATCAGAATCACAGCCGCCGAGGCGAGAGTGAGAGCGCGATGATCGATGGACCAACTCAACGCGCGGCCGTAGCCGCTATTCAACCGCTCCATCCAGTGTTGCTCTCCCCCTCTTGCCAGCTTCCGAGGAGCTCCTCTGCGAAAGGCGAAGGAGGCAAGCATCGGAATCATCGTGAGCGCCAGCAGCAACGAGCCGAACAATGCGGCACAGACGGTGGTCGCCATGGGCCGGAACATCCGTCCTTCGAGCCCCTGTAGAAAAAGAATGGGAAGGTAAACGGCGATGATGATAACCACGGCGAAAGTCATGGGGCGAACTACTTCATAGGCGGCGCGTCGTATCGATTCCAAAGGCGGGTCCTGGCCGTGGGCCAGTTCCAGGCGATGAATCGAATTCTCCATCATCACCACGGCGCCGTCGACGATCATGCCGAAGTCAATGGCGCCAAGGCTCATCAGATTGGCGCTGATGCCAAAAAGCCGCATGCCCAGGAAGCTAATCAGCATGGAGAATGGGATGATGGACGCCGTGATAATCGCCGCGCGAAAGTTGCCCAAAAACAGCAGCAGGACGGCGGTCACCAGAACAAAGCCCTCGAAAAGATTCTTCTCCACGGTGTGGATCGTGCCGTCGATCACGAACGATTGATCGTAGAACGGAACAATCTTCACACCTGGAGGCAAGCGCAAACCGGCGATCCTCTCTTTCACCCTTTCGATCAAGCGCTTTCCGTTTTCGCCCTTCAGCATGATCACCATGCCGGAGACGGTCTCTCCGTTTCGCAGAGTTGCTCCTTCGGGGGGCGCCGGCCCCACGCGCACATCGGCGACGTCGCGGATGAGGACCGGCGTTCCATTCTTCGCCGTGAGGACGATATTGGCAAAATCATCAGCGGTGGTGGCTCGCCCGTTACCCAGAAACGTGTACTGTTCGGAGGCGTGTTCGATATAGCCACCACCGAAATTGGTGTTGTTTCCCTCGATCCTTGCGGCCAGGTCATGCAAGGTCAAGCCGTATTGCTGAAGCAGCAAGGGATCAACGACGATTTGGAACTGTTTCGTCTGGCCGCCCCAAGCGTTGATCTCGCTCACGCCGGGAATCGTTCGGAGTTGTCCTTTGATCACCCACTCGTGCAGGTCTTTCAGTTCCATAGGACTCATTGGGCCGGAAAGAGTGTATTGGTAGAGCTCGCCGAATGCCGTGGAGGGCAAGCCCAACACCGGCTGAACGCCTTGCGGTAATAGAGAGGAAATCTGCTGTAAGCGCTCACTCACCAACTGGCGCGCGAAGTACATGGGCACGGAATCGTCAAACACTATAGTAACCATCGAAAGACCAAGCTTCGATAGTGAGCGCACTTCTTCCTTATTTGGCAATCCCAGCATGGAGCGCTCAATCGGATAGGTCACCAGCTGTTCGACTTCACTCGGAGGCAAGGAAGGAGCGTCGGTGACAACGACGACCTGGTTGTTGGTGAGATCGGGGAATGCCTCGACGGGAATGGTGTAAAGCGCATATCCCCCACCAGCCAGCAAGATAAGGATACCGATCAGCACAAGCCAGCGATATGCCAGCGTGAAGTCTATGATGCGATTCAGCATGACCTACTCGCTTTCCATGGTGGATTTCAGAAGGTGGGATTTAAGGACGAAGCTTCCACGCACCACGACTTGTTCACCCGGTTGGAGTCCATCGAGTATCGGCGTTTGTCCTCCTTCAGTCTCACCGATTCGTACGGGACGAACCGTGAAGCGATCGGCGGTAGTGCGCACGAAAACGATGTCCTGGCCATCGATCTGTTGGATGGCGTCGGAAGGCACAAGCAAGATCCGCTTACGTTCGCCCACGGGTATTTCGGCGTTGGCCAGCATTTCGGGCCGCAGGCGGTTGTCGGGGTTAGCCAGGACGATACGCACCTGCATGAGGCGGGTGGCTGGATCGAATTCCTGGCCGAGGTTGGTGACCTTCCCCGAAAAAGTGCGGCCTGGAGTCCCGGGTAATGTGACGGTCGCGGGTTGGCCCACGCGCAGCTCGCCCAGGTTCTCCTGTCGCACCGAAGCGAGCATCCATACCTGGGAAAGGTCGCCGATCACAAACGTGTCGGTGGACAGTCCAACGTTTTTCCCCGGTGTAATGTTCTTCTCGATGATGTAGCCGCTCACGGGAGCGAAAATGGGCACCTGGTCAGCCGTTTCGTCACCGGGGGGCGGGTCGGCAGGCACACGGAGATCGTCCTCCAGAACGTCGAGTGTGCGGTCAACTTCGATCTGAGCGGCTTTCACGGCCGTCTGGGCGCTCATAAGGTCCTGGCTGGACTGCTCCACCTGCTGCACCGAAGCAGCCTTAAGCCCCAGCAGAGTCTGCGCCCGCTCGTAATTTCTTTGTGCCAGCAAGGCACCAGCTTGTGCGCGATTCAGTTGGGCAACCGCCGTGCGATATTGGGCACGCGTGTCGCGTACTTCGTCGGCATGATAGCGGGCCAAGATTTGGCCTTTCTTGACGTAATCGCCGAGTCCCGCATAGACGGCTATGACCAGGCCAACTGTGCGCACTCCTACGCGAGCCGTGCGGTCATCTGCTAGCGCAATGCGGCCCGCAACGCGAAGCGTCTGCGGTTTATTGCTAAGCGAAACGGTTTGCGTTTCGATACCGCCTTCGGTCTGCTGGGATGGTGAAAGCGCAATCTCGTCTCGTTTCGTCGGAGGCGCCGCCCCGCCACTCTCCCCCTTAGGGGCCGTTGCGAGACTACTGCACCCCACAAGGGAGCTCCGCATCGAGACGGGCGCGTTGCGCATCGAGCAGTCGAAGCAGATCGGTTCCGCCCTGCTGGTAGGCCTGCTGGGCGATGTCGGAAATCGTGGCGCCGTGTTCACGGAGTGGCTGCAACGTATCTACAACTTCGTGGTGCCTGAGATCGTATTCTAGGCGGGCGCCGAAATAGTCTGCCCGCACTTCGGCCTCAGCCTGCATCAGCAACTGCTCCTGTCGGTGGACTTCCGCGGCGGCGGCCGCGCGATTTCCCTGATTTCGGTCAGTGATGGGAAGGGTAATTTGCATTCCCGCCTTGTAACCGAAGAGGATGCTTAGGTCGGGCCGCGCGTATACATCCTCGAATTTCGCTTTTGCTTGCGCTTGCTCCAATGCCGCCTTCGCTACCCTTATCTCTAGGCGCTGCTCCAGAACCTGTTGGATATCGAGCGGTGAGATCGGAGATTCATTGGAATCAAGCGTCTCGGTCAGAAGCAACTCGGGAAACTCGGCCTGGCCCATCTGCCTTTGCAACTCCACGCGGGATCTGGCGGCTTCAATGGCGGCCAGATTGGCGTCAATCTGCAGACGTTCGCTCTCCAAGCGGATGCGCAGGAGATCCTGCTCGGGGATGGCTCCCGCGTTGAATTGGGCAGAATGGTAGGCGACGATGGCTTGAAAGTTTTCTACGGTGGCCTTGCGGATCTCGCGGATTTCCTGCGTGCCACGCGCCTCCCAGTAGGCATGCTTCACGTCCCTGACAATTTGGCGGCGAGAGAGCTCGTATTCCGCCTGGCTGGACGCCACTCCTTGCGAGGCCACCGCGATGCGCTGTCTTCTTTTGCCTAGAATATCGAGCGGCTGCGTCAAGTATGCGTAGGTATCCACATCACGCGAATAGGTCTGTCCAGGACGAAGATTTTGATTTTCAAACTGGAAAGTGGGGTTGGCGACGAGGCGAGACTGTCTTGCAAGTCCCTGAGCGATAGAGACTCGCTCTGCTTCAGCCCGCAATGCCGCACGCGATGCAAGAGCCTTGCTGATTGCTTCTTGCAGGGTGAGCATTGCTTGCGCACTACATCGCGGCGTAAACCCAGCAAAAATCAGGAACAAGGTCAAAACGCCAAATTTAGTTCCGGCAACCCTGAATATGGTTTTCACGACTCTCCTCTCGGCATACGCAAAAGAAGCTACACGTGAGCGCTTCACGTGAACTCAGAACACAGAAACACCAGTGGCTTTCTTAAGGCAGGCTAGACAGGAGGGGCGCGCGGGACTTTCTTCTCAGTGCAGGGTGGATCGTGACCGCACGGTTCAGTGACTTCAACCCAAACAGCCGATTCGGCCGGAGCAAGAATTTCAACCCGAGACTCTGGCTGAAAGAAAATAAAAAGCACGGCCTGAGCTAACGTTGTAAAGGTGTCCAGTGCTATGGAAGCATGAGGCTTGTGGGAGTGCTCGACGGCCAGGCCGTCATTTCGGCTCGGAACAGAGACGGAATAGGGGTGTGCATGAACTATCGTCGATTCGTTGTGATCCCCGTGTTTCTCATGGCCAGGCCTTACATGTATGTGCTGGTAGGGCGCGATGAAAAACGCTTGCAGCAGGGCAAGCAACGCCGTTGCGGAAGCGAGACGCTGGATCACGGCGCGATTATACAGCCATAGATGGGGTCTTGGCCGTAAAACCGAGGTCAAGACTCGTTAGCTAAGTTTGGCGGGAATTGCGCAGCGGCTCTTCCCTGGAGTCTGGGCACCACTGGAGATAGTAGTGTTTCTAGATCGCGGGAGTATGTTAAGCTCCGGCAGGAATGTCTTTCACCGGAAGGGCCTTGGAGGTGTCGAAGTGAGAGCCAAGGTTCTGCTGCTGGTCCCTGTGATCGTGAGCGTGCTCACGTTTTCCAGTTGGTTGTGGGCCCACCATGCGTCGCGGCAGGTGTACGAGGGGAAAAGCATCACGCTGATGGGGGTGGTGACGGACTACGAGTGGGCCAATCCCCATTCGGTCCTCTCGGTAGCGGTAAAGGACGGGAAGGGCAACGTCGAAGAGTGGCATGCCGAGATTCTTCCTCCGACGGAGATGCTCCGAGCCGGGTGGACCAAGGAAAGCCTCAAGGCAGGAGATGAGGTCACTTTGACGGGCCGTCCCGGGAAATATGCGCAGCGCATTTTGTGGCTCGAATATCTGGTGACGCCGGACGGCAGAAAGCTCGGCCGAAAGCCGTAATACGTGCCCTTGCATCGAGCGCGTTTGCTCTGGAGGATTTTCCGCGCAGTCCGCGTAGTTTCCACCGCCCCTAGATCCGCGTTGAGGAAGTTTTACCCCGATTTAACGGCTCCATCGCGGCGCCATGCCGCATGATCGCGATTGTGCCTTCGCGGAGTAACCTGCTGAGATGAGACGCGGCTTCGGAATTGGCGCGCAAATTCTAATTATCCCCATTCTTTTTTTCTCCGGTGCGCCGGCCCGAGCCCAAACGACGGGGAGCATCTCCGGGATCGTTATGGACCCCAGCGGCTCGGTGATTCCGGACATTGCCATCATCTGCCGTAATGTGGACACCGGGGTGCAGCAGAATGCCACCACGAATATGGACGGCCTTTATGCCTTTACGACGCTGCCCGTGGGTCATTACGAACTGGAAACTTTTCGGCCGGGATTCAAGCCCTACAAGCGCACGGGATTGGCCATCGACGTGGGGACCAAGCTGCAGATCGATATAACCCTGGAGATGGGTGAACAATCGCAGCAGGTGACCGTTTCCAGCAACGCAGTTCAGGTGGAGACCACGGACACGCAGATTGGCGGGGTGATCACAAGCACGGATATCACCGCGGTGGCGCTCAACGGGCGAAGCGTCACGGATCTTCTCTCGCTGCAGCCCGCGGTGGTGCCCATGAGCACCCAGCAGCCGGATTCCATAGTCATGGCAGGAGTGACGGTGGCGATTGCCCCTTCGGGCGCTCTGAATGCGGGCAACCAGTCCATCAGCGGCCAGCGCGAGGACGCCAATGGTTTCATGGTCAACGGAGGCGATGTCAAGGAGCTGATGAACGGCGGCACTTCCATCGTGCCCAACCTCGACTCGATCGCCGAGTTCCGCATCCTCACCAACAATTTCGACGCGCAGTATGGGAATTACAGCGGCGGCATCATCAACGTGGTAACGAAGTCCGGAACGAACCAATGGCACGGAAATGGCTTCGAATTCCTGCGCAACACCGCGCTGGATGCGCGAAATTTCTTTTCTCCGGAGGT
>WNGJ01006987.1_pt1 | contig 11993 bp, 9 predicted proteins | sample 5400611 | NCBI WGS metagenome assembly WNGJ01 (sample SAMN13153375, study PRJNA577476) | soil metagenome | isolation source: 40 cm soil or saprolite under Garry oak tree replicate 1 | place: USA:California | collected 2016-06-15 | reverse complement strand
CGATGTTGAAGGTCACGATGTCGTGGTACGAGATGCACACCTTGGACGCCTGGTCGGCGGCGATCCACTCGCGGTCATCGCCGGGAATCGTGGCGCTCAGCACGTTCTTGCTCCAGGTCTTGCCGCCATCCTGGCTGGTGCTGACCGTGACATTCGCCAGACTGAGACTCGCCACGTAGACGTTGTGGATGCCGCTGGTGTTCGCGTCCGGCGCGGTGCTCAAGTCCGTGTCGCCGCCCCCGGGCCCCACTCCCCCGGCCGCCTGGGAGAGCTGGTTCGGCGATTCCAGCGCCGTGTAGTGCAGCCCGCCGTCAGTGGACTTCCAGGCGAGCGTGCCGGCGGACAGGCCGAGTTCCGAGGAGACATAGAAGGTGCCGGTTGCATCTGCGCGAATCGCGGGCTCCGCGGCGCCGTTCGTGCACGCCGATGAGCCCGGGCACACCGTCCCCGTGGCGGCGCCAAGCGCGAAGTTCTCGAACGTGAACGGTCCCCCGATCACCGACTGCACGGCCACGCCGCCCGCCGGCTGAGGTGACGAAAGGGGACGCTCGTCGCACGACGCCAGGAACAGCACGCATCCCAGGACGGTCAAGCCGGCGGTCTGCCGGATCCGCCGGGTTCCGCCGTCCGTAAGGTCGATGCACATGGGTAGCCTCCGGGTCTTGTCGAGGGTTCTCGGTTCCTGCGGCGTCAGCGCAAGTTTCGCACCCAGTGCTGCGTCCAAGCCACGTGGGTCGGCAAACGCATCTCCGAGCGGTTCGGCTCGGGGTTGTGTTCCGAAGGGGAACGACATTCCGGGCGTGTCGCGTGTGCGCAACTCCGTGTGTGGCGACCGCTCGGCGTGCGGACGAGCGCGTAGTTGAACCCGCTCCTGTCCCAGGGTACCTTCTGCGCCCCATGAATCACCCCCGGCTGGCAACCGGCCAGGCACTGACCGGCATCACCGATGTTCACATCCACGTCCAGCCGTGGCGCGAGCTCAAGCCGCACGTGCTCGAGACGATGTGGCGCGGTCAGAACGCGCATCGGGACCTGATGATCCAGGTGATGGACGACACGCGCGCGCTGCTCGAGGTCATGGACCGTTCCGGGGTCTGGCGTGCGGGCCTGGTGAACTATCCATCCCCCGACGTGATGGGTTCAGCGATGCGACCAACGCCTCCGCCGCCCAGTATGCGCAGGCCGATCCGGAGCGGATGAAGCTCGGCGAGGTGGTGACGCACGCGCCGGCCCTCGGCAAGGAACCGACCGTGGTGCAGGATTCGCCGGGGTTCGCGTCCAGCCGGCTGGGAAAGGGGCTTTACAGCTGGGGGTAAGCGCGTGCTTGCCCTCCGGCGCCGCGGGGTTACCTTCTCCCCGTCACCGCCATGCCGGTGAGCGATGGGCACATTCCCCATCATCGTGCGGTCCCAACCTGTCCGTCGTCCGCCCCCGGATGCGCCGAGCGCCGGGGATGCGGAGCTTGCCGAGGGGATTCGGCGCGGCGACGAGCGCGCGCTGGACCGCCTCCTCGCCCACCGCTGGGCGCCGCTGGTCGCCTACGTGGCCCGCCGCGTCGGCGACGCGGAGCTGGCGAAGGACATCGCCCAGGAAGCCTTCGTGCGGCTGTGGGAGCGACGCCACGAGATCGACCCGAGTCGGTCGGTAGTCGGCTACCTCTACCAGGTCGTGCGGCGGCGCGCCATCGACGAGCTGCGCCGGGAGGATGTCCGGGAGCGCTGGGCGGAACGGGAGCGCTGCCAGGCCGCGGAGACCGCGGCGGCGCGCGCGCCGGTGCGCCCGCTCCCCGACCACGACGCCCTGGCAGCGTTGGACCGAGCGATCGCCGGGTTGCCGGGGCGGCGCCGCGAGGCCTTCACCCTGGTGCACGTCCAGCAGCTTTCCTACCGTGAGGCCGCGGAGGTGATGGGCATCGCCCCGCAAACGGTGGCGAACCAAGTGGCCGCCGCGCTAGCGCAGCTCCGCTGCCAGCTGAAGCAGCTGCTCGCCGACCCAGCCGACGTGCCGTAGGACCGCGACGCGCTGTTCCTCCCCGCGCCGGCGTGCCGCCCCCCTCCCGCCGGATGGTATGGTCTCCCGCCTCACCCGTATCATGAGTATGACCACCGAACGTCCGATCGACCCGCTCCTCGCCCGCTCGCTCAAGGGCGAGGCGTCGCCGGAGGAGGAAGCGACGGTCCGCGAGTGGCGGCGCGCGGCGGTCGAAAACGAGGTCGAGTACCGGCAGCTCGCCCGCCTCGTGGCATGGGCGGTCCGTATCCCCGAGCTCGTCGAGGTTCCGCCGAGACCTTCGGCCGCCGAGCTGATCGCGCCAGGTGAGATCGAGCCGCGCGTCATTCCGCTGCCCCGATTCTCGCGGTCGGGAATCGGGTGGCTCGCGGCCGCGGCGGCGGCCGTCGTGGTGGTTGCGGGTGGCTTCGCCTACGCACAACTGCGCGGCCAGCCCACCGCTCCGCCAGGGCTGGGCATACGGGAGATCACGACGTCGAAGACCGAGGCGGCCACGTTCGAGCTGGCGGAGGGGACCGTGATCCGGCTCGCGCCGTCCAGCCGGCTGCAGGTGCTCGCGGGTCGGAGCCGGCGCGAAGTAGCTCTGGAAGGTCGGGCTTTCTTTGCCGTTGCCCATGACGGTACTCCGTTCGTGATCCGGACTGCCGCAGGTGAGGTGGCGGTGCTCGGCACGCGCCTGGACCTGGAAGCGCGCGGCCGCGACCTGCGCGTGGTGGTCGTCGAAGGCCGCGTCGCCCTCTCGACGGCACGGCAGCGCACGCAGCTCAGGGCCGGAGAGATGGGCCGGGTCTTGAACGGCGCGGCCGAGCCGGTGGTCAAGGTGCCTGACGTCGATTCCTTCGTCGAATGGACCGGCACCTTCCTCGCCTTCCAGTCGACGCCGCTACACGACGCGGCTCGCGAGATCGAACGCGTGTACGGCGCCCGGGTCGACATCCAGGATGACGCGCTGGCGCACCGCGTCATCACGGCGTGGTTCCGGGACAAGAGTTTGGCCGAGGTCGTCGATGTGGTGTGTCTGGCTGTGGCGGCGCGTTGCAGCATCGAGTCCGGCGTGGTTCGCATCCTGCCGGAAGCTCACGGAGGTGGTCGATGAGGAACCGACAGTTCACTCTCGTGTCGTTGATCGCCTTGGCCTGTGGGGGCCGGGTGGCGGCGCAGACCGTGGAGTACGCACAGGCACTTCGCGTCGCGCCGGGACGGACGGACGGCGGGCTCTTGTCGCAGCGGGCGGAAATCGTCGTGCACGGCGTTCCGTTGCCGGAGGCGCTGGCGCTCCTGTCGGAGCAGGCGCGGGTGCCGATCGCCTTCAGTGCGAGCCTCCTTCCGGACCGGACTCACCGGGTGGATTGCCCGTGCCAGGCCGCGACCGTTGCGGACGCGCTCGATCACATGCTCACGGGCACCGATCTCGACTTCAAGGAGATGCACGGGCAGGTCGTCATTTTCCCGCGCCCGACCTCGGTCTCCACGGGCACGCAGCTCGCGTTGGTGCAGTGGCCCGCCGCAGACGCCGGTCGGCTGGAGATCCCGCTCGCCGAAGTGTATGCCGCGCCGTACCGGGCCCAAGGGACGGGAACGATTCGCGGGCGGGTCTTCGAGAGCGGGTCCGAGCGCGCCCTCAGCCCCGCCCAGGTGACCGTCGTCGGTACGGCGTTCGCCGCGGTCACCGACGCCGCTGGCCGCTACGTCCTGGTGAGCGTCCCGGCCGGTCCGCACACGGTGCGGGTCCGGATGATCGGGTTCGCCAGCGTCGAGCAGACGATTTCGGTGGCGGACGGCGATACGGTGCGGGCGGACTTCGCGCTTTCCTTCCGCCCCATCACGCTCGAGGAGCAGGTGGTGACGGGCACGGCGGGCCCGGTGTCCAAGCGGACACTTGGCAACGCGATCACGACGATCAACGCGGCCGACGTCATGGAAAAGGTTGTCAACATGAACGTGGGCGAGCTGCTGCAAGCCAAGGCACCGGGCGTGACCATCATGGCGGGCAGCGGTACGCCGGGAGCCGCCAGCACGATCCGCGTCCGGGGCGTGACCTCGCTCAACGGGGCTTCCGACGAGCCGGTGATCTACATCGACGGGGTGCGCGTCAACGCAAGCCCCGGCGGTGCGTTTCGCAACAGCTACCAGCAACCGGCGCAAGGCATAACCGCGGGCGGAGGCCAGACGGCGTCCGCGCTGGACGCCATCAACCCCGATGACATCGAATCGCTCGAGGTGATCAAGGGTCCCGCCGCAGCGACGCTGTACGGGGCGGACGCGGCGAACGGCGTCATTCAGATCCTCACGAAGCGGGGGCGCGCCGGCGACCAGAAGCTTCAATGGAATGCGAAGGTGCAACTCGGACAGACAGCGTGGGGCCTCGATCGCCGCACGAGCTTCAGCACATGTGATGCCAGTACGGCGGACCCGCTCGAGTGGCCTGGGTGCGTTGGTTTGGCGTCGGGAACGAAGCTCTCGGCGACCTACCTCGATGACGTGCTCCGGTCCGGCGATCTGCGGAACGTGTCGTTGTCGGTCCGGGGCGGCGGGCGTGGCTACTCGTTCTATGGGGCGCTCGATGACGATAAGGAGCAGGGCATCTTCTCCAACAGTCAGGACGGGCGCACCAGCACGCGTGCCAATCTCTCATTGCAGCCGTCGGACAAGGTCGACTTCACCGTGAACCTCGGGTACACGCGGATCAAGACCGCCTTTCCTATGACGGACAACGGGCCGACCTTCCTCGAAGCAGCGTGGACCTTCCAGCCGGGGCGGAAGCCGCAACCGGGGCGGCCTTCGAGCCACCCCTACACTGACCCCGCGTTGTACGAGCAGTATGTCAACACTTTGGAAGGGGACCGTATTACGCTTGGCACAACCGTGACCTACCGGCAGTTGCCGTGGTTCCGGCACCGGTTGACGGTCGGCGGCGACATCGGCTCGCAGGAGGCGAATCGCTACGTACCGCCGCAGGGGCTGTTCGACCCGGTGTCGCTGGGGCAGCGGACCGTCGGCGCGCCCCGCACCAACGTCTACACGCTCGACTACGCGGGCACGATCGATCACACCCTGCCGGTGGGTCGCTTGCCGTCGACCTTCAGCTTCGGTGTGCAGTACACCAACAAGCGGTACGAAAATACGATCGCTCAGGGCACCGGGTTCATCACCACGGCGGCCACCAACGTTGGCTCCGCGACGACGCGGTATTCCTGGGACGAGTTTACCCAGGTCAAGTCGCTGGGGTTCTTCGTCCAGGAGCTGGTGACGTGGCGGGACCGCCTGTACCTGACGGGCGCGGTCCGCGAGGACAACAGCTCGGTGTTCGGGTCGCACATCAACCGGCTCTACTACCCGAAGCTCTCGGCGGCGTATGTCATTTCCGAAGAGCCGTTCATGCGGAAGTACGCCTGGCTCGACAACCTGAAGCTGCGAGTCGCGTGGGGGCAAGCGGGGAGCGCGCCTGACCCGTTCGCGAAAGACACGACCTACGACATCGTGCAAACTGTGGACGACGCGACTGGGCTGCCCGTGTCGGCTCTCCATCTTAGGACCGTGGGGAATCCGAACGTGAAACCGGAGCGCGGCAGCGAAATCGAGGCCGGACTCGACGCCGCGCTGCTCGAGAATCGCTTGGGGGTCGAGCTGACGTACTACCACAAGGTCACGAAAGACGCCCTCATGTACGTGCCGCTCATTCCCTCCGAAAGCCCGGGGATGACCCAGATCCAGAACGTTGGAGAGATCTCGAACACGGGCATCGAGGTAAGCATCCTGGCCACGCCGATGCGGAATCGGCACGTGACCTGGGACGCTCGCCTCGGTTTCGCCGGCAACCGTAACAGGCTCGTGCGCTTCGGCTATGGCGTCCCCTACATCGAGTACGGCCTGACGTCGTACAACCAACGGACTGTGGAGGGCTATCCCATCGCGGGTTACTGGGTGCACGATCCGGTGCCGGATGGGAGTGGCGGCTACATGGCTGGTCCCGCGCGCTTCCTGGGGTCCTCGATGCCGACGCGCGAAGCATCGCTGAGTAACACGTTCACGATCCTCGGAAGGCTGCAGCTCTACACGCTGCTCGATTACAAGGGCGGATACTACCTGCTCAACCAGACCGATCAGCGGCGCTGCGCCGCCGGAACCTGTGCCGAAGTCAACGACCCCAGCGTATCTGCGGCGCGGAAGGCGATGCTGCAACAGAAGATCGAGGTCAACGACGCCCTCTACACACAGCGCGCGGACTTCATCAAGGTGCGCGACGTGTCCTTGTCGTACACGCTGCCCACTGAGTGGACGTCGCGGTTCCGGGCGGACCGTATTGTGGTCACCCTCGCGGCGCACAACCTCGGCTTCCTGTGGAAACCCGACTACACGGGGCTCGATCCTGAGGTCACGTTCAACGGCATCAACCAGACCGGCGGCGACGGTCAGGCCTTCGGGTGGGTACGCACCGATTTCTACACGCCGCCGATGCTGCGTCGCTTCACCATGTCCGTCGACGTGAGCTTTTGATGCGGCCCCGGCGCGCGAAAGGATGGGAGACGGTCATGAACCGGACGACACGAGCCCGAGCGATCGGCATTCTGCTTCTTCTCGCCGCGTGCGACAATCTGCTCTCGGTGGAGCAGCGCGGCCTCATCACCGAGGAGCAGATCAAGCAGCAGCGGCTCGTCGGCGCCGCCGTGGCCGCGGCGGAAGGCGATTACCACATCGCTTTCAACTGGGTGGCGCACAGCGGCGCCGCCGCGACGGATGAGATGATCTTTTCTCATCCCTGGACGCCGTGGAACACCTACGACGAGCGAATCCTGTCGGCGACAGGGTGCCCGCATGACAATTGCGGGTTCGGCTACGAATGGATGCAGCAGGCTCGGGTCACGGGGATGCGGAGCGTGCTGCAGTTAAAGACTATGCAGGCGTCCGATACCGCCATCGCCCACGCGTTAGACTACGCGGCGTTCAGCACCGTGATGCTGGCGGACTACTTGTGCCAGGCGCCGCTCAACGGGGGACCTGCGCTCGACCCGCCGGTGGTCTACGACTCGGCGATCACGCTTTTCCAGGAGACGGTGCAGCGCGCCGGTGGCGCGACCTTTCTCACCAACCTGGCGAACGTCGGCATCGCTCGCTCATACCTCAACAAGAACGATTTGAACCACGCGATCGAGTACGCCCAAAAAGTGGACCCCACCTTCACAGCGTGGGTCAGGTACGTCGACAGTCCCAACTTCGGCGATTGGGTCAACAAGTACAACCTGTGGCACCGCAGCACCGCCCTCGAGTTCACGAGCGCGCTGGATCCGGCCGAGTGGAGGACCAAGCGGGATTTGCGCGTTCCGTTCATGACGGATAGCACCGAGGGGTTGTTCAGCCCCCATCCCGAAGCGCGCCGCGGGTATTTCCCCTACACCCCATCCTCCTTCGAGGGATGGACGCCGGGGAACCGCGACACGATCGCGGGCGGCGCAGACATCCGGTTCGCGTCCGGACTGGAAGCGCAGTACATCATCGCCGAGGCGAGCTTGCACGGCGGGACGGGCGGGTGGGACAACGCTACCGTCCTGACCTTCATCAATGCGCGACGCGCCGTGGGTGCGGGTGCCGCCTCGCCGTACACGGGCACCGATCTCGAAGGTGAGTTGAGGGAGCAGCGGAAGATGGACTTCTATTTCGCCGGGTACCGGATGCCCGACCTGATCCGCTACAAGAAGTACTACGGCGTGAATCTGTGGCCGACCGGCACGATCGGCGGGTACGGCGTCGACCGGAACGGCGCGCCGCCTGCGACGACCCCGCCATGGAACTACGGGAACGTCGAGTGCTGGCCGATCGGTCAGACCGAGGTCATCACCAACCCGAACATTCCCTAGCCGTGATGGGCACGAATGTTGGGGAGCTGGGCCCGGCGTCGCTGCGCCGGGCCCGTTGCTCATGCTGGGCGGTTCACGCATGGCTCACCGCCGGCAGCGTCATGCTGGGATCGGCGTGCGCCGCACCAACACCTCAGGCTGTACCCCAATCGCATCGCAGGGTCATCGCTTACCTCGCCTCCTGGGGCGTGCGGGCCAAAGGGTTGCGCGTGGCCGATATCCCCGCCGATCGCCTGACTCACATTTTCTACGCTTTCGGGCACGTGGCGGCCGACGGTCGGGCCGCGCTCGGCGATCCTGGCCTGGACAGCGCGAACTTCAAGGAGCTGGCCGGCCTGAAGCAGCGCTTCCCGCACCTGCGCGTCCTGATCTCCCTCGGCGGCTGGGGTGGGTCCAGGTACTTTTCCGACGCAGCCGCGACCCGCGAGGCGCGTACTCAGTTAGCGGGTTCCACGATCGACCTCTTCATCCGCCGTTTCCCGGTGGTGTTCGACGGCGTCGATGTCGACTGGGAGTTCCCGGTCGCGGGGGGACTGCCCGAGAACAGTTACCGGCCGGAGGACCGAGGCAACTTCACCCTGCTACTCGCGGAGTTTCGCCGGCAGCTGGACTCGGTGGGCGAGCGAGCGGGACGCCGCTACGAGCTCACCATCGCCGCGTCGGCGCGACCTTGGGAGATCGCGAACCTGGAGCTGGCGGAGCTGCCGCGCTATCTCGACTGGATCAACGTGATGACGTACGACTACCATTCGGTCGACACCATCGCCCACTTCAACGCGCCGCTGTACGCTGCGCCGGGCGATCCCACGCCCGGGCTGAACATCGAGGCGTCGCTGCGACTCTTTCTCGATGCCCGCGTGCCGCCGCGCCAGCTTGCGGTGGGTGTCCCCTTCTACGGGCGTGGATACGGTGGTGTCGCGCCGGAGCGGGACGGCCTGTTTCAGAGGGCCGACTATGCGGGCGCGCCGGACTGGGGCAGCGGCGGCATCGACTATCGTGTGCTGACGAGCAAGGACCCGGAGCGGCACGGCTTCCGACGGTACTGGCAGCGAGAGGCGCAGGTGCCCTGGCTCTACAATGCAGAGAGGCGGATTTGGATCAGCTACGATGATTCCCAGTCGGTGGAGCTGAAGGCCAGATATGGGCGTGAGCGGGGGCTGGGCGGGGTCATGTTCTGGGAGCTGAGCGGGGACGACGGCACCCTGCTCCGCGCTATTCGTCGCGGCCTTGCGCCCGACCGCGACTAGATTTCGTTCGTGCAGCTGACCCGCATCACCGACGTTCACATCCACGTCCAGCCGTGGCGCGAGCTCAAGCCCGCGGCGCTCGCCGTCATGTGGCGCGGCAAGGAGGTGGATCGCGACCGCATGATCCAGGTCATGGAGGATCCCCGGGCGCTGCTCGAGGTGATGGACCGCGCCGGCGTGTGGCGCGCGGGGCTCGTCAACTACCCCTCGCCCGACGTGATGGGCTTCACCGATGCGGCGAACGTCTTTTCCGCCAAGTACGCCGCAGCCAATCCCGAGCGGCTGCTCCCGTATGGAGGCGTGCATCCGCGCTTCACGCGGGATGCCACGGGTGACGTGGACCGCCTGGTGGACCTGGGGATCCGGCTCGTGAAGATCCATCCGCCGCATCAGCGGTTCCCCGCGAACGCCTACACCGACGGGCTCACCGCGCTGGGCGAGATCTATCGGCGTTGCGAAGAGCGCGGCCTGCCCGTGATGATCCACACCGGCACGAGCATTTTTCCCGGCGCCCGCTCCAAGTACGGCAACCCGCTGGAGCTCGACGACGTCGCCATCGACTTTCCCGATCTGCGCCTCGTCATGGCGCACGGCGGTCGGCCGCTGTACATGGAGGAGGCGTTTTTCGTTTTGCGACGCCACCGGGGGGTGTGGCTCGACGTCTCCGGGATACCGCCCGCCCGGTTGTTGGAGTACTTTCCGCGTCTCTCGGAGCTCGCGGATCGGGTCCTCTGGGGCACCGACTGGCCGAGCCCGGGCGTGAAGGACATGCGGCTCAACATCGACCAGTTCCTGGCGCTGCCGCTCAGCGACCCGCACAAGAAGGCGATTCTCGAGACCAATGCGCTGGCTCTGTTTCCTGCTGCTCGCTAGCCCCCCGCTCACGTCGGCCGCGACCGCTCAGACGTCGGGTCCCTCCACTCACCCCAAGTCGCTCCAGTTCGATATCGCCCAGGTCCCCGCGACGCGCGACTCGTTCGTGTTTCGCCTGCGCGGGGAGGAGCGGGGGTGGGCGGTGTGGCAATACGAGATCCGTCCGCTCGAGACGACCCAGGAAGTGGTCTACACCGCGACGTCGGAGTTTCGGCCGGTCGAGGAAGAGCGGCTGCGCATCGTGGTCGATCGCCTGACCGGCCAGCCCCTCTCCACGTTCCACCACATCGATCTCTTCTCGCCGCGCAGCGATACCGTGATGGTGGAGCACGACCTGGAGGTGAAGCGGGGCGAGATCTCCGGTCGCCGTCGCGTGGGGACCAGGAGCGGCAGCGTGAAGATCGTTCCAGTGAGCGGGCCCTTCGCCCCCGGCACCGTGTTCTCGGACTACGTGTTCCTCGCGGGCGCCGTCTCGAACGCCGTGCCGGGTGATTCGCTCGCCGTTCCGGCGTACAAGGAATTCGACGACTCGCTCGTGACCCTCAGCTTCATCGCCGAGTCGCCCGCCACGATCGACGTCCCCGCCGGCCGGTTCGACGTGCTGCCGGTGCGCAGTGGTGGCTTCCGCATCTACGCGACCCGCACCGGGCCCCGGCGCGTGGTGAAAGGCGAGACCCTGGACGGGGCCTTTTCGTTCGAGCTGGTGCGGTCGGGGCCCGTGATCCCGACCCCCGAATGAGAGGCACTATGCGCGTCCCGTCCGTCGTCGGAGGACTGCTGTTGCTCGGTGCCTCGCTCGCTCCCGCGCTGCCCGGCCAGGCGGGCCAGATCGCCTACGAAGCGTTCACGCTTCCCAACGGTCTACGCGTGATCTACTCGGAAGATCACTCGACGCCCATCGTGTCGGTGGACGTGTGGTACAACACCGGCTCGCGGAACGAGCGGGCGGGCCGCTCCGGGTTCGCGCACCTGTTCGAGCACATGATGTTCGAGGGCTCGTCCCACGTGAAGAAGGGCGAGCATTTCCAGCTGGTCTCGCGCGCCGGTGGCTCGGATAACGGCAGCACGGCGGAAGACCGCACGAACTACTACGAGACGCTGCCCTCGAATCGGCTGAACCTGGCACTCTGGCTCGAGGCCGACCGCATGCGGTCGCTCGCCATCACGGATGAGAACTTCCACAACCAGCGGGAGACGGTGAAGGAGGAGCGTCGGCTGCGGGTCGACAACCAGCCGTATTCGACCGCGTTCATCGACGGCATGACCTGGCCGTTCGACAGCGCGGGGTGCTTCGCGTACGCGCACACGGTCATCGGGTCGATGGACGACCTCAACGCCGCGCAGCTCGCCGACGTCCGGGCCTTCTTCGACACCTACTACGCTCCCAACAACGCCACGCTGGTCGTGGTGGGGGACTTCAAGCCCCTCGAGCTGCGGCGGTACGTGAATCAGTACTTCAGCGAGATTCCGCGCCACACCGAGCCGCCCCCTGTGAGCTGCACCACCCGCCCGTCACCGGGCATCGGGCGGCGCGAGGTGACTGACGTACACGCCAACCTGCCGGCGGTGCTGCGGATCTATCGGGCACCGCCGCACGCGGACCCGGACACCCGCGCGCTCGAGCTCCTGAACGTCATCCTGGGCCAGGGCGAAAGCTCGCGCCTGAACGTGGCGGTGGTGCGGCGCGAGCAGGCCGCCGTCGGCACCCAGGTGGTCATGAACCCGTTCGATTCCCGGCGCGGGCCCGGCGTGCTGCTCGTCCTCGCCATTGCCAATCAGGGCGTGGACCCGCTCAAGCTCGACACGCTCCTCACGGCCCAGCTGGACAGCATTCGGGCGACGGGCGTCACGGACGACGAGCTGACGAAGGCGAAGAACACGTTCCGCGCGGGCTTCGTGCACACCCGCGAGACCACGCTGGGGAAGGCGGAGGAGCTGCATCATTACGACATGTTCCACTCGTCGCTGGCCGAGATCAACAGCGATTTGGAGCGCGTCCTGACCGTGA
>WNGJ01008528.1_pt1 | contig 11994 bp, 15 predicted proteins | sample 5400611 | NCBI WGS metagenome assembly WNGJ01 (sample SAMN13153375, study PRJNA577476) | soil metagenome | isolation source: 40 cm soil or saprolite under Garry oak tree replicate 1 | place: USA:California | collected 2016-06-15 | reverse complement strand
GCCCGCTTCGAGTTCCGCTGGGAAGACCAATTTAATCTGAGCCTCGATCCGGAGACGGCCCGTGAATTTCACGATGAAGCCTTGCCCGCAGAAGCAGCGAAGCTGGCGCATTTCTGTTCCATGTGCGGGCCGCACTTTTGCAGCATGAAAATTACCGAAGACGTGCGGAAATATGCGGCCGAGAAAGGACTCTCTGACGAACAAGCGCTGCGGCAAGGAATGGAAGAAAAATCCCGCGAATTCGTGGAGCGCGGCGCTGAGCTTTACGCGAAACCCTCCGCCTAACCGATTACCGCACCGAACACTGCGCGCCGCTCAAGGTGACCGCCGGGCATTGCGGTCCGTTGCCTCTGGGCGGTCCATGAATTTGGTAGTGGCCGTCTCAAAGATCCGTCCCCTGCCCCCAGCCCTTCTCCAAAAGAGGCCGTGCCGCTCGTTCCCGGCCTTCAGTCCAGTCTCGGCTCGTCCTGTTTGGCCTCGTCGGCGGCGTCGAACGCGTGTTGAAGGGCGACCAGGTCTTCGCCCGGTTTGAGGGCGTCGAGGGCGGCTTGCTCGGCCTTAAGCTGTTCGTTGGAGTAATTAGCCGCCTTGACCGACAAGCCGATGCGCCGATCGTTCTTGTCAATTTTAATCACGCGCGCGGTGACTTCCTGGCCAACTTTGAGCACGTTCTTGATTTTATCAATGCGCTCCTCGCTGATTTGCGAGATGTGGACCAGCCCATCGATCTCATGTTGTAATCCGACAAAGGCCCCGAAGCTGGCGAGTTTGGTGACATTGCCCGTTACCAGGTCGCCGATCTTATAGAACTGGTCAATATTGGCCCAGGGATCCTGGCCCAACTGTTTGATGCCCACGGCGATCCGCTGGTTTGCTTTGTCCACTTCCAGCACTACCGCTTCGACTTCCTCGCCCTTCTTCAACACCTCCGAGGGATGGTTGATTTTGCGGGTCCAGGAAATGTCCGAGACGTGAATCATGCCATCCAGGCCCTCCTCCAATTCGATGAACGCGCCGTAGCTGGTCAGATTGCGAATCTTGCCTTTGACGCGCGTGCCTGGCCGATATTTCTCCGGTGCCTGGTCCCACGGGTTGGCTTCGAGTTGGCGCAAGCCGAGGGAGATTTTCTGCTCCTCTCGGTTGATGCCCAGCACGACGGCTTCGACTTCCTGGTCGGCCTTGAGGATATCGGATGGTTTGGCGATGCGCTTGGTCCAGGATAGTTCGGTGACGTGCACCAGACCCTCGACACCAGGCTCGAGTTCCACAAACGCGCCGTAAGGCACCAGGTTGACGACTTTGCCTTTGACTCGCGCTCCCACCGGATACTTCTGCTCGATGGTGTCCCAGGGATTGGCCAGCTTCTGCTTGAGGCCGAGGCTGACGCGTTCCTTCTCGCGATTGATGTCGAGCACGACGACGTCGATGTCCTGGCCGACTTTGAGGATTTCGGACGGGTGCCCGATGCGGCCCCAACTCATATCGGTAATGTGCAACAGGCCGTCAATGCCATTCAAATCAATGAACGCGCCGAAATCAGTGATGTTCTTGACCGTGCCTTTGCGGATGTCGCCCGGGGTCATTTCCAACAGAAGCTTCTGGCGGCGCTCGGTGCGCTCTTGCTCGATCAATTCACGGCGGGACAGCACGATGTTCTGCCGCTCCTGATTGATTTTAACGACTTTGAAATCGTAGGTGTTGCCGACGTACTGAGCCAGATTCTTCGGAGTGCTGACGTCGATCTGGGATGCAGGCAGGAAGGCTTCGACGCCGATATTGACCAGCAAGCCCCCTTTTACGATGGCTTTGACCTTGCCGGCGATGGTGCCGCCTTCGTTGCAGATGGTCAGGATGCGTTCCCAGTTTTTTTTGAATTCGGCTTTCTCCTTGGACAGGACAACCATCCCTTCCTTGTCTTCGAGTTTTTCGATCAAGACATCAATCTCATCGCCGACTTTCATGGCTTTGATGTCTTCAAATTCGTTGGCGGAGATGACGCCCTCGCTTTTGTAGCCGATGTCCACGAGCACTTCTTTAGGGCGGACTTCGATGATTGAGCCTTTGACGATGTTGCCAGCGGCAAAGGGCAACGCGCCCGTTTGCTTCATGGCCTCTTCCATTGTGAGCATAAGCGGTAACTGACTGACTTCTTTCCGACAAACCTATGGGAAACTTGGTCAGGGCGGGGGAAACTGCCGAGACTCCATTGCGTAACGGACCAAACGATGTTGGGGCAAAGGAGATCGGCCCCGAGTCCTTTCGGGGTTAAAGATTAGGTTCCTGGTTAACTTTTCGTTTCTCAGCCTCAATGAGCCTCCGCAGACACGGGGTTCAGGCGGGGTCAAAGATAGGCCCGCTCGACACAAATGCAAGAGAAAAAGCGGCCAATTGGCTTGCCAATTGGCCGCTCGCAAAAACCGATTGATTTGCGTGTTAGTTCTTCTTTTCGTCCTTCTTTGCGTCGTCCTTCTTTTCGCCCTTCTTTTCGTCCTTCTTGAGCTTCAGGTCTTCCTTGTTGGGATTACACTTTTCGCAGGATTTGCCCTCTTTATGAGCGGTCACGCAGCACTTGTGCGTGCATTCCTTGCCTTCGGCTGCCGCCTTTTCGCAGCAGGTTTTCTCGGCAGCAAGAGCCGGCCCCGCCAGCAGGGCAAGTGCGCAGGTGACGGCAGTGAGTCTTTTGATCAGCTTCATGGTTGTTACCTTTTTATTAAATGACTGTATTGGAACCGATTTTTCCCCCAGCTTCCACCTGGTCCGGGCGGCGACCCAGCCGCTAGACCGGAAGAACTGGATTCACCCTAGTTTACCCCTCAAGCGGGAATTGTCCACTACGATTTGGCGAGCTTGTGAAAAAATTCACAAATTCAGCTTGCCTCGGTTTTCTGCCCTGATTATGTTGCTGGCGCGAAACGGCACCCGGCTTCGCTGACCTTGAGCTTATGCAGGCTACCGCCCAAATCGGCTACGACTCCAAGAGCGAAGGCGACGTGATCGTCACCCGCCTGGATGCCGCGCTGAATTGGTTCCGCAAGAACTCCCTTTGGCCGATGCCAATGGGCCTGGCTTGCTGCGCCATCGAATTGATGGCTGCGGGTGCCAGCCGCTTTGATATCGCCCGTTTCGGGGCCGAAGTCATGCGCTTTTCGCCCCGCCAATCCGACGTGATGATCGTCGCCGGCACCGTGACCTACAAGATGGCGCTGGCGGTCAAACGGATTTACGACCAGATGGCCGAACCCAAATGGGTCGTTGCCATGGGCGCCTGCGCTTCGACCGGCGGCATGTACCGCAGTTACGCCGTCCTTCAGGGCGTGGACCACATCCTGCCGGTGGACGTTTACGTCGCGGGCTGTCCGCCACGACCGGAAGCCCTTTTAGATGCGTTGATCAAGCTGCAAGACAAAATCGCCAAAGAACCGGTCCTCTCCACCTTGAAGAAAGTCGCCTGAGTTGCTGGTTTGGGCTATCAACTATCAACCATCAACTCGCCGTGACCGCCCGCGAACTTGCCCTTCAGTTAAGCGCCAAATTCAGCGGCCTCATTTCCGAGCCAACGGAGTTCCGGGGTGAGATCACGGTCAAAGTGATGGACGCTGGGCTGATTGCTGAAGTTTGCGCCTTGGCCAAAAGCGAACTGGGATTTGATTACCTGGTAGATATCACCAGCGTGGATAATTACGGCGAAGACCCGCGTTTTGAGATGGATTACCTGCTCTATGGCTACGGCCACCGTTGTTATCTTCGCCTCAAGACCGACGTGAGCGAGGAAAAAGGCGGCTTGCCCACTGTTACCGGGGTGTGGCGCACGGCCGATTGGCACGAGCGCGAGATCTATGACATGATGGGCCTCCGGTTCGTGGGACATCCCGACCTCCGCCGGATTTTGATGTGGGAGGGCTACCCGTATTTCCCATTGCGAAAGGATTTCCCGCTGGCCGGCAAGGGCAGCGAAGTCCCAGAGGTCGCTTTCACCGAGCCTGCGCCTTTGCAAGGCGGCCCGTTCGTAACCATTGCCGGAGGCCAAGACACCATTTCACGCGAACCCCGCGTGCGGATTCCTGAGACGGACGCTTTGGAAATGAACGCTCGCCTGGAGCGACGGCGGGACATCAAGGAGGCCCACGGCAAGGCCCATGGGCCGGGACGGATTGAACCGCCTGCACAAATAGCCAAGCCTTGACTCATGGAATGGAGCGATCAGCCAAATGAGCGTTTGGGGCAACTGAGATTGCTGGATGACCGTGCTAAGCGAGGTTGGTTGAATCCAATCGCTCCTCCTGACGGGTAACAAGTACACTGGAACAGATCGCTCGACTCTCTTCCAAGGATTGTGAGCCTTTCGTGATGAACATAATACTCGATGGCTGAAGTGCAAACAGTTCAATTTCGCGACCCCGCCGCCAAGGCTGCTGCGGCAATGGTGCAGCCTCCTCGGCCTGCTGAAGAGCCCCAAGACATCCATGGCGAGAAAATGGTCTTGAACATGGGGCCATCGCATCCGGCCACGCACGGGGTGTTGCGCATCGTCCTGGAACTGGATGGCGAAATTATCACCAAAGCCACGCCCGACATCGGCTATCTCCATCGCGGCGACGAGAAAATCGCCGAGAACATGACCTACACTCAGTTCATCCCCTACACCGATCGGCTGGATTACCTGGCGCCGCTGGCCAACAACGTCGCCTATGCGCTGGCGGTGGAAAAGCTCTTAGGTATTGACCAGCAATTGCCGATGCGCTGCCAGTTCATTCGAGTGATATGCTGTGAATTGGCGCGCGTCTCATCGCATCTAATGGGGCTGGGGGCGTTCGCGATGGACGTAGGGGCAATGACGGTGTTCCTGCTCACATTCACCGAACGCGAGAAGATTTACAATCTTTGTGAATCGCTGACCGGCGCGCGCTTTACCACCAGTTACACCCGCATCGGGGGGCTTTCGCGGGACCTGCCGCCCGGCTGGACCGACCAATGCCGCAAATTCTTGAACGAAGTGGTGGCCAACATCAATGAGACCGAGACATTGCTCACCCGCAATCGGATTTTCGTGGACCGCACCAGAGACATCGGCGTCATCCCGAAAGATCTGGCCATTGATTACGGTTTGACTGGGCCAAACCTGCGCGGCAGCGGCATGGAGTACGATTTGCGCAAAGCACACCCGTATTTGGTGTATGACCGATTGCAATTTGAGGTGCCCGTAGGCTCGACCGGTGATTGTTACGACCGGTATCTGGTCCGCCTCGAGGAAATGCGTCAAAGTCTGCGCATTCTGCACCAGTGCCTCGACCAGTTACCCGGCGGCCCGGTCAATGTGCCCGACATGAAGATCGTCCTTCCGCCCAAGGATCGCGTGCTGACCCGGATGGAGGAATTAATTCATCACTTTATCAACGTAACCCAGGGCGTTAGTGCGCCGCCCGGTGAAATCTATTTCGGACACGAGAATCCGAAGGGCGAGTTGGGCTTCTACATCAACAGCAAAGGCGGAGGGACGCCGCATCGGTTGAAAATCCGCTCGCCGTCCTTCGTGAACCTGAGCATCTTGCCGCGGCTGTTGCCTGGTCACATGGTCAGCGACGTGGTGGCTATCCTGGGGTCGCTTGATTTTGTGATGGGCGAGTGTGACCGATGAACCAGATCCACCCGACCGAGCCGATTCCCAATACGCTGTTGAGTCAGCCGAATTTCGCCGTGCCCGCGGTGCTGGAGGCGGAGATCGACGAGTTGATCACCCATTATCCAAAAAAACGCAGCGCCTCGCTGATGCTGCTGCACGCCATCCAGGAGCAATTCGGGTACATTTCCCGACAGGCGGTCGAGTGGATTGCCGCCAAATTGGAGCTCCAGCCCATCAATATCTATGAACTGGTGACCTTTTATCCGATGCTGCATCAGAAGCCGGTCGGCAAATTTCATTTACGGGTTTGCCGCACGTTGAGTTGCGCCTTAGGCGGCTCGTATCGGCTTCACGAACATCTATGCACGAAACTAGGTCTGGACCCGCACATCCACGGGCCGCAATCTACCAGCGACGGGAAATTCACGCTTGAGTTTGTCGAATGCCTCGCCGGTTGCGGCACTGCGCCGGTGATGATGTGCAATGACGCCTTTTACGAGGGTGTTTCGGAGAAACGAGCGCACGGGATACTGGACCAGTGCAAATGAACAACGAACCGAGCTTGAGGTGCAATTGAGTCTGCTGCCAGAATAATTCATCGTTGTGAAACGAAAACGAGGCCTGAGACATGTTAAAGGACTGGAAAAAGGTTTATCGCAAGCTCAAGTCAATGCGCGGCGTAAGCGAAGAAGAGAAAGTTCTTCTGGCGCAGGCCCTGGCCGCCACACCGGAGGAGCGCTGGCGGATGCACGATCAGTATCTCCGATCGTTCGGCTTATACAGTCATTGGCAGAGGAAAAAATTAGGTTTCAGCTTGTAGGCATGTCCGCCGCCATCCTGCAGGGCGTCATTGTGAGCACGATCGACACTGACATTTGGGTTGATTTGCCCGAACGCCAGTACATTCGGCTGATGAACCTGGTTTTGAAACAGGGCGGGACGGCTCTGGCCCCAACCCTTTATGCGCTGGCAGACGGGCGCCTCGTGAATTTTCTATTCAGCGTTCAGGGCGTGCGAGATTTCAACAGCGAATACCGGCAAGCGGTGAAGGCGACAATCGAAGGAGAGCCGGTCAAGCTTCTCCCGCTCAAGCGGATTCTCAAAAGCAAGCAATCCGTGCTGCGTGACAAAGATCGTCTGCACATTCTGCAGATCAAGCGGTTCTTAAGGGCGCAGAAGACGTTGAAAGGATTAAAATGAATTGGCTGCCCGACATGGATTTGAAGCATGACAAACAGATCCAGAGTCTGCTGTGCCAGGGTTACTGTACCAGGCGAATGCGTGCGAGCCGGGCGCAATCCAGGCCAGATCCAGGCGGCTGAGAAGGTGGCAAAGCGCTGATGAATGAAACCCAGGCTCTACATGGAAACCTCTGTCGTCAGCTTCCTGGCAGCTCGCCCCAGCAAGGACGCGGTCATTGCCGGACAGCAAGCGAGCACACACCGTTGGTGGAAGGAGAAGCGCAGGCGCTATGAGCTTTTCATATCGAAACTGGTCTGGCAGGAAGCGGGGCAGGGCAATAAGGACGCGGTGGAACGGCGCTTGCAGTTCATTCGTCCGCTGCGTTGGCTGCAAATCACCGAGGATGTATCGAGACTCGCTCAGGCTCTGCTGATGGCGAAGGCCCTCCCGCCCAAAGCCGGGAGCGATGCATTGCACATCGCTCTGGCCGCGGTTTACCGAATGCAATTCCTCCTTACTTGGAACTTTACCCACATCAACAATCCGGCTACCGAGGAACAAACGCGAAGAGTTTGCCACGAATGCGATTTCCACTGCCCGGTCATTTGCACGCCCGATCAATTGCTATCAATTTAGATTATAGATTATGAAAAATCCAATTATCACCCAGTTGCGCCGAATTCGGGACGCGCATGCCCAACGCCATAACTTCAAGGTGGACGCCATCGCACGCGAGTTGATGGAACTCGAACCATGGATGGAAAAGAGGACCTACACCTTGCGCCGGGGGAAAATGGTTCCGATAAGTACATTTCACGCGCAACAAGGCGCCACCGGCAGAGGGCGAGGCGCAAAAAAAAACCGCTCCTGAAAAGCCAGGGCAGCTTGCCGACGTGTGCGAGCTCCGCAGAGAGCGAATTTCCCGGACGATGAAAATCCGAAATTGCGATTGGCTGCCCGACATGGATTTGAACCATGACAAACAGATCCAGAGTCTGCTGTGCTACCGTTACACCATCGGGCAAACGCGCGCCTCTAAGGTAGAATGGCCGCCAACAGAGTCAAGGCTCGTTAAAGAATTGAATCGTTGGACCGTCAAATCCTCCGAGCTCTCAAGCCCATGCCGCACACCCTTTCCAACGCTTCACCGCCTCAACGGTTCAACGGCTTAACAACACAGTTATGCCCCAGGAATTCAGACAAATTTTGAAATACGCCGACCAGCCGGGTTACACGCCTGACCTGGACTGCTATGTGCGCCACGGTGGCTACGAGGCGCTCAAGAAGGCCCTCAACCTGCCGCCCAGGACCTTGTCCGATGGCAGGAGCGTTAGCGGCCCGGAGCAGATCCGCGAGGAGGTCAGGATCTCCGGCCTGCGCGGGCGCGGCGGGGCGGGCTTTTCCTGCGGATTAAAATGGTCCTTCGTCGATCGCAAAAGCGGCAAACCAATCTACCTGATTTGCAACGCGGATGAATCCGAGCCGGGCACTTTCAAGGACAAACAAATCATCTACAAAGACCCCCACCAGATGGTGGAGGGAATGATCCTCGCCTGCTACGCCAACGACGTGCATCTGGCTTACATCTACATTCGCGGCGAATTCGTTGAAGGGGCGAAAATCCTGAACCGGGCGCTCAAAGAGGCCCGCGCAAAAAATTTCCTCGGCAAAAATATTCTTGGCAGCGGCTACGACCTGGAAATTTGGGTCCATCGTGGCGCGGGGGCTTACATCTGCGGCGAGGAAACCGGCCTCATCGAGTCCCTCGAAGGGAAACGCGCTTATCCGCGTATCAAACCGCCTTACTTCCCGGCGGTGTTGGGTCTGTATCTGTGCCCGACCATCGTCAACAACGTCGAGACGCTTTGCGCGGTGAAACATATCGTGGCGCTGGGCGGGGCGGAATACGCAAAGCTCGGCACGCCCAACAACACCGGCACCCGCATCGTCAGCATCAGCGGCCATGTCAAGCGCCCGGGTTATTACGAAGTGGAGGTCGGCAAAGCCACCATCGGCGAGCTAATCAACGACCCGGCTTTCGGCGGTGGCTTGCGGGACGGCCGCAAACTCAAGGCGGTCATTCCCGGCGGCTCTTCGGCGAAGGTCTTCAAGGCGGGCGAGAGGTTTAAGCTCAGACGCAGAGGCCCCGATGGCAAAGACGCTGAGCAAGAGGTGGACATGCTCGATCTGCCCTACGACTTCGATTCGCTCATTGCCGCCGGGAGCATGTCCGGCTCCGGCGCGATCATCGTGCTGGACGACTCGACCGACATTGTGGAGGCGCTCTCGAACATCGCGGAGTTTTACGCCCACGAAAGCTGCGGCCAGTGCACCCCTTGCCGTGAAGGCTCGCTCTGGATGGCCAAGGCCCTCCATCGCCTCGCCCATGGCGAGGGCCGCAAGCAGGATGCCGATTACCTGGTCAAAATTGCCGACAACATCCCGGGTGGCCGCACGATTTGCGCCTTTGGCGAAGCCTGCGCCTGGCCGGTGCAGAGTTTTGTGGGAAAGTTCAAGGATGAATTTGTAGCGCGGGGTGCTGCGGATGAGGAAGGGCGGGTCAAGGGCGCCGAAGGCGCTGCGCCAACAGGTGAGCTAAAGGTCGCGGCGAGCGTACACACTTGACGTGTTATGCCAAAGCTCTATGAATATCTCGGCATCTCGATCTTCTTTTATGCAGGTGAGCATCTTCCGGTGCACGTTCACGGACGGCACGGTAGCGAGGAAACAAAAGCCGAGATAATCACCGCCAACGGAAGAGTTGTCGCCGTCCGGTACCGCCGTGTTGCGAACCGCCGTCCGCTCTCAGGCAGCGCTCGGAAACACTTCGCTGAGTTGGTCGAAGCTAAAGCAGAAGAGATCGTACAAAAGTGGTCGGATGTTTTCGTTTTGAACAGGCCCGTGAGGACGGAGATAATAACGCGGAAAATTCGTTGAGGAATATGTACTTGCGAGTGAAAGAGGCTAAGTATGTCCCGCGCCACAAGGTGCGGGTCAAATTCAACGACGGCACACGCCGCGTTGTGGACTTTGGTCCTTTTTTGATGAAGGCGACCAATCCGATGTTCACGCAATATCGCCACCTGAAGAAATTCAAGACTTTCCGAATTCAGGATGGCGACCTGATGTGGGGAGATTTCGAGATGATTTTTCCGATCCTGGATCTTTACCGGGGAAAGATTTAATTAACACTCGGTATTTTTTTAAAGAGTACACGCGCAGGGCGCTATGTGAGCAAAGGCCACCTTAACTTTGATACCGGCCCGGTGGCTCGTCAGGGATAAGGAATGGTTTATCGCCGCGCTTACGAGGCTCGCGCCGGAGCCCCCTGGCCGGTGCAGAGTTTTGTGGGAAAGTTCAAGGATGAATTTGTGGCCAAAGGTGTGGACGATGAGGTACGACGGGCGGCGGCAAAAAACGCCGGATCGACCGCGGAGATGAAGATCGCCGCAAGTCCGACTGGATGATCGGCCGGTTCGAGAAGCGAATATGGCTTACGAGATCGTTTTCTCGGATAACGCCCGGGAACATTTGCGGGCATTGGCCGCCGCACAACGCAAAACAGTTCTGGAGCAGATCGAAGCGCAGTTGATGCATGAGCCGAACGTTCAGACGAAGAACCGAAAACCCATGCGGTCGAACCCGCTTGCATCCTGGGAGCTTCGTATTGGCGACTTGCGGGTGTATTATGACATACAGAACCAGCCGCTGGTTGTATTCGTGCTCGCCATCGGCGTGAAAGATCGGAGCGAGGTCAGAATCGGCGGCAAACCTTATCTTTGGGATAAACCGTTATGAAAACAATCGAACTAAAGAGGGCCAACTCACCGCTGGCTAAATATGTAACTCGTCTTGAGGGTGGCACACTTGTCGTCACTCGCAATGGCCGTCCCACAGCCGCCTTGGTACCGCTGGCGTCTGATACGGACTTGGAAAGCTTCGGATTGAGCACAAACTCGAAGTTTATTGCCATGCTTGAAGAGTCGCGCCGGCAAATAAAGCGTAAGGGCGGAACAGAGTCGCGCCGGCAAATAAAGCGTAAGGGCGGAACACCGCTCGCGGATGTTAAGAAGGAGTTTGGACTGAAGTGATGAAAACGATGGAGTCTAGAGAGGCCATCGAAAAGACTCGTGTTCGGGTGGATGGCCGCGAAGTCGAGGTGCCGAAGATGATGCCTGATCCGATTTCCGGCAGACCTCTGCCGACCACGATGATTCAGGCTTGCACCGTCGCGCACGTGGACGTGCCGCATTATTGCTATCATCCCAAGCTGCCGGTGGCCGGCAATTGCCGCATGTGCCTGGTTGAGTTCGGCACACCTGCCTTGGGGCCGGACCGCAAACCGATGTTGAATGCGGACGGCACGCCGAGGATTGTGAAGTCGCCGCGCCCAGCTATAGCCTGCGCCACTCCGATTTCGCCGGGCTTGGAGATTTACACCAACACGCCCAACGTGAAGCAAATGCGCGAAGGTGTGCTGGAATTTCTGCTAATCAACCATCCACTCGATTGCCCGATCTGCGACCAGGCGGGCGAATGCAAGCTGCAGGAATACTCGGTGGATTACGGCAAATCACAGAGCCGGTTCGTCGAGGCGAAGGTGCACAAGCCCAAGCGCGTTGACCTCGGTCCGCGCATCGTGCTTGATGATGAACGGTGCATTCTCTGCACGCGCTGCATCCGGTTCACCAAGGACATCGTCGGTGACGACGCGCTGGGCATCGTTAATCGCGGCAGCTATAACACGCTGACGGCGTATCCGGGGAAACAGTTCGACAACAATTACACGCTCAACACCGTGGACATTTGCCCGGTCGGTGCGCTGACCTCGAAAGATTTTCGGTTCCAAATGCGCGTCTGGTTTCTGAAGGAAACCAAGAGCCTCTGCGCCAGTTGCGCGACTGGCTGCAACATCGTCATCGGCTCGCGCGAAGAAAAAGTTTATCGCTACGAACCGCGCGAGAATGAGGCGGTCAACTCCTGCTGGATGTGCGATTATGGGCGGCTGAATTATAAGTGGATTGGGAGGGAGGATCGGTTGACGGAGGTCATAGGTCATAGGGCGGAGGGCAGAGGGCGGAGGGCAGAGGTCGAGCAGAGGCCAAAGGGCAAAGGGCAGCCAGGCAGGTGGGCGGCTGTGGTGGGAGAAGTTTCGAAAAAGTTGCAGGCAGCGGCAGCGGGGTCGGTGGCGA
>WNGJ01052592.1_pt1 | contig 11995 bp, 16 predicted proteins | sample 5400611 | NCBI WGS metagenome assembly WNGJ01 (sample SAMN13153375, study PRJNA577476) | soil metagenome | isolation source: 40 cm soil or saprolite under Garry oak tree replicate 1 | place: USA:California | collected 2016-06-15 | reverse complement strand
AAAAAACGGATCGCGGGAATCCAGCCGAGATCATCTAGAATCGTTGGGCGGAGTTCATGAGAATACCGGCGAAGGTGTTTTTCCACTTCGTTCAGTAAGCCTTTGATGCGCCCGAGCTGCTCTTGTTGGGGCTTGGGTATTTCCTGCGCCACATCGGCCAACGCAAGGTGCACAGCCACCAGGAGCTGTCCTGCTTCGTCGTGTACCGCGTAAGCAATGCGCTTGATCTCTTCCTCGAGAGTTTCATTGACCTGCCGCAGTGCCCTCACCGCATCCTGAAACCCGCGGTGTGCCATCTCATAAGGAGACATACATTCCGCCAGGAAATCGGCGCTCGCCCGGAGCACATCCTCGCAGCCCTTTCCATTGTTCGTGTCCCGAGCCAACGCCTCGAGAGCCCCATGGTGCATCGAGGCGAGGTCCAGGAGGCTTTTCCGTTCCGCGATGGCTCGACGCCCGAGTTCATACGCCCGGCCCAGCGTGGCCTCGCCTCCCCCCGCGGCATATTCACGCAACAAAGACGCGTACTCCTCTTCAAGGCTTGCTTGAGGCCTTTTTTTGTGTCCTGCAGCCATCTTCATGGACGGATTCCCGTCAACCGAGAAACCAGAACGAGCGCGTCGTCACTTCCGCTGAGGCAATTCTGGAGAATTCTGTCCGCCGCTCTTTGCGGATTCTCCAAAGAGTTAAGCGTCTCGGTAAAGTCGCTTCGAATGCCATCGGTTGCGAAAATGAGCGTGTCCCCCTTCTGTATCGGAAGCACGGCAGCCTGCAGGGGAGGCACCCGGGATCCGACCACGCCAGCTCGAAGGAGAAGAGGCTCCTGCGCATTTCCATTTTTTGTGTTGGCACGCATCAAAAGTCCTTGAACGTTCCCGACACCAAGCCATGTCATCATGCCTTGAGCCGCGTCAATCGAAGCCAGGCTTAAGACAACACCGCGCGTCGGCCGGAGTTTCTCATGGCACCGTTCGACGAGAGATATGATGGGTTCGCCGACACCATTTCTGAGAATGGAGATGGCTTTTTTCGCGGCGTTGGCGGCTTCTTCTCCATGACCAATTCCATCAACCGCAGCGATCAGAACTCCGTCCATTTCAAATTCGTCCATGAGTCGCCGCACTCCGGGCAGGCCGAGCCCGAGACTTCCCGAAGTGGAGAAGCCATCGCGCAGGGCTTGGGGAATGTCTGGAATGCCCGGACCATGATCTGAAGCGACAACCAGGATGCCCAGGTGGCTCGAATTCTGAATTCCCTTCAAGGTGATATGCCCCTTGCCCGCGTAGGTCACGATGTTCCGCGCTAGCTCTGAGATCGCCGTTGCAATAAGCGTGGCATCGCCCGACAAAAACCCGAGTTCCGCCGCCATGGCTCGGCCCTTTTGGCGCGCTAGGACGATATCCTGGTCGGAGTTGATGGCCACTCGGGTTTCTCCTGCCGGCACTGTGACTCACTCTCAGTTCACGGTCTTGAACTTCTTGTTCAAATAGTTCAAACCCTCTTCCAGGTCGAGGGCTGTGACGACCCCTTCCAACGTCAAACCAAGCTGCACCATCGCAAAGGCTACTTCCGGCTGAATTCCAACGATGACGGTTTCCGCTCCGCGCAAACGGATCATTTGCGCGATCTCCCGCAGAGTTCGTGACGCGAACGAGTCCATTACGTCCATCGCCGTGACGTCCACGATGACACCGCGCGAGCGAAACTTGACAACTTGCCGCACCAGCCCGCTGCGCAGCTGGTTGAGATCCGCGTCCGAAAGAGCCGCCTGAAACGTGGCGATCAGGACCTCTCCTTGTTTGAGAATCGGAACTTCCAAGTGGCTCTTCCCCTGGACGACTTAGCTCGGCTCGGCCAAAGTCGCCACCTTGTATCCCAATAGCCGCTCTGCCTGCTCGATACCGCCTTGCAGGTCGCCGACGGTGTTCATCTTGCCCAGGTCGACGCCGATGGTCACCAGTGTTTGCGCAATTTCCGGGGAAAGGCCGGTGACAATGACCGTCGCCCCGAGCAGCCGGGAAGCCTCAACCGTTTGCACCAGGTGGTTGGCCACCGTGACGTCCATCGCCGCCACACCCGTGATATCAATCACCACAACTTTGGCGCGATTGGTGCGGATTCCTCGCAGCAATTGTTCCGTCAATTGCCGGGCGCGTTGCGGATCGATCACGCCGATGATCGGCAGAATCAGCAGGCGCTCGCGAACCTGCAGCACTGGAGTGGACAGTTCGCGAATCGCTTCTTGCTGTTGGCGGATGACGCGCTCGCGCTCCTGAACGAAACCCACGGACGCGCTCGCGCTCCTGAACGAAACCCACGGCCACCGTGTTGGCAATGCGGTTTGCCGCCGGCTCATAGGCATCTAAGATGCGGTTCAATTTCTTGAAATCCGTCTGGTACTTGGCGAAAAGAGAGCGAGCGAGGACGTCGCGGAGCAGAAGAACGATTCCAACAACTTCGTGGGTTTCGACGCCCCGCGGAATGATGCGTTCGGAAAGATTTCTCGCGTAGGCTTGCAGCGCCTCGAAAGTTTCCGTCTCGAGGGCCTCCACGTAGCTGTCGTACACCGAAGTTGCTTCCGCGAAAATCTCTTCCTTGGTCATCGCGGTGAGCAGGCGCGTTTCAGAAATGCGCCCCACCCATTCCTCGCGGAGTTGCGTCCGATTCTGCCGGAGGTGCGCCACTAGTTCTCGGAGCAGCTCGGACGATGCTTCGTTGTGCCCCGAGTCGTCCGGCGCTATCCCCGAAACTTGGCCCCCGTCACGTTTTGCCATAAGTGTATTCTCCTTGCATTGAACCGTAAGGGTCCCGACGGTCACACACCCTCCCCGGAGAGAAGACAGGATACCCAATACCATCGGAAACCTGCCTGCTCAAGCAAGTAAAACCCGGAAAGGCACCTCAGGTAAAGACCCTAGTTTGACCAAACGATGAATATTTAAGCCTTCCGGTGAAGCCGACCTTTTTACGAGCCCTTTGAAGCTGGACGACGGGAAAGGCCCCACGGCGATGGTTTCAAATTGAACCACTTCATGCGGATGTGTCCCACTCGTGACATTCTCTTTCAGCGAAATGAGAAACATCCGGCCGAACTCGATTGTTTTCAACCATCTAGCTGCAAGGAACCAGTTCCAAGTGGGCACCTGCGTGCCCCTGTTCCCGAACGGACTCCCATGTACTTTCCCGTGCCTGAGTCGAAAACCACCGACCAAACCCATGCCGCCGTTCGGGCACTTTCCGGTATCCGGACAGCATTACAACCGGCTGGTTGTGCAGAAGAGGAAATAAGCCGTGAAAGAGAATAAAGACTCACCCAATTCGACCTTTGATCCTGAGGAGCTGCTTGCCCGCGTGGAAAATGACCGCGAGCTCCTGCAGGACCTTCTGATGATCTTCAAAGAAGAAGAGGAGCTGCTTGCCCGCGTGGAAAATGACCGCGAGCTCCTGCAGGACCTTCTGATGATCTTCAAAGAAGAATTTCCTGGTCATCTGCAAGCTTTGCGCGAAGCCGTGGAATCTGGAGAGGGGAAACGCGTTGTCGCGGCGGCTCACGCCCTAAAGGGGATGCTCTCGAACCTGGCCGCCACACAGGCTGCCGCAGCGGCGGCGAAGCTAGAGCAGTTGGGCCGCAACGGAGAAGTTTCCCAATTCCAACATGCTTTTGCCTTGGTCGAGACAAACGCCTCGAAGCTATTACCGCAACTGGAGGCCTACATGGCAGAGGCCAATAAATGAGAATTCTGATTGCGGATGACGAGGTGCTGTCGCGTCGGTTGCTGCAAAAGACATTGGAGCGCGCTGGCTACGAAGTGACCGCCTTGGAGAACGGACGCCTAGCGGCTGAGCAGTTATGCAAGCGGGATGGACCGCGGCTCGCGTTGCTGGACTGGATGATGCCCGAGTTGGATGGGCCGGGCGTCTGCCGCGAAGTCCGGAAGAGGAATGAGCAATCTTATGTCTATATGGTCTTACTCACATCCAAAGAGGCCAAAGAAGACGTCGTGGCGGGGTTGGAATCCGGCGCCGATGATTACTTAACAAAGCCATTCAACGCCGAGGAGCTCAAAGCGCGGCTGCGCACCGGATTGCGGATTCTGAACCTTGAAGACCGCCTGGTCGAGGCGCGCGAGGAGATGCGCTTCAAGGCCACCCATGACGGTCTGACCTCTCTTTGGAACCGCGGAGTGATTCTGGATTTGCTGGGACGTGAACTTGATCGTTCGCGCCGCGAGCGTGTCTCCACGGCTATTTTGATCTGCGATCTGGATCACTTCAAGAACGTGAACGATACCTACGGCCACCCGGCAGGGGATGAGGTTTTGCAAGCGACCGCAAAACGTCTAGTTTCTTCGGTTCGCTCTTACGATTTCGTGGGTCGCTATGGCGGTGAGGAATTTCTGGTGGTCTTGAATAACTGCAATCCGGCCTTTGGCCTTGCCCGGGCGGAAGAGATCCGGAAAACAATCGCGCAACGCCCCGTGCAAACTTCAAGCGGAGTGGTTCCGATCACGATGAGCCTGGGCCTCTTGCTCAGCCAGGAATGGGGCTTCCGCCCACTCGAAGAGCTTCTTCAGGAGGCCGATGCAGCGCTCTACGCTGCGAAGAAAGCAGGCCGCAACTGCGTGAAGGTCGCAAAACCAAGCGCTCCCTGTGACATCAGAGACGCGCGGGTCGAAAAAGCCGCCACCTAAGAAAAATGGAAGGGCGCTGTCCGCGCCTCGCCGCTGGAAATCCCTCCGATCATAGAGGCTAAGCGCCCTTTGTTTTGGGTTTCCCCTGGCCCAACATCTGCCGCATCGCAGCTGAGGATCCAGGTGCGCGTTTCTCGCGCCAAGCCTCCAGCCGCTTGCAAGTTTCTTCGATATTCTGGAAAAGATGGGGATTCTTGAAAGCGCCGCGCCAGGTGGGGACAATCAATCGCATGCGGTCCCAAACCACCCAGATCTCGCCATTGCTCTCGAAAAACAATTCGTCATTAATCAGCCCGCGATTGACGATGCCCGCGACCATGTCCCAGTAGCTGATTACCATGCGGATGTGGGTGTTCTCCTCGCTGCCCTGGGGATACTTCTGCATCATGTCCTCCGGAGATTCCGGATGAAAGTGTTCCACGAACCATGCGCGCGCCTGACGCAGGCGCGACTCGCGCCTCATGTCGTACAAGCGCAGCATCAGGTTTACTTCGTCGTAGGTGATCTGGGCCATGATGGTTCCTCCTTGCGCTAACTCGCGGAGCCGGGCTGGGCGGTCTCTTGCGGGAAATGAGATACGCCTGCCAGTTCGACCCGTTGCACACTCGCCAGGGGAATCCCCTGCCGTTGGAACTCGACCTGGATGCGGCGGCGCAGTTCGCGTGCGACTTCGTCCTGGCGCGTTGGCGCGGTTCTTACCTGCAATCGTACCGTCGACGAAGTGCGGTCCAGGCTTTGCAGGCCAAGGATCCGCGGCCCATCAACCAGCGCCTGTGACCAGGCAGGGTCGCTCCGCAGAGCGGCCGCGGCGACCTCGAGCGCCTGCAGGGTTCGCTCGATCGGGCTTTCCGGTGCAAGCGAAACATCCACGAACGTCTGTGACCAGTCGCGGCTGAGATTGCTCACCATGCGGATCTCGCCATTGGCGATGGTTACCAGGGCGCCGCGCGGATCACGGATTACCGTACGTCGCAGCGTGAGATGTTCCACACGGCCGACGTAATCGGCTATTTGAACGGTGTCCCCAACGACGTATTGATCTTCCAGCACGATATAGAATCCGGAGATCACATCGCGAACGAGAGTTTGCGCGCCAAAACCGACGGCCACGCTCGCGAGGCCGGCGAGCGTGAGCGCCGGTGTGGGGTTGATCCCGACCTTGTCCAGAGCCGTGAGCAGAGCCACGACCCAGACAACCTTGCTGCCCGCACCGTAGAGGACTCCAGCCAGAGTGCGCGTCTGCTGCTCGCGGAGTTGTGCCTGACGGGACTGCGATGCCGCTGGTTTGATGAGCAGGTTTGTGACGGCGCGAAGCACCCGATTCAACACCAGGGCGATGACCAGGATGCCCAAAAGAGGAATGGCGTTGGAAAGCGCTAAATCGAACCAGCGATTGAAGGGACTAGGCATGATTTTGATGCGAGAGGAGTATAACATTGGAAGGAGATGAGGGAAGCGTAGCACTGTCACCAGGAAATGGGGCGCGCGCAAGGGGTTTTCAAATCATGAATTCAAGACGCATGTTTCTCATGAATTTCGCTATGGTTGGTGCGTCCACCAGCGTGCTCACCTTTCTATCTGACTCCCAGGTGCCCGGGAGCCGGCCACAAAACCCTCAACAACAAAAAGACGACGATGCCAATATGCCCAAGCCCGACCCCAAGATGATGCTCGCGGCGAATGAAAAGGAAATTAAGAAAAATGTCGAGAAGCTCTATGAGTTGGCGAGCGAATTGAGCGGCCCGGACTTCTTTGAAAGCGGCCTAGCGCAAGCGAATCATAGGGGATAGAATAGAGGCGTTAATCGCAGCTTCCGCACGTTGCGCGCTCAGGAAAAATCAAGGAGCGCCCACTGCGCGCCTGTAGCTCAGCTGGATAGAGCGCTGGTCTCCGGAACCAGAGGTCGGGCGTTCGAATCGCCCCAGGCGCGCCATATTTTTCAAGAAATTAGCTAGGCTTGGTGCCCTTCGGAGTTGCACAGCCGTTGCACAGTGTTTCGAGCTGTTTCATGGCTTGAAGCGTGCTTTCTGGCACATCCTTGATGTAATGCCGTTCCGTGGTACTCACGTTCGAATGGCGCAGCAGCCCCTTGGCAGCAAGCGAGTCTTTGGACAAAGCCGTCACCGCAGTGGCCACACCCCGCCGTAAAGAATACCAACCATGCCAGCCTATACCCGCCTTTTTGAGTGCAGGAATCACGGAGCGGTTGGCGAGGTTGTGCAAGTCGAGCGGCTTGCCAGATGGTCCCCGCAAGATTGGTCCCGAAGCGGGGTTTTTGTCTGCTAGGCGTAATTCAGCGAGGATAGTTCCAAGGGGCTCGATCACCGGGACCGGCTTTGCACTCCCCTCTGTCTTTGGTGAAGTGGTGAAGGTATGCCAAACGGATTGCCGAATGTTGAGTCGCTTACCATCGTAGTCTTCCCAACGAACACCCCTAGCCTCGCCAGGACGAAGACCCGCGAAGAACATCAGCGCCACAGCCGCGCTCGCCTTACGCTCTCCCGCCTTGTCCAAAGCATCCATGATCGCTAACACTTCGTCAGGGCTGGTCGCGTGCGTATCGACAGGCTTGTTGGCCTTCTTGGGAATCATTGCGTCGCGGATGGGATTGACACCGTCGAAAGCCCCTTGGTTCTTAGCAAATGTAAATACTCCGCTGAGTAGTGACTTGATATGCTTCAGCGTGGTACGGCCTAGGTCGTTCTGCCGATGAATGTCCGCCAGCAGTTTACCGGCGTCCACGGTACGAAAGTCGCGCAGAACAACCCTGTCAAGTCGGCCTGCGAGATAGACATTCCAGAGAGTCTTGTAGCCCTTGATGGTGGATGGCTTGAAGTTGCCCTCGACGAAAGGCAGATAGAAGTTCTCGACGAAATCGGCAACAGGTAGCGTACTCTCAGGCCGCATCCTGCCCTCGTTAATTGGACGGAGCTTCTCGGCGAGCAAGGGCCGGACATCTGCCTTGCAGCGGTATCGGTCGGACACCTCAGCGAGTTTGGCAGATCGTTGTTTCCTTCCAATCGAACCGGAGATAACGACCCATCTTCATGTGAGGTAGGGGGTCGGAATTGCGGACTTCGGCGCGCTCCCGCGTCTGCTCGTAAACCCAGGAGGGCTTGACTTGCAGGCGCTCGGCGACTTGGGTGGGGGTGAGTATTTCTTCCATGTGGTGGGTATTGCTCCTTTTTGTGCAAATTGGGTGCAAAGCCATGAGAAAGCTCCGCGCTCTGAACTGTTTAGGGTTGAGTGGCGGTTCAACAAACCGATGCTCGGCCCGAGATCAAAGAGCCATTAGCTCGACTTCCAAACGCATGAGGCAGTCGCGGACATTGTTCCGCGAATCCTTCGCCAGTCGCTCGAAGTCCGGCCCATTCCCGTTCCCGCCTTCTGCGTGCCAAACCCTATCGAGGTAGGCCGCAATCTCCCCGGCCAGCCCATAGCTTGAAAATTCCAAGACTTTGCAGCGGGAGAGGAATCTACGCTCTAGGCGTTCGGTGTTGTTGGCTGTGAAAATCCAGATCGTGTTAGGTGCCGGGTCGGTGGAATCCAATTTGGATAGCAGCGCCAATTGCGCTGCGTCTGTCATCTGGTCCGCTTCGTCTGCAAGTACTACATGGAAGCCACCTGGAGTCATCGGCGCGTACCAGCAACGCCGAACAGTGTCCTCGATACTTTGTGCATTGCACCGCTGCGAGGGAATCTTGTGCAATTCCGCCTGTAGCTGACTTGCCAGAGCCATCGCCATCGTGCTCTTACCTAAGCCTGACGGCCCGATAAAGAGCCACGCCCCGGAGGCTGGCCGCTTGCAGAAAGCAGAGAGGATTTTCTTCGGACGTTCCAAGCCGATAAAATCCGCTATGCGCGTAGGTCGATACTTCTCCGTGAGAGGCTGGGGGAAAGCGAGATCAGCTTGCATGGGATTCCCCGCTCATGGATGGGGAGTCTTTCATCTCCCCCCGGATGTAATCGGCTGCCTTCTGCGCGGCACTCGCGGCGGAAATCACTAGCTTGGAATCGGCTTTGAGGCGTGCAATCCAGGACTTGAGATACGCGGCGGAATTGGCGATGGTGCATTGCTCGATGCCAGCGACGCCGCAAAGCATCGCGCTACCCATTTCCGCGATTAGCTCTTCCCTGCTGTAGGACTCACTCCCAAATTGTTGGGGAGCATCGAATCCGTCTCTTCCTAGCCTCTTCTCGTGGCCTGTCGCGTGAGCAAGTTCGTGGAATAACGTGCTGTAATACTCCTCTTGAGAAGCGAACGCTGTCCGTGAGGGCATCGTCACCACGTCTTGCGAGGGGATGTAAGAGGCCCGAGAGTCTTGCTCGAACGCGGGAGGGTTTGGCATTCCGCCCACGATTGATTCGGCTGATTCGATGGGGAATGCCGGCGGAAGTTCGAGAAGCGCTTTCAAGCCTTCGGTTTGCTCTAGGTTGAATACGGTGAAGTAACGGAGAAAGGCGAATTTGCGTTCCTCGATCTCGCCATCCGTTGCCTCCGTTTCGTAGAACTTCCAAAAGACGATCTTGGTCCCATGTTCTCCCTTGCGAACGTTGCCGCCAAGCTGCTTCGCTTGATTGAACGTTAGCCAAAACTGCGAGCCGTAGCCCTGCAACGCGAGTAGGAACACGTTGATACCTCTGTAGGGCTTCTTGGTGATTAGGTTCGCGGGTGGCAGCGTTCGCCACGGCTTGCGCCACGGCACTTCGCCCCGCTCCAATTCCGTGAGAATCTGACCAGTGATGATCTCGTAGGCGGATGCGTGCGGCCTGGAAGTGCTTACCTCGGTTTGAACGGGAGACAGTACGGACGGACAGACGTATTGACTTACAATCGATGCAGCCACGTTGCACCTCCATTGTGCAATTTGGTTAGGGCTTGTCGGCTGCTAGTAACAGTCGGCAGGCCCGTTTCTTTACTTGCGAATTGCCTCGCGTGCGCGCTTCACGTCCTTCGGTGTCCAGAGTCGGATTCGCAGTTTGCCCACTCGCTGAAGCGGGGGAAACGGAACTCGCTTCTCACGGATCAACCGCTGCAAGTTAGGCTGGTGCACTCCGAGCATCTTCGCCACCTGGGACGTGGAGTAGCGCCGCATGATATGCACCTATATCACGTCCAGAAAACTTGTCAAGTACCAATTTGCGAAAAACCGATGATTTGCGGTTGATTTTCTGCGGATTTTCGAGTGATCTGCTTCGAGCAAGAAAGCCAAGCGAATCGACACCAACTAATCTTGCATTCTCCCCATTCATGTAAAAGGATTCGTCTTGGGCAAACACAATTTTAATAAGCATGCTTCACGACAGACGGATTTTCAAATTTTTGAGATTTTTTGTAAGTCCTGTTCTATCAACAAATCATCGATTTTGTTCAGTAGGTTCTGGGATGAGGGCTACCAGCAATAGCCCTCATCTTCTGACTGTCGGCTCGCGCCACAAATTCCACATGTCCGGTAAGCGCGTTAATCAGGCACTACGGTTTTTCGCGTAGTTTTTCGCAATCTTTTTCAACAAGGGTGGAGTGAATTAGTCGCAACCGTTCGTTTTCCAGAACAAAATAGAACGCCCCTTCACGACTCTCGTCCTCGTCAAGGTCGCCTAACACTGCAAGCAACTTACTATCTTTCCTGAAACCGAACAGCCCCATCCCACTCTGCGATTCAGGAAAGACTATTTGTTCTTCGGTACCAAAATACACAGCACTCGTGGACGAGAATCCTTCTGGGGTTATTACGCGCCCGGTGCTCAAGTTCACGACAGCAAACATGGCACACGAGGTGCCACATCCCCAGACAGCGACTCTGTACTTTCCGGCAAAGTTCGGGCCTTGGGATATCTCCTGCCTCAGCACCGTTCGATACATTCTTGCAGTAGGATTGCTCTTGAGGTCGAGCCTTGGGTTCTCTATTGCTCCCGGGGATGGAACGCGGTAAGCAGCAAAAGTTGGAGCGCCCTTATCAGCTACGTCCTCAGGCGTTACTGTCCGGCATTTGTCGAACGCCGAAGCAAGGTCGTCTTGTTGGGGCGAGTATTGCCAGGATTTTACGACCGCATCCAGAACGGCTTTGTCCCGCTTGAGACGGCTTTCGTGAGCGTAGAGGCTTACTTCGTACAACTGACTACCTACAGGACTGACCGCAAATATCGAAGACACGACATACCGGTCTGTCATTCCTGGGCATGTATAGGTGGCGAGAAGAAGAGCCGCGTTTAGTGGCCCAAGGTGCGACTCTGTAATCTCTGAAGATTCAATCCTGTTTCCATGCTTGTGCAGGTACTTTAGGGATTGAGAGGCCGCATCGCCCGAAGTTGCAAATTCCAAGCTATTTGGCTCCCCATTCACGAAGACGTAGCTCGGCTGCTCCGTCCCAACGACGATTCCAAAGCCATGTTGATAGAAGGGATTCACGTCGTCGTACCCGACAACGTTCGCGGGAATCACGACAGAGTAGCCGTATACCCGATTCTCATAAGGTCCCCGATACTCCCTATGCTCGCCTCTCATGAGTTCTTTCGGGGGAAAATCACAATACTGCGCTCGGGAAACAGGAACGAAATACCAAAGCGCAGTGATGGACAAAGCCGCAGCCAAAAGAGTGGGGTTACGCATGGACTGACATTTAGACTAGCCTTTCTGGACGCTTAGAGAAAGTCTCTTACGGTTCCGTTGCGCTTCCCGAGTCAACTCCTGGTAAGTCGCCTAACCGGACAAATGCCCCCCCTAGAGCCCTGGCAGTGGATTAGTTTGAAATTCGGGAACAGAACCGCCTGCAAGCAAACATCAAAATGCTAACGATTAAACAGAGCAGCCCGGCCACGCCTGAAATGACCATTGGAATTGCAAATGCCATGGAGAGTACGGCGACTCCCATATTCTTTTCGCCGGGCGTTTTGGCTTGCTCCCAACGGGATGAAAACTCTAAGGCTACAAAAAGCACGGCGGATAGGCCGACCAATATCGAGCCTGTTAATCTCAGAGACCTGATACGGTCCCTTTTCACCCTGAACCATCTGACCCACTCCCAAACGACGTACGCGCAGAGCGACAAAAACAATAGGGAGGGAATCGGTCTCAAGTACAGGGGCATGGCAGCACATTAATCGCGTGAAGCTGAAATGGGAACAACCAAATCACAACTCCCGGTTAGTCGCCTTACCGGTAAAGTTCGTTTGGACCGATTCAGCTTCTCCGGTTTCCGCGTTAGATCAGGCAAGTACAGACGACACCTAAAGCCGCGGCTGCGCCTGTCAGTAAGTGTCCTGCTACCAAGGAAACTAGGGATGGTCGGGCCGAGACTTGGGCT
>WNGJ01006984.1_pt1 | contig 11995 bp, 11 predicted proteins | sample 5400611 | NCBI WGS metagenome assembly WNGJ01 (sample SAMN13153375, study PRJNA577476) | soil metagenome | isolation source: 40 cm soil or saprolite under Garry oak tree replicate 1 | place: USA:California | collected 2016-06-15 | reverse complement strand
CGAGGCGAAAGCGGAAGACCTGCTCGGGGCCGCGGAGGCAGGGAGGGATGTTCAGCGGCGAGGGGTCGCTCGGATACCGGTAGCAGTTGACACGCGACGCTCGACCAGCGGTGTTGCCGCCGTAGAGCCCCGGGCGCAAGAGCGTCGCATGACGATCCTTTGCGAGTACCGGCACCGTCACGCGAAGCCAAAACGGGATCCTCCGCGTCACGGCTCCGCGCGAGAGGACGATGAAGCCGGTCGTGTCGCCTTGCCGGGCGCTGCTCGAGACGCCGACGTGGAGCGAGAGCGGACCCGGAACCAAGGTCGTGGTTGGCGCAGAGACCGTCGCCCCGCCGGCCGCGGCCTGGGTCTGGACCGTGACCGTCCAGGCACCGGCGCCGCCGCCCGCGTCGGTAAGCGTGACCGGCAGCGCTTCGCTCTGCCCGCGGTGGAGGAAGCGGAACGAGACCGCGCTCGGTGAGGCGAAGAGCAGCGGGTCGTTTGCCGCCGCCAGGTCGATCAGGCCGCCGCCTTCGCGGGTCGGCGCAACCTCATGCTTGTGCGTGCCGTCGGTCCAAACCGGTCGCCCCGTGAGCACGAGCGCCGATTTGATCTGGGCCGGCGTCCAGGTCGGGTGCCGCTGCAGCAGCAAAGCAGCGCCGCCGGCGACGTGCGGTGAGGCCATGCTCGTCCCGCTGAAGGTGTCCCAGCCGCTCGGCACGGACGAATAGATGTTGACGCCCGGCGCGCTGACGTCCGGCTTCAAGCCGAGGTCGATACCGCTGGGGCCGGCGGACGAGAAGTCGGCGATCACGGAATCCTTGGTCACGGCCGCGGCGGTGATCGCATTCCCCGCGTCGCCGGGCGACGAGATCGAGCCGTAGCCGAAGGCATCGAAGTCGTTGCCGGCCGCGATCGCGGGCACGACGCCAGCGTCGGCCGCGGCGTCGATCGCCTTCACGACGATATCGCGGTCGGGGTCGATCTCCGGCTCGCCGAGCGAGAGGTTGATCACGTTCATCCCGTCGGCGACGGCAGCGTCGATCCCCTTGACGATCTCAGGCGAGTTGCCGTTCAGTCCAACCCCGGGCGTCGGCACGGTCAGGACCTTGTAGTTGCCGATGTACGCGCGCGGCGCGACGCCGGAGACCGGGCGGCCGTCGCGCTGCGTCGTGTCGTAGTCGCCCGCCGCGATGCCGGCGACGTGCGTCGCATGCTCGGAGTTGACGGGGTCGAACGGGCGCGAGGCGTATTTCCACGTCGCGCCGGGCGGCGGGAAGGCGCGCGCGACGATCACCTTTGCGGTCGTGTAGGCGGTGTTCCCTTTCGGAAAGCCGCTGGGGATCGTGAACCCGGCTGGGTTGAAGAACGCGTGGGCCTGGTCGACACCGTCGTCGATGATCCCGATCTTGATCCCCTGACCGGCAGTCGCCAGCGTGGGGCCCCAGAGGGTGGGCGCTTTGATCAGCGGGACGCTCTGGTCGAGCAGCGAGTGATACTCGACGCTCGGGTAGATGCGAGCGACGCCCGGGAGAGCGGCGAGGCGGTCGATCTGTCCGCGGGGGACGAGGACAGCAAGCGCGTCGAGGACATAGCGGTAGCGCCAGCGGACCTTGGCCGAGGGGATCTCGGCGGCGATTCGGCGCTGTAGCTGCGTCTGATCCGCCTCGAGGCTCCGCAAGTATCCGGGGCTGTGGCGCGCCCGTGTTCCCATCGCGACCGCGAGCGCCGGTCGTTTCAGCTCGACGACGACCTCGACGGGCTTTCCGGGCGACGCAGAGCGCCCACGCGCTTGGGCTCCGCCAAGCGTGCAGGCGACAACGAACGCCGCAAGAAAGGACAGACCCCGCTTCAAGGACGAAAGGGTAGCCGCGGCTGGTGTGAGATCGCGCGGCGGAATTGGTAGACGCGCACGGATCAGGATGCGCGGGTGAACCCATGGTTCCCCCGCGAGCCCCCTCCTTACTCTGGCAAGTCACACGCCGGTGAGCCGAGCCGGGCAGAGCCCGTCTCGGCCTCGAAACACCCGGCTACACTTGTCGCCGCGCGGATGTGGCGGAATTGGTAGACGCGCACGGTTCAGGTCCGTGTGGGGGAAACCCCGTGGAGGTTCAAGTCCTCTCATCCGCATAAGCCATCGGGTTCTGTGCCCAGGGCCCAGACGGTGGCAGAGACGTTTCAGCAGCTCATCCGCGTTCCGCTTCACGAGGCGTGGGGACAACAACGAGGGTCAAGCCGTCGAGTCTCTCGATTCGGACGCTCTCTCCCGCGTCTGCTCCCTCTGCGCAACGAGCCGCCCAGAGTTCGCCGTGAACTCGGACCTGTCCGTTGGGATGACATGGAATGACTACCTCCGCGACCTGCCCGATCATCGCTTCGGAGCCGGCCTGCGGTCGCCAGCGTCGAGCGAGCCGGAGGCCCCAGGTGAGCTCGCCCACCTCGATCCCGAGGCCCGCGAGGACGACGATCAGATTCCATGGCCAGGGTGCGAAAAACAGCGCGAGAATGATCGCGATGGTTAAGGCCATACGGGATGGTTAGCACGTGCCGAGCGGGTTTAGCGCGAGCCCGAGCGGCAACTTGTCGAACATGATCATTCTCTTGCTCTTGCTTGCCGCGCTCGTCGTACTCGGGCTCGTCCTGGCAGCGGTTGTCGTCAAGTGGTTGTTCATCCTCGCTGTCGTGGCAGCGCTCTGCTGGATCATCGTGTTCTTCGCGCGCCGGACGGCCTGACGTGTAGGCGGGGAAGCCGGGATCGCGCCGGCTTCCCCGTCGATCGACGCGGGTTCTCTACGCGGGAGTGTGCGGCTCGTGGTCGCCGATGTGTGTGGCCGGAACCTGCTCGGCCTGTTGCAGCGAATCCGCCCGCGGCGCGCGGATCCGGATCGAGATCCGGTCGCCCACCTTCAGCTGGCTCGGCGAGATCAGGGTCGGGACGCCGCTGCGCCAGAGGATGAAGATCGTGCGGGAGCCGTAGCTGAACGTCTCGTCCTGCGGTTGGCCGAGCATCTTGCGCAGCGCGAGCCAGTTACCGCTCTGGACGTGAATCGTGACCTTGCCGTTGGCCGCCGGGGCGTTGAGGCTGCCCACGAAGAGCCACAGCGGCCTGCCCGCGTGGCCCGGCGTCGGACCGCGATCGGCCACACGCGCTGCGGCCGTCGCGCCGATCTGCGCGACCGAGGCGTCGCGCGCCGCCCGAACGTGGACGCTCACCGCGTCGCCTGCGACGAGATTCGACTCGGCGACGACGGTCGGCACCCCGTGCGACCAGCGCAGGAACTGCGTGCTCGAGTCGACCGCGAAGTGCTGGTTGTCGCTCTGGCCGACCAGCTTCTTGAGCGCCGGCCGGTTCCCGCCGTTGACGTCGACATAGAGCGACGTCGAGCTGCCGGCATCGGCAAGGAGACGACCGTTGAAGACGTACGTTTGCTCGCCGCTTCCCCGCGCGGCGAACGTGCTCGATGCACCGGCCGCGAGCAGCACCAACGCGGCCAGGACGACATAGGTGAGGCGCCTTCTCATCTCGAGACCTCCTGGTTTGGTGAAGAGGAAGACGCTCGGATCGTCCGTGCGCTGCGTCAGGCGACGATTCGGCTGGGGTAAGCCGCCCGTAAAACGACTAGGGGAGAGCGGCCAGCACGTCGGCCGCGTGACTCTCCGGCTTTACGCGGCGCATCGCCTTCGCGACGTTGCCGTCGGCGTCGATCACGAAGGTCGAGCGCTCGATGCCCATCGACTTCTTGCCGTACATGTTTCGCTCCTTCCAGACGCCGTACTGCTCGGCGACCTCGTGCCCGGGGTCGGCGAGCAGCGTGAAAGGGAGCGAGTACTTCTGCTTGAACTTGACGTGCGAGGCCTCGTCGTCGGGGCTGACGCCGAGAACGACCGCGCCGCGCTCGCGGAAGTCGGCGTAGACGTCGCGGATCCCGCAGGCCTGAGCCGTGCAGCCGGGCGTGTCGTCCTTCGGATAGAAGTAGAGAACGACCGGCTTGCCGCGGAAGTCTGAGAGCTTGACGTGCTCGCCGCTGTCGCTCGCAAGCTCGAAACCGGGTGCCGGCTTGCCCTCCTCGACCATCGCAGCGATCCTACCGGGAGGCCATGGGACGCTGGTGGAGCGACATGAACGGGACGGTGCGCGGGTTCATCGTCATCCTCGTGATCGCGGCCGTGGTCTTCGTGCTCAACCTCGAGGGGACGCTCGTCTCGCTTTCGCTGATCCTGCAGATCGTCTTCTTCCTCGCGATCGCGGTCGTCCTCTACATGTTCTGGCGCGACCGGATGCGGCACGAGATCGAGATCTGGTCCGCACGCTCGAACCGGGTCTTCTACGGCAGCGCAGTGCTGATCATCGTCGACTTCGCCGTCTACTTCTGGCCCGGACGGAGGACGGTCGGGCTTGACGCGTTCGCGTTCATCGTCGTCCTGATCCTGGCCGGCTATGCGATGTATCGCGTCTGGCGCGCGGAACGTACCTACGGGTATTAGGATCGGGGCATGTGGATCTGGACTCGGATCAGAAACATCGGCGGGAATCCCGACGAGGAGGCGGACCTCCGCGAGGAGTACGGCGGCGAAGACCCGGGCAGAGCCGACGAGGAGTACCTGGGCGGGGCCGGGTTCGGAGCGGGCCTCGCTGTCGGCGACGCGGCCGAGGTCGCCGAGGCCGACCTCGACGAGACTAAGCCTCCGCCAGACCCCTCTCCCTAGCCTCGGCGCCGTCCAGCGCGGCCAGCGCCTCGCGGATCGGGACGTGCTTCCCCACGAAGATGGGGGTGTCTCGCTCGGTGTAGCGCGAGGCCTCGGAATCGCGTAGCCGCAGCATCAGGTGCATGAAGTCGGCGGGCTCGTCGCACTCGAACGCGGTCATGAACTCCTGGTCGTCGATCCCGAACGAGTAGGTGGTGTGGTTGTGGATGGTCGGGAACTCCTCTCGGCCGATCCGCATGTGCTCGTCCATCGCACGGCGGCGATCCTCCTCCGAGAGCGCGTACCACGGCCGCACCTTCACGAACGGGTAGACGACGAGGTAGGGCGATTCCTTGGGAACGATCCTGCGCGCCTTCCGGGCAGACGTGTACTCGGACGCCTTCGTGGTCGCGAGATAGGAGTACGGCGTCTCGAGCCAGGCCGCCAGGGGAGTGCCGTTCAGCGCCGCGCCGAGCTCGCCGAGATCCTCGTACCGCTCGGTGATCTTCCAGAGGAAGAAGTCGCAGTCGGGACGAACGCCGGCGACGGAGTAGGCGCGTAGCGCGTCCATGCGCCCGGCCCAGTCCTCGACCACCTCGGCAAACGCGTCCTTGCCGGCCACGCGCTCGTCGATCGGCAGCCGCCGCCAGGCGGGATCGACTCGAAAGAAGCTATAGGCAACGTACTGGCCGCTCATGCGGCCAATGCTAGCTCCGGCGTCGCTAGCGACGCCTCCGGGCTTTGGGCTTCGGCTTCGGCTTCGCCTTCGGGCAGGTCAGCGTCCCCGCCTGCGCGGCCTGGGCGGCTGTCTTGACCACAGCCAGGCCCGACTTCGGCGTGTCGTCGGCGTAGAACAGTCCAGACTGCCAGCGGTCGAGATCGGGCTCGTCGCTGACGTGGAAGAAGAGCAGCCCGGCGACGGTGGGCTGGCAGTACGCGAGCTGGATCGCCTGCTTGTAGTAGGCGGCCTGCATCGTCTCCGAGACGGCGTCGGCCGCCGTCGGGGCGCCGAGGTTCGTGTAGGCGCCGAGCTTGTCGAAGGGGATCCGGGTCTGGACGCCGTACTCGCCGTAGAGGATCGGGAGCGAGGCGCCGCGCTGCGCGGTGCCGTGGAACGCGTCGCGGAGGAGCTTGACGAGCTTCGGGTAGTCGGCGATCGAGATGCTCGTCGACTTCGGATGCAGCGCCGTCGGCGCCGTCTTCGAGCTCTCGCCGTAGGGATGGATGACCACTGTGTCCATGATCGGCAGCGCGCGCCGGCTCTTGCGATAGGCGGTGCCGAGGTCGCGCAGGAACGTCGTCGGCGAGTGGGTCTGCCGGCCGGAGCGCCCGTTGTCGGCGCCGCGCGGCGCGATGGCCCCGCCGATCACGTTGATCGAGGGCGAGACCGCCTTGAGCGAATCGTAGGTCCTGGCCAGCAGCGCCTCGTAGGCGGGGGCCGCAGCATCGCGTCCACCCTCGAACTGCGGCATCCAGAACCTGTTCAGGTTCGGCTCGTTGCCGACGATGAAGTCGCGCACGTAGGGCAGCGACCGTGCGAGCGCCGCCGTGTACTGGGCAAACTGCTTCCGGTCGAACAGGCTCGACGGCGTCTGGAGGGGGCCGCCCGTGTCGACGGCGATCACCAGCCGAACCGCGTCGAGCTGCGCCGCGAGGGCGCTGGCCTGGAGGGACGCGAGTTCCTCCGCCGTGGGCGCAGTCTTCCCCGACGTCCAGTCCGCTCGAACCTCGATCTCGTTGAAGCCGGCGAGGACGGCGAGATCCATCCGCGCCTTGGCGATGACCGAATCCGGAATGAGGCTCGCCGACTCGGACGCGCCGACGGCGAGCGTCCGTGGTGCGGCCTGCGAGGGGGCTGGTGCCGCAAGCGCGAGGAGCACGGCGGGGAAGGCGAGCTTGCGGATGGGCGGCATCCTGCAAGGGGCATCGGCCGCCGCCGGCGACGGCTTGACCCTCGTCGGGGCTACTTCTTCCGGACGAAGGTGACGCCTGAGCAGTGCGTGAGACTCGCGGCCCGCGCCTCCGCGGCGGCCTTGCGGAACGCCGGCAGGCTCGGCTTTGGCTTCTGGTCGGCGTAATAGAGGCCGGACTGCCAGCCTGCGAGATCGGGCTCGTCGAAGGTGTGGAAGACGAACAGGCCCTTGACGGTCGGCTGGCACGCCGCCAGCTCGAGCGCCTCCCGGTAGTAACGCGCCTGGGTTTGCGGGTCGACCGCGTCGGCGGCCGAGGGCGACTGGAGATTGGTGTAGGCGCGGCGGTCAGCGGCCGGGACGCGAGTCTGCACGCCGAACTCGGTGTAGTAGATGGGGAGATCGGGGCCACGCTGCGGCGTCCCGGTGAAGGCCTGGGCCAGCAGCTCCGCCAGCTTCGGGTAGTCGCCGATCGTGATCGTCGTCGACGCCGCGTGCGTGTCCGTGGGCGGAAGCTTCGACGTTCGCATGTAGGGGTGGATGGAGAAGGCGTCCATGATCGGCTTGGAGCGGTGGCTGGCTCTGTACGCCGCCCCGAGGTCCTCGATGAACCTCGTCGGCGAGTGTGTGTCTCGCTTCGTTCCCGGCCGGTCCGAGCCGCGTGGCGCGAGCGCGCCGCCGATCACCTGGATGTGCGGCGATACGGCCTTCAAGGCGTCATAGGTTCGCGCGAGCAGGTCGAGATAGGCCGAGGCCGCCGCGTCGCGTCCGCCCGCGCCGAACTGGGGCATCCAGAAGGTGTTCAGGTTCGGCTCGTTGCCGACGACGAAGTCGCGAATCTGCGGGAACGCCCGCGCGAGCGCTGCCGTGTAGGCGGCGAACTCGTGTCGGGCGCGCACCGTCCGGGGGGTGGTGCCGCTGAGCCCGTGCCAGACGAACACGAACACCTGCATTCCCTCGGCGTCGGCGGCCTTGACGACGTTGCCGAGCGTGAGCCGTTCCTCGGCGGACGGCGCCTGGGCGCCGGGCTTCCACATGCTCGAGACCAGGACCGCGTCGAAGCCGGCATCGGCGGAGACTTTCATCAGGTCGTCGGCGAGCTTGGGATCGGACTGCCGCACCGCGTCGTCGACGGTCGCGACGAGGAGCCGATGGCCGAGCCGGATGTGCCCCGGCTTCGGAAGCTGGATCAAGCTCGTGCTTGTGGTCGGCGAGGTGGTGCCGGCGCCGGTGGTGGCGTTGCTCGTCGCAGGCCCCGTCGAGGCTCGCGTGATCGTCGTGTCGCTGCCGCCGCCCAGCGTCAAGCCGATCGCGATCCCCGCGACGGCTGCCGCGCCGAGCAGGGCCAGCGCAGGGCCCTTCCAGCTCACGGGCGGGCACCTTAGTGGTCTGGCCGATGACGTTGTCCGGGAGGTTGGCCGAAGTTGCCGGCCAGGCCACTTATGACATCTAGGCTTGCAGCCAGTGGAGAAACGGCTGGAAGACCAGCTCAAACGACTGCCGGCGAAGCCCGGTGTCTACATCTTCCGCGACTCGCGCGGCCAGGTCCTCTACGTGGGCAAGGCCAAGTCGCTGCGGCCGCGCGTGCGCAGTTACTTCCAGGCCTCGGCGGACGTCAGGCACGCGATCGCGCAGTTGCCGGAGCGCGTCGCCGACATCGAGGTGATCGTCACCGGCACCGAGGTCGAGGCGCTGCATCTGGAGCAGAACCTCGTCAAGCGGTACCGGCCGCCGTTCAACGTCCGGCTGCGCGACGACAAGTCCTTTCCGTACATCGCCGTCACCGTCGAGGACGACTTCCCGCGTGTGATGTTCACGCGCGAGCGGCATCGGCGCGGCGTCACCTACTTCGGCCCGTACGCGAACGCGAAGAAGGTGCGGGAGACGCTCGACGTGCTCAACCGCGTCTTCCAGTACCGCCCCTGCGAGGGCCCGAAGCCGGGCCGGCACTCGGGGATTCCCTGTCTCGACTACCACATCGAGCGCTGCCACGCGCCCTGCGTCGACTACATCTCGAAGGAGGCCTACGCCGAGATCATCGACGGGGTGATCAACTTCCTCTCCGGCGACACGCGGACGATCGAGCGCGAGCTGGAGCGGCAGATGCACGACGCGGCCGAAGGCGAGCGCTTCGAGGAGGCCGCCCGCTACCGCAACCGTCTGTTCGCAGTCCGCCGGCTGAGCGAGCGTCAGGCTGTCGAGAAGCGAAGCGTGGGCGACGTCGACGTGCTCGGGCTCGCCGTCGACGGCGACAAGGCGGCGGTGCAGATCTTCCCGCTCCGCGGCGGCAAGATGATCGACCGCTACGGCTTCCACCTCGAGAACGTCGAGGGCCAGGAGACCTCGGCTCTGCTCGAGGCGTTCTGCGTCGAGTACTACGGGTCGGCGCCGTCGGTGCCGCCGCAGATCGTCGTGCCGCGGGATGCCGGCGACGTCTCGGCGCTCGAGGAGTTCCTGAGCGAACGGCGTGGATCACGCGTCGAGGTGCGGGCAGCCGAGCGCGGCGAGAAGCGGCGGCTGCAGGAGCTGGCAAGCCAGAACGCGCGGCTCGCCCTGGACTCGGAGAGCTACCAGACCGAGCAGAAGCGGCTGCGGCGGGTCGAGGCGCTCGAGGAGCTGCGCGAGCAGCTCAACCTGGAGAGCCTGCCGTTGCGGATCGAATGCTTCGACATCTCGAACATCCAGGCCTCCGAGCCCGTCGGCTCGATGGTCGTCTTCCAGGATGCGATCCCCAAGAAGGCCCATTACCGCAAGTTCGCGGTGCGGGGGCTCGACGGCCAGGACGACTTCGCGGCGATGGCGCAGGTGATCGAGCGCCGCTTCGCGCGGATGAGCGACCCCGCCGACGCGGAGTACGACGAGGGCTTCGCGGCCGTTCCCAACCTCGTCGTGATCGACGGCGGCAAAGGCCAGCTCTCGGCGGCGCTGGCGGCAATGCAGGGCTTCGACCTACCGCGGGTGGCCGTGATCGCGCTGGCGAAACGGGCCGAGGAGGTGTTCCTGCCGGGCCAGCCGGACCCGGTCCGGCTCGACCCGCACTCGCCTGGGCTACAGCTCCTGCAGCGGATCCGCGACGAGGCGCACCGCTTTGCGGTCGGCTTCCACCGCCAGCGCCGCGACGCCCGCGCGCGCGAGTCGATCTTCGACACGCTGGAGGGTGTCGGCCCGGCGCGCCGCCGCGCGCTGCTTCGGCACTTCGGCTCGGCCGAGCAGGTGCTCGCCGCCACGCAGGAGGAGCTCGAGGGCGTCCCAGGGGTGCCCGCGAAGACGGCGCGAGCTATCTATGCACAGCTTCACAAGGCCGGACGGGCCTAGAGCACCGCAAGCTCGGTGACGACGGCTCTTCCCTCTGCAGCACCGGAAGCGAGTAGGTTCCACACGACCGCTACAAGGAGGACGCAATGGCTGAGCCTGTGGTCGTATCGATCATGGAGTTTTCCGGGAACCCCGACGAGGTTCTGGGGAAGATGAAGGGCGTCGAGGAAGTCGCGAGTCGCAAAGCGGGCGAGTACGGCGGCATTTCTTCGACGATCGTCCGTACCGACGACGGCGTCATGATCATCAACTTCTGGGACAACGCGGAAGGCCGCCACAAGATGGCGGAGGATCCGCAGATCCGCCAGGCGGTTCAGGATGCCGGGATGCCGCCGCCTAACGCCAAGGGCTACGAGGTGATCCAGCACCAGACGGCGGAGCACGCCACCGCTTAATTTCTTCTGACGCGTCGTCTCGGCCGCGGCGGGTAGGAATCGCGCTGTGGCCGAGACGGCCGTAGACAATCGAGACACGGGAGCGGCGGGTCCGCGCGCGGTCTGGCGGATCGTCCGCCGGCGCGATTTCGGGCCCTACTTCTTCGGCAACGCGCTCTCGGCGAGCGGGACGTGGTTCCAGAACCTCGCTGCGGCGCTGCTGATCTACCGGCTGACGCACTCGGCGCTGCTGCTCGGCGTCCTCAACTTCTCGCAGTTCATCCCGATCCTGGTGCTGACGCCGTGGGCCGGCAGCCTCGCCGACCGGCTCGACCGTCGCAGGCTGCTGTTCGTCACCCAGAGCCTCGCGGTCGTGCTGGCCGCCGGGCTGGCGGCGCTGGCGTGGGGAGGCCTTGCGAGCACCTGGGTCGTGATCGGCGACACGCTCTGCCTCGGCGTCGTCAGTGCCTTCTCGGCGCCGGCGCAGCAGGCCCTGATCGTCTCGCTCGTGCAGAGGGACGAGGTGCCGACGGCGGTGGCGCTGAACTCGATGACGTTCAACTTGGCGCGCGCACTCGGGCCGGCGGGCGCAGCGCTGTCAGTGCACTACCTCGGGATCCCGGCCTCGTTCGCGGTCAACGCGGCCTCGTACGGGGTTTTCGTCGCAGCGCTGGTCGTCGTCCGGCCACGCCGGCAGGAGAAGGCGAGCCGCGAGGAGTCTCGCGTACGTGACAGCTTCAGGCTCCTGCGGGAGCGGCCCGAGCTCGCGGCGTTCCTGGTGATCGTCGCGATCGTCGGCTTCGGCTCCGAACCGGTGAACACGCTCTCGCCGGCCTTCGCCCACGCCTACGGCAGGCCGGACACGTGGGCCGGCTTCATCGTGGGCGCCTTCGGCGCCGGGGCGGTGACGGCCGCGTTCGTCGTCGCCGGCCGGGTGGCCGGCTCGCGCTGGCGGATGGCCGCGACCCTGTTCCTGCTCGGCGCCGGCGTCGCCGCCTTCTCGGTCGTCCCGTGGCTGCCGCTCGGCTTCGCGCTGCTCTTCGTCGGCGGGTTCGGCTACCTGGCTTCGAACACGGCGGCGACGACCCGGCTTCAGCTGGGCGTCGCCGAGCAGCAGCGCGGCAGGATCATGGCGCTCTGGAGCCTGGCCTTCCTCGGCCTGCGCCCGTTCGCCAGCCTCCTGGACGGCGCGATCGCCAAGACGTGGAGCGTTCGCGCCGCGGGCGTCGTGCTCGCGACCCCGGCGCTCGCGGCGGGGCTCGGCGTCACGGCGAGTGCTCTGCGACAGCGTCGCGATCCGCTTCGACGCGCTGCCGCCAGTGCAGCGTCCGCAGCATCGTCAGGATCGCTGCGAACCCCAGAAGGGCGTTGAAGATGATCAGCGTCACGCGCATGCCGACGCTGAAGCTGAGCAGCGTCGTCCTCGCCGCTTTGCCGGCGAACGTGTAGAGCAGGAGTGCCTGCTCGGTGCCGATCCCCGAGGGGCTGATCGGAAACAGGACGGCGAGGCTCTGGGTCACCTGGACGAGGATCGCGTTGTGCAGCGTCGCCGGCACGTGGAAGGCGCGCAGGAAGAAGAAGATCATCGTCAGCCGCAGGCACCAGTCGGCCGCCTGCCAGACCGCCACGCGACGGAGGTAGGTCGTCTTGTCGGAGAAGATCCGGAAGCCGAGCCCGACACGCTGCCAGAAGCCGATCAAGTGCTCCGCGAACCAGAGGAGCAGTAGC
>WNGJ01006983.1_pt1 | contig 11996 bp, 12 predicted proteins | sample 5400611 | NCBI WGS metagenome assembly WNGJ01 (sample SAMN13153375, study PRJNA577476) | soil metagenome | isolation source: 40 cm soil or saprolite under Garry oak tree replicate 1 | place: USA:California | collected 2016-06-15 | reverse complement strand
CGCTCGATCCGGAGCTGGTGGGCTCGGTGCTCGAGGTCATGCGCTCGTTGCGCGAGAGCGGGATGACCATGATCGTGGTCAGCCACGAGATGGGCTTTGCCCGCAACGCGGCCGACCGGGTCCTGTTCATGGACGGGGGCGCCATCGTGGAAGAGGGGCCGCCCGCCGTGATCTTCGAGAATCCGGCCCACGAGCGGACGCGCGCCTTCATCGGCCAGATCCAGCGGCATTGAGCGGAGGTTGGGACCGCTTCACCGAGACCTTCTTCAACACGAAGGTCATGCTCAAGTACCTGCCGGACATCCTGTCCGGTGTGGTGATCACGATCGAGCTTGCCGTCCTCATCGTCGTCGCGGGCATTGCCGCCGGCCTGGCCCTGGCGCTGCTCAGGAGCCTCGCCATCCGGCCGCTCAACTGGCTGATCATCGGCGTCGTCGATCTGTTCCGTTCGCTGCCGCCGCTGGTCGTCATCGTGCTGATCTACTTCGGGCTGCCGAGCGTCAACGTCTCGCCTTCCGGCTTCGTCTCCACTTGGCTCTCGCTGGCCTTCGTGCTGATGGCCTTCTCCGAGGAGATCTTCTGGGCCGGCATCACCTCGGTCGCCAGGGGCCAGTGGGAGGCCGCCCGCTCGACGGGCCTGTCGTTCGGCCAAACCCTGATGAACGTCGTGCTGCCACAGGCCTTCCGGCTGACCATCCCGCCGCTCACCAACCGCACCATCGCCATCACCAAGGGCACGGCGCTCGGTACCGTTGTCGCCGTCACCGAGATCCTGGGGCAAGCGAGCTCGGCGATGTCCAACTCCTACAATCCCTCTCCCCTGATGCTGGGCGCCGCGGCCTACATCGTGCTGTTCTTCCCCGTGGTGGTAGCGGCCCGCTGGGTCGAGACCAAGTTCGCGTGGAAGCGATGATCCAGAACTTCTTCAACCCGGAGATCATCGTCGCCTCGTGGCCGATCGTGCTGGCGGGCCTGCGAAACACCGTGCTGCTCTCGCTGCTCGTGGTGCCGCTCGGTCTGCTCGGCGGGCTGATCCTGGCGCTGATGGCGAGTGTGAAAAGTCCCGCGGTGCGCTGGCCGCTGATTGCCTGGGTCGACTTCTTCCGCGCCTTCCCGCCCCTGGTGCTGCTGATCCTTTTGTTCGCCGGACTGCCGTTCGCCGGGCTGGAGCTAGGCGGCTTCGTCTGTGTGGCCATCGCCTTCTTCCTGAACACCGGCGCTTACTACGGCGAAATTCTGAGAGCGGGAATCGATTCCGTGCCGGCCGGACAGATCGAAGCCGCGCGCTCCACGGGCCTCTCTCGCCTGCAGGCCATGACCTACATCGTGCTGCCCCAGGCGGTGCGTAACGTGCTGCCCGACCTACTCTCCAACACGCTCGAGGTGGTGAAGCTCACCGCGCTCGGCAGTGTGGTCGCGGTACCCGAGCTCCTCTACCAGGCGCGGCAGGCGCAGAGTCTCACCTACAATCCGACGCCCATCGTGGTGGCGGCGACCATCTACTTTCTGATGCTGTGGCCCGTGGTGCGGCTCTTGAGCCGTCTGGAGAACCGCGCGCTCGCCGGGCGCTAGCGCCGTCGAGAATGGCGCTTGCACCGGAGCGCTCCGGCGCCGATGATTGCTTGCTCTCGGGAACCGCCGACAGCACTCGGCTCCGGAGGCGGGTGACGTGATGACCGAGCAGAAGTGGCTTCGCCAATACGCTCTTCTCTCCAGCGTGACCCTCCTGACCGCCCTGGTGCTGTCCGCCTGCATGGCTCGGACGATCGAGTCCGAGGACATGTCACCCGCCGGGCCCTCGGCCAACGGAGCGGCCGACCGCACCGTGCAGCTTCCGTCCGGTGCCACGCTCAAGGTGGCCGCGGACTGGACGGTGACGGCGTCGCCGGACGGACTGACCCTCGAGGATCCCGAGCGGCGCGTGAAGATCGAGCTCGTGGAAGTGGACGCGACGCCCGGACTGAGCGCCGCCATCGTCACGGCCTGGGCGCGCCGCCGCCAGGATTTCAACAGACGAGAGCTCGCCGCCTCCGACTCGCCGGGCCGAGAAGGCTGGGACCTGTTCCGCTGGACCCGGTACGAGACCTCGCCCAACGAAGCGCGCCGGGTGTCGGCCCTGGCGGCCCAAAAGGGCTCGCTCGCCGTGGTCGCTCTCTTCGACGGCGCGCTGGCCGCGGCCCAGCGGCGGAGCGCGCAGATCACGCTGACCCACGAGAGCTTGCGGCCGGCCGGGTACGTCCGTGAGACGTACCGGGGCCGAACACCCCGCACGCTGGACGCGGCGCGGATCGCGCAGCTGAAGACGTTCGTCGACCGGATGCGCGACGCGGCCGACGTGCCGGGCCTCTCGGTCGCGCTGTTCGACAGGCACGGGACGCTCCTCGAAGAGGGCTTCGGCGTTCGCGAGCGCGGGCGGGACGAGCCCGTCACCGCCGACACCCTGTACATGATCGCCTCGAACACCAAGGCGCTCACGACGCTCATGCTCGCGCGACTGGTCGACGAGGGCCGCTTCGAGTGGGACACGCCGGTGACGCACGTGTACCCGTCCTTCAAGATCGGCGACGCCGATATCACCCGACGCATCCTCATGAAACACCTGGTCTGCGCGTGTACGGGCCTGCCCCGTCAGGATTTCGAGTGGCTCTTCACCTTCCACCGCTCGTCGCCGCAAGATCAGCTCGATGTCCTGGCGACCATGCGGCCCACGACGGAGTTCGGCGCGCTCTATCAGTACAGCAATCCGCTCGCCTCGGCCGCCGGCTACGTCGGCGCGCGCGCGATCAGGCGCGACGGAGAGCTCGGCCAGGCCTATGACGACGTCATGCGCGAGAAGGTGTTCGGCCCGCTCGGAATGAGCCGCACGACGTTCTCCTTCAACGAAGCCTTCCGCACCGACCACGCGTCACCGCACTCCTGGGATATGACGCTGCGAAACGTGCCCATCGACATGGCGCTGAACCATTCGATCGTCCCCGTCCGTCCTGCCGGCGGCGCCTGGTCGAGCGTGAAGGACTATGCACGCTACGTGCGCCTCGAATTGGCCCGTGGTCGACTTCCGGACGGCTCGACGTTCGTCACCGAGAAGAGCCTGCTCGCACGGCGCGTCCCGCTCGTGAGGACGGGCGAGAGGGCCTGGTACGGCATGGGACTGTGGATCGAGGACTTCAAGGACGTTCGCGTCTTCAGCCATGGCGGCTCGATGTTCGGATACAAGAGCAACTTCTTCTTCGTCCCCGACGCGGGAGTCGGCGGCGTGATCCTCACGAACGCCGATTCGGGTGGGAGGGTCGCGATGGCGACCATCGCGCGGACTCTGGAGGTGCTCTACGACGGCAAGCCCGAGGCGGAGGAAAGCTTGCTGTCCGGCGTGCGGGAGACCCGGGTGTTCCTCGAGGGGCAGCAGCGGAACTGGACGGTGCCTCCGGATCCGTCCGAAGTGCAGCGGCTCGCGAGCTCGTACCGGAACGCGGCGCTGGGGGAGATCGTCGTCCAGAAGGGCACGGACGGGGTCGTGTTCCAGTTCGGCGGATGGACGAGCCGCGTGGGCACCAGGGCCAATCCCGACGGCACCACGACGTTCATCTCGGTCGACCCCGGCATCCGCGGCTTCGAGTTCAACGCGCGCGCCGCCAACGGGGTCTACAAGCGGCTGAGACTGGGCGACGCGCAGCACATCTACGAATACGAGGCGCAAGACCAGGGCGGCTCGTCTAGATAGCGGCGGTCTCCGTCACCCCGTGGTCACGCCCTGAGGCCGACCGCCGCGCGCGCGTGAGCCTCGCGCTCGATCTTCTGGTTGATCTGCGTGCGCGGATCAAACTGGCCTTCGAGCACGCCCCAGCTCGCCATCCACTCCCACGCCCACCGCGCCTCCGCTTCGTGGATGGGTCCCGGCTCCTTCAACTGGATGCGGGCCAGATCGAAGTCGTCGGGCGTGAGACGCTCCACGTACCGGGTGTCCGGGGAAGTCGTCGACGAAATAGGAAACATACCCTCGCTTGTCGGCCTTGATGCGGCGCACCGCGTGGGTGACGGCGCGGACGAAGGCCGCGTACGCCTCCACGCTCACGCCGCGAGCCGCCACCCAGGTGCCGTGGAAGAACGTGGTCGAGACGATGCGGCAGCCCTTCTTCTCCGCGATCGTGATCCACGGCTCCTGGAGCACGGTCGCGTCGACCTCGCTGCGCATGACCGCGTCGAGTCGGTCGCTCGAATTGACCGTCGCGGCGCAGGTGGTGATCGCCTCGCGCGGCATCGCACCTTCCAGCATCTGCAGGCTGGCGTACGCCGTGCCGTTGCCGTAGTCCAGCGCGATCATCCTGTGCGCGAGCTCCTGCGGTGTGTAGATGTGGGACCCCGGCCGAACGACCAGGGCCGCACAGACGACCATCGCGCGTCGACCAACCTGGAGCGCGCCCACTGCGCTTTCCGCCACCCGGCGGTTATTGCCGCACTCTCACCCCTGGAACATGCTGGCTTCGCCCCGATCCATGAGCCGTCCCTGGACCGAGACCGGATGCGTCAGCGTTCCGTCGGTCGTGGAAGGGGCGTCGGCGGCCGCCGGCGCGATCCGAAGATCGAGGCCCTCGGCGACAAACTCAATCCTACAACGCGTTCCTCGGCGCACTAGCCCTTGACGGCGCCGGCCGTGAGCCCGGCGACGTAGTACTTCACGAAGAACGAGTAGATGAGGGCGACGGGCACCGAGCCGAGGAGAGCGCCCGCCATCAGCTGGCCCCAGTAGAACGCATCACCGCGGATCAGCTCGCCCACCACGCCGATCGGCACGGTGCGCACGTCGGAGCGGCTCAAGAACAGCAGCGCGTAGAGGAATTCGTTCTGCGCCAGGGTGAAGGCGAAGATGCCCGCGGAGATGAAGCCGGGCATGCAGAGCGGGAGGATCACACGGGTCATCGCCCGCCAGCGGCTGGCTCCGTCGATCAGCGCCTGCTCCTCGAGGTCCTTGGGCACCGTCTTGAAGTAGCCCATCAAGAGCCACGCGATGAACGGCACGAGCAAGGTCGGATAGGTCAGCATCACCGCGCTCAGCGTATTCCCGAGCTTCAGCCGGCCGATCAGATCGGCCATCGGCACGAACAGGAGCGACTGCGGAACCAGATACGTGATCGCGACGGTGATGGCCAGCAGCGGAGCCCCGCGGAACCGCATGCGGGCCAGCGGGTAGGCCAGCATGGTCCCGAGCAGCAGCGAGATCCCGGTCGCGACGACGGCGACCAGCATCGTATTGGCGACCCAGGTCAGGAAGTTCGTCTCCTGCAGCAGGCTGATGTAGTGGACCAGGGACGGATGCTGGATCGAAAGCGGGTTGGCCTTCGGGTTGTAGAGCTCGGCATTCGTCTTGAGCGACGTCGCGGCCATCCAGGTGAACGGGAACAGCGCCACGACGCCGAACAGCGCGAGCGGGATCCAGAGCCCCAGAAGCCGCTTGCGCCACGTCAGCTCGCCGACCATCTCAGTCCTTCCGCACGTACCAGGTGAGCAGCACCAGCAAGAGACCGAGCACCGGCACCATGCTGAGCGCCACCGCGGAGCCGAGCCCCATCTGGCCGGCGCCCATGCTCAGGCTGTAGGCGTAGGTGGCCATCAGGTGCGTCGAGTTGGCGGGGCCGCCGCCGGTGAGCACGTAGACCAGCTGGAAGTCGAAGAAGGTCAGGATGACCGAGAACGTCGTGACGATGAAGATCACGGGCAAGAGTGACGGCAACGTGACGTGACGGAAGCGATCCCACGTGCCCGCCCCGTCGATCGTGGCCGACTCGTGCTGCTCGACGGGAATGGTCTGCAGGCCCGCGAGGATCGAGATGCCGAAGAACGGCAGGCCACGCCACGTGTTGACGATGATGACCGAGATCATGGCCATGGTCGGCGAGCCGAGCCACGAGAACCCGCTCTTCGAGAGTCCACTCTCCACGAGCAAGCGGTTGAAGAGACCCAGGCCCGGGTCGTAGATCCACTGCCACGCGACGGTGCTGAGGACGGTCGGCACGATGAACGGCAGTAGCAACAGGGCGCGGGTGATCGCCTTGAACTTGAAGTTCTGATTCATCACCAGCGCCATCCCGAGCCCGCCGAGGGCTTTCAGCACGGTCGCGGCGCCGGTGAACTTGATCGTGTTGCCGACCGACTGCCAGAAGATCGGATCGTTCGCGAGCGTGACGAAGTTACCCAGGCCGACGAAGGTGGCCGGCCCAGTCACCTCTCGCCGAAAGAAGCTCAGGTACACGCCGTAAAAGAACGGGTAGCCCAGGAACAGCAGGAGGAAGAGGAGCGGCGGGGTGAGGATGAGCCAGCTGAACACGGACTCCCGCTCCACGAATTCGCGGAGCCGACCGAACCTGAGCGGCCGGTAGTCACGCGCTTCGAGCGCGGGAGCCCGCGACGCCTCGACGACTCTACCCATAGATCTGCTTGAGCTGTGTGACGGCCTCCGCGATGGCGGTCTTGGTCGGCGTACCCGTGCACGCCTTGGTGAACATGTCGATGACGATCCAGCGATTGATCACGGCGCCGTGGGCACGATTGGCGGGCGCCGGCCACGAGGTGAGCTTGCCGGTCTCGAGCACCTTCTGGAACGGCTTCACCCGCGGCTCGATGTCCCAGTCGGGGAACTTGTCGAACGCGTGCAGGTACGGGGCGAAGTACATGTCGCCGGAGGATATCCACGGCCGGTACTGCTTGGGGTCCATGATCCAGCGCAGGAAGTCCTTCGCGGCCTGCGGATCGGGACCGTAGGCGAACACGCCGTGCGTCACTGGCACCAGCGCGTGGAAGCGACCGGCCGGGCCCTTGGGATTCAGCGCGTGGTCGATCACCTTGCCCATGTCCGGCAGGTCGCGCTTGGCCGACACCATGATGCTGTAGGCGTTGTTGGTGCACGAGATCTGGCTCGTCAGGAAGGCCTTGTTGTTGTGCGGGTCGAGCCAGCCGATGCAGTCCTCGATGCAGGCTTCCTTGTAGAGCCGCTTCACGTACTCGACGACCTTCACGGTCTCGCTGCTGTCGAGGGCGACCTTCTTGCCGGCCTTGTCCATGACGGTCACGCCATGCGACCAGAGCAACGGGTAGAGCCACGAGTAGTTGTCGGCGAAGCCGTGGCCCATCGACATGCCGAACGGATGGCCCTTGGCCTTGAGCTTGATGCCGGCTTCCAGGAATTCGTCCCACGTATCCGGGAATTGCTTGATCCCGGCCTCGTCGAACCAGTCCTTTCTGTAGACCATCAGCTGGCCGATGTTCGCCTGGGGCACCGACTTCCACTTACCGTTGTCGACGGACAGGAGCTTGATCTCGTCGTACCAGCCGCCCTGTTCCTTGCCCACCGCTTCGGCGATGTCGGACACGTCCACCAGGGCGTCGCGGTAGAGCCACTCCTGCTGCACCCAGGCCAGGTCGGCGCCGGACTTGTTCTCGACCATCGAGACCAGCTGGGGCACCGCGCTGCCGCCGGCGGCCTGGATCTGGTAGTCGATCTTGATCCCGGTGGCCTTCTGGTAGGCCGGGATCAGTACTTTCTGGAAATGCTCGTCGAAGTTCTTCACGTAGGAGCTTTCGCGCGCGAACACGATCGTCGAGGGCTTGGCCTCGACCTTTCGCGCGATCCAGGGAGCCCCGACGATGCCTGCGGCACCGGCCGTCAGCTTCAGAAAGTCACGACGGCCGGTCTTGGACTGGGCGGGTTTTGCCATGGCTTGTCCCCTTGTTAATTTACGAGTCCTGGAATCCTGCTCCCGAGATAGACGCATCGTCAAGGGCGCGTATGCGGTGCGCGGAAAACAGGCAGTCGCCAGTTGCGGGCTGTCTTCATGCGCCGGCGATCGCCTGCTGCATGAGCGCGTGGTCGGCGAGGGCGAGGGTGGTCATCGCCTCCACCATCGGGACCGCGCGCGGGAGCACGCAGGGATCGTGACGCCCGCGTCCCTTGATGGTCGTGTCCTCGCGCGCCACGCTCACCGTGCGCTGCTCCTTCATGATGGTCGCGGTCGGCTTGAAGGCGACGCGGAAGTAGATCGTCTCGCCGTTGGTGATGCCTCCCTGCACGCCGCCCGAGCGATTGGTGCGCGTCCGCACCTGGTCGCCTTCCATGTAGAACTCGTCGTTGTGCTGCGAGCCGCGCAGATCGGTGCCCGCGAAGCCCGAGCCGATCTCGAAGGCCTTGCTCGCCGGCAGGCTCAGCACCGCCTTGGCCAGATCGGCCTCGAGGCGATCGAACACGGGCTCGCCCCAGCCGCTCGGACAGCCGCGCACCGCGCAGGTCACGACGCCGCCGAGCGAGTCTCCGTCTCGGCGGGCGGCCTCGACGGCCGCGATCATGCGCTCGGCGGTGGCGAGGTCGGGGCAGCGGATCGGCGTGGCGTCGACCTGCTCACGCGTGACCTTCTCGACGTCGCACTCGACGCTCAGGGTGGAGACCTTCGAGACCCACGCCACGACCGTCACGTTCCAGCGCGCGGCCAGGAGCTTGCGCGCCACGGCGCCGGCCGCCACGCGTCCGGCCGTCTCGCGCGCGCTCGTGCGGCCGCCGCCGCGCCAGTCGCGAAAGCCATACTTCGCGTCGTAGGTGTAGTCGGCGTGGCTCGGACGGTACTTCTCCATGACCTCACGGTAGTCGCCGGGGCGCATGTCGAGGTTGGCCATCTCGAGGCTGATCGGCGTGCCCAGGGTCCGGCCTTCGAAGACGCCGGAGAGGATCTTCACGGTGTCGGTCTCTTTCCGCTGGCTGACCAACGCGCTCTGGCCCGGCACGCGCCGGTCGAGATCGGGCTGGATGTCGGCCTCGGACAGGGGCAGCCGCGGCGGGCAGCCGTCGACGACAGCACCGATAGCGGCTCCGTGCGACTCGCCCCACGTCGTCACGCGAAACAGCCGGCCCCAGGTATTTCCCACGCGTCGAGGATACCCCGGACGTCGCGCCGGGGCCCATAGGTCTGCGGGTGACGACGTATAATCCCGCCACGTGAGCTCGACAGGGAACGACCGGATCGGAGCGCGCCCGCGCCAGGGACTTCGCTCGCTGGCGGTGCTCGTCGCGATCGCGGTGATCTGGGAAACCGCCAAGATTCTGCTCGCGCTGCCCAGCTACCAGCTCCCCCACCTGCACGAGATCGCGGCCGACTTCCTGCGCGAGGGCGCGGGCGGTGAGCGGTGGCTCTGGATCATGCTTCTCAACGCGAGCTACACCGCGCTCGAGAGCCTCCTCGGATTCGCGCTGGGCGGGCTCGCCGGTCTCGTCATCGCGATCGCCTTCGCGCACTCGCGCTGGCTAGAGCGGGGGCTCTCGCCGTACGTCGTGGCCTCGCAGACGGTCCCAATTCTCGCCATCGCGCCGATGGTCGTGGTGTGGCTTGGCACGTCGTGGTTCTCGAAAGCGGTGATCGCAGCCTACCTCACGTTCTTCCCGGTAACCGTCAACATGTCGCGCGGGTTCCGGGCTGTCGATCCCGACGCGCTCGCCCTCATGCGCGCGCTGGCGGCGAGCTCCCGACAGATCTTCTTCAAGCTGCGATTTCCGGCGGCACTGCCGTACCTGTTCACGGCGCTGCGCCTCTCGGCCACCGCCAGCGTCATCGGCGCCATCGTGGGCGAGCTGCCGGTGGGCAGTCGTTTCGGCATGGGCGTGGTGATCATCAACGCCGCTCAGTACTACAACTGGCGCCCGGCCAATCTATGGGCCGCCATTCTCGTGTCGGCGCTGATCGGGATCGGCTTCTATCAGGCCGTCGCCGCCGTCGAGCGCCGGGTCGTGAGCTGGTCGCGCACGGCGACCGCGGTCTAGACATCGATGGGCTCGCCGATCATCGAGCTCGTCGGTGTCGACAAGACGTTCGAGAGTCGTGCCGGCGCCACCGAGGCGCTACGAGCGATCTCCCTCACCGTGGATGCCGGCGAGTTCGTCTCGGTCATCGGCCCCTCGGGGTGTGGCAAGTCCTCGCTGCTCCGCATCGTGGGCGACCTCGTCGAGCCCTCGGCGGGAGCCGTGCGCGTGAAGGGCAAGAGCGCGCGTCGGGCCCGGCTCGACCGCGACTACGGGATCGTGTTTCAAACACCGGTGCTCTACGACTGGCGTACGGTGGTGGAAAACGTGCGGCTGCCGCTCGAGCTGGCCGGTCGCCCGCGTGTCGAGCGAGCGCAACGCCCGCCGGCGCTCCTGCGCCTCGTGGGCCTCGAGGAGTTCGCCGGTCACTATCCCTGGCAGCTCTCCGGAGGCATGCAGCAGCGCGTGTCGATCGCTCGGGCGCTCGCCCTGAATCCCTCGATCCTTCTGATGGACGAGCCGTTCGGCGCGCTGGACGAGATGACCCGGGAGCGACTCAACCAGGAATTGCTACAGGTCTGCGCCGAGACGGCCGCCACCGTCGTCTTCGTCACCCACAGCATCGCGGAGGCCGTCTTCCTCTCCACCCGGGTCGTCGTCATGAGCCCGCGCCCGGGCCACATCGATCGGGTCGTGACGGTCGATCTGCCACATCCGCGCGTCGACAAGACCCGCGCGCATCCGAGATTCTTCGAGCTCGTGACCGAGATCCGCCAGAGCCTGCGCGAGGACCCCGGGCTCGCCGGCGGCCATACGCGCCCGGGCGAGGGCTAGCGATGGGCCGCGTGCGCGAATACGCGCCGGCCGCCCTCGTGCTGGTGGCGGGTCTGCTCCTGTGGGAGGCGGTCGTCTTCGCGTTCTCGATCGAGTTCTATCTGCTGCCCGCGCCGCATGTGATCGTGCACAGTCTGCGAGAGACCTACCCCCTGCTCGTGGAGGCGGGGCTCTATACGTTCACCGAGGCCGTGCTGGGCTACGCGCTCGGGTGCGGCGGGGGGATCCTGGCGGCGATGGCCGCCAGCCGCTCGTCGGCTTTCGCCAGCGTCGTTCTGCCCTACGCCGTGGCCTCGGCGTCGGTGCCCATCATCGCTCTGGCCCCGCTCGCGATCGTGTGGTTCGGCGTCGAGCAGGGCTCGAAGATCGCGATCGTCGTGCTGATGACATTCTTCCCGACGTTCGTCAGCACGTTGCGCGGCCTGCTCAGCGTGACGCCTCAGTCGCTCGAGCTGATGCAGAGCTACGCGGCGAGCGAGCAGCAGATCTTCTTGAAGCTCCGGCTCCCTCACAGCTTGCCGATGATGTTCACCGCCCTGCGAGCCTGCGCGACGCTGGCGATGATCGGTGCGGTCGTCAGCGAGTTCTTCGGGGGGCCGGTGAAATCGCTCGGCGTGTACATCAAGAGCACGGCCAGCCTCTTTCAGACGCGGCAGGCCTGGTCGGCGATCCTGGTTGCGTGCGCACTGGGACTCCTGTTCTACTTCGCGGTGGCGCTGGTCGAGCGCCTGGCCATGCCGTGGCACTTCGAGCGACGTAAAGACTGAACAGAGGAGGATCACTCCATGGTGAAGAGACAGCTCCTGGTGCCGATCATGGCCGTGCTCCTCGAGGTCACCATGCTGCCCGACCACGGCCTGAGTCAGGCCGCCGACAAGGTCACGCTCCAGCTCAAGTGGGTCACCCAGGCGCAGTTCGCGGGCTACTACGCCGCGAAGGCCAAGGGCCTCTATACGGCCGAACTGCTCGACGTGACCATCCGCCCGGGCGGTCCCGACATCGTGCCCGAGCAGGTCGTGGCGGGTGGCGGCGCTCAGTTCGGAATCGACTGGTTGCCGAGCCTCCTCTCCGCCCGTGACCAGGGTGCGCCCCTCGTCAACATCGGCCAGGTCTTCGCCTACAGCGGCATGCGCGAGATCGCCTTCAAGTCGTCCGGCATCAAGGGCGCCGGAGATCTGAAAGGCCGTCGCGTCGCGGTGTGGTTCGGTGGCAACGAGTTCGAGCTGCTCGCCACGCTCGAGAAGCACAAGATCGACCGGAACAAGGACGTCACCTTGATCCAGCAGCCGTTCGACATGAACCTGCTGCTCCAGAAGAAGGTCGACGCCGCCGCCGCCATGACGTACAACGAGTACAAGCAAGTCCTGGACGCCGGCGTGAAGCCCGA
>WNGJ01007268.1_pt1 | contig 11999 bp, 10 predicted proteins | sample 5400611 | NCBI WGS metagenome assembly WNGJ01 (sample SAMN13153375, study PRJNA577476) | soil metagenome | isolation source: 40 cm soil or saprolite under Garry oak tree replicate 1 | place: USA:California | collected 2016-06-15 | reverse complement strand
CGACAGCGGCACGCTGGGTGCTCTTATCACCCGCCACATCTCGGAGTTCGATCGCACCGTCAAGACCTTCGGCGGCGAAATCGTCGACCGCATGGGTCAGCGCACGCAGGATATCGCCGAAAGCCTGAAGACCTATGTCGACACCTTCGACACCCGGTTGACCTCAAACAGCGGCGAGATCACGGCCTCGCTCGACCAGCGTCTGCTGCAATTCGAGACCACGCTGGCCGTCTCAAATCGCTCGAGCAGACTTTCGACACACGGGCGCAGTCGGTTACCGAAACCATCGACAACCGTCTCGGCACGCTGGCATCGTCGCTGACCGATGGCGCCGCGCAGGCGATCCACTCGATCGACTCGCGCCTCAACCAGCTCACCTCTTCTTTGACCGACGGCACCGCGCAGGCGATCGAAGCGGTCGACCGCAGCATCTCCAATGTGACCGAAACCATCGATGGCCGCAGCGCCCAGCTCACCGACACCATCACGGCGCGGTTCCAGGAAATTCATCAGGGCATCGAAACCCGGGTCGGCGCGGTTGCCGTCGATATCGATATGCGCGTCGCGCAGTTCGAAGACCTTCTGGGTACGCGCGTCGAAGCCGTGGCAGGCCGCATCGAGAGCAGCGGACGGCAAGCCAGCGAGGGCCTCATGGCACGCGCCGAGGAGTTGTCGCTCGGAATCAAGTCCCACGTGGACGACGCGGAACGCTCGCTGACGAACCTTGTGGTCAATACCAGCGAGACCATTCAGACCGGCGCGCGCGCGGCGCAACAGTCGCTGCTTTCGGTTTCCTCCGACGTCGGCGCGCAGCTGAAGCTGACCTCGGCGGAAGTCGAGCGCTCGCTCACCGCCGTCGGCACCGGCGCCGCGAACTCGATTGTGACCAGCGCCCGCGATGCGCAAGCCACATTGGTGACCGCCTCGGCCGATGCCGCGACCCAGATCAAGTCGTTGTCCGCCGACATCGAACGAACCCTCTCCGCGGCCGGCACCGCGACCGCCAGTTCGGTTGTCGCCGGCGCGCGCGAGGCGCAGACCACGCTGGTCACGGCCTCTGCGGACGCGGCCAACCTGGTCAAGTCATTGGCCGCCGATGTCGAACGTACCCTGATGGCCGCCGGCACCGCGACCGCCAGTTCGGTGGTCGCCGGCGCGCGCGAGGCGCAGACCACGCTGGTCGCCGCCTCGTCGGATGCCGCCAACCACGTCAAGTCGCTTGCGACCGACGTGGAACGTACGCTGATGGCGATCGGGACGGATACTGCGGCCTCCATTCTAGGCAGCGCGCGCGAGGCGCAACTTTCGCTGACGGCAACGTCAGGCGAGGCAGCGAACCAGATCAAGGCGATCTCGGCGGACATCGAGCGGTCGCTTGGTGTGGTCACCACCAATACCACCGACAATATCCAGACCAGCGCGCTCAATGCGCAGACCGCTCTGGTGGCGGCATCCAATGAGGTCAGTTCGCAGGTCAAGGCGACATCGGCGGAAGTCGAACGCTCGGTTCTCGCCGCCAGCGGCGCATTCGGCACGACCATGGCCGGCAAGACCGACGAAATCGTTACGTATGTGCAACAGCAGACCGATCGTCTCTCGCAGATAATCGATAGCAAGCGTGGAGCGCTGGTCGAGGCGATGGGCGCGAAGACCAGCCAGCTGTCGGCCGATATCGACCGCGTCACGTCGGACGCGCTGAAATCGATCGAGACCAGGGGGGTGGCATTCTCGCAATCGATGGCGACCAACGGGTCCGACGTCGCGCGCACGATTACCAACGCCGGCGAACTGGCGACAGGGGCTGTGAGCAAGTCGCTGAAGGACCTCGAACTCGCCTCCCGGACGGCGATCGACCAGTCGCGTCAGGTGTCGATCGCGGCAGTGACCGAGATGCAGGAAACCAGCAAGATCCTGCGAACCGATACGGTCGCCCTGTTCGAGCGGCTGCGCGAAGGCAATATCCTGTTGCAGGAAGTGCTTACCGGCGCGCATGACAATCTCAACTCGCTCGAGCGCGCCCTGGTCACGCGCGTGGCCGACTTCGTGTCCGCCATGAACGACGTCACCTCGCGCAACGGCATCGCCACCCAGACGCTGGAAGACCAGTTGTCCATCTTCAACACCAAGACCACGAGGGCACTGGAAGATCTCGGCTCGCTTTCCAGCCAGTTCGAGTCGCACGGCAAGGCGCTGGTCGATGCCGCCGATCTGGTCGAGCAAAGCAACCGCAACACCTCCACCTCCGTCGCCGATCGCAAAGCCGAGCTTGAATCGCTGGTGACGACGATCGATTTGCGAACCACCGATCTCGATCACCGGTTGTCGCGGTTCACGGGCTTGCTGGATGAATCGCTGTCCGCCGCCGAAGCGCGGGCGCGCGACATCGCGCGGGTGGTCGCGGAAACGGCCGGCGCGGGTTCTTCCGCGATCAGCCGGCAGTTTGAATCGGTTCGCGCGTCGGCGGAGGAGGAACGACGGCTGACAGCCGACGCCATGAGCGAAATGTATCAGCGGAGCACGCAGGAAGCCGACGCCATGTTCAAGCAGTCGGCGGACAAGTTCGCCGTGATGGTGCAGGGCATGAAGCAGATGGCTTTGGAGATGCATAACGAGCTGGAAGCCACGCGAACCGAACTTCGCCGCGGCGTGCTGGAGATGCCGCAGGAAGCCGCCGAGAGCACCTCGCAGATGCGCAAGGTCATTGTCGACCAGATCGAGGCGCTGGCCGAACTGAACCGGATCGTCGCACGTCATGGCCGCGGACTGGACGTAGCGACCGCAGCCCGCCCGAGCGCGCAGCGCGATGAGGAGCAGATGCTGGCAACCGGCACTGGGCGCGCCGAGGCGCAGCCGCAGCCGCGGCCCGCACCACGTCCGCGCGACGCCAGCAGCGCCTCGAATTTACCGCCGCCGGACCTCGGCACGTCGAGTTCGCGCCGCACCGAAACGCCGCCGGTCAGCCCTACCAATCCCGAGCCGGGACGCGATGGATGGCTCTCCGACCTGTTGAGCCGCGCCGACACCGGCGGCAGCAACCGCGATGCCCCGCGCGGCCGCGCACCGCAGCCCGGAATTGGCGGCAATCCACTGGAGTCGCTGTCGCTCGACATCGGCCGCCTGTTGGATCGCAATCTCGCGGGAGAGATGTGGGATCGCTATCAGCGCGGCGAGACCAAGGCATTCACCAAGCGGCTCTACACGCCGGCCGGCCAGAAGGCCTTCGATGAAGTCGCCCGCAAATATCGCGCCGACCGGAGCTTCAAGCAGACGGTCGACCGCTACATCGCCGAATTCGAGCGATTGCTCGACGAAGTCGCGCGCGAGGACCGCGGGCCCGCGGCGCTGCGCAACCACCTCACCTCGGAGACCGGGCTGGTCTATACCCTGCTCGCCCACGCGGCGGGACGGCTCGGATAAGCTTCAGACGGATCGCGGATTAAAAAACGGAGGCAGCGATGCCTCCGTTTTTGTTTTTGCAACACACTTTCCGAGATCAGACAGCTTGCAGCAGGTGGAAATTCTGGATATATTGCTGGATATAACTCGTTAGCCTTGGAGCAGGTCATGGGGGATGCGGCGCAGAAGAGAGCACTACGGAATTACCGGAGTCGGCTGGTCAAGCGCGGGATGGCGCGATTTGAGGTCCTCGGCCTGGATACCGACCGCGACCTGATCCGGTCCTTGGCAAGGCGGCTTGCTGAAGACGACCCCGATGCCGTGCGGCTTCGAGCGGCTGTTAACCGGACGATGGCTGGCGAATCGCCAAAGAAGGGCGGCATCCTCGCCGCGTTGCGCCGCTCGCCGCTGGTCGGAGCCGATCTCAAACTTGCCCGTCCGCATGAAGCCGGCCGCAAGGTCGACTTGTGACGCGCTATCTCCTTGACACGAACATCATCAGCAATGTCACAAAGCCTAATCCATCCACGGCGCTTCTCGCATGGATGGCGGAACAGACCGACAATGACCTGTTTATCTCCGCGCTGACCGTTGGCGAAATCCGGCGCGGGTTGCTGGAAAAGTCTGCTGGAAAAAAACGCGCTTTGTTGGAAGCCTGGTTCGTCGGCCCGGAAGGACCGCAAGCCCTTTTCGCAGGCCGCGTGCTCGCTTTCGACGAGAAGGCGGGCCTCATCTGGGCGCAGCTGATGGCTGACGGTACCGCCAGGGGGCGACCACGGAGTGCGCTCGACATGATCATCGCCGCAATCGCTGAGGTCAACGGTTGCGTCGTTGTGACCGATAACGAGAAGGATTTCACCGGGCTAAAATTCGTCAATCCGCTTCGAACTCGCAGGATGGACTAGCCAATTCGGTCGGACGCCGTGCGCTGCACGGCCCCCGTCCCTATTGCCGTTTCCGCTCGGTCGCCGCCGCTGCTGCTGCTGCTGCTGGCGGTGCCGCCGGTGCTGGTGCGGCGTTGCTGTTGCCCGCGCCGAACAGCAGGCGGGTCGGGTTGCGGTCGAGATTGTTCACCGCGCGGCTGATATCGCCGAGGGTGCGGCGGCCGTCGGCCATCAGGAGACCCGATCGCTTGTCGAAATCCTCCGCCAGTTCGCGGATCGATTTCACCGCCTGAAACAGCTCGCCGCCGGCGCTGCCGCCCGCGAGCGTATTGAGACCGAGCATGAGGTTGTCGGCCTTCCCCATCACGCCGTCGACCTTCAGCATGACGTTGTCGATCCTCTCGGAATTGCGCGCCAGCGCCAATGTAAACGTCTCGAGGTTTCGCAACGAGTTCTTGACCGCCTCCTGATTGTCGGCGACCACCCGGTTGATGTTCTGCAGCGTGCCGCGGATCGCCTCGGTGACGTCCTGCAGCGAGTTCGGATCGGCGGTCAGCACCGGCACGCCATCCTCGTCGAGGGGAACGCCGGGTGCGGCCTCCGCGCCGCCCTTCAGCGATATCGCCGCGACCCCGGTCAGCCCCTGGAATTCGAGCCCTACCAGCGTGTCCTTGCGGATCGGAGCGTTGTTCTCGACCATCGCCAGTGCGACAACTCGACGCGGGTTGTCCAGCTTCACGGAGGTCACCTCTCCGATCCGGATGCCGTTGAAATTCACGCTGCCGCCGTTGCGCAAGCCGGTCGCCGGACCTTCGAACACGATGCGGATCGGACTGCGCGCCTTGGTGGCATGCAGCGACTGAAACCACAGCACAAAGCCGAACGCCGCGGCAATCACCGCCAGCGTGAACGATCCGATCAGGACGAAATTCGCCCGCGTTTCCATCAACCAACTCCGATCGTATTAGCCCATGACCGCGCGGGCGCGCTTGCCGTGGAAATAGGCCCTCAACCAGGGGTGCTGCGAGGCCTGCATGTCGGCCATCGATCCTGCGGCAATGATCTTACCGTTCCCTAAAACGGCAATCCGGTCACAAGCTGTGTAAAGGCTGTCGAGATCGTGGGTTACCATGAAAACCGTCAGGCCCAAAGTACGCTGCAAGGTCCGCACCAGCTCGTCAAAGTCGCCGGCGCCGATCGGATCGAGGCCCGAGGTCGGCTCATCGAGGAAGACCAGTTCCGGATCGAGCGCCAGCGCGCGCGCCAGCGCTACCCGCTTGATCATGCCGCCGGAGAGTTCCGAAGGAAAACGGTCGGCAACCTCGGGCCGCAACCCCACCATGCCGAGTTTGGCCACCGTAATTTCGTCAAGCAGCCGCTGCGTGACGTTGAGATATTCGCGCACCGGGAACTGGATATTCTGCCGGACGGTCAGCGAGGAAAACAGCGCGCCCTGCTGGAACAGGATGCCCCAGCGCCGCTCGACACCCCGTCGCGCGTGAGCGTCGGCCGCATCGAGATCGATCCCGAATACCTCGATGCTTCCGCTGATCTTGGGCACGAGGCCGATGATGGTGCGCGTCAGCACCGACTTGCCCGCGCCGGAAGGGCCGACAAAGCCCAGAATCTCGCCGCGCTTCACATCGAGATCGAGGCGGTCCAGAACCCTGGTTGCGCCGAACTGCACCGAGATATCGCGCACCCGGATGATAGCGTCGGATATTTCAGGCGCCATCGTCACATTCCAATCGACGCGAAAAAGATCGCGAATACGCCGTCCATGACGATCACGAAGAAGATCCCCTTCACCACCGAGGACGTGGTGTGCTGCCCGAGCGATTCGGCGCTGCCTTCGACCGCAAGCCCCTCGACGCAGGCGACGATCCCGATCACCGCCGCCATCACCGGCGCCTTGATGATACCGACGGTGAAATGATCGATCGAGATCGCGTCGCGCAACCGAAGCAGGAACGCTTCTGGGTCGACCCCGCCATACAGCCACGCCACCAGCCCGCCGCCATACAGCGCGGCGATGGCGCCGAGAAAGGCCAGGATCGGCAGCGCGATGATCAGCGCCAGCATCCTCGGCAGAACCAGAACCTCGATCGGATCGAAACCCATGGTGCGCAGCGCGTCGATCTCCTCGCGCATTTTCATGGAACCGAGTTCGGCGGTGTAGGCGCTGCCCGATCGGCCCGCCACCATGATCGCCACCAGCAGCACGCCGATTTCACGCAGCACCAGCACGCCGAGCATGTCGACAACGAAGATATCCGCACCGAATTTGCGGAAATGAAAAAGGCCCTGCTGCGAGATAATGCAGCCGATCAGGAAGGTGATGAGCACCACGATCGGCACCGCGCGCCAGCATACCTGCTCGAGATGATGCACGGTCGAAGTCAGGCGGAATCCGCTGGGGTGAATCATGACCCTGCCGCCCGCGGCGAGGACGGCGCCGAGCATGTCGATCAGGCTGATGATGGTGGTGCCGATGCCGACCATGCTGCGGCCGACCTGATCCAGCATCCCGGTAACCGTCACCGATGTGGTGTCGAGGGCCGGCGCGGCTTTCACCCTGCGGACTTCGTCGACCAGACTTGAATAGTTGGCCGAAAGCCCGGCAATCGTGGCCTCGACGCCGCCCTGGGTCAGGCTGCGGCGAAGCCGCTCGATCAGCCAGGCCCCGAAGGTGTCGAGTTTGGAGACCTGCGAGACATCGATGAAGATGTCGGGCCGGCTTCCGGTCAGCTTTTCAGCATCGGCAACCATCCGCTCGAGCACCGGCGCAAAGCGGGCGGTCCAACAACCCGTCGCACACAGCGCAAGTCCATTGCCCTGTGCGATCCGCTCCAATGTCGGGTCGCCCTTCACGATGCCAACTCCTGTGCCGATTCTCCGCTGTTCATGGAAAGATCCAACACGCGCCATAGCCTTGTGGAATGCGTCCCTAACCAGCCATAATTGGGTGCGCCGGGCAACCCTCCGGTTTAGAAATTGCCAGATTTTAAAATGACTTCCAGCGAATCGCTAAAGCTTGCCGCAAGAATCGAACGCTGGCCGATCGCCGGCAGCTTCACCATCAGCCGCGGCGCCAAGACCGAGGCGGTGACGGTGGTGGCCGAAGTCAGCCGTGGCAGCCATACCGGGCGGGGCGAATGCGTCCCCTATCCGCGCTATGGCGAAACGCCGGAGGCCACCTTGGCCGCCCTGCTGTCCATGCGGGAGCCCTTGCGGCAGGGCCTCGACCGGCCGGCGCTGCAGGCCGCGATGCCTCCAGGGGCCGCCCGCAACGCGCTGGACTGCGCCTTGCTCGACCTGGAGGCCAAGACCACCGGCCAGCGGATATGGAACCTGCTCGGGCGTCCCGCCCCGCGGGCCTGTATCACGGCCTACACCATCTCGCTGGGCTCGCCGCAGGCGATGGCGGCGGCGACGGCCAAGGCCGCGCACCGGCCGTTGCTCAAGATCAAGCTCGGCGGCGACGGCGATAGCGACCGGATTACGGCCGTGCGCAAGGCCGCCCCCGAATCGGAACTCATCGTTGATGCCAACGAGGCGTGGACGCCCGGCAATCTCGAACAAAATCTTGCGGTTTGCGCCGAAGTCGGCGTCACGCTGGTCGAGCAGCCGCTGCCTGCCGGTCAGGACGAGGCGCTGGCGCGGATCCGCAGGCCGCTTAAGGTCTGCGCCGATGAAAGCGTGCATGATCGCGCGTCGCTGGAGGGACTGCGGGAATGCTACGATGCCGTCAATATCAAGCTCGACAAAACAGGCGGACTGACGGAGGCGCTGGCGATGGCCGACGCGGCGCATGCGCTCGGGTTCGAAATCATGATCGGCTGCATGGTGGCGACCTCGTTGGCGATGGCGCCGGCGATGCTGCTCACGCCAGAGGCCCGCTTTGTCGATCTCGACGGCCCCTTGCTGCTGGCACGCGACCGCGATGGCGGGTTGCGCTACGACGGCAGTCTGGTCTATCCGCCGGACGCCGCACTTTGGGGGTGATGCGCCAGCCGGTGCCGCGCCAGCCACATCACGACAGTGCCTGACAGCGCCATCGCCGCCATCACGTAATAAACGCCCTGCCCGTATTGGGCATAGATCGCGCCCGATATGATCGAGACGCTGCTCGAAACAATGCCGCTGCAGGCCGCGAGATAACCCTGCCCGCGCGCCATCACATGACCGGGCACATAGCCAACCAGCAACATCATGGTGCCGACCTGCGTCAGTCCGAAGGTCAGGCCGTGCGCCAGTTGAACAGCAGCGAGAATCGCGAGCGGCGGTTCCTGCGCCGTGATCACCCAGCGCGCGACCGCGCTCAATGCGGCGATCACCACCAGCATGACCGGCGGCAGCGTAAAGCGCGGCGACAGCGCAAACACCACGATCTCGGCTATCACTCCCAATGACCAGAGCCCGGCGATGGTCAAGCCGCCGAGACCTGCCTGCTGCCAGGCGATGGAAGCAAAGATGTAGTAGGCGGCATGGCTGCCTTGAATGAGGGCTGACGTCACGATGATGGCGAGAAAACCGGGGTCGCGCAGCAAGGCGCCGGCCCCATGGTGGATATTTACAAGCGATTTTGGCGTGTCCAGCGGCGGAAGGCCGACGCCGACGAAGGCGCCAAGCGCTGCCGCCGATACGATGACCCAGATCAGGTTTTGGGCGGCGATGACATCGACCAGCAGCCCGCATCCCAGCGCGCCTGCCACGAACGCTGCCGAGCCCCACAGCCGCAACGGTCCGTAATTGAGGCCATGGCGCGCCACGCCTCGCAAGGCATAGGCATCTGTCAGCGGCACCATCGGCGTCCACAGGCAGCAGGTGACGGCGTAGGCGAGAAATACCAGCACCGGCTGATGCTGGGTGCCGAGAATGGAAAACCCGAGCGCCGTCGCAAAGGCCGTTACCACGATAGCGCCGCGAAGCGCGTGGCGTCTTTCGGCGAGAGCGGTCACAAAGGGCAGAACGGTGAAACGCGTCACCGGCGGGATTGCCGTGATGATTCCGATCCAGAAAGCGTCGATCCCAACCGCCTTCAGCCAAACCGTGAAAAACGGCAGATGGGTGCCCACCATACCGAACATCGTGCCGTAAAACAGTGCCAGCCGGGTCGCGAATCGTCTGGGCGTGTCGTGCGATGCGATGGGGATTGTTGATTCGGGCGGCATCAATTCAATTGCGATTCGCTTGATATCATGATGATCGTTATCGTAACGCGCGATGATTTGCGCGATGAGTTTCTGATGGCCGACGACGCATTTGCCCTATCGCCGATTTCCGCTCGCGCCACGCAGCCGAGCGAGCAGGACTATGACGCGATTCGCGAAGCGTTCATGGAGACCGCGCGCGGCCGCTGGTTTCTCGGCGAGTATGCCAAGCGCAACCGCAACGCGGACACCCGCATGGTGCTGGATGCGGTGGCGCGGGTCGAAGAAAACCTTGCCGCCCAGCGGCAGGCCGCCCCCGACAACGGGCTCGCGGAGGCCTTGGTCGCCATCAGAAGCGCGGTCGATGAGGCCAGGGCCGCCGCGTCGGTCGCCATCGATGACCTCGCGCTGGAGGAAACCCTTGCGCCGGTCCGCAAGGGCGCCCGGGTTATCCGGGAAATCGCGTGGCGGTGGCGGGAAATCGGCACCGACGGCCGGATCTGCGACCTGATCGATTCCCAGGCCAACGCCATTGAGGCGGGCTGCGGGCAAATCGCATCGATCAATCCCTTGGGCGCATTGAGCGCTGCGTTCGATCTGATCGAGAAAGAGATCGCGGCGTTTGGCGACGGCACGGCAGCGTTCCCGCCGGCCGCGGAAGAAGCTGTCCCCTCGTCCTCATCCCCGCCCTCCCCATCGGATGAAATGCCGGCCTCGGAAACGGCGCAGGCGGCTGCCGCGACGAGCAACGCCGAGACCGCGATCAGCACCCAGGCCATGCCGGACGAAACGGTCGGTGCCGCCCATGAGACCGCGGAGGCGACCGCCGCAGCCGCGGATGCCCAAGCGGCGGATGCCCAAGCCGCTGATGACCATGACGAGGCGGTGCTCGATATGGTCGCGCTCGAAATGGCGGCGGTGGATCCCTTCGATATCGATGATCCCTCCGACACCGATAACATTGAAGCCGCGGAGTTGCCGCCTGAGGACCCCGTCGTCGTCGCGCGGCAACCGGAGCCGCCGGCCGCACCCGCGATAGCACCGTCGCTTCAACCTTCTCCTCAGGCATCCCATCAAGCTTCACGTGAAGCTTCGCCTGAACCTTCCTCTGAGCCTTCCTTGGGCTCGACGCTTATCGCCAACGGAATCCTGCGCAAGCCCAATGCATCGGGACCCGATCCGCTGGCGCCGATCCGGCGCCTGAGCCAGGCCGAGAAGATCGCGTTCTTCTCCTGATGTTTCGGCTAACTGATTAATTTCGCGAACAAATCCGCATCGACATTGCCGCCCGACAGCACGATGACGACGTTCTTGCCGCGCGCATCGATGCGGCCGGCCAGAAGCGCTGCGAGGCCGACCGCCCCGCCCGGTTCGACCACCAGTTTCAGTTCCCGAAACGCAAACCCGACCGCCACCGCTACTTCTGCATCGGAGGCGGTGATGCCTTGCGCGAGCAGCCGGCTGTTGATGGCGAAAGTGAGTTCGCCGGGGATCGAGGCCATCAGCGCATCGCAGATGGTGCGGCCCTCGGCATGGTGCGGCTCGCGTTTCCCGGCGCGCAGCGAGCGCGCGTGATCGTCAAAGGCGTCCGGTTCGCCGGACATCAGGATGGCCTTCGGATAGCGCGCCTTGACCGCGGTGGCGACCCCCGCGATCAGGCCGCCGCCGGATGCGGGCGCCACCACGATATCGGGCGTCAGCGAAAGTGCGGCCATATCTTCCGCGATTTCCTTGCCGACCGTGCCCTGGCCGGCGATCACCAGCGGATCGTCGTAGGGGCGCACCAGCGTCGCGCCGCGTTTGGCGGCAATGCCGTTGGCGATGGCTTCGCGATCCTCGCGGTCGCGATCGTACAGCACCACTTCCGCACCATAGGCCTTGGTGCGTTCGCGCTTGGACAGCGGCGCGTCGGCCGGCATCACGATGGTCGCCTGCATGTTCAGGATCTGCGCCGCCGCCGCCACGCCCTGGGCGTGGTTGCCGGACGAAAACGCCACCACGCCGCCGCCACGCGCTTGCTGCGGGATCGAGGACAGCTTGTTGAAGGCGCCGCGGAACTTGAACGAGCCGGTCCGCTGCAGCATCTCCGGTTTCAGAAAAACCCTGGTTCCGGCGCGTTCGTTGAGAACGGGCGGCGACAATAACGGCGTTCGCACCGCGAACGGTGCGAGCACGCGCGCCGCCGCATCGATATCCGCAGCACTGACCGGCAAGATAATAGGGGAAAGGTCCGCCATCCCTTGGCTTGTATCGCGGACCCCAACCGGCGGGCAAGAGATCAGGCGACGAAACGCGGGCCCTTCACCGCGAATTGTAGCGCATCGCTTTTCGGCTCCTCGGTGCGGACGTTGGTGATGTTTTCGACGAAAGAACGGGCCGAGGCCTCCCAGGTGTGTCTTTTGGCAAACTCCAGGCAGGCTTGCGGCGAAATCGTTACTGCGGCCAGGCAGGCGATGAGCAGATCTTCATTCAACGCGCCAACGGGATGGTTGCCGATCACGTCGCGCGGACCGGTCACCGGAAACGCCGCCACCGGCAGGCCGCTGGCGAGCGCCTCGAGCAGAAC